>Ga0209511_1000397_pt1 | contig 44965 bp, 23 predicted proteins | sample SSSSmetaG_FD_184141 | JGI IMG/M metagenome (GOLD analysis project Ga0209511, IMG submission 184141) | Glacier valley bacterial and archeal communities from Borup Fiord, Nunavut, Canada, to study Microbial Dark Matter (Phase II) - ​SSSS... | ecosystem: Environmental > Aquatic > Freshwater > Ice >... | reverse complement strand
GCAGGTAGTTATACCCCGACAGGTTTTGTAAACTCTGAGACAGCTGCCGTGATTACAGGTTCAGCAACTTATACAACAACTTACACAGCCATAACGGCTGCCGGAACAGCAGGTGTAACCATTACCCCGGTTGTGGCAGCTTTAGTTGCCGGCAACTATAGTTTCACTCCGGCAAACGGAACAATAACGATCACCAGGGCAACTTCCACCATCACGTCTACAGGAACCACAAGCTTTACCTATACCGGACTGGCCCAGGGACCAACAACATCGGTAGTAACAGGATCAGCCGGAACGGTTACCTACAGCTACTCAGGAACGGGTGCAACAACGTACGGTCCTGTTGCAACACGACCGGTCAGTGCCGGAACCTACCAGGTGATTGCCAGTGTGGCAGCTGATGCAAACTACAACGCAGCTACTTCTGCTGCCTATGCTTTCACCATCAGTAAAGCAGTTTTAACCATTACGGCCGGCAACCAGACGGTATCGTACGGAACGGCTGTAGCAACGGTCACCGGAGCAGGTAGTTATACCCCGACAGGTTTTGTAAACTCTGAGACAGCTGCCGTGATTACAGGTTCAGCAACTTATACAACAACTTACACAGCCATAACGGCTGCCGGAACAGCAGGTGTAACCATTACCCCGGTTGTGGCAGCTTTAGTTGCCGGCAACTATAGTTTCACTCCGGCAAACGGAACAATAACGATCACCAGGGCAACTTCCACCATCACGTCTACAGGAACCACAAGCTTTACCTATACCGGACTGGCCCAGGGACCAACAACATCGGTAGTAACAGGATCAGCCGGAACGGTTACCTACAGCTACTCAGGAACGGGTGCAACAACGTACGGTCCTGTTGCAACACGACCGGTCAGTGCCGGAACCTACCAGGTAATAGCAAGTGTTGCTGCTGATGCAAACTACAACGCAGCTGTTTCTGCCGCCTATGCCTTCACGATTAATAAAGCGGTATTAACAATTACGGCCAATGCGCAAAGCAAGATTTACGGAACTACACAATCCACGCCAGTAACCGGTGCAACTGCATTTACCTCAAGCGGGTTGGCAGGATCTGAAACAATTGGCAGTGTTACCTTAACTTATGGTACAGGCGCTTTGCTGGCGAACTCATCTGTAGGTTCAACATCAACAATAACCCCATCAGCAGCAACAAGTGGAACATTCACTGCCAGCAATTACGCAATCACTTATACTGCCGGCACATTAACAGTTGCTGCAGCAGCCGTAACGGTCACAGCTACAGGTCCCTCAAAAATCTATGGAACAGCCTTAACCGCCGGAACGAGTACAACTAATTTTACGGTGACGGGAACACTTTCTTCAGGCGAAGCATTAACAAGCGTTACCCTAACTCCAAATGCAGCAGGACTTTCTGCCACAACAGCAGCAGGTTCGGCTTATGTAGTCACACCATCGGCAGCAACAGGTACAGGAGGTTTTTCAGCCAGCAACTATAATATTACCTATACACCATATAACGGTACAGTTGCAACCAAGGCTTTGACGATCACGGCCAATAATCAATCAAAATGCTTTGGTCAGATCATTACTTTTGCGGGTACAGAATTTTCAAGTACCGGATTAATTAACGGTGATGCAATATCAAGCGTTACATTAACAAGTTCAGGAAGTTCTGACGTTTCTGCTGCAGGAATTTACACCATTGTTCCCAGTGCAGCTATAGGTACAGGGCTCAGCAATTATACGATAACATACTTTTCGTCAGGGATATTAACCGTAAATCCAATTCCATCCGCAACTATTTCGTATACAGGCTCTCCATTTTGTTTTAATACGGGCTTAGTACCGGTAATTCAATCAGGCACTTCCGGCGGTACATACTCGTCAGTTCCAGCAGGTCTGACCATCAATGCAACAACGGGAGAAATCAATACCAACACAAGCATTACCGGAACTTACACAGTCACCTATATGGTTACTGCTGCAGGTGGTTGCAATATCATGGAAACTACCACCACCTTATCTATTTTTAACGATCTGGTCTGGACAGGTAATTCAGGTACCGACTGGAATATTGCTGGTAACTGGACTTGCAATGCCATCCCCGATTTGACCACAAATGTGCTTATACCAGATGTACCAAATAAACCAATTCTTAACACTGGGAATAAAGGTACTGCCAAAGACATCAGAATTGCAACTAATTCATCTTTAACCGTCACAGGGAATACACTTCAGTTATCTGGTGATATAAAAAACGAGGGTGGAACAATTACCGCTTCCGAAGGAACGATTGAAATGGTCGGAACTTCATCTAATTCCATCGCTTCTAATGTTTTTACCGGAAATACCATTATGAATCTTACTATTAATAAAACCAATACGATACTCAATACTAATATTGCAACTTTACTGGAGCCTTTAAATGTAGCGGGAATTGTTAAAGTAATCGAAGGGAATCTTGCTTCAGATGGCAATCTGAAGCTTATTTCAACTGCACTCCAAACCGCACTTATTGATGGCTCTGGAAACGGACAGGTAAATGGTAATGTGACGATGCAACGCTATCTACCATCTGCATTTGGATACAAATATTTTAGTTCTCCATTCTCTGATGCAACTGTTGCTGCTTTCTCGTCATACCTTTCAACAACTGCTACGATTTCTACATTCTATGCATACGATGAAGAAAACCATCGGGACTCTGCCGGCGTTAATGCTTATCAATCAGGCTGGGCAAAGTATTTGGCCGGAACTTTAGCACCTTTGTCCGGTTATGCCGCCAATTTTGGATCAGATATACAAGCGAAAACTATCAGCATTACAGGTACAGTGCTCAACGGACCGATGTCGGTTACTCTTTATAATCATCATCGTAGATTTACGAAGGGTTTTAACCTGGTAGGGAACCCATATCCTTCACCCATTGACTGGAATATTTCAGGTTGGGCCAATACAAATATTGACAATGCGCTTTATTTCTTCAATGCAAATACTGACCAATACTCAGGTGTTTATAGTAGTTATATCAACGGGGTTAAGACGGGGAATGCAGATAATATAATTGCCTCGATGCAAGGATTTTTTGTCCATGTTTCAGATGGAACTGATACGGTTATCGGTGCTCTTGGAATTACTAATTCGGTTCGAATAAACAACCTTAACCCGTTATTCAAGGCCGCATTGATTGACGACCGCACAATTCTTCAGTTCACAGCAAATTTTGAAACAAAAAATGCGATCGAAGATGCAGCGATTATTTATTTCGACGAACAGGCGCACCGAAGCTTTGACAAGGACAAAGATGCACTGAAGATGTTAAACACCGATCTTCTTGTTCCAAATTTGTATACAATATCAACAGATCCCAAGCAATTGTCTATAAATGGAATGCCCTCCCCATCTGATAGTATCACCAGGATTCCGTTGGGAATAACAACACTAAGTGATGGCTGGATAAACTTTAAAGTAAAAGATATCAGCAAATTACCCTCCAATATGCATATCTATCTGATAGATGCGATCGGAAACATCACACAGGATTTGAAACAATACCCTACTTATCGCTTCTACCTGAAAACGGGAGAATACAATCAACGTTTTACACTGGTATTCGCGCTTTCAAGCCTGGACAAACCTGCGGAAATCGTTGAAAAAATGTTTACAATCGTCCGTTCAGGAGATCGGTTGTATGTAAAAGTGAATCTGCCATTTAATACAAAAGGGGATCTGCTTGTAACAAATATGGCAGGACAGATGCTGCTTCGAAAAGGAGTTTTCGAAATGGAAACGGTCGAAATCAATCCGAATGTAGGCAGCGGCCTTTATGTCGTCACAATGATATCGGGTAAAAGGAAAGAGTCGGAAAAAATTTTAATACGAAAAGATTATGAATAGCTTATTACAATGCGTGTCGTCCAAAAAGCTTTTGATGCCTTTTTGTTTATTGGTTTGTACAATTGCACTTTCTATTCCTGCAAATGCACAGGAACAACCGCCAAAACCGATTGAAGTCAATATCACCGCTGTGGAGGCAAGGCAACAACTTAATTTTGGATCAATCATTCCTACTGATGCTGGTGGTACTGTGACAATAGATCCCAATCCCGGATCTTCGCCTCATCCGTCAGGTGTTTTATGTTTAGGTTCTTCATCTTCTCCTGCACTGTTTGAGGTACATGCGATACCAGGAACATTGATTATTATTGATTTTATTCCCCCTCTGGAACTCAATTTAAATGGACACCCTTTAACCATTACAGACATGAAATCGAGTACTGGTTCTCCATTTATTACAACAACTGATCCCACCGAAGTATATATCGGTGGCACCCTAACGGTTGGTTCGATATTAGCTAATCCCGCCGGGACTTACTCTGGATCAATTATAGTAAAGTTTACACAAATACAACAATAATTTATTCTGTATAATCCAATATGCCACATATAATTACGTTTTTAAAACTTCATTACCGGAAATGCTCCACACGCGTTTCCGGTTTTTTGACATTTATTACGTACCTGTTTGTGCTATTGATTGTAATCCCATTTTCAGGTTCAGCTCAGAACATCCCTGACTACGATGAAATTTCGGTATTCCTAAATGTCCAGAAGGTTGGCGGAGCCGATATCCCGGCTGTTATCCGCGACGAAACAGTTTATCTTCCCATCGTCGATATCTTCTCTTTTCTAAAAATCAAAAATGAGCCATCGGAACAACTCGATTCGGTGACCGGATTTTTTATCAATCAGGAGGCTATATATGTGATTGACAGAATCAGCAAAAGGATCACCTACCAGGGAAAAATCTATGATCTTAAAAATGACGATATCGTAAAAACTGAAACAAATCTGTACCTGCGATCACCCCTTTTCGGACAAATATTTGGACTGGATTGTATTTTTAGTTTCCGCAGTTTATCTGTTGCACTGAGTACAAAGTTAGAGCTGCCCATTATCCGCGAATTGCGCCAGGAACAGATGCGATCGAATATCAGCAAACTCAAGGGCGAGGTTATAACAGACACTACAATCGGGCGAAAATACCCGGCCTTGCACTTTGGAATGGCCGACTGGTCAGTGATTTCAACCCAACAATTGGCAGGTAGAACGGATACCCGGCTAAATCTTGCCCTGGGATCTGTAATCGCTGGTGGGGAGGCCAATGTCTTACTTAATTATAGCAATAACGCGCCATTTACCGAAAAACAACAACAATACCTGTGGCGATTTGTGAACAACGATCGTCCACTGTTACGGCAGGTAGCAGCAGGCAAAATCTATACGCAAGTTACCTCGTCGATTTACGATCCGATTGTGGGCGTGCAGTTTACAAATACGCCAACCACTTACCGCCGTTCGTTCGGAACGTACACGCTTAGTGATATCACAGAGCCTAACTGGACAGTTGAACTCTATGTGAACAATGTTTTGGTCGATTATATGAAGGCCGATGCTTCCGGCTTTTACAAGTTTGAGGTTCCTTTGGTATATGGAAATTCAGCCGTGAAACTCAGGTTTTTTGGACCATGGGGAGAAGAACGGATTAAAGAAGAGAACATCAGCATTCCATTTAATTTCTTACCTGCCAAAGAGCTTGAATATTCTGTAAGCGCCGGTATTGTAGAAGATAGCCTAAGCAGCCGATTTTCGCGCGCGAACCTGAATTATGGGATCAGCCGTCGCATGACTGTCGGAGGAGGTGTTGAGTACCTTTCATCCGTAATATCCGGACCAACTATGCCCTATTTAAGCGCTTCACTCAGATTGATGAGTGGTTTACTCCTAACAACCGAGTACACCTACGGCGTGCGCACGAAGGGATTGCTTAGCTACCGTTTGCCTTCAAATTTACAATTGGAATTGAATTATACAAAGTATGACAAGGGGCAAAAAGCGATTATTTACAATTATCTCGAAGAACGAAAAGCAGTCCTTTCCATCCCGATAAAAGGGAAGAATTTTGCAGCCTATTCGAGGTTGACGGTCAATCAGATCGTACTTCCAAGTCTAAAAAATACAACTGCCGAAATGCTTTGGTCAGGTTCGGTATATGGCGTAAGTACGAATTTCACCACCTACGGACTATTCACAGATCTCACAAAACCATATATTTACAGCAATTTATCGCTGGCTTTCCGATTGCCTGCACGTATTACAGCGACTCCACAAGTTCAATACGAATACAACCGCAATGAGTTGATTTCGGCAAGAACCAATTTCGAAAAACCGTTATTTAAACGTGGTTATTTGAATATGTCGTACGAGCAAAACTTCCGGAGTAATACCCGAAGTATTGAAGTCGGATTCCGTTACGATCTTTCTTTTGCGCAAACCGGATTTTCGGTTCGGAACACTAACGACCAGACCACGTTGGTTGAATCTGCCAGGGGCAGCCTACTCTACGATAGAAAGACACGTTATCTTGGAGCCAATAACCGAACCAGTGTTGGTAAAGGTGCGATAACCCTTCTCCCCTTCCTCGATGTTGATGGCAATGGGAAACGCGATAAAGGGGAACCAAGAGCCGATGGTCTTCAATTCAGAATTAATGGCGGAACAATTATCAGAAACGACAAAGACACCACCATCCGGATTTTGGATCTCACCCCTTATACAAGTTATTTGCTCGAACTTGACAAAAATAGTTTTGATAATATCTCGTGGCAGATGCATACACTTACCATGAAAGTGATGATTGATCCGAACCAGTTTAAAAACATTGAAGTTCCGATTTCGGTAATGGGTGAAGCGACAGGAACGGTTTCTAACGGGAATAATGGTCAGGGACGGATTTTGGTTTGTATCTATCGTACCGATGGCACTCGTGCAGCCCGCGTTCTGACCGAATTGGACGGCTATTACAGTTATCTTGGGCTGAAACCGGGTAAATACATTGTTCGTGTTGATGCAGAACAACTTAAAAAGATAAATATGGTGTCTGAACCGGAATTGATTCCGATTAATATATCACATTCGTTTGATGGTGATATTGTTGAAGGTTTAGATTTCAGATTGAGTCCTGCCATAGCAGAATTGCCCGATACAGTAAAACAAATTCCTTTAGCAGAACCAGTAACTGTGGACTCCCTGCAACAGGATATTGCCTTAACTGAAATTTCCGATCAGGTCATTATAAAGGCTTCAATTATTGATTATGAAGGTGATGTACTTCAGATTGGAGCATTCAAAGATAAGGAAAAAGCGTATGTAGCACGTAAGCGACTCGAAGAACTCGCCGGAAAACCAACCATTATTGTTTACGAAAATGGATTCCACAAAGTGCGGATCTCGGGCTATGAAAATCGTGATCTTGCCCGTAAGTTTGCAACAACGCTGGCAAAAATAGGATTCCCGGTATCGTATATACCGGTTATCAAGCCGAATACTTCACTTCAGGTTGGAGAATATCTGAATGAAGCAGACGCCTTAAATGCCCAGAAAAAATTGGCAATGCAGACTGGTCATCGTGTTATAATTATCTATTCAAATGGCATTTACAAAATGCGAATCCCTGGATTTGCTTCACGCGAAAGTGCCCGCCTGTTTGCAACTGAAATGGAAAGGAATAATTTCAGGATCAATCTTGAATCCGAAAAACCGGTTGTTCCTCAGAAACGAAATATTGCAAATACAGTAAAACCAATAGAAGATAATAAGGTGACGCCAACTGCAGAAAAACCAGTGATTCAGCAGAAACGCAGCGATGAGGCGCCGGTAAAAACTGTTGAAAACGTCAAGGTAACTCCATCAGCTGAAAAGGCTGTCGTTCCTCAGAAAGCTACAACTGATGCCATCGTAAAACCAGTTGAAGTCAATAAAGAAACGACACCTTTAGAAAAACCAGTTATTCTGAAGAGACAAGAGGAAGTATTTGTTGCACAACCAATTATTCAAAATAAAGTTGAGCCTGCAAAAGTAGTTAATACACCAGCTACCGCTGTTTCTAACAAAGCTCATGGTCCGGTCATACAAATCATGGCCATCAAGGATTCAATTGAAGCGCAGGATACACGTGATAGAATCAGCAAAGCAATAGGTCGTACAGTAGTAATTGTAACCGAAAATGGAACGAATAAACTTCTAATATCTGCTTTGTCAGGAAAAGAAGAATCCGACATCCTTATCGATAAACTTGCACAGGCAGGATTCCCTGAAGCATACCTTAATCCTGAAAATTATTACACTGAAGACAATCAGTTTGATGATAAGAAATACAGTGCGGTCATACAGGTAGGAGCCTTTATTGGTCAGGAAAATGCAGACGATGCAAAAAGGAAACTTCGCAAAACAACCGATCTTCCGATCGACGTAATATTTGAAGGTGAATATTATAAAGTACGAATCAGCGGATTCCCTGGTCGTGTAGAGGCGATTGAATTCCTGCCTAAGCTCATAAGTAAAGGATTTGCTGAAGCATATGTGGTGCGTGTAAAACGAAAGTGATGAACCCTTCAAGCGACTAAAAATCCTTCGAATTACGAAAAGCCCTTCAAGCGGTTGCAAACCCTTGAAGCGGTTTTACGGAGAATGTTAAAGATTTTTGAAAGTATATCTTAAAAATGTTCAACCCGTTTTCGGGTTGTGGTCGCGTTAAGTCGATTTTCCCCCAGTTCCGCAAGCTACACCGGGGGTTATTAAAATTTAACCACTTTGTGGTATAAAAATTGTTTTTCAGCAGACCCTATTTAGTTCATAATTAACATCTGCAAGGAAATAAATTCATTAAGCCACCTGTTTATTAAAAAAACAATTGCCACCCCGAAATTTCAGGATGGCAATTGTTTTTTATGATTTACTCGTTACATTGCGTGAACTCATTTATCACACAAATACTCAGGCATTATTTCGAATCTACTAAATACCTCTTGAAGGGTTTGCAACCGCTTCAAGGGTATGATCACCGATCAGCCTCTTGTCAGATTATACTTTTCAATTTTGGCATTCAAGGTTGGACGTGTAATGTCCAGAATATGCGAAGCCTCCAACTTATTCCAATTCACTTCATCAAGTATTCGTTTGATATGGTATTTCTCAAGTTCAGCCAGAGATCGGTAAGTTGGAATCTCAATCTTCACCGGAATATCCTGGTGTTGCCTGGTATTTAGTGTGATATTTTCTTTCTCAAGCACGTCACTTTTCGACATCACAATTGCCTGCAAAATCGTGTTCTCGAGTTCACGTACGTTTCCGTACCACTCGTGAGCCTTTAACATCTCTATAACGCCATCACCAATTTTCACCACATTTTTATTGAACCGCTTATTCAATTTGTGAAGAAAATGGATCACAAGATCGCGAATGTCATCTTTACGTTCACGCAATGGCGGAAGGTCAATTGTGAAAACCTTTAACCTGTAATATAAATCTTCCCTGAATTTTCCCTCTTTAATTAATTCTTCAAGATTGCGGTTAGTAGCAGCAATGATGCGTGCCTTCATAGGAATCGTCTCTTCCCCACCAACGCGTTCAAACTCTAATTCCTGAATTACCCGTAATAATTTCACCTGAGTATTGAGCGATATCTCCGAAATTTCATCAAGAAAGATGGAACCTTCGCCCGCTAATTCAAATTTTCCTTTTTTATCACGAATAGAACCTGTAAATGAGCCCTTAACATGACCAAAAAGTTCACTTTCGAGAAGCGTTTCAGTCAATGCGCTGCAATTGACAATAACCAACGGTTGATTACTTGTAATTCCAGAATAATGGACTAATCTGGCTATCAATTCCTTACCAGTACCAGTTTCGCCTTGTATCAAAACATTCACTTTGTTTAGCGAAATACGTCCAATATTTTTGAAGATCTCCTTCATCTGAATTGTCTTACCAACCAGAATATTGTCTTCGAGCATACTTTCGCTCGATACATCCTCGTGAAGCACTTCGTTCAGACTATTGCTCACCTTGACAGAATTTAAGGCAAGTTGGATAGTTGATTTAAGTTGATAAGGATCAATTGGTTTTTCAAGAAAGTCGAAAGCACCAAGCTGAATGGATTTGATTGTCAATACAACATCGCCAAAGGCAGTAAGTAATATTACAGGAAGTGCAATATTTAGTTTACGTATTTCGGCGAGGACTTCCAGACCGTCAATTCCGGGCATTTGAAAGTCAGTAATCACCAGATCAGGATGTTCTGAACGTACAAGTACCAAGCCCGATTCTCCATCTTCGGCCTCAATAACAGTGTATCCTACCTTGCTGAGCGTCTCTTTTAAGCTTTTACGAATCAACTTGTTATCGTCGATTATCAAAATTTTTTCCATGAATCTACCCGGTTATTGGTGTAATAGTCTCTTTATTTTCCATGACCCATTTGATACAAGTCAAAACGCTCATGGTCTTTATGGTAACAAAAATACATTAATAATACGAAATAAAGATTCTTTTACTCTTTTTGTGTAAAATAATTAATTATCCACTATCGTACAGGACATCACATCAGGGAAATTATTCGTTTCGTTGAGAATTGATTTAGGTTGAATTTTTTATAAAAAATAGTTTACTTTTGTGCCTTATTAAATAAATTTCTACATTTTTAACACAACATGCATAAACTGTCCCTAAGATAGATTGCATGGACAATTCAAACAATTTCATGAAAAAAATTTTATTTCTGTTCATCCTTTTTATTGCAGCATCGGCATTAAACGCACAAAATGTGCAATTACATTACGACATGGGAAAGGATCGTAAGTACCTCACCTCTACGGTTGAGATGTTTAAACCGGACAAATGGGGAAGCACTTTCTTCTTTATTGACATGGACTATGGTGTAGGTGATGTTCAAGGTGTAAGTTTGGGGTATTTTGAAATTACACGCGGATTAAAATTCTGGAAATGCCCATTTGAACTGCATGTTGAGTACAATGGTGGTTTTGGACAAACCAAATCTGCTGATGTAGCTGGTGTTCCTCATTCAAATCATGCCTATCAAATTAATGATGCGTGGCTTTTTGGCGGAAACTATACCTGGAATACAGCTGATTTCTCTAAGATTTTCACCTTGCAAGCGATGTATAAGAATATTCGCGGAAAAAACGATATGTCTTTCCAGTTGACCGGTGTATGGACAGTACAGATGTTGAAAAATAAGGTGACCTTTTCCGGTTTCGCCGACTTCTGGAGAGAAGACAACAACTTCTTCTTAAATGCTCCATTAGGTACCGAAACCAGGTTTGTATTTCTAAGCGAACCTCAATTGTGGTTTAACTTCACGAAAAACTTCTCTCTAGGTTCAGAGGTTGAAGTTGCTTCAAATTTCGCATTGCATAAAGGGTTTAAAGCCTGTCCTACCCTTGCAGCTAAATGGAATTTTTAATATCAATATAGCCACTTATGCTCGAAAAATTATTCAAATTAACAGCGAACAAAACCTCGGTTAAAACCGAGATAATCGCGGGTATCACCACGTTTATGACGATGGCATATATCCTTTTCCTCAATCCAAATATTTTGGCATCAACCGGAATGGATAAAAATGCAGTGTTTTTTGCCACTGCTATTTCAGCCGGTTTTGTAACGATCGCCATGGGATTGGTAGCTAATTTCCCGATCGCTTTAGCTCCGGGTATGGGGTTAAATGCACTTTTCGCCACCGTTGCATTGGCCGGAATTGGAATGCCATGGAGAGTTGCGTTGGGAGCGGTCTTTATATCAGGTCTTATATTCATCGTCCTGACTGTTACAAAAATACGTCAGATACTTGTTGTCGCAGTTCCAAATTCACTGAAGAGGGCAATAACCGTTGGAATTGGGCTTTTCATAACTATCATCGGACTGAAACTTTCCGAGATTATGGTGGTAGGCACCTCGTTGATTCCACCAACAGTAGAAGCAGTTGGCAAATCAGGCGGAATGGCTACCCTTAAGTTTTTCGAATGGAACATCGGAATGGGGAGCTTTCACAATCCGGGCATGTTACTCTGTATGATTGGCCTAACCATTACTGCACTTCTGATGGCTCGTAAGATTAAAGGATCTTTGCTGATTGGAATCGTCGTTACTACACTGATCGGTATTCCAATGGGTGTGACAATAATTCCTGAAAATTTCGCCTTTATATCACTTCCTGATTTTAACAACCTGGCTGTTGGAGAACTTGATATCAAAGGTGCACTTAATATGGGAATCTGGACGGTGGTCTTCACCTTTACTTTTGTTGAACTATTCGACACCTTTGGAACATTGGTAGGTACTGCAACCAAAGCAGGTTTGATAGATAAAGACGGGAATTCACCTAAGATTGGAAAAGCGATGTTGGTGGATGCAATCGGTGTCTCTTTTGGTGCTTTAATGGGAACTTCCACTGTAACGGCTTATGTTGAGAGTGCTGCAGGTATTGGAGAAGGCGGACGTACTGGCTTAACAGCAGTAACAACAGGTGTTCTTTTCTTACTTGCCCTTTTGATTGCACCTCTGGCTTTGATGATCCCAAGTGCTGCTACAGCCCCAGCGCTGATTATTGTTGGGGTATTGATGGCTTCTTCCGTACTGGACATCGATTTTAACGACTTTACAGAAGGCTTTCCTGCCTTTATTACCTTTGTACTGATGCCATTTACCTATAGCATCGCCAACGGTATCGCCGGTGGTATTTTCTTCTATACAATATTAAAAGTAGGATCGGGTAAAGCCAAACAGGTACATTGGATGATGTACCTCCTATTTGTATTGGTTGTGACACGTTACATCTTTTTAAGCGAATAGTCATTACTAAATTAAAAAACGCTCCATTTTGCGATGGGGCGTTTTTTAATTTATGAAAAATATTCTACATTTGCCACCCATTAGAAGGTCCGTCGGCTGACGGATCAGTTGGTTCAGTGAAGGGCGGTTAGCTCAGTTGGTTTAGAGCATTACCTTGACAGGGTAGGGGTCACTGGTTCGAACCCAGTACCGCCCACAAAACGTGATTTCAAAACGAATCAAAAGGCAGTAAATCGTTGATTTACTGCCTTTTTTTATTTTTTCTTCACCCAAATAAAACCAATCAATTGACTTTATTTCAGATTGCCCGAATAGTGTATTGAATAACTAAGATAATCCTGTAAATTCACCTATTGCATATAGAGGGAGGTTTGTCAGCCAATCCTCTTTTCTAAAGTCTGACATAGAAGTTCTGATTGCCGTTCGAGGTGAATATTTTTGACAAAATGTTTTCAAACTTTTCGCTTGCAAGTTTTCCTCTGCCTTAACTTCGATAGGAATTACTTCGTCTGAAAACTGAATTAAGAAATCGATTTCAGCAGTTGACCTCTCTGCAGACCAATAATAAATCACTAAATCAGATATCGTGATTAATTGTTGCAAAACATATTGTTCAGTCATAGCTCCTTTGAATTCTTCAAATATCATATTGCCTTCAAGCAAAGTCCGAACATCAATATCCCCCATGGCACCCATTAAGCCAACATCGGCTATAAACAGCTTAAAAACGCCATAATCCTCATATGCTTTTAACGGAATTCCCGGTTTTGATGCCCGGCAGACTTTATGTACCAACCCGCAATCGATGAGCCAGGATAAAGCCAACTCATAATCTTTTGCCCGTGAGCCAGGTTTAACGGCTCCGTAAATAAATTTTTTATTTTCTTTGAAACTTTTAATAAGTGTCCAATCTTTGCTTTTCAAAAGATTAAGTAAGGGTTGTTGGTCAAGTGCCACCAGAAACTCACTGTAATTAAGCGGATAAAGATCAAGAAATTCAACTTTCCCGACAGGAAAAGAAGTGTGTTTATGCATTGCAACGCCAAGCAGGGAGCCTGCTGCAAGAATATGATAATACATTTTATCAAACGACTTTTTGTTATTTAATACAAATATTCAAACGACTTATATCTAAATATCCCATATTAGAAATTGGATCGGAATAATAAAGTTTGTCGGAATAGTCTTGCATTTCCACCGGATCGCCATACCAAATGGCTTTCTTTTTCTTTCTCTTTTAGGAAATGAATTTAATTCCAATTGATTGATATTGAAATGTTTTTATGTTTTAAATTTAAGTTAGATACCTTAGCTTTGAAAGTGAAACCAAAGTGTTGTGTGGGTAGCAAGTTTATGTTTTGGTCATACCAAAACTACCCTATCATCCCGTTGGTCTAACTGAAAAACGAGCAAAAGATGAGAACTCAAGGCAAAGGTGGTCTGCCTTTTAAAGAAAACAGTCAAAAGAAGGGTTATCGGGTAAATGTAAAGATGGCAACGGAGCAGTACTTCAGCCCACAAAACGGGATCTCAAATCGAATCAAAAAGCAGTAAATCGTTGATTTACTGCTTTTTTTTATTTTTTCTTCACCCAAAGAAAACCAGGAACTATCAAGAGGTTTTTTTGGAACAAAAACACATCTTGCATTCTCCTCTCCAATCGATCTCAAATCCTTTCCGAGAGGTTTTACCTTCCAGCAAAAAGCAAGTAAAATTGAAAGGATAAAATATTTTTTGAGCAATAATTCAATAGCGAATTAACAGTGTCAAATTCAGAATACACAATTCATGCTGTAAATTGAAAAATATCTTCGCGCTTCTTAACCGGACACCGAAACAGACACTTTCCGCAACCATTGCACAAATTCTGATTTACCACAGGAACAGGGTACTTCTGATCTGGAATTCTTTGCATTTCAATTGCATGAAGCGGACATATTTCAGCACAAATGGCACATTCCAATCCTTCGGCCACGATTTGGCAAGCAGTTAAATCTAATTTCAGTGAGGCCATTTTGGTATTATTTTTTTCTTCCACGCGAACTTCCTGAAGGGCACCAGTTGGACAAACCTGGGAACAGACAACACAATTTTCCAGACAATAGTTGTCTTTAAAATTCAGGACGGGTAAAATCGGAGAACCATCAATGGAACCGATCGACGGAATGATAATCTTCGAAGGACATCTTTGGGCACAAAGCATGCAACCGGTACATTTACTTTTAAAACGCTCCACATTCATTGCACCAAGTGGAAATACAGGTAATAGCTGCACCTTTCCCGATTGAATTCCCTGCCATTCACTGCTACCTATTACACTCAGCGGAATACTCATCACAAAAAGGGCGGAACTGAACTGGCGTAAAAACTTCCGCCTATTCTCTGTGATTCCTGCCTTTTCATTCTCATCGACAATCCTTTCGCATTTATTCACGTTTTTTTCCGGTATAATCTTAACTGCTTGCTGATTACAAACCGACAAACAATTAAAACACCCGACACACAGTGCCTGATCTATAAGTTTCGTTTGTTTGGAAATTGCTCCGGCTTTACAATTTGCCAGACATTTATTGCAGTGATTACATGCCGATTGATCTATCCTGAACTTAAACAAACTCAATATTGAAAATCCCCACAACATGGTTCCTACCGGACAAATCCACGAGCAAAAAAAACGGCCATGTTTAATTGCAGGTAACACAATTGCTAAGGTAGTAACAGCTATGAACATCATTGGCATAACTGAACCACTTACCGATCTTTGAAAGAGCATTCTCAGAAAAAATAGTAACCGCGAAAAAATGGAAAATGGTTCCAATAATCCAGTTGCAAAAGCGCTTCCGGCAACGAAGAGAAGCACCGTAATTGCCAATATACTAATGCGAAGTATTTTAAGCCGTTTTATCTTTTCAATTTCATAGTCGCGTTTTATCCCCAGAATTTTTCCTAGCCAAATAGATATATCCTGGAGAAACCCCAATGGACAAATGGTTGAACAGTAAATCCTGCCAAATCCAACTATTATTACAACCAAAGTAATAATTGCGACGATCGTCCATCCCGCTAAACCAGTTGTAAGCCGGATAGTTGCCTGTCCCAACTGGATGTTCAGAATTTGATTCGACAACTGTTGTGGCAATATAAACCAAACCGACAGACAAGTCATCAAAAAAAACAATGATGAAACGATACGGCGTGCCAGTTTCCAGGTAATACTACGACTAAGTGATTTTACACCCATCAATTAATAATTATTATAAACTATTAGTAATCTATCGATTAATACAAAGTACGACTAAGGATTTCAAGTTGGACCTCTCTTGGAAGTTCAACAAACCGTGCACAAAAACCTCCCACGCGCACAATCAGATTAGCATACTTTTCGGGATATTTCATTGCATTTTCGAGATCATCACGTCCAAGACAATTAATCATGCACTGTGCTCCCCCCTTTTCCCAATAGGTTTTAAGTAAAGCTTCGGTTTTTGGGCGATAAGTACTAAACATGTCCTTCGAAAATTTCATGTTTTGCACCGCACCGGCATGTATTTTGGTATCCGGTTTTACTATTGAATTGAGAAATGCTGTTACACCATTTTTATCAGCACCACCCACCGGTGCATTTGCGTTTGCCATGTAGGTAAATGCCTTCCGTCCGTCGGGTGTGGCTGCAGTTTGTTGCCCCATGGTTGTATTTGCGCTGTTGTTGATGATGACCACGAGATACGAATCCAACCCAGCCTTTTCACTCATATTCCGGGTAACTGTACAAATATGACGGTCAACTTCAACTTTAATATCATCCGCATAATTTTCATCATTTCCATATTTGGCAACATCGAGCATCATGCGGCGTTCTTTTCCATATCCTTCAAAATTGGCATCTAATGCTGCAACCATTTTATCCAGCGTAAGCTTCTTATCTTCATAGACCAATTTCTTAATGGCGGCTAAACTATCAGCAGTATTGGTATTTCCATAGCTTTCGAGCGTTCCGCCCAAATATCTGACTCCGCCTGCAAAAATCCCTTTCCCGCGCTTTATACAATCGTCAAATACCATACTTAGAAACAAAAACGGCGCAACTTTTCCTGCCATTTTATATTCCAACCTTTCCTGATAGGCTAACTGTTCGACGTACAATTCTACATTTTTTTTGTACGCAGAAAATAGTTTATCGAAGGTGTCAAAAGTTCCAAGTTCAGAAGCTCCCACTCCCACCGGCTTTTTCGAAACGGGGCTGATTCCTTTGTGTATAGTAACAGAAAGCGCTTGCAGTAAATTGATCACACCGCTTGGCGTTCCCACACTTCGATGATAAAGTATGTACTCTCCACAACCAAAAGGCAAGTAATGAATGGCTTCTTCATAAGGAATTTTAAACGCATTCATGACCGAAGGAATATTTACTTCGTCATTATAAATCATCGGATAAGGATTTCCCGTCCCGATCACATCCAATGCCTTATTGTAAAGTGCCGGATTTTGACCTTTATAAAAACGAAGTGTGAATTGTGGCGTAATATTTCTCGCTTTTTCCGTCACTTCCATTGCCATAAGCGCGAACTGATCGGCATTTTTCTCGTTTCGACGACCTTTACCTCCTACGATTACCCGCGAATCCCACACATTACCTTTAGCATCAATCACATTCCACAAATTGCTCATTAAGCGAATGGCTTCTGGTTTTGATAAAGATCCCTGCTTTAATTCTGACGCATAAATATCACCAAGATATTCGTCCATTCGTCCATAATTGATCGTTCCGGTGATATCGGCATAAAGGAACATTAACTGAATGGCTTCGCGCAAAGTTTCCGGTTTTTGCGCGGCAATGTTACGCAGAACTTTCTCCATGATTAAAAGCTCTTTCTTTCGGTCAGGCAAAGCAGTTTTGGCCTGAATAACTGTCAAATCAGCATAATAGTTTGCCACTTCCCCAAAAAGGTCGAGCGCTTTTTCCATGCCTTCGTACAGCGAAAGACTCTCGCTTCCTTTTCCTGCTTTCGATTTGTACGAAGCAATTTCCTTTCTCAATCCGGGAATTCCTAAACGAATTAATTTGTCGAAATCGCACTGGGTACCGCTCATCCTATAAAGCGGTGCTGCAATAATTGGTTCGGTCATCCATGCTTCTGAATTGAGCACCCGTTTCAGGCTTTCAGGATAACTGTTGCGTGTTTTCTGAACACTGTTTTCGCCCGCCCAGTATTTCACCAAATCATTCCCGACTTTCTTGTTTTCAGGAGTCAGCTTTGGATCATCCAAAAGTGCTTTCATTCCCGATTCTTCGAGATAATAACCGAAAGCAGAAGATTGTGGCATAAAACTCAAAATCGGCTTCCGGTCGCGTCCGGCAAAAAGATCTTCGGGCTGAATGTCGCAAAACTGAAGCGGATATTGGACTTTCATGCATTCAACCTCGCGCAGGGCCGTTGAAGCATTGTTATTTCTTTTATAAGTATCAGTAAATAACTTCATCTGAGAGATGTAAGCATTCGGTTCAGACAGAAACCGGTTCCCATTTTTCACAACTGTAGCGCCCACCGGTTTATTTGCCATAGCTGCCTGCAAAGCCGAAGGTAAAAAAGCCGAAATGATGACTCCCTGGGCTGTTAAATTGAGAAATTTTCTTCTTGATAAGTCGTTCATATTGTTTGTGTTTTATAGATATTCATTTGGTTTATTTGCTTTTCACCAGGTTCATATTTAATTTGTTCAACTCAAATTTTCCGACGCGCTGTCTGAAAAACCGGAATAGAACGGGGCTTACAAAAGTCAGGAAAGCAATCAGAAGCATCCAAAATTCAATGGTTCTGAATTCTCTCAGACTGTTTGACACCAGCCAGACCGTGACAACCAACAATACCGCCGCGGAAAACTTTACCAGCCCTTCATGAATTTTCGAAACCCTCAGCCTTTTCCATGGAAGAAGAAAAATGCCGAAAGCGGTCAGGATGGAAAAAGATGTAAGCACAAGGGTGAGAATCAGTAATAATTGCAGAAATCCGGTGAATAAAATAAACAGCAAGGCAATGCTGATTTGAAGTATATACATCTTAATAATGCCCTTTCGGTCAGGTTCAGGATGTTGCCCGGGAATTGACCGTTTTTTAAACAATGGAATTCGCGATCCCGTGTAAATCATTGAACTAATACTGGCGAGCAAAATCACCAGTACCGTAGCCGAAACTAACTGACTACCTAACTTCCCGCTTAATTTATTCCCCAGCTCCGATAAAAAATCGACTTGTCCGCTTAATTGCTGTATTCCCAACACATTCATAAGTCCATAATTTACTGCCAGGTAAAGACCCATCACAAACGAAACACCGAGAAACAGACTTAATGGCAGATTTCGCTTCGGATTTCGGATTTCGCCTGCAAAATAACAGGAAGCATTCCACCCTGTATAAGAATAAACTGATAGTAACAGCGCCATTCCAAGGTTTTTTTCAATTCCGGAATATGAAGCTGATTCACTCTGCATATGACTGTCCATGTTGTAGTTGAAACCCCAGAAGCTGATTAGCAGAAGGAAAGCAATTAGAAAAACGGTAATTACAACCTGGAAATTCAGAGCTGTATGTTTTCTGAAAATATGAAATAGGCTGAGTGAGAAAATCAGCAACAAAGCAATTATTTTTTCACGGAGATCAACTGAGATTGTGTCACTAAACAGTTGATGAACAAATGGAAGGTTCATCATGTACTTTGAAAAAGCCATAGCCGAAAGAGCAATTGGCCCCGCAAATCCGGCAATTACCGACACCCAACCCGCTGCCATCCCAAGTTTTGGATGATAAATGCGCGAGAGATAATGGAATTCGCCTCCGGAATGGGGCATTAAACTGCCCATTTGCCCGTATACCACTGCCCCCAGAAGTGCAATAATTCCACCGGTTATCCATACCAACATAACCTGTCCGGGGCTTGTCAGATAAGAACTAAGCACGCCGGGAGTCGTCAGGATGCCTGTTCCAATCATATTGGTAACGACAATCGATACTGCGGTTATGAGGGTTACATTCCGTTTCATTTTTAACCGATGAAAATATTTTTTCCACCAAATCTTTTAATTGTATAAAGCCATTCTTCTCCTTTTGCTTTTGGGGTTGAAGCGGCAGGAGCATCGGGCCAATATTCCATGTCTAACGGCGCATATTTATGACTTCCATAATCGTGATAAAGCATCAGCTCCACTTTGCTGATATTAGCATATTTGTTTGATAAATTGGCAATTGCCCTGAAATGCTGCTCGTTGTCATTCACCCCCGGAACAAGGATGCAACGCAAAATAACTTCCTTTTTCAGGATCGCCAACAAGGCAAGATTTTCAATGATTTTCTGATTTGAAACACCTATATATTTTAAGTGCTGCTTGTCGTCTGTCATTTTATAGTCGTACAAAAACAGATCTGTATATGTTGCAATTTCTTCCATTTTAATGCGCTCTGCAAAACCGGATGTTTCGATGCACGTATGAATATTTTCGGCTTTTGCTTTTTTCAGGATTTCGGTAGAAAATAAAACCTGATGCAACGGTTCACCTCCCGAAAGAGTGAGTCCACCTTCAGAATTCCGAAAGTAATCTTTGTCCTTAAGCACCTCTTTTATAATTTCATCGCTGGTCTTGCGGTAACCGTAAAATTTGAGCGCATCATTGTTGCAAACGTTAGCGCATTCACCGCAACTTGTACATGATGAGCGGTTAAACCTATGGTATCCGAAAAGAGAACTGTGCGCTTCAGGCTTGCATACCGAAACACAATCGAGGCTATTGTTACATTTTTTTGAATCATAGGCCAGCTGTTCTTTCATCTCCTGAGATTCCGGATTACAGCACCATTTGCAAATGAGCGGGCAACCTTTTATAAAAACCGTTGTACGAATACCCGGACCATCGTGTAAGGCAAATCGTTGGATGTCGAAAATAATCCCGTGCATGCTGAATGTTTTATTTGGTTTTCAATTTGCAATAAAGGCGTTATAAAGGGAAATCACTTGTCCATGGATCTCAATAATAGGGGTTGAATCGTTCAACTCTTGTGTTGTGCAACATATTGGGAAGGTGATGCACCAAATTGACTTTTAAAACTTTTGCTGAAATGCTGCGGATCGGAAAAACCGGTTTGGTATGCCACATCCGAAATTCGTTGTTCTCCTGAACGTAAAAACGCTGCTGCTTTTTTCAGACGAAAACTTTTAATAAATTCCTGAACAGAAAGGCCGGTTAAGGTTTGAAGCTTACGGTAAAGTTGTGGTCTGCTCATATCCAGTTCAGTACAAAGAAGTTCAACGTTCAGGTTCGGATCTGAATAGTTTTTTTCCATGAAAACAAGTAATCGATCCAGTAATTCTTTTTGCGAATATGAAATTTCAACATCGAGAAGTTGAATCGATTGGCTGTCGGATGTTAGTTCTTTTTTCAGGGTTTTACGGGTTGAAAAGTAGTTGCGAACAATGGCCTGCAATTCTTCAACATTGAACGGTTTCACAATAAAACTAAGAATGCCGGCATGCAGCGATTTAAGTTTAATTGTCTGATCAACCTCGTCACTGAGTAAAATAAATGGGATGCTTTCTGTCTTTTGGTTTTCAATTATTTGCATATAAAACCCCAAGCCATCGATTCCTTTCAGTTCATAGTCGCAGATAATCAAATCAGGCATTTTTCCCTCCATAACCGCAATCGCTTTTTCAGCAAAATCACTTTCAATAACCTGATATTCATGATTAAATGATTTGTATAAATAAGCTCTCAATTCTGCATGACTAATCACCAATAACAAGACAGGTTTGTCAGATATCGTTTCCTGATTTGCGATTCCCATTAAAGTTTTTTCATTAATTAAAATCAGAGGCAATTGAATTTCTGCTTTCAATCCTTCGCCAAAATTAACAACCCGCATTTTACCCTGACAAAGTTTTACTAGTTCGTTGGTAATTGCCAGTCCAAAACCATACAGTGATCCGGAATCTCCTCCTGAAAACGGTTCAAGGAGTAATTGCAATTGTCGTGGCGTTAAGTTACCCAACTGATCAAAAACTGAAACCAATAGAAATGGCTTTTCATCAATCGAAATAACGGTTGATTCGAAATGAATTTCGCTGTTTTCCACCGATCGGCTAAAGAAGAAATCGATCACATTTCCCTGAATTTTAGTAACTAAACCAGCATCAAAGCTGGCAAATACTGCGTCGGGACTTATATTGAAATGAAATATTTTTCTTCCGTTTTTTGCACAAGCGGCATATTTCTGACAAATCCGGTTTAAGAGCGCAGAAACGTCGCCAGCCGAAAGATCTGGCTGATGCTCTCCTGTTCCAATCTTCTTAAAATCAACCAGCTGTTCCAAAATTTGCTTCATCTGAAACGCACCTGACTGCATTAATGTTAATTTACTATTCCATACCGGGTCGCTTGTTTTAACCAATTCAGTCAATTCATTCAGTGGATTCATCAGAAGCGTGAGCGGATTTTTAAGTTCGTTTGATACCTGCGAAAAGAAGGCAAATTTCAGATCATTCATCTCCTGATTTTTTCGCATTTTATATTTCTGAAGCCTGACGAGTCCCTTTCTTCGTTCTATTCCAACAATCAGGTAAATACTCAGGAACAGACTCAAAATGATCATTCCAGTATAAATCCAATACGCCGCTCTGCTTTTCCACCAGGGTGGAAGTATAACGATTTGCAGCGTTCGTAAGTCTGAAGTATAGGTTCCAACGACTGATTTTACCTTTAAAAGGTATTCGCCAGGTTGTAAGTTGGTGTAATTTATTGAATTTGATCTCGTTAATTGCCAATCCTGATCTACACCAACCAGTTGATAGGAATAGTTTGTATTTTCTTTTCTGAAATAAGGAAGCGAAGTAAAACTCACTCCAAAATAATTCTGTTTATAATTTAATCGGATCGTTTTGGTAAAGAGTGGATTTTGTTCCAAAAACGTGTTTTCTGCGGAATGTATTTCTTCATTAAATAGTTGAAACGACTGAAGAAAAACTGACGATGCAACCTGTACTACGGGAATGTTATTGGGGTTAAAATGAATCGCTCCTTTAGCCGTTCCCATGACAATATTGCCATTTTTTTGAACAAAAGCAGAATGCTTTAAGAATTGCAAGGATGGCAAACCATCTTCGATCCCAAAAATCCGGAATTCCATTATTTCAACATTCAAACGACACAACCCTTTACTCGTTCCAATCCACAGGGTACCATCATGGTCGGTTACCATGCAATTGATTTCATTGTTGGGCAGACCGTCTTTGACAGTAAATGATTTGAACTTTCCGGCAGCTGAATCGGTCATCAGATTGAGGCCATCGTGGGTACCTATCCATAAGCGATTTGAGCGATCCAACGCCATACATTCAATAAAATTATTGCTTAAACCGTCTTTAGATACAAAGTTTTGCTTGAATGCCTCAACGTGATTTGATTTCAAATTTAAATGATTTAACCCTCCACCAAAAGTGCCAAGCCAGACAGAACCATCGTCATCCTGAATAACCGATGAAACGTAGTGCGACATCGAGAAAGGGGGAAGTCGTTCCTCAGTTATGAATTTCTCTTCTGCTTTTCCCTTGAAATAAAGTATTCCAAGCGTGCTGATCCATTTTGCTGAATCAGGAGTTAGTGCGCAAAAAAATGCATTCCCTTTAACAAATTCCAGAAATTTGGGTGACTGAGCCGGAAGTTGAACTAATCTGCCTTTTTGCTTATCGAAGAACAAAACACCTTCGCTTGTGGCAAGGACCAACGTTTCAGTAGTCCAGTCCGAAATCATGTTTACGGAGATTTTTTCGGGAAGAGGGAAATCCTTTGATGACCGATCATTCAAATTCAATTGCACCAATTTTCCAGGAAAGGCAAGCCATAAAAATGATTGATTGTCAAGGTACAAAGTTGAACAAACGACTTCTGAAGTAGCTTCAGGTGTCTCGAAAAATTGTGGTATTTTCTTTAAAGCCCAGAGATTTTGTTGTTGCCCCACCCACAAATGACCGTCGCGGTCGAAGGTTATTGTTCTGATTTCATCGGGCGAACCCTGAATTTCACCTACGTTGTTTTTGACTTTTTCGAGTCCTAACTCCGTGCCTAGATAAAGAGATCCATCGACATCCCGGGAACAGCAAAACACCCTGGTTCCCTTCACCGCTTTTAACCTGTTAACCTGATGCGTATTTTTATCTAAGATTAAAGCCCCTTCACCAAAAGTTCCTAAAAGTAATTTGCCTGAACCTAAATCAGTGATCGACCAGATATTTCTTCTTGAATTAAGTGAGAAGCGATTCAGATCGGGAAACATTTGCTCCCATTTTCCGGTTACAAGATCAATTTTTTTAAGCCCGTTTTCCCATGTTCCAATGTAGATTTCGTCTGGCGTACTCCGATAAACAGATAAGACCTTTTCGATGGAGCTCCCTGTTTTATTATCAGGATCAATAATTTGTGAAAAAGAAAAATCCTCTTTATCAAGTCGGTTTAAACCTCCACCATCTGTGCCAATCCACAAAACCTTATACGGATCTTCATAAATTGACGAAATGTCGTTAAATAATTTTTGCTGTTGGTTTTTCGAATCGCGGGTGAAAAACGTGAAGTTATCGGTTTTTCGGTTGTACAGATTTAATCCGCCTCCTTTGGTACCGATCCACAACAAACTATCAGAATCTTCAAAAATACAGCTGATGTTGTTATTGCTAATTCCAAATTCCGATTCGGAAACTGTGGGTATTTTTTTAAAATCATATCCATCAAAACGATATAAACCATTACTTTGACCAATCCAAATGTATCCAAGATAATCCTGACAGATAGAATGTATCACACCAGATTGATCACGGTTTCCGGCAGCAAAGTCAATTCTGATTAACCGATTTTCAGCCGAAAAGCTGGTTGTGAAAAACACTAAAAAAAACAAACCCGTCAGGAAAATTCTCATTAAAGCTGATTTCATTTCGGAAATAAAAATAGTCAAATATCCTATAATTCAGACTAATTGAAAAATAGCTTAATTTACTGAATATCTGAACAAGGCATAACTATTTTTTTCCGGCAACTCAAAAGTAATTGCTCCATCAACTCCCGCTTTGACTGAAAAAGATTTCCCTTTTCCGATTATGGCTGTGCATTTTACGCTTGTGCCGGGCTTCAACCAGGTTTTCATTTCACATTTAATATTGTCGTTGGCTTCCCTGAATACGATAAAATATCCCTTTCCTCCCTGAACAGACTGAAAGCCTGTCCAACTTCTTCCTGAAGGTTCATCGCCAATTGGGAATATACTTCCATGATGCAAATCAGTTTGTATTTCCCTGTACTTTTTAATGACAGGTGCTACAACAGCAATGGCTTCAGCTGGCAAACCAGTTCCTTCGAACCAGGCCAAGGGCTGTGCGACCATTGTTATGGCAAACAGGTAGTCGAATGAATAATTAGCAGGAGCAAACGGGTCACCTGTATATTTATCAGCATTGCGCCATTTATTCAGAAATTCGATCTGGAATTTTTCGGCTGGAACATACTTCGACAGCATCCAAATATTACGCAGCGTGGTATATGGATAATAGTTAGTCCAATCGGTGTATCGGTTTTCCAGAAATAGATTTCCATATTCGTTAAAATAATGATACCCCCCTCTCCTGCCAGCAGTTACATCCAGATTAAAAACAACCTGCTTATCAGTAGCTTGATTCACTTTGTCAAGAAATTTTCTAAAATTGAGTTCAGCAGTTTTATCCGGAAGGTTCACCCCATCGATTTTGAAGGTGCTGATACCGTATTTTTTATAGAGGTCAATTAGCGCGTCAGCATCCTTTTCCCAATGTTCGTTACTCTTGTCTTTACTCGGGTTAAACCAAAGACAGATTTCAATGCCCAACTCTTTCCCCTTCATTACAAGCGGTTCAAGCCCGTTGGGGAAACGCTCGGGATGAGGTTCCCAATATTTCGGATTGCTCCAGATTGATTCAAGCGAACCTCCTTTAAATGCCGAATTGGAAGACTGCCCCAGTTGCCAGCCATCGTCGAGTTGAAAATGAGTAATCCCCAGTTTAGCGCCGGCTTCAAGTTCGGCAAGTGCAAAACTTTCACGCACACGGGTATCCTGTCCACGATCACCCCAGGTATTCATCAATACCATTTCGTCGCGGCCAGGCTTATTCAATCTCAGATTCTTCTGATAATTGCGTAAAGCCACCAATCCATTTTGCTCGTTGCCCGAATAAACCCCGGTTACAAATCCATACCCACGTTTCCATTCTTTGGTATCTAAATCAGCTGGATTAATTCCGACGCCGACAGCCCTAAAAGTGCCATATTCGGTAATAAAATCACTGCCAGGATAAGCCAACTGCACGTTTGATGTGGGTGCTTCTTTCAGGATAAACACTCCGTTATCTGACGCATTGTCGTATGCAAAAAGCAGGTTTCCACGGTAATAATTGGGTCGGTAAGACAGTGCACTTATGCTTCTGACCAAGGTATTGAACCGGTCTGTAACATCAAAAAACTCAACGATATTGAGTTTCCAGTGATGGCCGGGAAGTTCGAGTTTTTCGAGTACCGGTGTATTGTTTCCGGCATTGCTGGCGGTCAGCTTTTCAATGTTGACCATATCGGCCAGGTTGGTTCCTGCCTGAATCCATGTATTAGCTGATTCACCTTTGAAATACAAGTCACAGGCGATGGCAGGGCAATTGGAATAAAGCCGAAATACCCGTTTAACCTCTATCTTACCAAGCGAATAACCAATTTCGGCTTCAAGATGTGCAGGTGCAATGGGAGTTTCCTCAACTACTCGTGTCGAAAATGCAGCATTTTCAGCCTTTTCCGTTTCGCCGGGCAAGGCCAGATCGGGTTTTTTGCCAGTCATTTGCCAGACTTTTCCGTTGGCTTTATCTGTCAACGAATTGGTAATGATGTTACCTTCATTCCATTGATATGTCCTTGATATTCTGGAATTTTGAAGTGTCAGTATATTGTTTTCGAGTTTAGCAGAACAGTCGGCTAAATTATTTTGGGCATAAGAAGTTTGTAATAATACAAACGCCATGAGTGTCAATACAAATTTTGAAATTCGTTCCATATTTATTTTCAATATTAATCTATTTTCATTGCTTCAAAAATACTCTGAAAGTCTCAATTCGGTTATGGCCAATGTTTGTTTTCAATACTCCTGAAACGGGAGCAATTGCTTCAATGTCGGTTTCAATGTGGGTGGTTTGCCTGGCGCTTTCAATCTTTAATCCTGACGTAATCGTGCAATCAGTGTCTTTGTTGTCCATGTTCCAAACGCGTAGGATAATTCCTTTGTCGATCCCTTCTTCTGCAGGTTTTACAGTCCACACCAATACATTCGGATTGGAAACTGCAAACATTGAGAATTGAGAATTATAGTCATTCGAGATTCCGGTTATTTTTCCGGCAACCAATGGATTCTGGTGTTCCATCGAAAATTTCATGGCGTTTGTCGCATTAAAAATGCCGGTGTGCGGTTTTAATGCGAAAAAATTCTCGAAATACGAATCACCATCCTGGTTTTCGATTCCCAGCCATTTGTCTACCTGGCCGGCAGCAAGAACATTGATCTGTGGCGTGGTAAAGTCAAGCTTCTCGACAGTGCTGTTTCCGGGTTTCATAAAATAAGCATCACGGTTCGACAACATCATTCCCTGATCATTGCCAGAAATGTCAGCAAAATGATTCATTGCCAGCCAGTCCAACCTACAAATGCTTTCCGCATAATGACCCCCTTGTGAAACTGGTTTCGCATTCAGAATTGCTCCGGCTTCTTCGTGCCAGATATCCGGGTTGGTCAGATTGAACGAAAAGGCATAAGTAGCCGGCAGATCGCCAATGTTTTGTGTAATATAATTCTCGATTTCAATACGTTCGCTGTTTTTAAACAAGGTTATTTTCGAAATATGCTGGATGGGTTTATACGATTCAGCAACTAAGGTGACCGATACAGGTCCTTCGTTTTCAACCCTTAAATCATTGTCGTTTATCGGATTTTTGTTATTCCCGGAACCAAGGTCGTTGGCATACAATTTATTTAACGGACTGATGCATTCACGGTTGTTATTCTTCTTATCAATAAGGCCGGTAATCACCCCCTGTGTTGTAATAATGATTTTATAATACTCGTTTTCGATCACCCCATCTGAGATTTTGGCTGCCATCTCTGGCTTAACTGAAGATTTACCATTTTTAATCTCAAAAACTTTAAAGCCCAGCGATGGAACATCGGTAGCCAGAACCCTTAAGTACTTTTTGTCCTGCTTTGTAATAATTTGAAAAGGAATCTCCTTTGATGTTACTTTATCCACAACTGTAATGTCAGCTGTGCCATTGTACAAATAGTCACTGTAATCAGCTCTTGACCAGCTTAATGGATTATAAACGAAGAAAGATTCCTGATTTTTAACGGGTTTTGAAACCAGCTCACCTAAACGGGACAGCGATAAATCATACAAAGTGTCAACATAATTATTCAACTGAAGGGCTATTTTCCGCTGCCAGTCTGCCCGTTGATGACGTGTAATCGGACCATCAGATGTCCAGTCGTGTTCGAAATACAAACCACAGGCAAACCAGGCTTTTTGGCGCTTCCCGGAAAGATCACTCGCGAATTTCTTATCTTTCATAGCAACAAGCGTGTACAAACCTTCGGCTGTCCGGAGTTTTTCGATCGAGCGCTTAACAGTTGCAGAAACTTCGGCCAGCGATGCAACGCTGTTTCCCCATTCTGTGCTGCCATATGAAACAGTTTCGGAAGGCAGATTTGCACCATATTCCTTTTCAAAATCACGGAAGAAATCAACCTCGTTAGACACAATTACCTGATAATTAGAATCTGATTTTTCCCTGGCAACTTTCGGGAATATATTGGTTAAAGTTTTTAGATCATCGCCCCCTTTGCCAAAAGCGGCTGCAATATTGTATGGATATCTGCTTTTCTCTCCCATTAAAGTTTTAATGTCTTCAACGGCATTTGCAGGACTTGCTGTTTCCAAATAAGTCCCCAAGAAATAACGGTACTCCTTTCTTTTTGCCATTGAGGTATAGGACGGGTTGATCGAATACCACTTCATCAATACCTTTTGATCGTCGAGGCCCTTATACCAGTAAATATCGTGAGGACGGTTTTCAAGCCCTGTAACTTTCGATGCACAAGCGCAAACGCCCCGCCAGGTATATTTTGCGCCAGATCCGGCCAATAACGAAGATAACCCCAACGGTAACACCTGATCTTCCATGCTAAGAACCAAATCAAATTTCAGTCCGTATTTGCGTTCCAACGAACCGGCATAGTACATGTCGCGTAAGGTGGCTTCGAAGGGAACCATACCAAAAAGACTGATGAGCCCATTTAGCGGAACGGTGATTTTTTCCTCTTTCATTTGCCTGATTAACCGGGCAAATTGCTCTTTGCTTCGGTTCTGCTCGTAGGTATAAACCCAATAGGAGCCGTCGCAATTCCATTTACTTTGATAGGAATTGGGTTCATTGGCAGTTGAGTCATTGAGTTTGACGTAATAGTCCAGCGATTCGAGAAAAGCTTGCTTATAGCCATCTTCGTTGGATGACCACATATAATCGGTGTGATCATCAGGAGCGAGGTAAATCTTCTTTTGCTGTGCAGAAAGATTATTAAAGATAAAAAGGACAATAATTACGGATATAAGCTTTTTCATTATTATATAAAATTGTGAATTCAATAATCCTGCACAAAGAAATATCAATTTCATCTTTTTAATATTTTGGATTTCATTTAAAACCCAACAACTACTCTTCCTTCAGCTTTTGTTAAATTAATTTCTTTGGTTTTTCCGGCAACTGTAACCTTGTATTTTCCGAAAAATGCCGGAACAGAAAGTTCTCCCTTGCGGTTGGTTTTGCCCTTTTTATTGGTCCACCACTCCTTAAAAATCAGGTTTTGATAAGCAATTGCTGCTGGAGTAGGCGACCAGTCTCTTTTGTATAACGACGATGTCGGAATCCAGTTAGCTCCTTCCCAAAAACCCCACATGATTATTCCTGCCACAGCCGGATGGGCAAAACAGATTTTATAGTAATCAACGAGTTCTTTCGCTTTCGTTTCCTCTTCTTCAGGAGTAAGTTTTAAGCCACGGTTTTCGTAATATTTGGAGCGCTGTCCTGGCATATTAAATTCAGTAATCCTGATGGGCAATTGAAATTGAGCCAGTGAATCGAGTGCGCTTTTCAGTTGAACGCGGTCGAAAGTTTCGGCATGAAGGTGCCCTTGAACACCAATACCTGCAATCGGCACCCCCTGTTTCAGAAGCCGACGGATTTGAGCCATGTATTCCTTAAGTTTAACCCCGGTAAGAATATCGTAATCGTTCAAAAAAAGTTTGATTTCGGGGTCACCGTTTTGCGACCACTCTGCCATTTTTTTCGTAATGTCAGCACCCAGCCTATCTTCATAGTAGTTTCCGTGTACCATTTCATTGTTCAGGTCGTATTCAACAAAGCGGCCTTTGTAACGGGCTGTAACTGTTTCGGCGCGTTTTTTCAGCGTTTGTTTCAATTCTTCATCCGAAAGTTCTTTTACCCAAGGCTGCACAAATTCAGGAATTCCCCAAAACAGGTTGTGTCCCCTGAGTGGGATGTTGTTCTTCTCGGTCCAATTTAAAATACCATCAATTACTGAATAATCTACCGCCCCTTTTCGTCGCTCCATCGTTCCCCATTTCACGGCATTTTCGGTTACTGCCGAATTAAAATTCGCAAGAAACTTTTCTTCGAATTGTTCTTTATCATTTTTCAACATCGAACCGTCAACAAAACTGTTGGGAATGGCACATCCAAACCAAAATTCATGCGTGACCTGCTCCACACTTACCCTGACACCAGGTTTTGCAGTAATTATTAGCTCGCCTTTTCGGTGACTGGCAATGGACTGGTCAATTTCGGAATTTTGTGCGATACACGCAGAAAAAGGCAACAGCGATAAAACGGTTATCAATAAAACAACAGCAATTCTCATTATAAGCAAACATTTTATTAATCTCATTTTTATTGTTTAATTAATTGTTGTTTAAAGAGTTACTACCCACTATTCATGAATATTAAAACACTTTTATTGAATGGAATCGTTCTTTAAACCGACTGTATAAACTTACACTTATCTTTGTATATTTTACTCACATTATTCATCGAGACGGCCAGAGTTGCTTTGGCTTTCTCGTAATCTTTCCAAATCTCACGAAGGCGGTCGGTAATCTGTTTCCCTGTAGTTTGATTGATTTCAAACGTCCAGTCATCGAATCCCAGGTCGTAATACATCTGCCCTTTAATGGTGTCCTCGGGTTGACGCAAATAAAACATTGGAGTTCCATTTGCTGCTGCAATTATCGGGGAGTGACATTCGAAACTCAGAACGGTATGTGCCTTTGAATAAATGGAAGCAGCTTCATCCGGCATCCAGTAACCACGTTTTACAACAAACGGCTTCACATCTTCAGGCAACGGATCGATCAGCAATTCGTCCATAATATTCACCTGATAAGTCATTTCAGGGCAAACCAGAACTTTGTTGCCAGTTTCGCGCACCCAGGCAATCATCGCTTCGCGAAGTTTGGCGTGGTCTATTTCCTTGTATTTCAGGTTAGTTTCTTCAACAAGTTTAATTCTGGCATCATCCCAACCATTGCGATTCGGGTTGAACAGGTGATAAGGCGTATAACGCAAGCGTGGAATGGCACAAATGAATTTCTTTTCTTCCAATCCGTTTTCTATCAGGAATCGATCTGCCTTTTCTTTATCCTGAATATTCAGGAAGAAAGTTGCATCTGGAGCAAAAGCAACATGATTTCCTGAGATTCCGATCTTTTTCAGGTGGTCGATCGAAAGTGTTTCGCGGGTAAAAATAAAGGACGCTTTTTTCAGAATACCCGCATGATATTCTGATGGACTTTGAAGGGTAGTTCCAAAAACGCCGAATGGTTTGCTGGTATGTTTAATCCAGGAAGCCAGATTATCGACACCAACAAGACCTGGTCCCGATCCATGAATCATGATATTGGCTTCCGTAAAAGCTTCTGTAATTTCAGGGTTCGTCACATTCTTTTCTGCATCTACGTCACCATAAATGATTTTTACCTTCGGGAAGTTTTTATTGAGCAGTTTTTTTACTTCTTCGCCATTGCTTCGTTTCCAAAGAATAATTTTTGCGTCTGGAAGAAATGTTTCAAAACATGCAAAAGACCAGGGGTATGGGCGATGTCGCCAATGTTCACATCCTGCCAGCCAGAGACCAGCAAAATGGTAAGATTCTTTTTAAGGGCAAAACCTGCCAATGCTGAATTCAGTAATAATCCGGTTGAAATAATTCCGGTGTGCTTCAAAAAATTCCGTCTTGATTGATTGTTCATCGTTTATTGACTTGAGTTCAATTTTATTCTTTGTTTAATTTTTAGTTAATCAATAACCCCAAAATTCTCATTCTTCAAAGCGCCTGTTGTTATTACGCTGATACTCTTAGGTAAAAGCTGAATATCCTTCAATTTCCCGGAATTTTTAAATTTAGCCATTGGATTAAGTTTAAAACCGGCAGCTTTTACAAGATTCTCTGTTACCTGATAAAGATTGAATGGCTGCTTTTTATCAAAATTTTCAACAGAAATATCCACATTAACAGCTTCTTCGCGATTATTTACTATCAGGACCGACAGATTCCCGTCGCGGTTTTTATAAGCAGTCATAACCAGACCTTCTAAATTCTGATTGCTTTTTAAGGACAAAACAGAAGCATATTTGCCCATAAACCGAGTCAGCATGGCAAATCCAAAATAGGCTTCGTTTTCCGGTGTAACTTGTTTGGTATATGTTTTGGTTTTCAAGTTGTAGGTATTTACCAATTGCCATTGACCATCCATATCGCCGCGGTTGGTAAAGCTCCAGCGGTTGAATCCGTCTACTCCCAGATTCATACCAAGAACGACATCCGATGCGTTGGAAAGTGCGGCTTTAAACGATTTTGGTTCCGGATTATCGGTTCCCCAACCTAAATCCATGTTGCCAATCTCGGTAATAAAAAATGGTTTGTTTTTCGATTTGGCAAACGCGACCCAATCACTAATAATTTGTTTCCCATTATTTTTGGCTGTAAGTCCAAAATAGGAATGAATGTCAAAAGCACCCAAATATTGCGCGAAGTCCATTTTATCGGGTTCACATGATGGAAGACTTACCCAATCGGGTCCAGAAAGGGGAATTTTAATATCTTGCTCTTTGAAAGTTTCGTTTAGTTTTTTCCAGGCCTCTGTAATTGAAGGACCGACATGGCTACCTGCACTCCACCAATATCCCCAGGGACCGCCGGGAGGTTCGTTAACCATACAAAAATACTTGATGCAGTTGTATTTGCGGGTATCGGTAAGGTATTTAAGAAGAGTTGCTATCCCGTTGGCAAAGTTGTCAACCGATTTTGGAGAACTCAATAAAGGATGAACACCTGGGTGAGCATTCCAGGCCACATGCCCCCACATTTGTTGAAGAAAAACATCTGCATGGTTAGCTTCGCACCAGTCAAGAATTCGAAACAGGACCTGCATTTCATCGTTTTTCCAGTCAAACACATTTCGGTCGGGTTCGTACATACGCATATCAATTTCAACGCGAACAAAATTGAGGCCTAACCATTTGGCATGGTGATAAAGCTGATTCCATGCGGCAGTATCAGCCAATGGCGGATTTCCGGCAAAAGCGCTTCCTCTTGGGTTTACAGACCTCACCGGATAGTCGTACTTTTCATTATTGAGCGGAATATCATTTATCAATGCATGCCATGATGCACCAATTCCACCTTTCATCTGGTGCGTGACATTGTTTGCATCAACAGTTATGTTGATTAAATTATTCACCTGGGCTTTTCCAATTAAAGTCATAAAAAAGAACAGCAGCAGCATTGTAATAATTTTCATCATTTGGAAATTGTCTTAGTTAATTTTAACATCAATTGCGGCACTGCTTTTTATTTTAATAAATAAAACAGTATTTGTACGCTCCAAACCATCTATTTGCCCAAGGGTATAATCCCTGCCCGCATTCAACAATTTATTATTGATGCGTATGCTTGTAATGTTTGCAGAAAAATTTTCAAGAACCACAGGCAAATTATAAACAGGAGAAGCGTCAGAAGCATTAACCGTAAAAGCGATTGTTTTTTGTGATGCATTAAAAGCTGTAAAAACATAGGCCCGTTGGTATTTGTCGAATGTAGAAGATACACCAGCAGATAAATCACTTACGGTTGGAGCATTATTCCATGATCTGGCTAACGGCATCAACGAGTCAATTGGCAGTTTGGTCATTCCCTTTAAAGAAGAAGCCCAATAAATACCATCACCCTTCTTTTCAACTATTTGCATTTTATCGTTTGATCCTGTAAGCGACGCATGAGAAGGTTTATCCGGAGCAACAGCATTTCGACCGTCGCTCATAATTTGCTGAACAGGCCAGTGATTCCAGTTTGGGAAAGTGGTGTATTCTTTCATATTTCCAAATGAAAATGGCTGACAAATGCGCTTTTCATCGAAGATACTGAATGGTTTATAGATGGCTTTGAAATTGACCATCTCGATAGGCTGATATTCCGGATTTGTAAACATTTTCAATTTCGGCGGGCCATCATTCCAGTTGTACGACACTTTATTTCCTTTCATATCGAGGAAAGTAATAGCATCCATATCTACATTATCCTGTGGTCGGGTACCCGGCTGGCAAAAGAAAATAGTCTCCTGCCACTGCATGGAACCTTTATCTGTTTCGTATCGTTTGCTCCACAAAACTTGTTTACGGGCAGCTACACCATCCGGATAAATCGTCCAGTATTCATCAGCCCAATCACTCCATCCATTTTCATCTTCAGGTAACAGTTGGTGTTTAATTCCAGCCAACGCATACCGCCAGTGAATAACTACTCTTGCTGCAGTATTTTCAATTATGCGTACATGCGAATATCGGGTTTGTTTATCTCCCATCGCTTCAAAACATTCACCTGTCCCCCAATGCTCCAGACTTTGGTCTGTCATCCACATATTTTTTTCGTTTACAATGCCGGGGATATATCCTGTACCACGCCAAAAAACAAAACGTACCGGACTGTCCTCAAATCGAACTACAATATCCGGAAACTCACTTCCACGCCATAAAGCATCCCATCCCGGTGAATATTTGAGACAGGTATAAAATGCACCAAATTTACCTGCGTCTCCAGGACCAGAGGGCATTTGCCTATACTGCAAAGGTTGCGATACTACCGGCAATGCGGCATTATACTTTGCTTCAATTTCATTCGCTGTTATTGCATTGGGATATATGTATAACTCATCTATCAAACCATCAAAACGATTGTAGGTTTTAATAAAAGAACTGGTTGCTCTTTCGGTATTGGCCGCTGACGTTTTAGTCTGTGTCTTGCCAATGCTCAACAAACAGCTATCACAAAAAGTGACATTTCCGGTTAAAACTTTACTGCCAACATTTTTCCCATTCAGATACAGGGAAATAGCTTTTGCATCTTCTAACACCATTGTTACATTCGACCACTTTAAAAGTGGAACAGTCTCATTTGATACACAAGTGATCCATTCACCATTAACTGTAACAGAACCCGACAATTTGCCTTCTTGATTAATGCCAAAGAGATAGCCACTTTTAAAATCATTTTCTTTATCGGCAATGGCCGCTACTGTCGAAGCATATTCCTGCACCGCAATCCAGGCATCAATGGTGAAATTTTTTGATGACGTTAGAGCATTTGCTGCAATCATATGATCTGTAAAATAGCCATCAAATAATTTTGCTTTACCTTTTACTCCTGCTACTGAACCATTGTCAAAAGTCTCAAAAAAAGGCTTTTGTTGACTGTACAATTTTCCGGCAAGAACTATACAGCATAGCAGCAAAACAATTGTTGTCTTCATGATTTTTATCGATACGTTTTTAATTTTACTCTATTTTGGGCCAATCAGCTCCACAAAATTACTATAAGGATCGCGAACTGAAACAAACTGACCATGAAGGTAAAACAATCAACATCGCAACCAAAATAATTATTGATATAAGAAGATTTTTCATAGTTTTATTTTTAAAGTCCACACAGTTTTATTTATAGAAGAATGCTTCACTATTTCTCCTTACCAACAGTATTAGTGGATGTCAACAACCAAACACCTTCAGCATTAGTGTTAACTGAGTATGTCTGACCTGATAAAGTATCCTCAATACTGAATGAACCATTGTCATTTGTATGAAGTGACCATTTTTGATTCCGGTCTGTATCCTGAAGTATGTAGATATTGTTATCGCGTTTACTTTCCCAGCCCGAAACACCTGCATGACTGTCAATAGCCAGCGTATGAACCACTGTTCTTGAAGCCGATGGAGTATTTTCAGTCCACCGCATCAGCATACCCGAACCCGGTTTTCCTTCTCCCCTTTGTGCCGGAAGCGGATGGTAAGCATCGTGAACCATGGCATAAATCGGAACGCTGTATTTACCTTCGCCAAAACTTGTAATTTTCACACCTGCATCACCACGCAGCGCAGTTAGTTTATTGGGACGTTCAATTTTGTAATCAAGAAGTCCGTCGCGGTTGTTGAGCAGCCAGTTCCAGGTAGTTTTTACCGGCACATCAGACTCGATACGATCGACAATAAACAAGGCGTTCGATCCGCAGAGAACCCAAAAGCGGCTGAATGTTTTCAGGGGAGCGCCATAAAGCTGTGCAGCATCGGAACCAATAACAGAAACTAACCCCACCTTTGAGGTGATCAATCTTTTACCGCCAATATCAATTGGTTCGGCTCCGTGTAATTTGCCATCTTCGTGGGAAAGTGTTCGTCTGGTACCACCACGTTGGTTTATTGTTCGGGAAGGAGTACCCGTGGTACCCGGAATTTCAAAGGTACAAGTGCTATGTGATGAAGAAGAAATTTCAACCTCATGGGTGATGTTTCTGTAGCAACTATGTCCTGCATCCACAAGAAGACGTTCCTTATTGTGAACAAGAATAAAACTGTTGATGTCGCCATGCAGGTGAGCAGTAGCATGTCGGGGCTCAGAAGGAATCCGTACTGCCAGCGTTGTAATACCATCCCAGGAGTCGCGCGCAAAAGCATCTCCACCCGAAAATGCAGCGGTAACAGGTAAGTTTGCTTCTTTGGGAGAAATGGCGGGTGCTGCATCGGCAAGCATAATTACAGAAAGAAAGCCGAACCCATTTACAAATCCAAAGCTTGCCAGATCGTGTGGTCCAGGTTCGTTGGCCGGAAAATAAAGCGTATTAAAAAGCCAGCTTGCCAGTCCGGCCTGTTGAGGCATTTCCTTTTGTGCGCGTGCCGCAATATGAATCAGCAAGTCGCCCGACGGACGGAAAATGGCAGCAGCGTCGCCAAAATTAGCGCTTCGGGGCCAGTCCATTAGAGGCCAGCCGGATAGAGGTTTCCGGTAAAACAAGGCATAAGAAGCCCAGTTAACCATTCGGGCATAAGGTTCAAATGTAGTTGGTTTGGTTGGCGAAATTCGGATCAACGCTTCGTGTGTAAGCATGAGAGAATAGGCTGCATAATTGGCATATTGAAGTGATTCACCATAACTGCCATCTTTCTGGAAATGATCTTCAGCAACCGGAAGCCATTCTGCCGCATAAGTAAGCGCTTTTTCGTCACCAATTACTGCCGCAGAAACGGTGTATCCGGCAAAAAGCACACAATTCCAGTTATGGAAACCATTGGTTTGATCTAAATAACGTCGGCAAGGCAATAAACCTTTATCTCTCAAAGCAGTAAAAATTTCAACTTTTTCCGTTTGAGTAAACAAATCGGAGGCAAGATCATATGCGATTGCAATTCCCCAGGCAAGGTGCCCGGTTTCGAGCGAACCAGTCATTTCACCGCCTCCATAACCACGAAACGGAGGACCCGCCCATTCAGCAACCGATCGATGAACAATGTCCATCACAGCTGTCCGGAGCCATTCATCTGCTTCAACCGAAGGTCTAACAGCGTGAATAAGTGCTGCATCGGTAAGATACTCTGCAGCATGATGCCACCACTCAGTGGATGCCGATGGATCGTTTAAACCTGGTGTCTGAGCTCTTTTATACACGCGTGCCTGCATAGCCGCAAGCAACGAGGCTGTTGGCGATGTGGACGGAACATTTTGTAGTCGTGTTCTTTCAATATCTGTAAGGAAAATGCTTTTTCTTGCTGAATTTGATTGAGCCCATCCTTTGATTGCCAAACCTGAATTAAAAAGCGTGGCAATCATCAGAAAGAGAATAACAAACTTCTTGTTTTTCATAACATGTTTTGTATTTAAGCTTAATTGGTATGTTCAGTACATCTATTATAATTCAGGATAATTTACACTCCAATTGAGCCATTAATCCCATAGCAAACTGTGAAATTACCCGGTAACCATTAGACTGAAGCGCTTCTCCTCCCCGGTTAATCTGTGAAACATGGGTCAGAAATCCATCCGCTGTCAAATAGTTCTGAAGGCTTTTCAATGCTTTTTCAGCTTTTTGAATGTCAGTTTCATGTAAGAGTTTTTGTTTTAATCCCCAGGCAATAGCTGAAGCAATTCCAGCTGTAGCAGTAGTATCGGGCAATGTTTCCGGCTTGTCAACAAAACTGCACCACATTCCATTTTCATCCTGAAACTGATACACCCAATTCATCGTTCGCACGAATTCTGTTTTTACAATTTTAAGTTGCGGCAAATCAGCAAAAGCGCTATTCACAATCAGATGGATAGTTTTTACCATTCCCAACAAGTACCAGGTGATACCTCGTCCCCAGTTCTTAAAACCGGTTCCTTTGCCTATGTCGTTCCGCTGATAAACAATATCGTCCGTTGACAAAAGATGAATTCGGTGAACCAGCTGATTCAATGCGATATCCGCCAGGTTACGGTCGTTACGAAGAATTGCAATTTGTGCGAGCGGATAAGCCAGTGTATAACAGCCTTCGGTAGTTACGTGATCGCCGCTGGCAATCATTCCATCCGGTTTCATGCGGGCCAGACAGTAGTCAACAGCCACTTGAACCGTGGGATGTTTTGGATAAAGTGATGCGATGGCCGCAAATGGTAAAAAATCTTCGATGCTGTTAAAGCGACCGTCCATCGGTTCGGTCATCGGATTTTCAAAAATAATTCCTTTTGAATCGTCAAGAATGCAGGCCAAATGTTTCTGCAAGGTTCTTTTTGCTTTCCGGTCACCTTTCCGGCTAAGTTCCAGTAAAGCGTCAATCACGCAGCCACCCATCCAGCCAAACGGACTGAATGAATTCATGGAATATAGATTTTCGAAAAGCTCCACTTTCGTTCCGGAATAAGTTCCGGATATCAATTGTGGCTGAAGTCCCAAATTATCAGTCTGTTTAAAGTCAGTCTGAAAAAACCAGGCATCCTGAGTTCCTTTTATCATGCGTAATCCAAGACCCTGACGAACGATTTCCGGAATCCATTTGTTTTCAATCGGCATTTCGAAAGGCTGAAAAGGATGTGCATAACGAATGTCGAGTGAAGCAATTGTTTCTCCGCTTACAGGTAAAAATACTTCCAGCATTACCTCTTCCCGAATATCAATTGCTGCCGTTATTCTGAAATGTAAATCTCCATGAATTTCCTTCAGCGTATTAAATTTCATGTGCACCGGAGAAAGATTTATTGCATCCACCGGAAATGCGGGCCAGCCTAATGGAATACGCTTGTTTGCTGCCAGTTGTACTTCAGGAAAAGAAGTCGTCGTGGTGAAATATCGCTTATAGTTGGGTTTACCCGAAACCGAATTTCCGGCGACCATTTCAGGAAGAATGACCAGCATTCCTGAAATGGCAGTTAAATTGTGGATAAAAGCCTGACGTTTCATGGTTGAAGTGATTTCTGTTTGAACAACTTTTAAAAATTACGTTTCTCAAGAAATTTATCTAATTCTGCTCTTGTCATTGGTAATTTTCCTTTGTAAGTATCTAGCCAGCTTCTAAAATCTTTTTTAATTGCTTCGTCCCATTTGCTGTCAATAGTACCGGCAGTATATTTTCCTTCTTTGATACGTTGCTGACCAAAAATATCAAACAGCTCGGTGACTTCGCCGGTGAGTACTATATGTTCCACCAAATGTGCAGGTATAAATACAACTCCATCCTTCTTAGCCAAAACAGCATCGCCTGGCAAAACAGTTGCTTCTCCAATCCGAACAGGAGCATTAATGCTGACAAGCATAGTTTTTCGCATGTAGGAGGGGTCTGTACCTTTCACCCAAACATTAAAACCTTTTATTTTGCGCAAATCTTCTGTGTCTCTGATGTGTCCATAAACAATGGCACCCCGATGTGAACGTGCCCAAACACCGTTCCCCAGGTTTGAACCGACAACTGTTCCATACGACTGTTTATCATAGCCATCCGCAACATAAAAGTCGCCTTCAACAAGGGTTGTCATTGCCCACGATACTGTCCGGCGTTGTTGCCACATCCGGCCTTCTATTTTACCTTGCTCTATAACCTGATTTTCCAGATCAACACGGGCAGGCATAAATTGGGCAGTTACGGCACGACCAGTCATCACGTAGTTATCATTTTCGTTCAGTAGCTTCCAATCGCCTTCGAACTGGTTGAAATATCCCAATTCGATTAACTCAGCCCAGGCTTCTTCCAGCGTAATATTTTTCAGTCGCTCAAGTAAATTGTCAGAAACTTTTGGTCTGCCGTCGGCAAATCGTTCACCGGTCCATTCAATTGTTAAAGCTTTAATGTACTCGGGTGAAGAGCCAACATTTTGCGCCATTGAAGAAAAATAGAATAGAAAAAAGGTTGCCAATAAAATGATTTTTGTATTCATGATCTTAGTTTTTAAATTTTTATGCGTTGCTATTTGTTAAACTCAATTTTTTGGGTTTCTCCCTTGATGTAGTTTTGCCAATCAGCCTTGGTTTTAAAGTATTTACTCTTTTCCCAACCGGCACCGGCATAGTAGTCAAAGGGAACATTGGTTTTCACTTTGATCAAAATATATTCATCACCACCATGAGATGCAAAACCGGCGAAATCTTTCGGATTTACCAGTACCGCTGTTCCTAAACTCCCGTGAATGGAGTCCATCTTTTCCCAAACAGCCAAAAAGTCAAGTTTCTTATCCTGAAGGATTTGCTGTCTCCCAAAGGTAGTAAGGCCAATAGCGACTGTTAGTTCCTGATCTTTATAGCTTTTCAGTGTACTTGTTACTTTGAATAAATTAGTCCCCACGCCCATCTCCACTTTTTTGTACTCTTCAATTTTCAAATCAGGAACACTCCAGGTGTTGTACTCCAATTCGAATTCAATTTTATCCGTCTGATTCTTTGTGATCTTAAATGAATCGTATGATTCAGAAGAATAAGGTTTTCCGTCGATCCAGATAGCCAGGCCGCCACAACCGAGCAGTTTGCCCATATGATAGAAATCGCATCCTTCGCCACGATCAGTATGGTAATCCTTCCCTTCGGCCATTAGTTTGTACCAATTATCCAAAATGGGATATTCAACTGATTTTGCCCAAATATCAACGCCACTGCGCACTTTATTACGGATAGTCGGTCCACCATATACACGAAATCCAATCCGGTCGTTTTCCCATGAAACATCCACCCCACGGGCAGGTCTTACATAAGCTCTGGGTATAAGTGTTGAATCCACAGGAACGTAATATCCCAGACCATTTAATGGCTTAATTTTGTCGATTCCCATTTTGGCGGCCTGGGTAAAAGCCAATACTACCGGACCAAAAGCATGGTAATCGTTCAATTCCCACTTCCGGTTTTTATAATCCTCTTTCGTTCCTTTCCCCGGACATAAACAACCAATGCAGGTGTTGGCAACCGATCCTTCAGCCGAAATGTAATCCAGATAACTCCTTAATCCTTTGACCAGATTATTTTTATATTTAACCGGAAGCAGGTTTTTCTCCAACATGATTCCCAAACTGTATAAGAATATTCCGCTTCCTGAAGTTTCGATATATGATGTTGGATCAGACATTTCCTGGTGCCACAAGCCTTGTTTATCCTGATACTTAAGAACGGAGGCAAAAAACTGTTGAGCCAACTGAACCACTTCCTGGCGTTTGGGATGCGATTCCGGCAAGTCACGAACCAGGATGGCAAGGGCAAAAGCACCCCATCCATTTCCGCGGCTCCAGTTATCTTCCGAGATTTTACCTTCACCCTGAAACCCGCGTCCCTGATGTATTAGTCCTGTTTTTTCGTCTTTCAGAATTCGGAACGATTCAAGTGTCTGGAATACGGCATAATCGATGTATTCTGGTTTATTGAATTTTAAGCCTGAATACAACAGATAAGGCGTTACTGCAAATGTTACATCAATAAACATTTGATGCGACATGGTCTTTGCGGTCATTAAACCATCCGGCGTACGTTTTTGCTGCGATATCATTTTTCCGGCAGCAGCAGCAACTTGCTTATCCAGTTTGTCTGTCGCACCTTTCCAGGAAAGGTAAGCAGAACCTGAGCCACCGGCTTCGTACGAAATAAAGTTTCCAGCCGCTTTTATATCACCGGTACCGAACTTTTCGAGCGCCCCAACGACTTGTCCCAATGTTTCTTCATTGCCTTTTAAAAGCGCAAATTCGCTTATGCCATGCAGCAGTAAGGTGCCAGGATAAGTACTGATATCCATGTGTTTCTGCCCATTTTCAAATGCCTGATTGACAATATCTTTGATGGATATTTCTTTGCTGTTTTGTCCCTGAAGTTTTCCAAAAATGAAAATTGTGGCAAAAAAGAAAAGTAATATGTGTTTAATTTTCATCATGTTGTATGTAATTTATTCGCTATTTGACGGGTGTTAGTTTTCAAGTCATAATTACCATTGGACCAAAGGCAGGAGTTGTTCCGGTTTTATTGTTTCTGCTTTTCCGGAAGGATCAGCAATTATGGCCAACCGTCCGGCACTTTTGGGTAGGGTGTTTAATCGAATGGTGATCCTTTTTAGTCCCGGATGAGGTTTATCCCAAACGTTGAGAAGTCCTGCCACTTCCTGTACCGAAAGGTGAGCAACGACATCCGTCACCACAATCAACCGCATTGTTTCACCCGATTGAGTAAGCACGATTTCATCCTTCATCAGTTCAACATTGGCGTACGTTATCATTTGCCAAGTAACCGATGCTCCGCGTTCGCCGGATTGCCATTCATCCTGAATGAGCACACTCTTATCCGGACGGAGATTATATCCGCGTTGAACAGATGCCATTTGTCCGGAATAAATTGGTGTCAAATCAATTTTGTAACCTGGCGATACACTTTTTTCCTTTAACGGAATGATTTCCGCTTTCCCATCAACCCACTGGTTAGTTCCATTGAACCGTAATATGTTATGAGATTCCGACCCATTGCAGAACATCGACCAGCGTTTGCTTTCCTGCGTAGCCAGAAACAAATCGCCACCCAAACCATGCTGGCGTGGAAGTGTATAGCCATCGCGCCCAAGATCGACCGCCCACCGTATGCCATTGGCTTCGAGTACAAATGAACCTACATCCATATGACTGTGTCCATAGCCGGCGCTTCCTGCTTTTATGCCAACATAAGTAGCTCGCTTATCATTCCATGAAGAGCGCATAACGGCCTGAGGCTGTGAACCACCTTCGCTCCACCAGTTCAATGCACGTTTTGCAACCGGCATTTTTATTACTGAAGGATTCCACCAAAGCAATCCCAAAGGCAAAAGACGACTGGCATCATCACGTGTACTGTCAGAAACCAGGTATTCATGCATTGGTTTTAATCTTTTAAACAATGGTTCGGTCATATCAACCTGATTCAGTTCGCGTGCAAACCAAAACATAACTGGCTCGAAACCCCAAAAAGGTTCGCTATCGGCAAAACTGAACATTTCGTCTGACGGAGCCATCAATTGAATGATATAATCGCCCGTCCAAAGAAAACCGGGCGCTTTTTCGAGATCGCAAGAAGTGCCGAATGCTGAGCGCAAAGCTTCTGCAAAAAGCACATAAAACGTAGTTCCATAAGCCCAATATCCAGGCCCTTCGGCATGCGCTCCGGCAGGAGAATAAGCTTCGGCTGCAAAATGAATATTGGCAAGCGACCGGTTCATTATATTCCTGGCTAATTCGGGTGCAAACTCGTTTACAGCAATAGCACCAATGGCCATACTTCCATTACAAACAGGGCTCCAGTTACCATCCGACTCGCTCCAATTGCCCGAATTGTACTTTTTAAGTAGCGAAGCTTTTAAGCCTTTCTCTATTATAGCACCGGCATATAGTTTTCGTTCAGATGTTGACAAATCATTATATAACCAATCCAACCCGATTGCAATTGCAAGTGTTGATTCGGAACAGGATAGAAAATGATCAGGCCTCCAGTTAAAGGCATTTGCCAATTCTGTCATCTCCTGGTTTGCGCGTGCGAAGAAACGTTTATCCCCAGTCAGTCTATACGCCATTGCTAGTGTTGCTATCCTCCCCTGAATTTGCCTCGCTTCTCCATGGAAAACTCCTACACCTGCAACAATTAATGATGGACTTTTTAACGTTATTTCTGCGCGCTCTTTAATTAATGCAAATAATTGCTGCGAGGTGGTGTCAGTTTTGAGTTGCTTTTTCAAATCGGCCCATTTTTTTGCATCGGCAAAGAGTCGTGGATGAGCAGGAATTTTTTGCCATTTTGAATCAGATAACCATGACGATTCAGCCCATGTTTGTGGAATCTGGTCTTGCGCCGAAGAAACAGGAATCAAAAAAAATGACATGTAAATTATTGTCAGGAGGCTTCTGATTATTTTTTGATGCATATTGTTTAGGATAAAAGCATTACTTACTAAAAAGGGTGATCCTCCGACCACCCTTTTATTCAATTAATGAGATTAACTAAAATAATTCAAAAATAGGTTGGTGAATTAATTAGCTGTGCTGTATTGTTCTAAATCGCTATTTATAACCTTCATTCTGCCCCAAAGCTGGATTCAAATCCGTCTCCCGCTGCGGAATCGCAAACAACTTATGAAACTCCTTCGTTGCAAAGCCCTTGGAAGTCATTACAGGAAGGTATCTTCCTGTTCTTACGAGATCAAACCAACGCTGACCTTCAAAAGCAAATTCAGATCTCCGTTCTGATTCGACCAATAACCTGGTATCTGCCTGTGCCAGTGTTGCAGGTTTACCAGGAAGCCCTGCTCTGGTTCTGATCTGGT
>Ga0209511_1000396_pt1 | contig 45028 bp, 35 predicted proteins | sample SSSSmetaG_FD_184141 | JGI IMG/M metagenome (GOLD analysis project Ga0209511, IMG submission 184141) | Glacier valley bacterial and archeal communities from Borup Fiord, Nunavut, Canada, to study Microbial Dark Matter (Phase II) - ​SSSS... | ecosystem: Environmental > Aquatic > Freshwater > Ice >... | reverse complement strand
CCGGTCGGGCCCGGTGCTCGACGACTTCTTTGGTGACGACGCACTCCTTGACGCCGGTCAGCGACGGAATCTCGTACATCACGTCGAGCATCACTTCCTCGAGAATCGCGCGCAGGCCGCGGGCGCCCGAGTTGCGGCGCGACGCTTCTTGCGCGATCGCGCGAAGCGCATCGGGGCGGAAGTTGAGCTTCACGCCTTCGAGCTCGAACAGCCGGTGATACTGCTTTGCGAGCGCGTTCTTCGGCTTCCAGAGCACCTCGGTGAGCGCATCTACATCGAGCGCATCGCACGACACGATCACGGGCAAGCGGCCCATGAACTCGGGAATCATGCCGAACTTGATCAAATCCTCGGTGCCCGCCTCGCGACGGAGCGCGTCCTTGTCGTCGACCGCGGTCGAGACGGCGGCGCCAAAGCCAAGGCCCCGCTGGCCCGTGCGCCGACGAACGATATCTTCGAGCCCGTTGAAGGCACCGCAGCAGATGAATAAGATGTCGGTCGTATCGATCTGGATGAGCTCTTGCTGCGGCCGATTACGCGCGCCATCGGGGGTGATGGTCGCGGTCTTACCCTCGAGGATCTTGAGCAGCGCTTGCTGCACGCCCTCGCCGGAGACATCGCGGGTCGGTGAGGGCGAGCCGCCTTTTCGCGCGATCTTGTCGATCTCGTCGATGCAGATGATGCCGCGAGCGGTCTTCTCGACATCGCCGCCGGCCGCGCGGAACAGCGCCTTGACGACGCTCTCGACGTCTTCGCCAACATAGCCGGCCTCGGTGAGCGTGGTCGCATCCGCGATCGCAAATGGAACATCGAGCTTTTTTGCGAGGGTCTGAGCGAGCAGCGTCTTGCCCGAGCCTGTGGGGCCGACCAAGAGGACGTTGCCCTTCTGGAGCTCGACGTCGCTGGCTTTGCCGCGCTGGCCGATGCGCTTGTAGTGGTTATAGACCGCGACCGAGAGCGCTCGTTTCGCATCTTTTTGACCGACGACATAGCGATCGAGCTCTTCGACGATCGCGCGCGGTGGCGGATACTTCGGGCGCTCCGACGCTTCCTCTTTCGCGAGGATGTCGTTGCAGAGCGTCACACACTGGTCGCATATGAAGACGCGCGGACCCGAGATCAGCTTGCGGACCTCGCGGCGCTGCTTTCCACAGAAGGAGCAATGGAACTCTTCCACTCGGTCTCAATTCTTACATGTTCGCCGTCGGGGGCAATAGCCGGAAACCAGGTTCCTACGCTGGCAAAGCTGGTTAATCGCTCACATGACTTGACGCAGCATTCCATCAACAGGGATCACTATGTCTCCTGTGCGTACGGTGGTGATCTGTGCGGATCCGGAGCGAGCGTCCCGTGAACCCGGGTCGGTCTTCACGATGCTCGTCGACCTGGGTGGGAGAGTGTCCGCGGGCCGGTTCGACCTCGGGGGACTGAACCTGGAAGAGCTCACGCTCCACCCGCCGGCCTGCATCGTGGTCGAGGCCGGCGACGACATCCAGCGCGCGTCGAAGACCATCCAGAAGATTCGGGACGGTGGCCCGTTGCTCGAGGTCCCGATCCTGGTCGCGCTCAACGTGGCGCGGCTGCCCGCGCTCGACTTCTCGATCGGCTTCGACGATTTCGTCCTCATGCCGATCGTGCCCGCGGAGCTCTACGAGCGGCTCCGCCAGCTTGATTGGAAGGCGGCGACGTTCGGCTCCGACGAGGTCATCAAGATCGACGACCTGTTGATCGACATCGCCGGCTACGAGGTCAAAATCAGTGGTCGCCGCGTCGAGCTGACGCATCAAGAATTCGAGCTACTCCGATATCTCGCCCAGCATCGCGGTCGGGTGTTCACGCGCCAAGCACTGCTCGAGCGCGCGTGGGGGTACCAGTACGCTGGTGGCACACGCACCGTCGATATCCACGTTCGCCGCGTGCGGTCAAAGCTCGGGACCGCCGGAGAGCTGATCGAAACGGTTCGCAACGTCGGCTACAAGATGCGTGGCTAGCGAACCACTCCGTGCGCCCGGCCGTGTATCCTCGGGCTGTGGGACGCGCGTCCATCGTCGGTGCCGCCGAGACGAGCGTGGGCAAGGTCCGCGAGCACAACGAAGACGCGTACTTTATCGACCCCGAGCGCGGCATCTTTGCGGTCTGCGACGGCATGGGTGGCCACGCCGCGGGCGAAGTCGCCAGCGGCATCGCGGTCAAGGTCGTTCGCGATCGTTGGGCGAGCGACGCCACACTCAAGGTTGCCGACGCGTGGCTCGAGCTCGGTACGATCGAGGCGCGCAAGCAGATGCTCTCGACCATCAATTCGGGAGTGATCGCCGCGCACGACGCGATCATGGCCGAGGCGGGTCGCGACAAGAACAAGACCGGCATGGGCACCACCATCATCGGTGCGCTCGTGATCGGTGGCGATATCGTCTTCGCGCAGTGCGGTGATTCGCGAGCGTACATGGTTCGCGACGGCATCGCGATGCAGCTCACCGAGGACCATACGTTGCTCGCGCGGTTGCTTGCTGCCGGCGTCGATGTCGATACCTCGAACGAAGGCTCGCGGTTCAAGAGCATGCTGACGAACGCACTCGGGATCGGGACCGAGTGCAAAGTGGCCACATTCATCGTGCCGCTCGCCGACGGTGATCAATTCCTGCTGTGCAGCGACGGCGTCACCGAGTACGTCCAGGAAGCCGAGATCGGTGAAGTGCTCACGCAGCAGCCATCGCCGGCGCGCGGCGCGCAGCGCCTCGTCGAGCTCGCGCTCCAACGCGGTGGCGGCGACAACGCGACCGCGCTGGTGATCCGCGTGCTCGAGGCGGGCGAGACCGCGCGTCCTGCCGAGATCCTGCAGCGCGAGAACAAGGCGATCAACAAGTGTCCGCTGTGGGCCAAGGTCACGCCGCAAGGTCGCTTGCGGGCGCTGCGCATCGCACTGCCCCGCGACCACGCGGTCGGCGACAAGATTCCGGCGCAGACGCTCGGCGATCGCGTCGCGTGGATCCTCGTCGATGGTGAGGTCCATCAAGACGGCGTGCTGCGAGGACCGGGGTCGCTGCTCTATCCCGAGGCGCTGCTCAAGGATGCCCAGCTGCCCGATAAAGACGGGCTCGCGATCGCGCAGGGCGAGGTCCGCGCGCTCGCGCTGCGCTGCGACGATTTTCACGAGGTTTGCGAAGACGACAACGAGCTCGGCGAGCTCCTGCTTGCGGCCCTCGCCGCCGAGATCGCGGCGCGCCGTCGGCCGATGTCCTTCGCCGCGCCGCGGCTCGTCATCGGCGACAACGCGCCAGGCCTCGAGACCGCGCCGACCGATCCAAACATGAAGGCGGTCATGCCCGGTCGCCAGGCCGAGCCCTCCGAGCCGCCCGGGGTGGCCGCGGGTGCGCCGAGCGCGCTCTCCTTGGCCACGACCGTGCCGGTTTCGGGCCGCGAAGAGACCATGCCGCCGCCGGTCTCAGATCGTGCGAAGACCGTGCCCGACGGCCGTTTGAACCGCCAGATCGCCGAGGCCGAGGCGCTCGCGCGCGGCCCGAAGGCGCCGACCGCGCCGACCGCGGTGCCACGCACGTCGACCAAAGACGGTCCAGGCGGTAAGCCGCGCCTCGCCGCGCCCTCGGGGCCCGCACAACAAGCCGAACGGTTGATCCTGCCAAGGGAAGAACCCGGCGTCGCTGCGGCGTCGCTCGATCAAGCTCTCGGCAAGGCGCTCGATGGGCTCGGCGAGCCGAAGCAGCAGAGGGTGCCCGAGCAGGTGCTGCGCGGTCCCGCGCAGATCACGCGGCCTCCGACGCGCAACGAAGATGATGACAACGAGGTCGTGATCGAAGCCGACGAGCCGCCGGAGCGTGAAGCGCAGGTCGCCCAGGCCGCGAAGAGGGCGCGCGCGATTGGCGATCACAGCGAGCCCGAGATTTCGATCGAGCGCTTCGTCGAGATGGAAGTTGAAGAGCCGATGAATCTCCCCGAGCGCGACGACAGCTCGTCGCCCGAGATCACGATCATTCCGCAGGCCCGCCCGATCACGGCGGATGACTCCGCGCAGGTCTCGGGATCGATCGAAGCTAAAAAGATCCGTTAGGGCCGAGCGTACTCGGTGAGGTCCATCTGCACGTCACCAAGTTCGGTGTGTGCAGTCATCTTGAGCGGCACGCGATCCGCGTCGTCGGAGATCCACACGTCGAACGTACGTGTCGCGGTCGCTTGTTCGAGCTGGAGGTTTGGCTTCGCGCGAAACGCCGAGCCCGAAAGATGCACGGTGCGGCGATTGCCGACCGCCGAACCGATCAGCTCGGCGCCGACGAATTTCACGTCGACCCGCCACAGCCGCTTGCCGCCGACGACATAAACCTGCTTCGTGGTGCCGGCGACCGGGCGCCAGCCGCGCATCTGCGCCATCGCGGAGTGCGAGTCGTGAACGGTGATCTTGCCGAAATCGACGCGATACGAGTGCGGCGCCGGATCGTCAGGCTTGGTGTAATTGACGTTCGCGATCGAGCCCGTGAACACCGCGTGCGCGGTCGAGGTCTTGTCGTTCAACACGACCGTCGTGTCGAGGACGAGTGGTCGGCCGCTCTCGATATCGATCGTCGTGGTCGCCTCGTCGGTCATGTTCTTCAGCAGCTTCGCGGCACCTGCGGTTGCGACGCGCGACTTCACGACGACCGCTTTATGCCCTTCGAGCTCTCCGATACCACCGACCGCGAGCTGCGCTTCACCCGCTAGCATGCCCGCGAGGTGGACCTCGAACGCCATCGTCTCGCCGGGATAGAAGCCGAACTCTGCTTCCTGTGGCCCCATGGGAGAAGCGACGGTGGCCGGCTGCGGCGGCAGCGGCATCGCCTCGGCCCCCGCGCAGCCAGCCAGCACAACGAACCAGATCGGCCAGATCGCCCGCATCCTTCGAGTTTGGACGAACTACAGAAACGAGCAAGTGGTAGCCTCGGCGTGTGGCAACTCTCGGCATCACCCTAGGTGATCCGGCGGGCATCGGGCCGGAGATCGTGGTCGCGGCACTGGCAGCTGTAACGCCGGCGGCGCTCGCGCGTTGCACGGTCTATGGCGATCGCGGTCCACTGGAGCGCGCGGCGAGGCTGCTCGGTGTCGCGTTGCCGGAGGTCACGGTCATCGGCAACGGTGATGGCGAGCACGTCGTCGCGGGCGTTCCCGACGAGCACTCGGGGGCGGCGCAGGTCGGCTACCTCGAAGCCGCCGTCGCCGCGGTGAAACGGGGCGAACATGCCGCGCTGGTCACCGCACCGATCTCGAAGACCTGGGCGCGGCGCGGTGGGTTTCAATTCCTCGGTCACACCGAGATGCTCGCGGCGCGGCTCGGTGCTGCCGATGTCGCGATGTTCTTCGTCGGCCCCAAGCTCAAGATCGCACTCGCGACCGTGCATCGCCCGCTCGTCGAAGTCGTGCTCGAGCTCACGACCGATCGCGTGCGTGGCGTGATCGAGCTGCTCGCGGCGTCGCTCGCGCGCGACTTCGGGTTCGCCTCACCGCGGATCGGGGTGGTCGGGTTGAACCCACACGCCGGTGAAGATGGCCTGCTCGGCGACGAGGATCACGAGATCATCGCGCCCGCCTGCCAGGCCCCGTGTGGCACCGCGGTGCTCTCGGGGCCGCTCGTGCCGGACGCCGCGTTTCGCGATCATCTCCACGGCAAGTTCGACGCGCTGGTCGCGATGTATCACGACCAAGGCTTGATCCCGGTCAAGCTCATCGACTTCGACGAATCGGTGAACGTCACGCTCGGGTTGCCCATCATTCGCACGTCGCCCGATCACGGTACGGCCTACGACATCGCAGGCAAGGGCATCGCGCGCGCCATCTCGATGCAGCGTGCTCTCGACCTCGCGTTTCAGATGCTAGAACAGCGCGCGTAGCGCTTCGGAGCTGGTGATGATCACCTTGCGACCCTCGGTCGCGATCATCTGTTTGCGCTTGAACTGCGAGAGCGTGAGCGACACCGTCTCGCGCGTCGATCCGATCAGGTTCGCGAGCTCTTGATGCGTGATCTTCAATGCGACGAGCGTGCCTCGTGCATCGTCGACCCCGTACTCGCCGGCGAGCTTGACCAGGAGCTCGGCGAGCTTGGACGAGACATCGCGGAACACGAGCGCTTCGACTTTATTCTCGAGCTCGCGGCGGCGCACGATCATCAATCGAGTCATGGCGAGGCCGAGGTGTGGATGCGCGTGCATCAGCTCTTCGTAGTGGATGCGATCGATCTCGGAGAGCAGCGCGTTCTCGACCGCTTCGGCCATCTCGGTGCGCGGACCGCCATCGAGCAGGCAGCTATCGCCGAACAGCTCGCCAGGGCCGTGATAGGCGAGGGTGAGCGACTTGCCATCGCGCGTGACTTTCGAGACCTTGATCCGGCCGCCGTGGACGAGAAACAGCGAGCGACCGGGGTCACCCGGCAGATAGATGACGTCGCGGCGGCGCGCTTCGCGAAGCTCGACCCGCTCGGCCATCCGAGCGATCGCATCGGGTCCCAGATCGGCAAGGAGGGGGACCTTGCGGAGGTACCAGAGCACGCGCTTCGGGTCGGTCACCCGGAAAGTGTAGCAGCGCCCCCACCTACGCGGGGTGTTGGTTTGCCGCCTTACGAATGCGAGCCGCAATAATTTCAGCAGGTTGTCGGCGAAAATGATCTCGTTCGCACGGGTTCACACCACGATGTCACCCGGCTCACCGGACGCAGCGATCTGGACGGTGACATCGCGCCACGCCGGATCACGCGCCATCCGTTCGGCGAGCGGGGCCACGATCAGATCCTCGATCGTACGGCGCAAGGGGCGCGCGCCGAACTTCGGATCGTGACCGAGCTCGGCGAGGCGCCGGCGCGCTTTCGGCGACAGGTGCAGGCGGAGGTTGCGCGCGATCAACCCGGGCCGCTCGCGCAGCTTCGCGAGCTCGAGGTCGACGATCGCTTCGAGCGCGGGTGGCGGCAGCGGTTTGAAGGGGACGATGGCATCGAGCCTGCCGAGCAGCTCCGGACGGAAAAAGTTCTTGATCGCGCTGCTCGGATCGGGCGCGGAGCCCGGATCGGAGGAGAACCCCGCGGGTCGCGGATCCGCCGCGCCGAGGTTCGTCGTCATCACGATCAGCGACATCCGAAAGTCGACGAGCCGACCAAACATGTCGGTCAACCGGCCTTCGCCGAGCACGCCCAGCAAGAGATCGAATGCGGCGTCATCGGCCTTCTCGATCTCGTCGAACAGGACGACGCTGAGAGGCTGGCGGCGAATGCGGTCCGCGAGCGAGGTGCCCGAAGGTGACGGCGTGATCATCCGCGCAATCGCGCCCGGCGTCGTGATCTCGCTCATGTCGATGCGCACGAGCCGATCGGCATCGCCGAACAAGTAGCGCGCGAGTTGCTTGGCAAGCTCGGTCTTGCCGACCCCGGTGGGACCCGCGAACAACAGCGCGCCGACGGGACGCTGCGGGTCGTCGAGCCCGGCCTTGAGCCGAGCGATCACGCGGCCGGCGATCGCACACGCATGGTCTTGGCCGACCACGCCACGCTGGAGCTGGACCGCGATCGCGGCGGTGTCGAGCGCACGCTCGGGGGCGAGGAGGTCGACCGGCAAACCCGACCACGCGGCGAACGCGGGCGTGAGCTCGGTCAGCGTCAGGTCCGTGCGCTTCTGAAGCGAGCAATAGTCGACGAATGCGAGCGCCTTGCCGGGGAACGCGGTGTCGCGCCGGAATGCGGCGAGCAGCTCGACGAGCCGACGCGCGGCATCGGCCGTGAGCTTGACCGGTGGATCGAGCCGCTGGCCGTAGGGCTCGAGGAGCGCGACGACTTGCGCCGGCACCGCCTCGGGCACGCGCACGATCCGCATCGCCTCGATCAGCGCGGGGTTACGTTGCCGCGCGCGCACGAGCTCGCTCTCGTCGCACTCGGCGTACAGCGACAGCTGGTTGCCGATCACGGCAGGCGAGAGCAGATCGGCGATCGATGCCCCGTCCGACATCGGCGCCATGATGTCGGCGATCCGATCGACGTACAGCACGTCACGGCCGCCCTCGAGCTCGCGCACCATCATCAGGCAGCGCTGCTGCCACATGCCGAGATAGACCATGCCGGCGACGATGCGGTCCGCGCTCGTCGCCCACAGCCGGCGATGGACCCCCGCCTTGCCGCGCGACTTCTCGAGCAATGCGCGCGCGATCCGGCGCACGAGCGCGGTCTTGCCGGCACCGCGCGGACCGACGAACAAGAGGTTCGGCAGGCGCTCGCCGCCGAGCGTGGGCGCGAGCTTGTCGAACGTGGCATCCGTGCCGACGATAGCGGGTAACCGATTCGCACGCGCGACCGCGACCCAATCCTCGCCAACCGCTTCGAGCGTCGGGGCGGGCTCGGGCTCGTTCGGAGGCTTGGACGTGGTCTGTGCTGCCGCCTCGATCGGACTCCAGTCGATGATCGACTCGAGCGGCTCTTTGCGCAGATCGTAGAGCGAGGTCGTGGCGTCGCCGATCAGCGCGGTGAACACGAGCGCGCGCACCGCCTCGGGAACCGACGCGAGATCCTCGGCGACGAACGACCAATCGAACCGCGGCACGAGCACGCGGTAGAGCGGTGCATCGTCGAGTTTCGCCGCCGCGTAGCCGAGTCGGAGCGGCACGGTCGCCTTGGCGATCACGTAGCCGCGCGGATCCGGTCGACCCGGATGGATGTCGACCTCGATCCGGCGAAGCTCGAGCTCCTCGGTCCACAGATACCGATCGGCTTCGTCCTTCTCGACGAGATAGGCAGCTTGGGGTGCCAGCCGCGCGAGCGCGGTCTCGAGATCCGCGGCCATCGCGGCGGGCGGCGGACCATCGAACAACATCCGGAACCGGCGGAGCAACACCGCGGACGTCAGGCCCCCGTGATGCTTCGTGACGAACACCCGGAACGAGCGCTTTGTCACGACCGGCGGCTCCACGCGAGATGCCATGCGCGACGGACCGCGTGCGGGATGTCCTTGAATGCGCCGCGATCGACCCACCCGGTCGCGAAATCTTCGAGCTCGATCTGGAACGTGTCACCGGAGCGTAGTGGCGAGCGGTAGTTGACCGTGCGAGTCACGGCCAGCAGCACATCCGGGTTGACCGGTAGCGCACCGCCTGCCTCGAGCACGCGTTCGAGCTCGGCGCGTGCGGTGAGGTGGGCCTTCAGCTTCGCGACCGCACCGATCGCCGCACCACCGGTGACCTCGACGCGGACAATATCGGGCTCGGCCGCGGAAGCGCGCAGCATCCACGTGCCGTGATCGGTCGCGATCGCTTCGCGCACGAACAGGCCGCGCAGCACGAGTACGACGTCACGCACCGAAGGTGTGAGATCGCCGAGCGGCGTCGCGCGGATCTGCCGCGTTCGGTCGTCGATGAATGCCGCCTCGTCGAGCCACGCGGGCTGTGCGAGCGTGTGAACCACCGCAAAGATGCCTCCGGCTTCGTTCGAGGTGCCGACGCGCGAGATCGTGAGCGTCGCGGCGTGCGCATCGGAATCGAGCAGCGTCGGCAGCGCACGCTCCATCAGCAGCGCCTCGGCGATGCCAGCGATCAGCGCTTCACGCGATGCCGGCGTTCGCACCGGCTTGTTCGGCTTGCGCTTGGTCGTCCGCGCCCGAAGCTGCTCTTGATCGTCGTCCTCGTCGTCGGGGTCTTCCGGTTCGCCATCACGGCGTTGCGAGACCACCCCGAACAGCTGGTCGAGCGCGGCGAGGCGCTGACCGAGCTCGTCGACGTAGTAGTGCAGCTCGCCGCGAGCCTCTCGCACGGCAGTCGCGAGCTCCACCGAATCGCGCACGCGCGCGACCGCAGCCGCTGCGAGCGCGATCGTGGGCTCGAGCGCAGCGGTCGCGAGATCGAGCGCGCCTTCGAGCACGTACGGGCCGGGCAGAGCGGCGCGCTCCAGCATCGGCTCGAGCGTGGCCTGGATCTGGCCACCATGCTCGGCGAGCCGCACGATCCGGAGGCGTGCGGGCGGTGCCGTCGCGAGCAGATCGGTCAGCGCACCGCCGATCTTGTCCTCGAGCCAGCGCTTGACGGTGCGCGCGCCGTAGCGCGGATCGAACGCTTCGGTCACAGCCCGCCGGCGTACCGCGCTGCCCGCATAGACGAACGTGTTGCGCTCGCGCAGACCACGGCGCGCGAGCAGCTTGCCAAGTTCCTTGTCGACGATCTTCGCCGCGATCTCGGGCGTGAGCGGCTCGAACGGCACGACTTGATCGATGCGGTTGAACAGCTCGATCGGGAAGAACTCGCGCACCGCCTTCGCGACGTCCGCGAGGATCCGATCGCGCATGTCTCCGAATCCGATCGGCTGCGCATTCCGCGAACCGAGGTTCGAGGTCATGATCACGACCGCACTCGCGAAGCTCGCGACTTCACCCGCCGCGTCGGTGAGCCGGCCCTCGTCGAATAGCTGCAACAAGAGATGCAGCGCACGCGGATGCGCCTTCTCGATCTCGTCGAGCAGCACGACGCAGAACGGTTGGCTGCGCACGCGCGAGGTCAACAGGCCCTCGGGGTTCCACGGATCGCCGATCAAGCGTGCGACCGCGTCGGGACCCGACATCTCGCCCATGTCGATCCGCACGAGTCGCGTTTGATCGCCGTAAAGATACTCAGCGATCGCGTTCGCGAGCTCGGTCTTGCCGGTGCCCGTCGGGCCCGTGAACAACATCACCGAGACCGGACGCGCAGGATCGGCGAGGCCCGCGCGGACCTTCAGGATCACGTCGGCGGCGGCGCGGGTCGCGACCGGCTGGCCGATCACGCGCTCGGCGAACTTTGCTTCGACCTCACTTGGTTCCAGCGGCTTGTCGAGCGTGATCAGGTTCGCCGAGAGCCCGGTCGTGCGCGCGAGATAGTCGAGCACGTGATTCGGTCCGACCGCAGTGATGCCCCGCGAGCTCGCGTCGACCGCGACGCGACGCACGATCTCGATCGCTACGCCGGGGCGCGCGCGCCATGGAAACAGCGCCGCCCCGAGCTCGAGTGCGGTGCGCGAGACGAACGGATGGAGCTCGACCTTCGTGAGCTCGACCTCGAGCGCGCGGATCTCGTGAAGCATGAGACGAGCCGTCTCGTGCGGCGAGGCGGCCGGCACGGCGACCAGCGCGAATGCTTCGGCAAGACCTGGTGCATCACGCTCGAACCGCGCGCGTTGCTCCTCCGTTAGCTCGGCGACGATCGCCAGGTTTCCACGGCGTACGGGCCCGCGAAAAAAGTCCGCGAAGCTGCGCTCGCTCTGACGCGACTGGCCGAGCCGGGCGAAGAGATGGAGATCCTCGATCCACAGGATGCCGCGGCGCTGCTTAGCATCGTCGAGCACGGCGAGGCAGCGCTCTTCCCACTCGCCGAGATGCGACATGCCCGCGATCAGCCGCTTGCCACTCAAGCGCCAGACGTGGAAGCACTTGTCGAGGTTCTTGTGGAGGGGATAGCCGTCCTCGACGAGCCGGTCCTGGATCCATTGATTGATGATCAGCGTCTTGCCGGTGCCGGGTGGGCCGACGACCATCGCCGAGCGCGGCCGCTTGCTGCCGAGCAGGTACGCGAGGCGCTCGCGATACGGCGAGCGCGGCACGCCGAGCCGCAACTGCTGGTTCGACGCGCGCTGGGTCTCGTCGACGGCGAGCAGACGCAGGATCTGCTCGTTGCGCTGGTTCGCGGCACCGGCTCGCGGATCTTTTTTGCGCGAGGGCAGCATGTCGAGCAACGACATCGACTCGGCCGAGAATGCGAGCGTGGCCAGCCGCTCCTTGCCGTTGGAGAGCAGCGCGTCGATCGCGTCATCGTCGTCGATCGCGGCCCAGTGATGCCGCACGAGCGCTTGTGTGAGCTCCGGAATCTTGTCGCGGTCTTCGGTGATGAACCAGTGATCGCGACGGAGCGGGTGGTAGCAGAAGAAGTGCTGGCGCTCGTTGCTCGTCCAGCGCGGCTCGATGATCAATGGCACCTGACCGGTGACCTTGCCGGTCTCGGCCTTCACCTCGACGGCAAACCGGCCGAGCTCCGTGCCGATCGGGAACTGAAACAGCTCTTGATCGACGGGCTTGGCCTTCTTCACGACATCGCGCAGTCGATCGAGCAGGCGCTCGCGTAAGCGCGCTTCGCTGCCGGTGCCCGAGATGGACGAGGCGTATCGGCTCGGTACGAGTGCGGTCCACTCGTCTTCGCCATCGCGCTTCTCCTGGAACACACCGACGGTGAAATGCACTCTCATGCATCACCTCCGGGCCGCGCGGGGGCCGCGAATGAGTTCTCGTAGACCCAGAGCTTATCGACATCGTACTCGCACTCGTGACCCTCGTGCGCGTACGCGGTGATCAAGCGCTGACACGCCGCTTCGGCAAGGCGCGGTGCGAGCCCTGTCCACGGTGGTTCGATCTCGTCGCCATCGACCGCGACGCGATCAGACGACATCGTGACTTCTCGGAACACGTCGCCGCGCGCGGCGCGGGGCGAGGGTGGGGCGGGCAGCGCGGCCCATTCTCGATCGGTGAATTCGGACTTCGGTTCGAGGAGCTCGACCCACACGTGACACGGCGCTCCGGCGAGGCCGACGAAGCGTTGCAACCCTGCCTCGAGCCCGAACAGCAGCTCGGCTCCGGCCCCTGCGATCCGGACGAGTGCCGAGGTCACGCTGGAATTTGCCATGCTGCTCTCGGCCCAGACGCGATCGTGCGGCGGTCCCCACGCGTGGTTCCAGTTCGGTGCTTGCTCACCGAAGATGTGCACGCTGCCGCGCATGCCGAGGTGCGCTGCAGCGGCGAGCACGAGCTTCGTCCACGCGATGACCGCGGCGCGCGCATCCGGCGAGTGCACGAGCAGCGTGATGCCCGGCCGCTGGGGACGGAGCGCGACGAGTACCCAGAATAAGTCGCGACGAAACTTGTGACGCTGCGCGATCGCGGCATCGATCAGCTCGACCGCATCGATATCCTTCGCGAGGGCTTCGAGGCAGAGCTCTTCGGCGGTGCGCAGCTCGCCTTGCGCGGACGCGGCGGTCACCCACAAGCCGGTCAGCCGGGCATGCTCGCGCGTGAGCCGCGAGATTTCGGCGCCCGGCAGCGCGGTCTTGCCGTCCTTCTTGCGCGCGGCGGTCGCGATCGTGCCCTCGAGCTCGCTGATCTTGTGGTGTACGGCCTGCGCCTTCGGAAGGGCTAGCTCGCGATCGGTATCGCGGCGCAGCTCGCCGAGCGCGAGGGCGCTACGCACCATCCGCTTACCGGTCGCGGCCGCGCGCCGCCACAGCACGAGCTCGACATCGCCGCGCTGTTCGCCGAGCTTCGCGCCTTCCGCGCGCTTCGGCATCGCTTCGCCGGGTGCTCGGACGGTCAACGTACCGCCGTGGCCATCGGCGCCGGCCTTCGCGAGTAAGCGCGCGGCGGGCGCGACGACCGAACCATCGATGTGACGGCGTAACGCGCGCGCACCGAGCTCGGCGGAGAAGCCGTTCTCGGCGAGGCGGGCGCTTGCATCCTTCGAGATATCGAGCAGCACGCCGCTCTGGGTGAGCCCGCGCCGTTCGGCGAGGCGGCCGATCGCGATCTCTGCGATCTTGGCGATCTCCGCCGGCACCAGCGGGTGAAACACGACGATCTGATCGAGACGATTGACGAGCTCGGGCCGGAACGCTGCGAGCACCGCATCGCGATAGCGGCGCTCCTCGCGTTCGTCGTCCGCAGTGTTCGGCGCGATCCCGAGCGTGCCCTTCGCGCTGCGCGTGCCGAGGTTCGAGGTCAGCACGATGATCGCGTTGTGGAAAAAGGTCGTGCGACCGCGGCCGTCGGTGAGCCGCGCTTCGCCGAGGACCTGCAGCAGCAAGTCGAATACCGACGGGTGCGCTTTCTCGATCTCGTCGAGCAGCACCACACCGAATGGTTGGCTGCGCACCGCAGAGGTCAGCCGGCCTTCGCCGTCCGTCCCGCCGAACAAGCGCTCCGCGGCCCACGGATCGGTGTACTCGCTCATGTCGAGCCGCACCATCCTCTCGGTCGCGCCGAACAGGTACGCCGCGACCGCGCGCGCGAGCTCGGTCTTGCCGGTGCCAGTCGGGCCGACGAATAACAAGCTAGCGAGCGGCTTGTCGGCGGGCTGCAGCCGCGCCTTCGCGACGCAGATCGCTTCGGCCACGCGCTTGACCGCGGCGTCCTGGCCGATCATCCGGCGCCGCAGGTGCGCGATCACGTCGTCGCGTGAAAGTGCGCGGCTGTCGTCGACCAGCGCTAGCGGAATGCCGGTCGCCCACGCGAACGAAGCGTAGAGCTCACTATCGCCGAGCACCTTGCCACGACCTTCGGCATCGCGCTCGGTGTCGTGAGCGACCCGGAGCTCTTCCAGCAAGCGAATCGCCTTGCCGGGGAACGCGCGGTAGGGGAGGTAGCGGCGAGCGAGATCGACGGCGGTCGGCACCATCGCAGGTGCGATCTGCGGACGACCCTGCTCCATCTTCACCCAGTACGCGGCCCAGGCCCGAGCCGCAGCGATCGTGGTCGCCGGATCGGTGGGCGCGACATGGACGCGCGACATAGCGCCGATCAGCGAGGCATCGTGGCGTTCGGCGCGATCGAGTGCGACCGCGGTGAGCTCGCCGATCACGCGCACGCGACTATCGACGACATGGCGGCGCAGCGCGGCGCCAAGCTCGATGCCACCTTCGGCGGGGCGGTCCGCGAACAGCGCCCCAAAATCATCGAAGTAGAGGATCGCGTCGAGCGCCTCGGCCGCGGCGAGCACTTGTTCGACGCGTTGCTGCCACTCGCCGAGCCCACTCGCGCCCGCGATCAGCTCGCTCGCCGAGGTCGCCCAGATCTCGCGATCGTCATGCGCCGCGAGCCAGGCGTCGACGAGCGCGGACTTGCCGACTGCCTCGTCACCGACAAGCAGCACGCTGCGGCGCAGCCGCTTCGCACCACCCGTATTCGCGAGCGCGCGTTCGAGGTCGGCGAGGATCGCGTCACGCCCGACGAGCGGATGTGGCGGGGCGGCGGCGGAGAGCTTGCGGCCGGCCGCATCGAGGGTCGTTCGCGCTTGGCGCTTGCGCTCCGCATCGGCGAGACCCTTCTTGCTCTTTGCGGCGGCGAGGGGCGTCGTCGCGAGCTCGAGTTGTAGCGGCTCGAGCGAGCTCTCGGCCCATGTCGCGAGCCGCTTCCAGCCGTCGAGATCGAGGGCGAGCGCAGCGGGCAGCACCGCGACCTCGTCGCGGACGCGCTCGTGGAGGTCTTGCTTGCGGTCTACGTAGCACGCGTGATCGAGCACGGGGATGAATACCCACGAGCCGCTGATCTCTTTGCTGACGATGTCGAGCTCCACCCGCGGTTCGGGCACCACGACGACCGTGATCGTGAATGCCAGAGGTCGTGCGAGCCGATCCGGAACACCGGCGCGGACGAGCTCGACCTCGACGTGCTCGAGCCGCACGCCTTCGGGCAGCTGGAGGCGCGCGATCGTGGGCGGGCGCGTCTCGTCGGCGAGCTCGGACAGGGCGAGCTCGAGCTCGGCACGCGTGCGATCTTCTTCGCCATACGCGGTCACGGTCGAGGCAGCGACCGGTGAGAGCTCGTCGTAGTCCGAGGCCATCGCGCGGCGGAGCGCGAGCGTCTCGAGTCGCAGCCGATCGTCACTCACGCGGGCACGCCTTTGGCGGCCAGCGCGAGCCCTGCAAGCACCATCACGAGCGTGGTGATGAAGACGCTTGTCGGGTGCTGATCGAACACGCCGATCACGCGTGGTGCGTCGACGTGGATCAGCACGATCACGACGGCGTTGTTGAAGAAGTGGGCGAGCATGCCTGGAAGGATCGAGCCCGAGCGTACCGCGAGCGTGCCCAATGCGATCGCGAGCGGGAACGTCCCGACGATCTGAACGGGATCGAGGTGATATGTGGAGAACACGGTTGCGGAGACGCCGATCGCCAGGAGCGCATGACGGCTCGCGAGGCTGCGCGCGAGCACCCCGCGGAACAGCAGCTCCTCGGCGATCGCGGGCAGGACCGCGACCGAGACCAAGGCTCCGAACAGCGACGCGTTGGACACTGCCGCCTCGAGCTTCTTGGTGTCACCAGGGGGTTCGATCGCGCTGACAAGGCGCAGGTCGACATACCAGCACGCGAGCCCGATTAGCAGCGCCGCGAGAAAGAACCGCAGGGGCGCGCGACGTAGCCCGAGGCTGATCGCGGATCCCCGGGCGATCAGCACGAGCTCGAGCGTGACGACCAGGTAGCCGATCGCCGCCGCAACCAGCCCGCCGACGAGGTCTCCAAGCAATACCTGGACGATGTAGATCGTCAGGACGCCGGCAATGGCGATCCGGACAGCAGGACCGACACGCGGAGGCGCGTGATACAACTGCTGCTGAGTGCGTGGCGCTATCGGGTTCGTCATCGGCCTTGTCGTCGGCTCGGCGGGAATGTATCTCGCGCTACGACCACCGTGGGGACACGCCGCCACAACTCCGCTCGACGCGGGAGTCGTGGCGGTCGCGCCGACTGATGCGGGCGTCGTAAAGCTGAAAAAGAAGGGCGGCGCTCACAGCCATCGCCGGGGCGCGCCTGGTACGCCGGGCACCACCTCGGGCGACGACGGGGCGTGGGGCAGCGGCGACTACGTCGAGGAGACCGAGCCGCAGCTGGTACAGCTGACCTCGACCGATCGCGCCATGGAGTGGCGCGGTGACGACACCACACCGCCGAAGCAGAAGCTCGACATGAGCAGTGGGGCCGAAGCGCGCTCGCTCGACGACAACGAGATCCGCTCGACGATCGATGGCCAATCCGCGGCGACGCAGCAGTGCGTGGTTACCGCGGCGACGAACACGAACCTCACCGGGACGATCAGCGTGAAGCTCGTCGTCGACGGGACAGGCCATGTCAGCAAGACCAAGGTTCAGGGCTTTCACTACATGTTCGAACACGGCCTGCTCGCATGCGTGCAGCGCGCGACGAGCAAGATGAAGTTTCCTGGCACCGGTGCGTTCACGCTGGTGACGATGCCGATCAACTTCAACTAAAGAGGTTCAGTCGCTGAGCGCCGCGTTGTAGTAGGCGTCTTCGAGGCTCGACAGATAGATCTCATAGGTCGAAAGATCGAGCTGCGGAGGCAGCGGCAGATCGACGCGAAACACGCCATCGGCACCCGTCTTCGGCGAGCCGATCTGGATCGGATGCGCGCCGTTCGCGCCGGCGGGGGAGAGGAACACGTAGACCACGCGGTCGGCGAAGGGCTTGTCGCCGACGCGCGCGATGCCCTCGATGTGAATCAAGTCGCCACGGTACGCGCCCGTCGAGGCGCTCGTCACGAGCAGCCTTGGCGTCGGCTTCTTCGGATCCTGGGCAACCGCGGGGAGGCTCGGATCGGGCGTGATGCGATCGGGCGAGAGCGGTGCACCCGATCCGTTTGCTGCCGCTCGCGCGCCCGCGGCATTCGTCGCTCCACCGTTCGCGCCCGAGGCTCCGCTGGGTGGGGCGTCATCGAGCGACTTCTCCTTCTCGGCGATCTGTTGATCGGACAAACCTTTGATATCGCCTTCGAGCTGCGTGTAGTTATGGCGGTACTCCGGCGGCTTGATGAACGGATCATCCTGGCGCGGCCGGTGGAGCGTCTTGTTGTTCGCGCCGGTCACATCCATGTGGAGTGCGGCGCCGCCGAGATCGATGCGCTGCCAGTTGCGCTCGGGGAACCAGACCTCGACGAACGCGTGGGCCTCGTTCTCGACGAGCCGGGTGGGGATGCCGAGCGCGTTCGCCGTGACCATGAATGCGAACGAGCGATGGCGGCACACGCCGGCTTTGCTGTCGCAGAGGTCGCGGTAGGTATCGCCGGTCGGGTGCGAAATCTCGCCGGCCTTGAACGCGCGGAAGTATTCAACGAGGCGATTGAACGCAACGCCGAGCTCCATGTCGGGATCGATCGCGAGCTTCCGCATCGTGATCGCGGCGTCGTCGCGCACGTTCGCCGGCATCATCGGCTTGAGCTCTGGCGGTGCGTGCGCCGCGACATCGCGAACCTTGTAGCGTCGCTGTGGTAGGGACGGTGCGAAGTAGCCGGCATCGGCGTCGGCGTAGAACACGAGGTGGAATGTGCCGGAGGCGGTTGGCTCGTCGCTGCGCACGTAGAAGTTATCGCTGCCGTCTTTTGCAAAGATCAGCCGCACGGCTGGCTTCGCCTCGTACGACAGGATGCGCATGTCGGGCGCGACCGAAGGCAGCGCCACGTCGGTGCCGGGCTCGAGCTTGACCATCACGTCGCCCCAGAATCGATCGCGGGTTTTCGGATCGGGCTGGCCACCGACGGGCACCTCGGTCAGGACCGCGCGGCTCGTGTGGAGCGTGAACTCCTCGTCCGTCGAGTCGAACGCGCTCATCCGCTTGAACGGCAACACGTCTGGGTTGAAGACACTGACGTAGTGGAGCGTGCCATCGGTACCGGTGTTCTCGTCCGGCTTCATCGTGGTGTCGCGATCGGCGCCGAAGTCCTTCGAGCCGAGCACCGGTTGACCGGCAGCGCCGCGATGCGCGATCGGGCTCTGTTCTCCGAGCGAAGGCTTTGGCAGCACCTTGTTGCCGGCGGTAATCGCCTGCGGATTCTTGCCTTTCTGGTTGCCGCCGATGGTCGGCGCGGGCTTGTCCGGGTTGAGATCCGGAATCGGCTCGTGCAGCACCGGCTTGGCGGGGCGCGGCGCCTGCGCGACGACGGCGGTGCCCACACCGGCCACGGCCAACATAGCGACGATCCACACGCGCGCGCGCACCGCGCTGATGATGACACGGCCTAGCCGCTGCGGCAGCGCCGCCTACGGCTCTATAATCGGAGCCATTCAGACGACCGGGCAGGCCGCGGTGCGGCCGTGGAACGTGGCCGGAGCAGGCGTCTTGCTTCGCCCCGACGAACGCGCGCTGGTGCTCACGGCCGGCGGCATATTCGCCCTCGCGAGTGCAGGTGCGGCGATGGCCGCTGCCTCGGCGGATGCGCTGTTTCTCGCGGAAATCGGGCGCGACACGCTCGGTCTCGCGCTGGCGATCTCGTCGGCGTTACTCGCGGTCGTGCTCGCCGTGGTCGGCGGCTTCGCCGACCGGCTCGAGCGTCGCCGCGTGCTCGGCGCGCTCGCGCTGGTGTCGGCGGTCGTGCTCGCCGTGCTCGCCGTGTTCGTCGCGATCGCACCGGTCGCGGTCGCGTGGACCACCTACATAGGCGGCAAGCAGCTCGCGGCCGCGACAGATCTGGCGTTCTGGGTCGTCATCGCGGAACGCGTGGATGCCCGCCGTTCTCGGCGGCTGTTACCGCTACTCGCGGCGACAGGCGGTGCAGGTGCCGCGCTCGGGGCGCTACTCGTGATCCCGCTCGCCTCGGTGGCGGGTGCTCGCGGCGTGCTCGTGGCGGCCGCCGGATTTCTTATCCTCGCAGGCCTTAGCTCCGCGCGCTTGCCGACGAGCCGACGCGTCGCCGCACCACCCGCGAAGCTCGTAGATATCGTTTCGCGGTCGTGGATCGACGGTGCACGCGCGGTCCGGCGATTTCCTCTCGCGCATCATCTAGCGGTCGTCGTCGCGATCGCGGGCATCGTCGGTTCGCTCGCCTACACCGCGCTAGGCTTCGCGGTCGCGGCCCGTGGCGGCTCGTCGAGTGAGCTCGCTGCCCTGCTCGGTGGGGTGCGTGGCACGGGCCAGGTCATCACGCTCGTCGTGCAGGTCGCGATCGCACCCCGCTTGCTCGCGCGGTTCGGGACCGGCCGCGTGCTGATGTTCGCACCGCTGGTCGCCGTCGCCGCGGCATCGGGGCTCGTGATCGCGCCGATCCTCGCGTGCGCGATCACGACGCAGATCTCGGCGCGCGTGCTCGATGCGAGTATCGAGACGCCAGCGGAGAAGCTCTTGCAGACCCTGCTGCCCTCCGCCATGCGCGGTCGGATCGCGGGCTTTCTGGACGGCAGCGCCAAGCGCGCGGGGGCGGTGCTCGGTGGCTTGATCGCAGCGGTGCTCGCTGGTGCACCGACCGCGTTCTACGCGACGTTCGTGGTGGTCGCGATCGCCTGGTTCGTCGCTGCGCGCCGGATCTCGAGTGAGCTGCCGGAGCTCGCGATCGAGCACGTCGCGGGTGAGCGTGTCGGTGGGGCCGAGGAGGGCGATGCGCTGGTCGTCGTCGATGATCGTACGATCGCGGTCCTCGGCGAAGAGCTCGCGAGCCTGCGGCCTGAGCGCGCGGCCGAAGTGCTCGCCCGCTTGCACGCACAGCAGCGGGTCGACGCACGGGGCGCACTGGTCGATGCGGTGACTCGCGACTGCGCGGCAAATCCGGTGGTGTGGCGAGCGTTGATCGGCGTGCTCGATGCACCGGCCGAGCTCTACGGGCCCCGGCTCCTGGAGGCCGCTCGTGCCGCGACCACGCGCTGCCGGCCGCTCGCGGTGCGCGCGGTCGGCCTCGCCGGCGGTAATCCCGCGAGTGCGATCGAGCAATGGCGCGGAGCGAACGATCCGGCCGTCGCGTTCGCGGCGCGGATCGCCGAGTGCCGGCTCACCGGCGATCACGCAGCCTGCACCGCCGAGCTCGCCGCAGCGCTCCGCGATAATGCCACTGCGAGCTATGCGCTCGACGAGCTGATCACCGAGCTGGCGCGCGCGCTCGCCGCGAACGATGACGAGCGAGTGCTCGATGCGAGCCGCTACGTGGTGCGCGCCGTGAGCCGTGACAAGGGCGATAGTGGCATCCGAGCTCACGCGTTCGCGATGCTCGGCCGCGTTGCTGCGTGGACGCGACAGGCCGCGCCGAGTCTCGCGGGCGAGCTCGCGCTCCTGCGCAGCGATCTGCTCGAGCTCGCGCGCGAACGCGTCGATCGGGGGGCGAGCGTCGCGGCGCCGGCGACCGCGCTCGTCTCGCTCGTGCGTCCCACGCGCGTTCCGAATGCCGGCGATCCGGCGGCGGAGGTCGCGGCGGCCTTGCGGATGTATGGCGCGATCCTCGCGAGTGCATCGACCGTCGAGCCCGACGATCTGCGCAGGCTTGCCCGCGCGCTCGGCGAGCCCGATGACGACGTACGTACGGCGGCCGCAGACGTCCTCGAGCGCCTCGGTCCGGTGGCAGCGGGCGAGCTGATCGCGACTGCCGCCTGGGGCCGACGCCGCGCGCGCGATCGAGCGGCGGCGTTACTCGCCGAGCTCCCGGTCACGGCGAGTGCGATCGATCGGCTGGTCGATGCAGAGCTCGGTGCGCTCGAACAGACCGCTGCGGCGCTCGCGGTCCTCGCCGCCCCCGACGATGCGCTCGTCGCACGCCGGCTCGACGAACGCCTGCGCGAGATCGCGCACACCGTGTTGTTGTTGGTCGCCGCCCGGCGCCGCTCGCGCCCGATCGCGCGCGCTGCGAGCGCGTGGCGCCACGCACGCGGTGGTCACGAACGCGCGCGCACGCTCGCGGTGATCGAAGCTGCACTGCCCCGGCCGCTCGTGCGCCGGCTCGTCGAGGCTGTCGATGACCTCCAGCCCGTCGATCGTGCGGTTGCACTCGTGCGTGCTGGGGTGCGGTTGCCCACGCGTGATGCCGTGATCCGCGCCGAGCTCGCGGGTCGTGATCGGCTCGCCCGTGCGCTCGTGCTTCACGCGCTCGACGGCGCGGGCCGCAGCGCGCATCGCGAGACGATCGGTGAAGCGGCGCGCGCCGAAGCACTCGCCGCGAATTACAGTGACCTGTTACTCCGCCTCGCCGAACCACACGATGATCTCGAAGGAGCTAGCGATATGCCGAGCCGCGTCGAAACGCTCATCGCCCTGGGCAAGGTGCCGCTACTCGCGGCGCTGACTACCCGCCAGCTCGCAGATGTCGCCGAGCGCGCTCGCTGGGTGACCGCGAAGCAGGGTGACATCGTGGTCAGCCATGGCGATCCGCTCGATGCATTGATCACGGTCGAGGAGGGCGAGCTCGCACTCGGAGAGCGCACGATCACGAGCGGGCAGGTCGTCGACGAGCTCGCATGTGTGGCGCCGGCGGCGGCAACGGCGGACCTCGTCGTGAAGCATGCCGTACGCATGATCCGTCTCGAACGCATCGATTTCGAAGAGCTCGTCGATGACGTGCCCGGCCTCGCCTCTGCCGTGTGTCGCGCGCTCGGCGAACGCGCGCGCCGAGCCGAAGACGCTACCTACACCTCGCCATGGACGAGCCGCACCTAGCGAACTGAAACAAACTCGGCACGCAGCTATCTAGCGCTTGGTCGGGTGCGCGACTGGCGCTTCGGGGCGTGAGAACTTCTTCTCGCACGCCTCGAGATCGGTCTTCTGCGTGCCGAGCCCGAAGCAGCGCTGCGCGTCGGCCGTCCAGATCTGGCTCGTGCATGCCTCCGCGGTACTGCGCACGATTCGATCGCGCGCTTGCTCGTAGCTCGCCTTGAGCGATAGATCGCTCGCGCTCGCGATCAACACGTCGGCGATGTGCGCGCCGGTGACGACGCACTCCGTGGTGACGGTCATCGCATCGAGCGGCACACCCGCATCGAACGGTGGTGCGACCGCCGCATCTGCCACCACGACCTGGGCTGGCGTTGCTGCAAGCGCACGCGTTGGCGCCGGTGCCGATGGCGGCTGGAGCTCGCACGCCGCGACGAAGACCAGTGCGACCGGACGCATCACTGCCCCACGTACGGGCGGGCTTGCACGATCCATACATCCTCGCCTTCGAGCACCCACTCGACATCGAGCGGCGTGCCGTGCGCGAACACCGGCACGAACTTGCCGACCATCGTACAGAGCTTCTTCGCGCGCTCCTCGTTGAGGATCACGCCCGCGCCCGGAGGCACTGGTAGCTCTTTGATGCCGCCTTTGTCGTCGAACACCAGCATCACCGGGTCATCGGTGCGCGAGATGATCTTCGTGCCGTCGTTGGTCGGGTCGAAGATGATCTGCTCGGGCACCTTCTGGCCCTCGACGACGCGCATGCCGAGGCCATACTTCGCGTTGATCGTGAAGCCGTTCGCGTCGGTTGTGTCCCACAGGTTCTTGGTCACGAGCACGCCGGCGGCCGTCGCGTTTACGCCGATCTGGACGAGCGCACCGAAGTAGACCTGGCGGTGATCGATGCCGAACGCTTCGCGCTCGTCGACCGCGCGAAGGTTCCACAGCGAGGCCCAGTCTTCCTTGAGCGCCTGGCCCATCTCCTTCTTGCCGACGACGTTGGGCTGCGTGTCGTACAGGCCCGCGCCGTTGAAGTCCGGGAGGTCTTCGCTGTTCGTCGAGCTGCGGATGAACACGCCCTTGCCGCCGAGCTTGATCCGGACGCGCTTGTAGATCATGTCGAGCGTGACCTGGTCGATCGGCGCCTCGATGATCGATTTGCGCAGCTGTTCGAGCGCGGTCTTGCGCCACACCGCATCCGTCTTGAACTTCGGATCGGAGAGCACCGCGTCGAGCTTCACGTCGAGATGGTTCTGCAGCATGTGCTTTTGGTAGTAAAAGAACGGCACTCCGAAGCCCGCTGGCACGCGGACACCCTCGAGGTTCGCGGTCACGATCTCGCCGAGGTTCGCGGCCTTGGCCCCGTACGCGACGACATCCTTCGCGCGCATCCGGGTGAGCATCGCGAGCTTCTCATTCGTGAGGTTCGCTTGCGGCAGATCGACGTGCTTCGCGCTCGCGAGCTTGCCTTCGAGCTCTTTGGTCTCGGCCGCGGTCGCCGGCCGCATCGTCATGCCGGTATCGGTGACTTCGTAGTAGACGACCTGGCCTTCGTACTTGCCGTACTTCTCGCGCGCCTTCTTGTCGCCCGCATTCGGGATACCCCACGCTCCGGCGCGCAAGTTCACGTGCGACAGCGGCGTCGAGAATGCCGTCGCCAGAATGCCCGCGACGGGCGTGATGTCCGGATAGCTCTCTTGCAGCAGCACGATGTCGGTGCGGCCGTAGTTCAGCGATTCGTACGCGGTGCCGGGTGGCACGACGTGCAGCTTGCCAACGGTGCGACCCTTCGTGAACGCCTGGAACTCCGCGGCCTTGTAGACCTCGTCGTTGGTGATGATCTTGAGGCCGCGGTTTGCGACTTCGTTCGCGACCTTCTGCTGCATCGGCGAATCGGGGCGAAACGGCAGGTTCTTCTGAAAGAACGTGGCGTCGAGCTTTGCCTTGGTCCGCATCACGTCGTCGGCGCCGATCTTGTCGCCTTCCCAGAACGAGAAGCTCCACTTGTCGATCTTCAAGTGGTGCGTGAGGTAGCCGAGGATGAACTTCGGCTTCACGCGCTCGTAGTTCTTGTTGTATTCGATGATGTTGTCGCGGGTCCACGCCTGTTTGAGCAGCACGCCGAGGACGAAGTCGGCGTGGATGTTGAACAGATTGACATCGAAGAAGTAGATGTCGCCGGTCTTCACATCGATGATGCACTTGCCGAGCTCGTCGCTGCCGACGATCTTGGAGTAGTTCTTCCACGTCGCGGCATCCGGGACGTCTTTGACCCATGCGCGCTGCTCCTTGGCCATCGCTGGCGTCGCGAGCGCGGTGAGGACGGCCAGAACCACCCAGTGCTTCATGCCCTGGTTATATCCCGGAAGATCGAGCTGCTGATCACGCGTATATTCCGCGCCGTGGAAATTCCGAAGTCTTCCTCAGCCATGAAAAAAGCCGCGACGTTCGCGGTGATCGTCGCGGCACTCGGCTACTTCGTCGACATTTACGATCTCATCTTGTTCGGCATGGTTCGCAAGGCGAGCCTGCTCGAGCTCGGGGTCTGCGCCAACCTGGCCAAGGACGCATGCACGGTCGCGCTTACTGACAAAGGTATCTACCTCATCAACATGCAGATGGGCGGCATGCTCGTCGGCGGCATCTTGTGGGGTATGCTCGGCGACAAGCGCGGGCGACTCAGCGTGATGTTCGGATCGATCACGCTCTACTCGATCGCGAACATCGCGAACGGCATGGTGCATACCGTCGATAGCTACGCGATCTGGCGCTTGATCGCCGGCATCGGTCTAGCCGGCGAGCTCGGTGCGGGCATCACGCTGGTCTCCGAGTTGATGGGCGCGGAGCGGCGCGGGATCGGGACCACGATCGTCGCTGGGCTCGGTGTTTCGGGCGGTGTCGTCGCGGGCCTCATCGGTGGCGCGTTCCCCGGCGTGTGGCACCCCACGTGGCGTGTCGCGTACTACATCGGCGGCGGGCTCGGCATCGCGCTGCTCGCGCTGCGAATCGGCGTCGCCGAGTCCGGCATGTTCCACGCGACCGTCGCGAAAAAACACGTCAAGCGCGGTAACTTCTTCGCGCTGTTCACGAACAAGTCGCGGCTGCTTCGCTATCTCGCGATCATCTTTGTCGGGCTTCCGATCTGGTACGTCATCGGGGTCGCGTTCACGTTCGCCGATCGCATCGGGGCTGGGCTCGGGCTCGATCCCGCGCCGAATCCGGCGACCTCGCTGTTCTTTTGCTACGGCGGCTGCACGGTCGGCGGCTTCGCGTGCGGCTTGCTCAGTCAGTATCTGCGCTCGAGGAAGAAAGCACTCGGCGCGTTCATGGCGCTGACCGCCGTCGCGCTCGCGCTGTACTTCTCGATCGGTGGAACCTCGCTCACCGTGTTCTATGCGATCTGCTTTTTCGGCGGCGCGTCGAGCGGGTACTGGACCGTGTTCGTCGCAACCGCAGCCGAGCTCTTCGGCACGAACATGCGCGCGACAGTGACCACGACCGTGCCGAACTTCGTGCGTGGTGCGGTGCCCCTGCTCACGCTCTCGTTCAAGAGCCTGACCACGAGCATCGGTGTCGTCAATGCCGCGATCGCGGTGGGCGCCGGCACGCTCGTGCTCGCCGTCATCGGCCTCTCGACGCTGAAGGAATCGTTCGGCGTCGACCTCGACTACAACGAGGAGTAGCGAGTAGCAATCGGGACTTGCTCGGCTATTTCGCGAGCGTGATCTTCGGGATGCGGCCCTTCGAGAGCGAGCCATCGCCGTTGGGAATGTAAGCCTGCGCGACGGAGGCATTCGCGCCGGTGTAGCGGAACACGAGCTTGTCACCCGACTTGAAGTCGACTGCGATCGCTGTCGTCTCGTCGTACTCGAGCGGCTGCGCCTCGAAGCTGCCGCCGCCGAGCGGTTCGTAGTGTTCGCCGAACGTCACCAGCGTGGTATCCGTCGTGCCGCGACGCCAGACCAGATCGAACTGGACGTCGACCGCCTGTATGATCACCGCGTCGAGCTCGAAGTGATACGTCCCGGCAGGAATGCCGGCGGCGAGGTCATATTCAGCTTCTTGGGAACCGCCGGTTCCCACACCTGGCGCTCAAAAAGGATCTGGCTCGGCAGCGACGAGCTTGACGTGTGTCTCGTTCTGGTCGGGCGCGAGCCACAGTATCGGCGGATTAGAATTTGCCGGCGGTCCACACGCGGCGCTCGCCCCAGCGAGGCCGGCGGCGGCAGCGATCAGATAGTTAAAGCGCTTCATTTCTTGAGGGTGGAATCGGGGACGACAAACACGGCGATGAAATGAGTCGGGACCGGATTAGATTCGAACTTTAGCAGCAAGCCTGCCTTCTTCGCAGCAGCCATCGACTGTGCCCGGTGATACACGCGGTTCGAGATCACGACTCGGCCACCCGACTTTAGCGCCCTACTCGCATTGCGCAACCACTCGGCGGGATCACTAAAATAATGATCGACCTCGGCGAGCAGGATCGCGTCGTACGTGCCCGCCTCGAGTTGTGGCGCGTCTGCTCCGACGACGCGGCGCTCGACGACATCGGAGAGCCCGGCTGCCTTGAGCCGTTGCGCGAGCAAGTCCAGGACGGCGCCATCGATATCCGTCGCGATGACTTTGCCGTTCGGTGCCACCGCGCGTGCGAGATGCACGGTGAGGAGGCCCGAGCCCGCGCCGATATCAGCGACCCGCGATCCGGGACCGATACCGAGCGCCTCGACGATCTTGTCGGGGCGCCGGTCCGCGTCGAAGCGAGCTTGCTCTTTATTCGAGCCATCCTCGTTCGACGTCGTCGAGCCTCCAGATCTGTCGTCATTCGGCCGCTGTTGCTCCCGCTTGCCGGAATCGCACGCCATCGTCACCGCGGCGACGAGCCCGAGCACCACTACTGCGCGCATCCAGATCGAAACATAGCCGAAAAACAAAACAAGCGCCGCTTGCGCGACGCTCGTCCAGCTCACACGTGGATGTTAGCTAGAGATTCTTCGGGCGACCGAACGTACCGGAGATCGCGACACCGTTGGCGAACGGCGAGATGGCTCGCTCGTCGCCCTTGGCGATCGCGTAAGCGATCGATGCCAAGGCGTACTTCGCAGTGTCTGCTGCCACGAATGCTCCACCCGTCGTGCCCGCGGCATTGAAGCCGGAGACCGTACCGGTGCGAGAGATGCCACCGAACCAACCGCTCTTGAGGTGACCCGCGGAGTAGACGAACACGAGGTTCGAACCACCCGGCGTGCCGTCGCCCCAGTTGCCACCCGCGTGGCTGACCGAATCCTTCGGCGTATCACCGGTGATGGTGATGACCGTGTCGTCGCTGAGGACCTTGTTCGTCACCGAGTCGGTGGTCGCCTTGAGGTCCGTCATGAACGCGTCGAGGATGCCCTTGAGCGCGCCCGGGATGGTGTTGATGCGACCGTCCGCGAAGGCGCCGTGCGGGTCATCATTCATCGCCGGCATGACGATGCAGTTCGTGAGGCCCATCTGGAATGCCTTCACCGCAACGATGAGGCCGTTCGCGATGGCCTTGACGTTGTTCTGCGTGCCTGTCGTGACGCCGTAGCGCATCAGGTCAGCAGGGGTGATCTGCAGTTTCGCAGCGAGGTTCGTACCGAGCAGACCCGCGGCACCGACGGCCGTGGTGTAGCTCGTCTTCTGCGTCGAGCGAGCTGCAGCCTTGTTGAGCTGCGCGAACGCTGCGTACTGGACCGCGTAGGTGGTGGCGTCCTTCGACTGCGAGAGCAAGCCGCCTGCGCGAGATGCTGCCGAGTTGAACAGACCGACGACCTGGGTCGCATCCGCGACCGCCGTGGGAGCCGCAGCGCCCGGCGCCGTGCCGATGGTCAGGCCGTTGACCGCGATGACCGGAACGACCGACGGCGAGCTCGACTGCAATGCAGTCGCGAATGCGTAGATGTTGTTCGTGCCGAGTGTTGCGACGGTGGTCTGCGGGTCGTTCGAGTGAGCTTGCGAGCGACCGGCGACAAAGCCAGTGAACTGCGAGGCGGCGGGCAAGGTCGCCCACGGCGTGTCCGGGCCGACGAAGTAGGGGCGGTCGGTACCCGGCATCACCGCGCCCATGCCCGGCTTGTGATAGCTCAGGTTGGCGTCGTTCGCCGTCGCGATATCGACCTGCGGGAAGAGCAGAGTGAACCACGATAGGCCGCCGTTACCGGCTGCGATGTGAACCGAGCGCGTCGAGGAGTTCTCGGCGGCGGCAAAGGCCGTTTCTTTTCCTGCGGTCTTCTCGAGGATCTCGATGATCTTTCCACGAGAGACGCCTAGGGCTGCGCCCGCGGCAACGGTCCATTTGATGAGAGCGCGGCGGGTGACATCACGCTCTTCGTCACGCTTGGCAAAGGGAGATTTCATGGTTGGTCTCCTTACTCGCACGTGTACGCGGCGGCCAGAATGGCGGCGACAGCAAGCTTCTTGCCGGTCGCCACATCCGATGCGCTGTTCACGGTTAGGTTGCAGAATTCAACGTGGTGAGAGGAAGCGGGCTGGCCAATGAGGCACGTGATACCAGACGTCTGGCAAGCACCCGCGGCGTCGAACAACTGTGCACCCGGGCAACGCGCAATCGCGTTGTTGGTGAATGCCGTCATGACCTCGGGCGCGCCGGCCGCGAAGATATCGAACTCGCGTGAGGCGCCCGACGTCGTGATCGCGATGTTCTCGCGAATCCGGTTGGCATAGTTGGCCGCGCCGAGCGCTGCCATACCGTTGGTGTAGAGGTCACCGGCAGCGACGCCCGTCGTGCTGGTGCTCGCCGTGCTGATGCCGACGCCCTGGAGGACTTGGCCGAGCGTGGCGTACTTGACCTTCGGGCACGAGTGCATGTGCGAGGTGAAGGTCGGGGGACCCTCCTTCGTCAACCTGTCCAGCAGCTCCCACGGGGAGATGGAAGTGGTGTTGTCGTGGTCGAACGTCGTCGTGGTGGAGCCCGACGTATCCGTCGGGGCAACGCCAGAGTTATCCGAGGTGGGCAGATCATCCGTACAGGCCGAGGCCAGGACCGACGAGGCCAGAATTGCAAGGGTGTATCCAATGCGGCTCATGGTTCTTCCTCCTTTCCTTAGAACTTCACGAAGTCATCGCTGGTGTAGACGGCCAGGATGAGGTCTTTGAGCTTGAAGCCCGATTGGGTGAACGCGTCGATCTGTGTCTGAATGGTGGTGTTCGGAACTTGCTGCAGCGTGTCGACGATGTCTGTCTTACCGAGCGCCCAGTTCCACATGCGGGCGACACCGCATGCGGCGACCTGCGGGTCTGCCTTCATCTGTGCGCCAAGAGCCGGAATGTCCGCGGCGGGCTTACCGAAGCGCCACGCCGTGTCTTGCTGACCAGCGGGGAGGTAGTCGGTGAGCTTCGCGAGCGGCGCGCCATCCAGCGGCGTCAGGACCGCGATGGCCGTCTGGTAGACGCCCATCATGTCGTAGTTCGCGAAGAGCGGAGCGATGTGGTTGATCGTCGAGTGGCAGTTGGCGCAAATCGTTGCCGATACGTCTTTGAAGTCGACGCGACCACCGCTCGCCGTGCCCGCGATGCTGTCGAAGGGCCACACGCCAGTGTACAGCGCAGCGGAGGCGGTTGAGCTCACCGGCTGCGGAGTGTCCGAGACTTCAGCCGGGAAGGCCGCGCAGACGAAGGTCTCCTGGACCCAGCGCGTCCGACGGAAGGCGAAGTTCGAGTAGAACTGCGTCATCACGCCCGGATTGGTGAGCACGCCGGCCTTGGGGCCACCGTTTGTGCACTCGCCAGCAGCGAAGGTCGTGCCGTCGAACGTGGGGCAGTTGCCCGAGCTCGCGGTGAAGAGGTCCATGTACGAGCCGTTCTCGACCGACAGCTTCGCGGCGAAGACCGGCGCGGTGTCGAGGATGGCGGAGCCGCCTTGCTTCATGGTGTCACGCCAGAAGGCGAGCACCTGCGTCTTGAACTCGGGCGCCGCGATGTACTGGTTGACGATGGCCGTGTACGCGACCTTCTTGGCAGCGTCATCGGGGGCGCCCGAGACGGCGGTGATGTCTGCCATCGTCGGAAGCTTGCCGGTCAAACGGAGCGAAGCGATGCGAAGCGCAGCGTTGTAGTCCGTCGTGCGGCTCTGGAGCTGCTGGTCCCACTGGTCACCCGTGGCGGTGCAGTCCGTCGGACACGAGGCCGCGGATTCACCTGTTTGGCAAACTCCGTCGCCACACGTGTCACCGGTGTTGGTGCCGGTTCCACCGGAGTCGCCGGTGCTGCAGGCGGGAGCCGCAAGCGCGGCAGCAAAAAGTAGTACTGAGATCCTCTGCATGGGGCTCCTTATTGTTCACTCGCTTCAACGGAAATCCACGTGTTGAGCTTGGTCTGAAAATCAGCGATCGTCGGCGTCGAGCCGGCGGCAAGCTTGAAGGGGTGCGCTGCATCCTGGCCGGCTTGGGGCGCGAGGAGCACGCCGCTCTGCGCGACGGTCTGGAAGTTGACGTGCGCCCGGACCTGGAGACAGGTGTTGTTGTTGGTGGTCGACGCGAGACCCGAGAGGTCCATGGCGTTCTTTGCGCCAGCATTCGAGCCGCCGTGGCACATCGTGGCGCACGGCTGGATGTCGGGCTTCACGGCGGAGAGGAACGATGCGAAACCCAACGTGCCGCAACCGGCAGATGCGACGGGCACCGTGGTGTCGGGATGGGAGGCCTCGAGCACCTTGAAGGTGATCGAGAGGCGGTTTTGTGGGGGGAAGCCGACGAAGGCAGCGGCGCCAGCGCCGATGTGATCGCAGCTCGGACCGGGGCAACTCACGGCGGCCGTCGTGGCGGCGAGGTTCAGCTTGACCGCGAAGAAGCGGTCGATGGTGTCGGGGATCGGGTCGCCCGTGACCGGCCACGACACGAAGAGCGGGTGCGCCATGTACACGCCAGCGGACGAGGCCTTGACGTAGATGTCGGACATGTACAGATCGCTCGAGAGCGGCTGTGCAACGAAGTCGACTTCGGCACCCGGCATGCCTGCGCTGTCGAGGGTGACGACGTTGATCGGGCAGCAGTGGCTCGCGTCACCAGTCGTGCAACCCGCGATGTCACCAGCGATACCGCCGGTGCAGAGGAGCGGGGTGATCTTGTCGGTCGTGATGATCACGGTCGTCGCCGCGGCTCCGGCGGCATCCTTCTCGGCCTGAAGCCAACCGAGGAGGGCAGCCGACTGAATGGCGTTGAGTGCGGGACCCGAGTGGGCACCCTTGGTGAGCACGCGGCTCGACTCGGGAGCCTCGAGGTTGACGACGGCGGGATCAAAGCCGAGCAGCGTCGCGCGCATCGTCGCGACCGGATCGGAAATGGTCGGGGCTGCAGCGAGGAACTTCGGTTCCATCCCGACGTGACAGGTGGCGCAGACGGTCGAGAAGATCGGGTACGCATCCGTGGTGAACTTCTGGAGGGCGATCGCTGCTTGGGGGCTGGTGTTTCCGCCCCCACCACCCTCGTCACCCGAGATGAGACCGGTGCAGCCGATCAGCAGCGCGGCCGTGATGCCAGCCGACAGACGCACCATGTCAAGGTGACGCATCAGGGTATCCAACATGGCGCGACGCGACTTCAGCGTCTTCATGTTGGCCTTCGGAGCGTTGATACCGGCGAGCATCGCTGAAGACATAGAGCAACGGTTGTGCCGTTGGGGATCGCGTGGCCAACAGGAGTCAAGTGACTGATCTTGCTGGGAGGTGGCACGCACTGCCATGAGTGCACCATGAGACCTCTACCCCCAGCCGGGGTCCACACACCCCCCGGCTCAACTACCTGAAAAGACGAGTACGGATTGCGCAACATCAACAAGTTGAATCACACACGACTTCGCGAAATCGGGCAAGCCCTGCGCCGGGGTCTCTCAACCCTATTCGCAAGTTGAGCAGGTTCATCTCCATTACGCCTCCTTCACCGAATGCGCAGATTGCTGCGCTATCCGATCTCTTGCCCAGATGGGGGCCTCGGCACAGAGATCGGTTGAACGCCAGGCTAGAGGTCAGGTCGGCGCTCAGTCGAGAGGACGATCGGTGTGCACGACCGAGCTCGACTTGCCGAACAGGGCACGGAGCTGGTTCGCGGTCTGCGTCGAGCCGTCGTGACTCCAGCCGGGCGGCGCGAAGATGTAGCCGAGCTTGGCGCAAAAGGTCGGGGCGCGCTGAACGTCTCGGACCATCGCGACCACATCGTGGAAGCCGACCTTCGCGAGGTTGAAGGTCTCGACGTTCTTCGTGAGGCCGTAGACCACGCGATCGTCTTCACGCTCGTAGGTGCCGAAGAAGCGATCCCAGATGATAAAGATGCCGGCGTGATTGCGGTCGAGGTACGCGACGTTCGCACCATGATGGACGCGATGGTGCGAGGGCGTGTTCATGACCCATTCGAACGGGCCGAGCCGATCGACCGCTTCGGTGTGGACCCAGAACTGATAGAGCAGCGAGCATGCCTGGGCGGTGAGGATCATCACCGGCGGAAAGCCAACGAGCGCGAGCGGCGCCCAGAACAAAGGGCCGGTGAACGGTGTGAGCAACGGTTGGCGTAGCGCTGTCGAGAGGTTGAACCGCTCGCTCGAGTGATGGACCACGTGTGCCGCCCACAGGAACCGGACCTCGTGGTGGAGACGGTGGAACCAGTAGTAGGTGAGGTCCTCCGCGAACAGAAGGACGATCCACGACCACGCCTGATCGATCCGGCCGAGGTTCGCGACGCGATGCTCGTACACCCACGCGAAGAACGGGATCATCGCAAACTTCGTCGCGCCGTTGATGATCACGTTGAACACGCCCATCAACAGGCTCGTGCGCGTATCGCCCAGGCCGTAGCCGTGGATCCGCGGACCGAGGTGTTTTCTCGTGTAGAGCCCCTCGATCACCATCAGGAGGATGAACGCAGGAATCGAGATCAAGACGAGGTTCGACATATCTCTCGGGTCGGGGCCTTTCCCTACAATAGTACGCTCTGACAGAGTACGAGCCATGCCTCAACATGGCGGAGACCTCATCGCCGACGTTCTCGCGCGTCACGGCGTTACCCACCTGTTCACGCTGTGTGGCGGGCACATCTCTCCGATTCTTACCGGGTGCGAGACCCGGGGCATTCGGGTCGTCGACGTGCGTGATGAAGGCAACGCGGTGTTCGCCGCGGACGCGGTCGCACGCATGACCGGCACGATCGGCGTCGCGGCGGTGACGGCGGGGCCAGGAGTCACGAACACGATCACCGCGCTCAAGAACGCGCAGATGGCGCAGACGCCGTTACTTCTGTTCGGCGGCGCGACCGCGACGTTGCTCAAGGGGCGCGGCGCGCTCCAGGACATCGATCAGATGGCGATGATGAAGCCGATCGTGAAGTGGGCGGTGCAGGTCAAGACCGTGCCGTCGCTCCAGGCGATCGTGGAACGCGCGATCGCGATCGCGAATGAAGGCGTTCCCGGCCCGGTGTTCATCGAGGTCCCCGTCGACGTCCTGTACCCGGAAGCGGTCGTACGCGGCTGGATCGAGAAGGAGCTCGGTTTCGGCAAGGCCAAGGGCATCGGCGCGAAGGCACTCGAGCTTTACGTCAAGGGCCACCTCTATCGCCAGTTCCACGCGCCCGCGATGCCGGAGCTCAACCTGCCGCTGAAGCTCCCGCAACTCCGCGGTAGTTCTTCGATCGACAAGGCCGCCGAAGCGCTGCGCAATGCGAAGCGGCCGGTGATCGTCATCGGTAGCCAGACCCTCGTCGGCGTGAAGGATCCGGGCCGGCTCGCGCGCGCGATCGGCACGCTCGGTGCGCCGGTGTTTCTCGGCGGCAGCGCGCGCGGTTTGCTCGGTCGCACCCACGAGCTCCAGCTGCGCCACAACCGCGCCGCGGCGCTCAAGGAAGCCGACGTCGTGATCGTGTGCGGCTTCCCCTTCGACTTCCGGCTCGGCTACGGCCGCGGCATCAACAAGCAAGCTACCTTGATCAGCGCGAACCTCTCGGCGACGGAGCTCAAGAAGAACCGCCGGCCGGAGATCGCGATCGAGATGCATGCAGCCGAGTTCCTCGTGGCCCTCTCGGAGCGCGTGCAGGGCAGTGGCTGGGCGGATTGGCAGAAGGTGCTGCACGAGCGCGAGGCCAAGCGCGACAACGAGATCAAGAGCAAGGCCGTGCCGCAGGGCGAGCTCGTCGATCCGCTGCACTTCTTCTTACGGATGGAAGAAGCGATGGCCGACGATGCGGTGATGGTCGTCGACGGCGGCGATTTCGTCGCGACTGGTAGCTACATCGTGCGACCCCGCGCGCCCCTGTCGTGGCTCGACCCGGGCGTGTTCGGCACGCTCGGCGTTGGTGGCGGCTTCGCGCTCGGCGCAGCACTCGTGAAGCCCGGCCGCGAGGTCTGGCTGATCTGGGGCGACGGCTCGTCGGCCTACACGCTCGCCGAGTTCGACACCTTCGTGCGACACGGGCTCGCCCCGATCGCGGTGATCGGGAACGACGCGTCGTGGATGCAGATCGCGCGCGAGCAGATCGAGATCCTCGGGACCACGCTCGGCACAGATTTGCGGCGCACGGATTATCACAAGGTGGCCGAGGGGTATGGCGGAGTAGGCCTCGTGCTGACCGATCCGACGCGCGTCGATGCGACGCTCGCTGAAGCGAAGGCGATCGCCAGGAGCGGCCGCCCGGTGTGCATCAACATCCATTTGCGCAAGACCGACTTCCGCAAAGGATCGATCTCGATCTGATGCCTGGCCAGCTGACGCGGCTCTGCGCGGTGGTGCTCGTGTCGAGTCTCGGGTCGAGTCTCGGGTCGGCGGAGCCACGCGCCTTCACGCACGCGTACGAATATCCGACGTTGCCCGAAGGCGACACCGAGGTCGCCCTCTGGCATCAGCAGTCGCGCGACGTCTGGGATCAAGTCTCGGCGCAGCGCTTCGAGCAGCAACTCCAGCTCGGCTTTGGCGTCACGGACCATCTCGAGGCTGCGCTGTTCACGGTGTTCACGCAGGCCACCAACCGAGACTTCGCGTTCTCGACCCTGCGCGGCATGCTGCGTTATCGTCTGTCCGATCGTGGCTCGCCCGTCGATGTGGTGGTCCACGTCGAAGGTGCGAAGGAGTTCGGCGAGGGCGTCTATGACGTGTCGGGCGAGCTCGACCTGTCGCGCGACTTCGATCGGCTCACGGTCGTCGCGAATGCGCTCGTCGTCGTCGCGCTCGGTCACGACGTCCCCGACGCGAAGCCCCACCTCGCATGGGCCGCGGGTGCGACGTACGAACTCGTCGCCAAGTTACATGCGGGTGTCGAGATTTGGGGCTCGCGGGTCGACGGCGTCACGCGTGCCGAGCTCGGTCCCGCGGTCGGCGTGCAGGCCTCGGCAAAGCTCTGGCTCGCCCTGTCGGCGGGATTCGGACTCGACCACGATTCGGATGCGTTGAGCGGCCGGTTGATCGTAGGGTTCTACCGATGAAGCGGTTGTGGTTCGTGGTCCTCGTCGGTTGCGGCACTCCACCTCCGGTCGCGACGACCGCGGATGCCGATCGTGTGCACGTCGAGCTCGCGCAGCTCTCGGACGGCCGCGCGCTGTTGCTCGGCAAGTGCGGGGGCTGTCACGACGTGCCGACGCCGGATCAAAAGCCGCGCGCTCAGTGGCCGAAACAAGTCGCCGACATGCAGACCAAGGCGGGGATCGATTCCTCGCAACGCGCACTGATCGAGCAGTACCTCGTGGTGATGGCGCCAAAGTGATATGCCACCGGCGTGAGGCACCTCGCGCTGGCCGTGGTCATTGCTGTGAGTGGTGCTGTGAGCGGTGCTGCCTGCGGTTCGCCGTCGACGTCGTCACCTAGTCCGCTCGTCGCGCAGCCACCGGGGCCGATCGCGAGCAACACGCTGCGCGCCGACTATGCCGGCTCTTCTGCGTGCGCCGATTGCCACGCCGATGTCTACAAGGCGTGGTCGACCTCGCCGATGCGCAACATGACGCGCGATGCGACACCGGGAGGCGGCGCGCAGATCCGCGCGCCATTCACCGGCGCCGTGGTGCACGTCGGCGCCGAGACCTGCACGATGCTGATGGACGGCGCGCAGCGCGTGATGCAGGTGACGTCTCCGAAAGGCGACCATCGCTTCACGATCACGAAGGTCGTCGGTGGGCGCTATCGCGAAGACTTTGTCGGTATCGAGGCGGGTGATCCGATCGAGCGCGTGCTGCCCGCGACGTACGTGTTCTCGACCAAGACCTGGCGCTACAAGGGATACTCGGTGATGGTGAAGGAGCGGCCGCGGATGTCGTGGCAGGGCCAGTGGTCGCAGGAGTGCATCGGCTGCCACAACACGTTGCCCGTGGCGACGATGCTCTACGACGAGCTCTACGGGCCGAGCCTGCCGGCGTATCAGGGCAAGATCGCCGATCGCGTGCTGCCGGTCTCGAAGGCGTGGCCGGCGTCGACGCGCGATGCCGCGGGCCTCGTCAAGGAGCTCGACGCGGAGATCCGCTTCCTCGGCGAGCCCGTCACCGAGGGCGATGTCCACGCGAAATTGCCGGCCGCCGCGGTCGCGATGGAGAACAAGCTCGATGGAGCACACCTCGTCGAGCTCGGCGTCGGCTGCGAGGCCTGCCACAACGGCGCGAAGCTCCACGCCGCGAACCCCGTGGTGGTGCCCTCGTTCGAGCAGCGCAGCAGCTTGTTCGAGGTCAAGCCGCCGAGCGGCCTGACCGGGACGAAGGCGCAGTGGATCAATCACACCTGCGCGAAGTGCCACACGGTGCTGTTCACACACTATCCGTGGACGTGGGAGGGCGGAATGCGCTCGAAGAACCCGGGCGGTAGCTCGATCAGCTCTGGCGAAGGGCGCGACTACCAGCTCGGCGGCTGTGCGTCGCAGATGGCGTGCACCACATGCCACGACCCGCACGTGGAGGATTCCCGCGCGAAGCTCGCCGAGCTAGCGACGCCGGCGGGTAATCACATCTGCTTGTCGTGCCACTCGGCGTACTCGACCGACGATGCGCTCGCGAAACACTCGCACCACCAGATCGGTGGTGCGGGCACCGCGTGCATCGCGTGTCACATGGCGAAGAAGAACATGGGTCTCGAGTATGGCCTGAACCGCTACCACCGGATCGGTTCGCCGACGGATCCGCGCCGGGTCGAGAAGGATCGTCCGCTGGAGTGCGCGCTGTGCCACGCCGACAAATCGGTCGACGCGCTCGTGACGACGATGGAACAGTGGTACGGCACGCACTATGATCGCACTGCGCTCCAGCTGCTCTACGGCGAAGACCTGAACGTCAACACGATGCGAGCGACGCTGTCGCGCGGCAAGCCGCACGAACAAGCAGCCGCGATCGCGACGTTCGGAGAGGCCAAGACTCGCGACGCGATCGCTGCGATCGTGCCGATGCTCGCGCACGAATATCCGCTCGTGCGCTACTTCGCGCAGCGTGCGCTGCAGGAGATCACGGGCGATCCGGTCGCGATCGATGTCGGCGCCGCCTCCGCCGACGTGCGTCGAGCCGCGGATCAGTGGTTGTCAAAGCAGCGCTAGCGCGCCGGTGATCGCGTCGACCTCGTCGGCCCACGCAGGCCCGACGGCACAGCAGGTCTTGGTCTCGACGCCGTGAAACTCGGTCTTGCCGGCGTCGACGATCAGCGCGCACGGCACGTTCGCGGCCTTCGCGCGCGCGACCACCTCGTCGAGCGCGGCTTCGGAATCGACGCCGACGCAGATCTTCGTGAATCGCCCACTGACCAACCATTGGTGTGCGGCGGGCGAGAGCTCCAACACGAGCTCGGTCTCACGTGCCCGTGCTCCCTCGAGGAGCACCGCCATCGCGGCGTGGGCGCCCTGCGCGATCATCTTGCCCTTGCGCATGCCCAGGTCCTTGCGCATGACGATCACTTGTTTCGAAGTCCGCTCGGTCATCCCGAACAGATCGCACGAAACGCACCTGGCTCGCATCTCGAGTGATGTCGGTGCGTGAACCACCGCTCTGGCGCTCTGGCGCTCTGGCGCTCTGGCGCTCTGGCGCTCTGGCGCTCTGGCGCTCTGGCGCTCTGGCGCTCTGGCGCTCTGGCGCTCTGGCAGGTGGCAGCTGAGGTCGAAGCTGCATGAACCGGCGAACGTGATCTGCTTGGTGGTCGTGCGTCGACGTAGCGCTAATCGCGCGCGCGCTCGTGGATGTACGCCGCGAGGAACTGGCTCGCACCGTGCGCGAGCGCGAGCTTGGAGAGGGGCTGGCCCGCGAAGTCCTGCACCCCGACGCGGAGGAGCGACGACAGCGCCGGCATCATGCGCTCCAGGCTGTCGCGGCGATGGCCGTAGAACGCGCGGTAGCAGAGGTGGCGGATCCGCAGCGACCAGCCTATGTGATGGCGGTCGACGTAGCGCCGCCAGCTCGCAAAGCCGAAATCATCGCGCTCGTGCGCGCGCGCGAGATACGTCGCGGCGGTCCCGCCGTATTCGATCGCCTGCGCGATGCCTTCGCCGGTCGCGATATCGATCCCGGCCGCTTCGCCGACGAGCATCACGCGTGGCCTCGAGATCGGCGCGCCGGGCTCGAACCCGCGCTCGGCGTACTGCTTGAGCTTGTAGTTCGCGAGATCGAGGCCGCGCTCGGCGAGGTACGCCGAGATCCGAGCGCGTGGAGAATCTGCGGCGAGGTTGTGGATCACGTAGGTGCCGCGGCACATCAGCGGCTGCCCGGCGACGAGCGTGGGAAAGTCCCACGCGTAGCCCTGCAGATCACGCATGGTGAAATCGAACACCACGGTGTCGCGCGGCTGATCGTTCGCGACGCCCGGCGTATCGAGCTCGCAGACCTGTGCGCGTAGCTCGTGGCGCACGAAGCCGGTCGCGCGACGCACGATGCCAGAGACGCCATCGGCACCGATCACTGCCTTGGCACGATAGATCTCGCCGGTCGAGGTCGTGACGACGACGTGATCGGGTTGGACCTCGATCGCTGTGACCGCGACGCCATCGCGCACCTCGAGCCCGCGTGCGGTCGCCGCTTTTGCGAGGGCGTGATCGAACTCGACGCGGCGCACGACCACGCCGCAGCTCTCCACACGCGTCACGAGGGTCTGGCTCGCAAGCCGGATCGCGACGGCATCGAGTGGCACCATCGGAACGTCAGGTGCGATGCCGAGCTTCTCGAGCACGGAAAGGCCGCGCGCACCGATGCCACCGGCACAGATCTTTTCGCGTGGGTAGCGCTCCGCCTCGAGCACCACGGTGCGTTCGGCGAGCTTCGGCACGAGCGCGTGGAGGTGCAGCGCCGTGGACAGGCCCGCGGGTCCACCTCCGACGATCACCAGCTCCTTCTCGATCACCACGAGGTTCTATAAATAGCAGACTCCCCGAACGCACAGGAGCGCACGCGCCCGGCCGTGCCCATTATTTTAGCAATGGGCCGCGTGGTTCCTGATCGCGCAGCGAATGCGGGCGGAGCGCGGCTGGTCGATGTCAACGACGAGGATCCCAACCGACGTCGTCGATGACAAGCTGAACGACAACGGTACCGAAGATTCGCGAGGATCAGATCTCGAGGTGCAGGCGGACCGAGCCGACGATCGCAGGTCCGCGATCGACGTTGTAGCCAGGGTTCTGGATCAGCTGGAGGTCGACCGCCGGAAACACGCCGCGATATGCGCGTGCGGTGTAATAGGCCTCGATGATGTTCTCGCGCCCGTAGTGGAGCTTGCCATCGCCGAGGATGAAGCCGCTGCCGCCGATCTCGAGATAGGTCTTGTGACCGTTGGAGAGCCCGTTCGAGACGCCGGCGAGGCCGACCTTGTCGCCGGGGCGTGACCAGCGACCACCGCGCAGGTCGCCACCGATCATCAGCGTGTTGTCGATCTCGGTATAGGCAAACGATTCGTTCTTGCCATTGTTCCAGCCGAGGCGGCCAAACACGTGAAGATCGGTGATGACCTCTTGCTCCGCGTTGAGGCCAAAGCCGTACGTCGTGCGGCCCTTCACCCGATAGAGCGTGACGTCCGGAACTGCATCGATGGCCTGGCGGTACGCGGCGATCGCATCCGCGTACGTGCCCATGTTCGCGTGGTTGAGAAACGCCAGCCCGCGAACGAGTCCAGGATGACCGGCGATGCAATCGTGGATCTCGAGCTCGAGGTTTTCGCCGCGCGCATTTGCGATGTCGTAATCGTAGTCCGGGCCGTTCGCGACCTTCGGCATGAGCAGGTCGCCAAACCGGAGCGCCCAGAGCTTGTCGATGAATTCGACGGTGATGCCGAGCGTGTAGCCGCGCGTATCGGCGGCGTAGTCATACGCTCCGTTGTTGTCGATCGCCCAGTTCATGAATTGGAAATGGCTATCGGTCGCGCCTTGGTTCGTATCGAACACGTCGACGGTCGAGAGCTTGCCGGCGTGGATCTCGATGCGGCGCGCGGGCACGGTGCGGAACACATGCAGCGGCGTGCGATCGGATTGGACCATCTCGCTGGTCAGCGGGATGATCTGATCGACGTACGCGCGGCCGATGTACGGCGCTGCGCCGAGCGTCGGGTTGCGAACGACATCGAGGTTCGTAAATCCGGCGATGCCGAGCGCTTGCGAGAGTCCACCTCCGCCGGCCGATTCGCCCGAGACGACCGCGCTCGTAAGGGTCGGCTCGAACACGTAGCCCGCGAACGCGGTGGTGACTAACGAGATCGCGAGGTGATCGCTGGACGTGAAGCTGTGGATGCCTTGGTAGTCCGAGTGGAACCCTGGTTGGTATTGCAGGATCGAGTTGCCCTGCGCCGAGAGCCACCACGGTGCATCGGGATGGGGCGCGAGATAGAGCCCGCTGTCGCCCGTGTCATCGGCGCCCGCGAGCCCGGACCAGCAGCCCAGACAGATCATCAGCGCGCGGCGCATATACTGGAACACTGCGCCAGGACACGTAGCAGAGCAAGTTCAGCCGCCGACCATCACGTTGTTCGATCCCTCGATTAACGTGCCCATTCCTCCGCAGTGCTTGACCGCGTCGCCGAGCCGGTGCGACGCCTTGTTATTGATAAACACGGTGCCGCTGCCTTGCTGCGCATTCCACGTGTTCGGACCACAGCATGCGGCGTGGATGCCCGGATCCTGGATCCGCAACGCCGGGCGGCCATTCACGAGCACGTTCGGCGAACCCGAGATCGCGGGGCCGACGCACGGATGCGGGCAACCGGGACAACCGTGCGCGCATGCCGGGACCTGCGACTTGTCTCCGAGACGACCTTGAGGAGGCATCAGACAAATCCTCCTGGAATCATCATCGCCATACCGCCGACGACGGGACCGACCGGAACGTAGGGCGGTGCGAACGTGGGGACCGGCGCGAGCGACGGCAACACGTTCGTCACCATGCAGGACACCTTCCACAGGTTGTAAGACTTCTCGAACGCGTCGCAGATCGACTCGAACAATTCTTTGTGAAACGGCGCTTGCGGGTCACCGAGTTGCCCGATCATCTGCATCTTCATCACCTGCGCAGAGATCGAGACCGGCACCTGGGTAAGCGCCGCGAACGGCACCGGAATATTCGGGATGGGTGGCGCCATCGGACCCGGAAAGGCAACGTACGCGGGATACCAGGGCAGGCCGGGGACCTTCACGGTGGCGATGAACGCATGCCACGCGGTGCCGATCACCGACGCGACGACGTTCGTGTACTTCATCATCGAGGGGGTATTCTTGGGGCCGCTCGCCAGGATCAGCGGTGTGAGCGGTGGGCCGACGATCTGGCCACCGACCGCCACGGCGGCGTTGATCATGATGCCGGTCATCGTCGCGGCGGACTGCCACTGCGACCACGCGCTCGCGATCGCGCCGGTGATGTCGTCGATGAAGCCGCCGACGGTGGCGATGTGCTGCTTCTGCGTGTCGACGTGATATTTGTTCGCAGTCGCCGGCTGGAACAGCGGCGGCAAGCCAGGGATCGCGACCTTCTCGTTGTCCTTGAAGGCGTCGCGATAGTGGGCGGCGACAGGATCGCCTTGGGGGTCGCGCCAGTTCGAGGGAACCTTCAAATTGAAGGACATGAACTTCAGGCGAGCCAACTGGCTCATCACGGTGGGTTGCGGCGCGGGCATACCAGCTACGCGTGATTATACGGGTCCTGGCGGGCCATGGTTCCCTTTCGGTCGCCAGGATCGGGGCTCCTGATGATCGAGGGCGTGCGGTGATCCCTATGTTAGCCTAGGGTCATGGCCGGTTCGCCGAAGGAGAAGCTCCAGCAGGCGTCCGAGGTGACCGCCGAAGCCGATCAGCGCGAGGTCTACCTGCGCGATGGTCGCACCCTCGTGGTCAGCGAATCGGGTGGCCATGACCTGGTCGAGATTCGCAGTGGCTCGGGGATGATCGAGGTCCGGATCGAGCTGACCGAGCGTGGTCCGGTGCTGCGGATGGAGAGCCTTACAATCGAGCTCAAGGCCCAAGAGGCGATCACGCTCGAATCACCGCGCGTCGCGATCAAAGGCGGCAGCGTGAAGATCGAGAGCGAAGAAGACCTCGAGGTCGAGGCGAAGGGCGAGGTTCGCGTCGTGGGCACGAACATCTACCTCAATTAGTCCCGTGGCTGACGTCTTCGGGTTTGCGGTGATGGAGGGGGGCGATGCGCTCCGCGATGCCGCGGTCGTGGCGGGCTACCAGCTCGGCGTGTTCGATGGTGCCGCGCGCACGCTCGACGAGATCGCTGATGCGAATGGCATCGCCAAGGGCCGGCGACGGATGCGTCCGTTGCTCGATTTCTTGATCGCGATGGGGCATCTCACGCGCGATGGCGAGCGCGTTGTTGTGGCGAACGTGCCGGCGCCGCGCGAGGTCGCGCACGCGGGCTGGGGGATGATGGTCGAGGTGTTTCGCGCTGACAAGGCCTTGCCCATCGAGGGCGGCGAGGTCGAGAAACGCTATCACGCACACCTCACCGAGGTCGGCGCACCGGCAGCCGCGGAGCTCGCGCAGCTGATCGGTGGCGCATCGTTGCTCGATCTCGGTTGCGGCGCGGGGACGTACACCGCGGCCTTCCTCGACGCCCATCCCGAGGCGCGCGCGACGGGTATCGATTTCTGGGATGTCGTGCCGATCGCGAAGAAGTTCCTCGCGCGGTTCGGCGAGCGCGTGCAGCTGATCGGCGACGAAATCTCCACCGTGCAAGGGCGCGACGAATACGAGGTCGCGCTGCTCGCGAACGTGGTCCATCTCCACGCGCCGGTCTTCTGTCAGAAGTACATCGAGCGTGCGGCCCGGCTGCTGGTCCCGGGCGGCAAGCTAGTGATCAAGGATCTCAGGCTCGACGAGGATCGGCGCGGGCCGATCTCGGGGCTGATGTTCGCGCTCAACATGGCGATCTATACGGGCGGTGGCGACGTGTATCCGACCTCGCAGCTACGCGCGTGGTGTGAGGCTGCGCAGCTCGGCGCGATCGAGGAGCACCGCCTGGAGAGCTCTCCGGATTCGATCGTTCTCGTCGCGTACAAGTCGCGGGGTGCGGCGGAGATCTTCGGTGCGGTCACGGGGATGGCCGAGCCGGCCCTCGAATACAGCGAGACGCTCCCGAACCTGCCGGCATCGCTACGCCGGATGGCGAGCCATGCCTCGGCAGCGATGCCGCAGCTGGCCGAGCAGATTCGCCAGCACTACGCACTCGAGATGCCGAAGCAGCGCACCGCGCAGCTCGCGAACGATGGGGATCCGCTCCTTCATCATCCACTCGCGTGGCATCGCATGCCGCGGATGCGCGAGGCGATCGAGCGGTTGTTCGCGCTGTTACACGACTGTGGGGTGACGACCGGTATCGTCGGGTGCGTGACGCCGAAGGCGCTGTACGCCGCGGCTCCTTCGCTCGCGCGGTTGTACGAGCGCACCGCCTTTGGCGGGGCGATGCCGATGCTTTATGGCTCGCCCGCGGACCTCGTGTACATCGCATCTCACGGCGTAGCTCGCGGCGAGGATCGCGATCAGTCAATCGATCGCTACTTGGTCGCTCCGGTGCTCCACGAGCTATGTCATTTCGCGCGCGACCGAGACGCGCTGCCGCCGCACCTCGACGAATGCATGGGAGGCTGGCTCGCGGTCCACGTGTGGCCGGAGTTCGCGTATCCGGAGGCTGGGCAGGACGATGCGATCTACGCGGCGCCGTGGCTCGCGCAGGTCGGGCAGGCCTTCGCGCGCGCATTCGGCGTGGCGCCGATCGTCCGTGCGCAGGCCGGTGCCCTGCCGTGGGATGCGGCGCTGCCACCGCCGTTGATCGAGAAACTGACGCGCGCTGCATGGAGCGACTGGCGCGCGCGCCAGTCGCTGCACTTTCTTGCCGACACATTCCATCCCGATCCGTGGGTTTCGCTCGCGCTCGAGGGCCCGGTTCCCGCGGACCCCGCGTTCGATCGCGCGATCGTGCGAGATGCGTTGCGCGCGATGTGTCTGGCGACCGAGCAGGTCGGCGGTTCGTTTCGGACCCGGGCACGTGTGGACCAAGCCGCGATCACGATCGATGCCGTGGCAGGGCAGGTCACGACCGCACCGCACACGGCGCTCGATATCGTGCCGCCGCGCTACTGGTTGCCACCGGCGGTCGCCACACGGATGCGCGCACGTGGGCACGCAGGGTATGACCTGTTTCTCGGTAGCCTCGATTCGATTCCGGCGGCGGTCGCGACGCTGTGCGATGGCGCACTGCCCAACAGCTTCGCGCTCGTCCCACGCGAGCTCGGCGATCCTGGGCGCTGATGGCGCGCGTGTTCTTGCTCAATCCGCCATCGCCGGAGCCGGTGCGCACCCCACTGCTCTCGTTCTGCCATCTTGCCTCCGCGCTGCAACAGCGTCGCATGAAATACCCCGAGCTCGTGGGTGTTCCGGCTGCGGGCGCGCGGTGAGCGGATCCCGGCGGTCAGGAAGCAACACCGCAGAGGCGTCC
>Ga0209511_1000395_pt1 | contig 45087 bp, 38 predicted proteins | sample SSSSmetaG_FD_184141 | JGI IMG/M metagenome (GOLD analysis project Ga0209511, IMG submission 184141) | Glacier valley bacterial and archeal communities from Borup Fiord, Nunavut, Canada, to study Microbial Dark Matter (Phase II) - ​SSSS... | ecosystem: Environmental > Aquatic > Freshwater > Ice >... | reverse complement strand
CATTTTAATACATAGCGCCTGCTATGTCTATTTCTCATACACAAAATTTCTTCTTGTTTTCCAAAATGACCAGTATTCAGTTTTCAATTTACATTAGAACCGGCAGGTGCTAATTCCGAGAAGTTATTATACTTTTCTGTATAGATTTCTCTTTTCTTTAGTATAGCACAAATTCGATATTCTATAAATATCAGTTTCAAAATTTCCGCTTTCATTGTTAAATAGCAATATAAAAGAACAGATAATTCAAATAATTGTAATTAAATTAGGTATATGTTTTATTGCTATTCATCTCCTAGCGTTCGTAGTTTATAACAACTGCTTACTAAATCAATATTAGCAATAATTATAAACAGGAGCATTCTATTTGCAAACATATTTCGTAAGCTTTCTTTTTACTTTAATGATTTGAATTGACCAATAGTTTATAAGTCATACAGTCTAACCTAAGTCAAACCACCGACAGTTATCCCTCTCTACTTTTTGTTCTGTTTTACCAATTCCACAATAGATGGAATAATTATACTCCCTAACAACATAACGGTCATACCTAGAAATCCATTTGTTATTTTACCGTAACTTGATATATCTGCGATTGCAAGAAATATTGTAGCAATTACACAAATGATTATCAGAAGAATATTTCGATTTCTATTTTTCACCAAAATCACCTCTAATCTATAGTAATTTTTGTATTTCCTCTTACACTTAATCTGGTTTTTAATTGAAACTCTCCTTGTGTCATATTCATGACATATAATAATGAGGAATGCTTTGTTATGATTTAAAATTAAGTACTTATAATTCAGCTATATCAATCATTTCTCCTATACCGCCTTCAGGTTCAGGAACAAATTCAATTTTAATAATATCTCCATCATCGAGAATCTCTGCTAGCTTTACAACTTTGTCCAAGTTTTTGTAATAAGCTTTCTTAAATGTCCTCCTAATTTTTTTAATCGTAAAATTATCATTGAATAAACTTACTGTAATTTCTGCTAAGAAAGAGATAATTAAAGGGATATCTTCCTTTCTCAATAATGTAATACGATTTTCAGGAGTTAATTTCATTTCAAAATTAACATCAGTCCATTCTCCAGAATATCCTTTACCATTCAAAGTATTTACTAGATATTGAATTGTGTCCATGTCATCTTGGTATATCTCAGTTGGTATGTTTATTACTTTTTTGAATTTAACTTCCAAATAGATAATATTTCTTAGAAATATAATTTCGTCTTTAATATTCTCAAATGCACTTGTATAATTAATACTTTTTATATTTCCTTCAAAAAATACTCCGTGACTTGGTAATACCTGTATGGTTAGTTTTGAATTTGAATCAAATAAATTCATAAACTCCACATATTTTAATAAAGATTTGTTATTACTAGGATTTATATTAACCTTAAAATCTGTTGATGTGTTTAGTAAATCAACTGCTAAACTGATTTTTATATCACTATCAACTTGTTCAATATTAGAAAAAGCAATTGTTGTATCATTTATAATTCGTTCTGTTCTAAGTAAAATATAGTCATAGATTATTATGTCATTTACTAGCAATACACATGGAACTGAAGGCGGAAAAGGTCTAGGTGGTATTAATTGTTCCTTCCCAATGAATTGTTCCACCTCCCATTGTAATGGGTCTATTACATCTCCTAATAATTTCTTAGCATCTAATATCTTAATGATAATCGGTTCTTGATTTCTATACGAGTACTCTTCTATATCATCCACATCATTTGAGTTCATATTTCCAACTCTCACCATACATTTACCAACAATCTTAGGTGGGAATTCTTTAATAGCTTCCATAGATAAAGGCTCACTGCCAAAAACAGATTTTCCATTCGAATATTGAACATTATAACCATATTTGGGGTACAATGGATGTTGAGAAGATATAGTATTAAATGTTCCTGATAAAAAAGTTTGTGCTTCTTCAAATTCCCCATTCTGTAGTAATTCAATACATTTATCAGTACTCGTATTAAAAGTACAATTGTTAAAAACTTCATTTGCAACTATTGCATCACCAAATACTTTACCATTCTTTTGTATGATTTTATTGTCCATTTTTCGTTTCCTTTATAATTGTATTTGCCACTATTGCATCTCCAAATACATTACCATTCTTTTGCACATTTTTATTTATCTTACGAATCTGATAAGTTTTTCCGCTAAAAAAGCCAACTATAATTGATACAACAATCGATGCGGCCATACTTATCAAAAAAGCTCCCAATGTAGTTGAGGGGTCAACTAATGCTTTAAAATCCAATTTTTTTCCACCTTTCTGATTTAATTGAATATTCTATTGTATATATTTTCATATTATATCACTCTCTTTTATTTAAAAATATCTGGTAATATCAAATCTTCATGATTTAACAATTTCACTTTACATTGAATTACCTTTGGTTCAAAACTTTTAATGGTCACTTTATACTTAAATCCCAAGTCCATCTTAGGAGCAAATATTGAAGCGCAATCCTTTGCTATAAACCCAACCTGATTTCCATTCTTATTTGTAACCATTATTGCATTGGAATCATATTCATTATTTTCATCACGAATTAAATATATTTCCTCATCTACAATCAAAGCAGACACAAAAGGTTTTCTATTTGGAATAGTAATTCCTACCACTTGAATAATATCATCAGTTGAAGTTGGCTTATCATCTTCCCAATTTTCAATTACAGATTTATATTTTTTTTGAATGCATGTATATAAATCTGAATCTATTACAAGTATCTTTTTATCTGGATATTGTTCCTTGACAAATTTCATTTTAGCTTTACTACGAATATCCCAAAATCCCTTTACTTCAATTATTGAATTATCATCTAATATAAAATCTGGTATGTAAGTTGGTGTAATATTAACTTTTTCTTTACTTAAGTCTAAGCTCATTGTTTCAGTTTCATAATTCCAATTTATATTTTTATAATTTAAGAGCCTTGCTATATTAGCTTCCCATGATGAACGAAAGGCACATTCCAAATCCTCACGATATCCTTCTTTTGACCATCCTTCATCAATTGGAACAATTGACATACAAGATACTTTCATTAAATATCCTAAATGTCTATTATCACTCATATCGTAATCAAGCCATGCCATAGCATACTTAATCATTCTTTTCTTCAATACATTAAGTGGTAAATATCCTTTTTCGCGAGATTTATTGTAGCTATCATTTCTTAATTTACTCTGATTATCATTAGCCAAATACTGTATCAAAATAATAGATATGACAATCTTTTTACCATTAATTTCTTCAAAATAATTTGTTGGTGTTAAGTTGTAGTCAGAAAAAATATTATTAACTACTTCCATATCTTCTTTATAATAAACATATATATATTTTTGAATAGGAGTTTTACTTAAAATAATGTCAACATATGAAATATATTCAGGGTGATTTTCTGTTATATAATCCATTATATCGTTTATATCTAATTTATTTTCCCTTTTAATATAATTACCTATATATATGTTTAGTACTTCTTCTGCTTGTTTGTTCAGGTGTTAGAGTTCCAGAAATAATATATGGGATAACATAATTTTTTAATCTTATATATTTTTCATTTTTCTCAAAATCAATTTTAGTATTGGAAGGGATATCATTTACTTTACTATCATAAGTCATTTCTGAATTTGTAGTTTGTCCATTATGTTCCACTGTTAAAGTAAAAGTCATTCCCCCAAGCATTTTAGTTTTTAATTTTTCAAGTATGAATTCATAAGCCCATTTATAGAAGCCTGCAAAATACATGTCACCCTCTACCCATCCTTGCTGCATTATATAATATGTGAATGTGGCTAAAGTTTTTGGATTTAATATATTTAATTTATTTTCATTATCATATGTTGTTTGACATAAGATATCAATATAATCACCTAAAGTACCATTTTCCATTGGTACTTCAACGCTATACTTCTCAGCCCATTCATTAGCAAATATTAATGTAGCAATCTTTTTTAAAATTGTCCATGTTACTTCTCTATAATATAAATCGCTAATATTAAATTCAGTTTTTAATTCTTCAGTAAAAGCCAGAAAATATCTTTCAAAAATACTTATATCACTGTAGAATTTTTTATCCTCTAGGTAATCATCATTGGGTTCAATAGTGTATTTATAGAAATTGTATTTTCTATCAAATATAATGAAAGAGTTGAATTCCCAAAATATTTTATCTTTATGAAAAATTATGAAGCTATAAGCCATTGAATCGGTCTTATCTCCCAACTTCATATAATATCTTCAATAATACCACAATAATTTTTTGATTCATTATCGTATAATTCCTGTAACTTTTCATAGTACTTTTCAAGTCTTTCTGCTTGTTCCGCAAACATATTAAAGAGAATCTGATTAACTAATATCTTATTACCATCCTTTTTTGTTCGTACTTTGCCTATTTTATTAATTTTAATTTCTAAAGGAGAAACATCATTAAATGGCTCGATAGAAATTAGTTTACCATCTAATTTAGTATTACATGGTATTGGTTTTTCATTTTCTTTACAGTAATTAATGCTTTCTAATATTAGTGGCTCAATCATGGCTCAATCTCCTTTATCTACTTTAATTTACATTAAAAATTATTAATCTAAGTATATCACTCTGTCCTCTGATATTCTACCTACATTTTCCATATTTAATTGATTGCAACATCCATTGTACCCTCATTAATATTAATAACTTTTATGTCTTTCTATCACGGACTTACACTTTGTTTCATATCAGTTTTGCGCAAAAAAGAAGCACTCTACCATTTTTACGTGATAGAGTGCTCAATTTTTGATTTTAGGCTATTAATATATAAACTGATATTGTTATATCGTTACACCATTGAGACATCCTCAAAAGCCCCCTTTTAGTGGTCTTGAAGGCTCTTGCCTCATTATATCCGATAGTAAAATCAAACAAATGGATTCGCCTACTTTTGATTAAGTACAGCCTGAGCTGTCGCTATCATAACTAGTCAATTTAGGATTTTTCCTCGAACCATTTACATTTAGCTTCAATATGTTCCCTTCGTTGCGCAAATACCACTTAAAGCACTTATTATCCACCACCACCTTTTCAACTACAGCATCAATAATACTTAGTGAATCATTAGCATTTTCACATATAATCATTTTATTCAACAGGCTTTTTAATTCTTTCATTCTTTCATTAACATTTATAGTCTCTACTGGTTTTTCAATCTCTTCAATCTTACTGTTCAATACTGCTATCGCACTGCTAATTTCATTTTTCTTTTGTGTAAATAACTCCGGCTCTATACCCACCTCCAACCATGTATCTATCAATTTACTCAACTTCTTCTCATTCTTTTTTACTTCATTCTCTAAATCAGATAAGCGGCTATTATCATAGGCTTCATTCTGGCATTGTAAACTATTTTTTAATATTTCCATCGCAATATTAATAATGCTTTCCTTGTCTATTTTTAAGCTCTTTAATAAATATTCCGCCATCAAATTAAGTTTATAATCTGCTACCTGCTTAGTATCACAACATTCACTAATATCTAAGCCTTTCTTTGACCTTGTATCCGATGAGCCATGATTTAATCTATTACTGCATATATACCCACATTGCACACCATTATCAGTTTTATGCCACTTTTGCTTTCTAAAACCAGCCCCACATTTGCATACCAATTTCTTACACCACATGTCCTTGCTTTGCTTCACCATTCTTCCATTTCTACCTGTCGCTCTAGAATTCAATATCGCCTGTGCATTATCATATTCTTCTACACTAATTATCGCTTCATGCTCTCCCTTTTTTCTTAATATAACCTTTTCCCCATAGTTTTTTACTCTGTCCTGCTCTAAGTATCCTTTATTATAGCTTTTATTATATTCAAGAATACCGCAATAAAATGTATTATGTAATATTCTTGATATTACAGACGGAGTCCAATTCTTTAACCCGCTAGATCGTATATGCCCCCCTGCTTCTAATTCCCATTGAAGGCTTCTCATTCCAATTCCAGCGTTATAAAGTTGAAATATTGTCTTAACAGTCTTTGCTTGTTCTTCGTTTATAATAAACTTTCCCCTCTCAGCCCTGTCATATCCAAGTATATTTCCACTACCATAAGGCATACCGTTTAATCTTGATATTTCTTGACCATTACGTACCCTCCTTGAAGTTCTACGTGACTCTTCTTGTGCATTTGCTGCCATCATGGTTAATCTATATTCTCCCTCTTCATCTAATGACCATATATCATCATCATGAAAATATATCTCAACTTTATATTCTTTGAGTAGTCTGCTACAGGTTAATGCATCAACTGTATTTCTAGCAAAACGACAGACTTCTCTCGTAATAATTATATCAAATTCATTATGTACTGCATCCTCCATCATTTGATTAAAGCCCTTACGTTTTTTAGTAGAAGTACCTGTAATTCCTTTATCCATATAGTAACTTATCGGCTTAATTAAATTCCACTCTGGATGCTTACCTAATAATTGCTCATACCATTGTAACTGATACTCAAATGCGTCTATCTGCATATCATGTTTTGTTGATACTCTTGGATAAAATACTACTCTCTTTTCTTTTTTACTCATATCTCTTACCCTCCTTATTAGATTTTGAGCTAGAATAACGCTGAACTTTAGCGGCGTCAAGCCTTTTAACATAATTATTTGCCTTACTAAACTCATTCACTGTAACGACTCCTTTTTCATACAATTCCTCAATCATTTTCATAGCAATGAGCCAATTCAAGTCATTATTCTGCTTCTTACAGATTTCTTCATTGTTACCATTAACTTTCTCTTGTTCTTGTAAAGACATAAACAGTCCTCCTCTTCATTTATGCCTCTTCAACAACACAGCTGTTTTTATAGTTCGACTTGATTTACTTATTTCTCCTGTTCCATATCATACAGCTGCTTTATCTTAAAAATTACTCAAATAAAAATAGCAGGATACAATTTTTCATCCTGCTATTGGTTTATGAGTATACTGTTCACCACTTAATGTTTGTATAAATTTACATAATATGCTATTATAACTTTAATAAAGACATGATAGGAGAATGATAGTATGACTAGCGAAGAATTAGGGCAAGAGTTGATTAAATACTGCAATACATATAAAATTCCAATGGAGTATGTCTTTGACATACTGGAAGACCAAAAAGTAGTTCCTATGATTAGGGGTAAGGCTACTGAATACACTACGCTGCTGCTATTAACTTCTTTACTTAACCCTCACGAGTGGTCAGTTGCAAAGCTTAATTTAAATGCTCAAACAGGTATGCACGACGAGGATGTTTCTGTAACTCATCAACGTTCAGGTATTATAATAAAGATTGAATGTAAAAATGCCTGCAGAGGAAGTTTTAAATTTTCTAGTAGATGTGCAATTAAAGACCCTCACTGCTCAATTAAGTGTCACAAATCTAGAAGCACTATTTCAAAAGCCTCAACAACCAATGATAAATATTTAGTTGGTGACTTCGATATAGTTATCTCAAATTTAAGTAATGCTATAATCGCTGGCGGTACCTATACTGAGTTTTTTGAGTTGGTAAAAAATGAACCTTTAGTTACCGAATTAAGTCGCTATTATAATTGTAATGCCGATTTTTCTTCATTGTTTGAAGCCACCTACAGCGATTGGCGATTTGCTAAATCATCAGACCTTGCAACAAAAGGTGTTATCCCCAGAACGCCTTATGTTAATTTATATGGTGGTGACGATTGGCAACCGATTTCCGAACTAGAGAATTCATTAAATGAAATTGTTCGTGAACAAATACAAACCAAGAAGCATCGCACTAGCAGCAGGCGTTAAAAAAGGAGCTCACCTTATCAGTGAGCTCCTTTACATTATGCTTAATAATTAATTATAAAAAGTTCCTTGCCTTTTTTTCTTGTTCCTTTAACATCTGTATGGTTTACTTGGTCATCCGTTCTACTTATACAATAATTCCATTCTTGGTCATAAAAGTTCATGCCCTCCCAATCATACATTCTTTTTATTTCTTCACAGTTATCATAAGTAATAAAGATATGTAATCTATGGTAATTACGGTGTATCACGTCGCATAATCTCAAATGATCTTCCCTAGAGAAAAAATGAGTATAAAATTTATCTTGGTCTGCATTAAAGTACGGCGGATCAAGAAACAGCAGTGCACCGTCTGGCATTTCATTTATCACTGCCTCAAAATCATCATTTCTCACCTCTATACCCTGCATTTTCTCTGATACTCTTCTTATATTTCTAGGCCAATTAGCTGGCACCATACTGCAGCGTGTATTATAACCAAAATACATATTATCATTTTTCATAATTCCAGAATAGCTAATACGATTAAGATAATACCATCTTGCAGCTTGCTCTAATTCATTAGTCGGTGTGTAATTATTTTTATAATAATTATGAGCTTCTTTAGAAGGCTCCATAAATCCATCAATTAAACCTATTAATTCCTCTGGATTGTCTCGTATAACTCTGTATACTAATGCAATCATAGGGTCAATATCATTTAAAATACTATGTTCGGCTAATTCTTTATGGAAGAATACACTACCACCACCTGCGAATGGCTCGCAATATACCGTATGAGGTATATTTAAATGTTCAGATATTAATTTCCTTGCGTAAAACTTTCCACCAGCATATCTGAACGGGCTATTAATACTAGGCATATTCTTGTCTCTCCTTTTCTAATGCTACATCTAGTATAGTAGCATATTTTTCACCCTATATCTACTTTTTTTTCATACTTCTATGCGTAAATCATGCTTCAAGTTCCATTATTGTTTCATCTAATGTTATGATGCATTTTTTAACTTTGTTCAGTACCTCTATCTCTTCCTCCCTCATATTTATATAATTAATGTTTGCCAATACTGTAAGTTGCACTTTATTACGTTTAAGTACTGACAGAAGTTGATTAGTTAAAGATAAATAATCAGTTCCCACTATCATATATTTACCTCTCTCTGTATTTATGATAATCCTTTCCTTTGCCATGGTACGAAGCACATTAATAATCATTGCATCCGAAAAATCCTTTACCCTAGCAGATGCATTTAAAGCTGCAACAAGTTCCTTTCTACTATGCTCCGTACCGTCAGCAAGCGTGTTAAGAAAATAATATTTTATTTCCTGCGAACAACTACTGAATGCTCCTTCGGTTTTCTCAGAAATGGCTAATCCTACCGTAATGCTTTCATCATTCTCATTAAAAGGTTCTACTACTTCCATCAAGGTAGGTAGGTTTACTGAATCTTCTCTTTTAATTACTTCTGTTTTCTTTGACATAAATTGTCCTCCTTATTAAATACCAATGTACCATCTATAACAAAAACCATTTTAACGCCGTAAACCTTGTAAATCTGTGGTGTAAGTGCTGGATTTATATATGTGAAGTTGTACAAAATAAGCAAATATAATAAAAAACGCTTGGACTCTGTAACCTAAATTTATTAATATCAGCATCTTTAAATTATATCTAGTCATTCTAATGCCATATAATTTAATCATCCGATTTTTGTATCCGATTCTGCTACTCCTTATTCATTAATCCCTTTACAATCCATTATTACCCCATAAAACAACATTAACCCACCTTATCATTTGACCACCCTTAAAACTCATTCTGGCGGTTTATACTACCGCAAAACCTCATCCTTACTCACTCATTTCTTTAAAATTTCATTCATTTTTATACTACTTTTTAGCACTCTGACTGCACCCTTTTTTTTGCTAGACTGATACCTCGTTTTTTCATCTACAGAACCCCAAATTTTTTTTACGTTCGAAAATCCCCAATAAATTTTCATATATTCACTCTACAACTCAACAACATTCTATTTTTGCTGATAAAAACCCTCTACTGCATACTGTTTTTATCCTATTTTTCATTTCTAAGGCTTTACAAATTTATTACTACTGCTTTATTCAAATTCACTTAATGCAACCCTATAATAAATCATAATGCCTTTCATAAACTTAACTTGCAATAAAAATAGGTTAAGTCTCATATATCAGATACAAGACCTAACCCTATATTTATTAGTTATTTATAATTTTATTATCTCTTTTATACTGCTTCAACATACTAGTGGATATACCAGTCATATCACTTACCTCTCGATATGAATGATTATTTAATAATTCAACTGCGTGCCGTCTTTGCTCCTTATTATACTTTACTGGTCTACCCTCTTTAAAATTTGGATTATTCGCTTTGGCTATTGCTTTCCCCGAACTCATACGCTCCATTATCATAGCCCTTTCAAATTCAGCAAATGCAAGCAACTGAGTCAATATGAGTTTACCAATCGGTGTATCTTCAATTAACCCCATATTAAGTATATACACCTTAACCCCTCTGTCTAACAGCTTTCTTATGTCCTTCAATCCCTCTTCAGTATTTCTACAAAATCTATCCAATTTTGTTGTCACTATAATATCTCCATCTACGGACTTATCTAGTATAGAACGAAATACTGGTCTATCCCCTATACTACTTGCTCCAGTAAATACTTCTTTATAAATTTCTGCATCTAGATACTGACTTTTAATCCTGTGCTCTTGTTCTTCCAGACTGTTGCCATGCAATTGCACACTAGTACTTATTCTGCAATAACCCCTTACCATAATATCCCTCCTTATCATACTCCAACTTATAGCCACTAGTTATCATCCATCACAACCCCTTATAAATACACACCCCTCCAATCTGGTCGATAACTTTACAGTTTCAATCCATCTATCTTTTAATTATAGGAGCCACTAGTCTATAAACTAAACTAGTGGCTCCTATCTCATTACAGCTATACTATCTATTTTCTTACATAATCCCCTGCAAGTACGGTATCACCATTATAATAAGTACCTGTCTTACTTGCTGTAGTACTACTATTCAACTTCTCCGTGCTAACAATAACCTTAATAGCCAATCCCTTTATTGACTTTGATGATAAGGTTATCATGGCTGTTCCTGTTCCTTTCATTGTAAACTTTCCAACGGCACTTACTGTTACTATAGAACTGTTCCCAGATTTCACAACCCAGTCATTCCATTCTGAATTTACAAGCTGTATCTGCTTAGTACTGCCTTTTGAAATCTTTGAAAAGTATGCTTTCTGAACATATGGCACTGAATATTGAAGTGACACTGCATAGTTACTATTATTGTTCCAAAACGGAGACTCACTGGCATCATAATCGGTAATAACAGTAATTACTCTGTTATCTCCAAGTTCATTTTGTAATAAGCCTAATTCGTCAATATCAATGTAATCTCCGCTACCCATAGCAAAACCACCGGCTGTATATTTATCTTGCACCTTGTATAAAAATGAATTAAATTTGTTCTTATACTTTTGGTTAGCTATATCACTTAAACTCACATAGTTGATTTCTGATGTAACACAGTTACTTACTTCACCTGCACATATGCTATTATCTAGCTTATATACCCCAACTAACGGATTGGCATTATTAAAATATATTTCTCCATCCAATACAATATATGGTTCTATATGATCTGTGCTTGTAACATTAAACCAGTTCAAGCCTAGGCAATCTGCTACACCACTCATTATATTAGAACGTCCAGAGCAATTAATTCCACAGCCATCTTCCAAGTACTGCTGAAGTGAACACCAATATATAAGATCTCCATCTCCACTATATAATCCTTCTCCCTCACTTTTCATTCTATCACTATTTATCGCATCCATAACCATGCAATAGACGTCATACTCACTACTTCCTGCCTCTAATAATTCGTAAGCACCAATACTTTGCAAATAGTCTTTCATGTATGTGGATTTATCATAATGGCTATCCTTATATATGTTACACACCGAGCTTCTCATTATATTATCGGATGTTGTTGAAAAGAAGTCTCCGTTTTCCGTAATATAGGATAACCACGCTACACCATCATGACCTATGCAATACCCCTCGTATGACAGTGGATTTACTCCCTCTTTATATTTTATGGGTGTACCCTCACTTGCTACTACTACCTTAATTTTATAAGAGTATTTTTCATCATTATTAGTAACCACTTTAACGGTGACAGTGGTTGTACCTTTAGCTAAACCTTTCGCATATACTCTTGCTTCTCCATTAACTACTGCGGAGAATGTTTGTACTATTTTATTATCTCCAGAAGTCGCCATTACTTTTAATGCAAAGTTACTCTTAGTTCCTTGCGATATCTTGGTGGTTACTGTTGAAGAACCGGAAGTGCTTGAAGAATAACCCTCGAATTGCTCAATATCGGATATGCCTTTCTCATACCAGTAATCGTAGTTAAACTTATCCCCTGTGATTAATTCAAATATTAATGGTAGTTCTTTACTCTGAAAGTGTATACCTTTCTTTAAAAGGTCTTTTTCGGCGTTCTCCTTAGCTAATGCTGTACTCTTACCTGCGTTCTTATAATTGGTTAACTGATCGGTGTAATATATCTTTAGGTCTTTATAATTCTCTTTCTCGTCGTCACTTAAGCTTGCGTATCCTGAGCCTGTGTTCTTTCCACCTGTGGTTACTGTATCATTGTATATCACGGTTCCTAGATAGTAATAACCCTTAATTGCCTTTGCTCCATCAGATGAACCCTTTACGTACCATGGATTTATATAGTTCATTGGTATATTAACTTCGTTTATCACCTTGTCTGGAGCTGCAATTTCATAATCCTTTTTATTCATAATGCTAATACTAGTATTATATCCTGTACTCCCACTATACTCATATGCATTTCCATCCGAAAGCTCGTAATGAGCTATTCCAGCCGTGTCAGCTTTTGCAATCATAGTAGTCGGCAATGGTACTATCAATGTAGATATTGCTAATCCTATTATGAGACCTCTTTTAATCAGTTCATCCTTTTTCATACTAAATCATCCTCCTTATCTATTTATCTGTCCAATATTCATAGTATCTTATTACAGCAGTTTTCATTCCCTCTCCAGTACAGCCCCATTTTTCTTTTAAGTCTCTCATATAATCCGCTGTTTGATTCATATACATACTCATACCACTATATCCAACGATAAATGTATCAGAAGCTTCGATATTATATTTCGCATAGCCTTTACTAAAGGCTATTGCAACTGAATCACCCATGTTTAATTCTCCATCATTATTTCTATCCACACCATTGAATGCAAAGTAGTAGTGTAATAACAGCAGAAACTCAATTTTATTTTCTGTCGTCATAGAATGTCCCCCATCAAAATATACCATAAGTTCATCATATAAAGCTTTGAAGCCACCTATTTTTTCATATTTCTCATCATATAGCATATTGCTATACCAAGGACAAGTACGTATAAATTCATCTTTTTTAGCTTTCATCCATTGTGCTTCTGTATATCCGCTAAAATCCATAATATCATCTACATTCAACTCATAAACTTCATTTGTATTATTGGCTTTTACAATAGACGTTCCACTTAATGCGCATCCGATTACACCCAAACATATTGCTGTAGCCATCCATTTTCTTCCTGCTTTACTAAACTGACTAAATTTAATTATCTTCATATGCTACCTCTTTACCTTTCTTTTAGTATCTTTCCTAGTTTCATATGTATTTTTCACCATTCCCAAGTCGGGTATAGAACTTACCGAACCCAATTTCCTCTTGCTTTCATTCAGTACATCTACTGCTATTACTTTTAAATGCATTTACACCCACCACCACTTATTTTATATAATACTTTTCTTATATTGCCTTGGTTTATATACCCCTAATTTTTTTAATCGTTCTCTTACTCCATTTTCAGTCATACCATATCTTGAAGCTATCTCTCTACACCCCATTCCTGCATTATACAGTTCAACCATAAAATCACTTGGAGCATAGTTCTTAAAATGTGGATTAGCTTCGGCTGTATGCACTTTTCCTTTTTTCTTCATCTTCACCGATGTGCTTATAACTTTTATATTATCTTCTACCAAGTCCAACACTCTACGCATCTCACTTATAAGTTCTTGCTGGTTGTTATCTAGCGTCCGATTTATCAAATTATCAATAATGTGTGTTTTTTCAAACAGCTCACTCTCTAGTTTAGCTATTTTATTATTATTCATGTTCATTTCGAATGCATATGCCTTTCCAATTCTCTGCATCGTTTTATCAACTTTATCAGTGTAATCTATTAAACTAGTATATAAATAAATAAAGTCTACATATTTTACCATCTTGCCCTCGTCCAAACTACCAGTAACTAATTCATCATATATTGGCTTCATTTCAAATACTACTTGCTCGCTACTACTTTTTATATTGCTTAACTCTTCTCTTAAATTTATCATTAATTCGTTAAATCCAAAATTATTTACCACTTTTTACACCTCCAATATCTTAAATATATCTTAATTCTTAGCTATATTTATTTAACTTTATATAACAATCCTAACGCTGAACATACCCCTTGTCAATATAAAATTTAGATATTTTTGGAATATTATTTTCGAATTTTTCAATACTGCCTATCTATGAAAATGCTCTGTATATCCCTATTTACCACTGTAATTGTCACCGCATAACTAGACATAATTATTTCCAACTAAACTAATAAAAATTTATATAAACAGAATATAAACATATCGGTCATTAATAAATTCCACTACAGCTAATTATGTTTTCATGCATAGCCATTAATTTTAACAACTAGATATCCTCACCGCTCCGTAAATCAGTTCAAATTTCATACTAATAAAAATACACACTTATTAATAACCATTAAATACCCTTACAGTTAATTACCTTTTCAAGTATAGCCTTTTATTTTAATAACTAGATATTCTCACCGCTCCGTAAATCAATTCAAATTTCACTTATTATTGATACTGCTTCAACTATCCATTAAATAATTACACCATTTTTCACTATGTGGTTTAAATCCTGCTTAACCCCATATACTTATGTATCAAATATTTTTTTACTCACCTCAATATTTTTTTCTAAAAAGCCCCTGTAAGCAACAGGTTTCTAGCTCCAAAAACATTAACCTACACTTTATTTCTTTATGTGGTTTTTAATAATTACACCTACCATTAAAAATAAATCCATATAATTTACACAAGTCTATAATCTGTTATAGACTTATAGGCATAAAGAACTACTTCCACACACTAATTCTTAGGCATGTAGAAGTAGTTCTTTATAATTCTCTAGTTAATATTATATTTCTCTACTGATACCATCCTTAATTCCATCGTTTACTAATTAATCATGTATTCTCATGTAATTACCTAATAGTATATGTGACTCCCCATCCGCATAGGTGCTATCATTCTTTGTATAGAATGTACCTGCTTTATCCTTAGCTGTGGATGCTGATACTGTTGAGGTGGATACCAATACCTTAATGGATAAACCTGCTACTGACTTGGAGGTCAAGGTGATTGTAGCTGTACCAGAACCCTTGATGGTTACTTTACCTGTAGTGTTGATTACTGCTACTTTGGCACTAGAGGTCTTTACTGTCCAATCCGACCAATCACTGTTTACTAAGTTTAATTGCTTGGTTGAATCTACTTTCATACTGCTAAAGTATGCTTTCTCCATGTATGGTACTGTGTATCGGAAAGAGATTGTATCCTCTGTAGTGTTGTCCCATGAAGGATTAGTGCTTGAGTGGAATGTTAGTATTCTTGTATCTCCAACCCCTGCTGTTAATACCCCATAGTCTTTGTCTGTTGTTACTGGTATTATGTTACCATTTCCATCTACTGTTATTGCCCCGTAAAGTAGTCTGCCTGCCTCATAAACATCAGATACCTTATAATATATAAATCCGGAAGTTGACGTTAATTTCACTTTACCACTTAGTAAGTCTTTTAATGATACGTCATTTACTTTTTCTAGGCTGTATGATGAGGTTATTGGGGTTATTGCGTTGTAGTGCTCTGCTAATGTCTCTGCCCCTAAAGCATTAGCCCCATAACTCTTACCGTCTAATACAACTACACATTGCACATCACCAGGAACAGATTGTGTATACCACTGTACTCCTAGACACTCTGCTATTCCTGCGGCTATAGCCGCATTGTCTGCACATACTATATTTCTTCCGTTTAGGTATAACTCTAGACTGTAGTGGTGAGCTGTCCCATAATGGTCTGTCCACAGATCGTTGTCTGATTTATAACTCCAAGCCTCTCTAATTTTATTACATATATAATTAAACACTTCATATTCTGACTTGCCTGCATCAATCATATCATAGGCACCAGTGTCTTCTACGAAGTCTTTTAAGAACTGTGAACGGTCTACGTGAATGTATTTATATAAGGATATATAGCTTATACTTACACCACCAATTGATGTTTGTCCATCTAATGTGGGGTGGCTTGATACAGAAAAGATGTCAACTTTACCTGTTTGGTTAGTTATTGGAGCACTACCGTCGGTATTATCAATGGTGAAGAACTTACCATACTTTGATAAGTAACCTAGCCAGTTTGTACCGTCCTGTTGCATGCAATAACCAGCATATGATAGGGGATTTACGTCCGTAGTATACTTGGTGGCTGAATCAGAGGCGCCAACTGTAACCTTTACTTTATAGGTGATTACTTTGCCATCATTTAAGGTTGTTGTTACTGTTACTGTGGTTGACCCTTTTGCTAAACCCTTTATATATGCTCGTGCTTCTCCATTCACTACTGCCTTGTAGGTCTGTACTATTTTAGTATCACCAGATACTGCTGTTACGCTTTTAGCAAAGTTGCTTTTAGTTCCTTGTGATATCTTGGTGGTGGCTGTCGAAGTGGAAGTAGTTGAGGTGTAACCCCCGTATTGCTCTATATCGGTTATTCCCTTTTCATACCAGTAATCGTAGTCAAACTTGTCTCCTGTAATTAATTCAAATATTAATGGTAGTTCCTTACTCTGGAAGTGTATACCTTTCTTGATAAGGTCTTTTTCGGCGTTCTCTTTAGCTAATGCTTTATCCTTACCTGCGTTCTTGTAATTAGTTAATTGTTCTGTGTAATATGTCTTTAGGTCTTTATAATTCTCTTTCTCGTCGTCACTTAGGCTACTGTATCCTGTACTTGAGATTCTACCACCTGTGGTTACTGTGTCATTGTAGATTACGGTTCCTAGGTAGAAGTACCCCTTAACTGCTTTGGCTCCATCAGATGAATCCTTTACGTACCATGGATTTACATAGTTCATTGGTATATTAACACTAGTCATTATATAATCTGGCGTAGCGTACTCGTACTTGCTTTCATCCATTATCTTGATGTTGGTCACGAACCCTGTGCTACCTTTATGACTATATTCACTCACACTCATGGACTGTATTGTGTTGTTTTCCTGCGCACTCACTATTGTGGCAGGTGCTATTGCACTACCTATCGAGGTGATAGCCAACCCTATAATTAAACCCCTCTTTATAAATTCTTCTGCTTTTCCCATATCATATAGCCTCCCTGTTATCCCTTGTATTCTCATACTAATTACAGCTATAAATACAATCTCACTTTTAATAAATTATTCCCCATATTAATCCAATTTTATCATTACAGTTATAATCCGTCAACAATAATATGCTGACGATAAGCAGTATATTATTGTATCCTCTTTCCCTTTATAATTACTTGGAAAGGAGTCTTATAATGATTAGCTATGCTCCACTATGGGAAACACTTGCCAGTAAAGGTGAAACAACCTACACTTTAATTATTAATTACGGTATCGACAGGAAATTAATTTATAAGCTTAAACATAACCAAAATGTAACTATACAAACCATAGAACGTATCTGTCTCATTCTCCATTGTGAGGTACAAGATGTTGTCAAAATTGAAGAATAGAAGCAGTTTATCACTTATCACTATGATAATGATTGGCTGCTTCTATTTCTTTACTCTATCCTACAAACATTATTCTTCGGTTTTAATATATAAATATTATATCGCTACGATTTGCTCATGACTGTGTATATAATATACAAAGTGGATTTTAAGAATTGTACGATTTGCCAGAAAAATCTTAAAGCCTTTTATTCTATAATTTTTTACCCTTTACAAAAAAATAACAGGTGCTAATAAACACCTGTTATTCCCATATTTTCATATTCGTAGTCTATCTTCAATTATATAATCAGCTCAGTAATAAAAATAATATCTAATTCCATAGCAGTTATAAGTGCTATCTACTAATTCTCTAGTTTATATTATCTTTTGCTACTGATATCCTCCTTAATTCCATCATAATACTTATAAACTGTTTTCTTATCAAATCCAGTACCTCGGACTATATCGCATTTTCTAGCAGTTGGATTTTCTCTCATATACTGTTCTATCATTACACTGGTTTTTGTTTCATATGGTTTATGTTGTAACATTCCTCTATCACTTTTTATTTTTTTAATAACTCTTGCCAATTCTAAATGCTCTTTCTGTTTTAATCTTCTTCCAGCAGGTCTCCTTTTTATTAAGGGCACAAACTCCCACCCTAGCCACTCTTCTAGTTTTTCTCTGGGCGTTTTCAGTGCTTTTTCATTGTATGAAGACATAGCCCATCTTATTTCTTCATTTCTTATAGGTTCACCTAATGCAGTATCTCTATTATTATAATATGCGGCTAAGTCTATTAAATCAGTTCTCAGCCGTTCTTCACCTATACCACACTTCATAGCCACACTACAAATTGCAAGCATACTAAAATATCTATGTCCTTTTATTGTTTTAGTTTTACATTTTTCCACTGTATATTCATAAAAGCTCGGCTTCATAGTTTTATATGTCTTTCTATCATAATTAAATCCTAGCCATTGTATTAAATGCTTCTTACCTACATTTTTAGCCATATTCAAATATAAACAATACTCCTTTATCTTTGCAGCAGTTATATCTTCTCTTTCTATTTGAGGATATTTTTTTTGAAAGTGCTCATCAACGCTTATAATGTCGGATACTAATTCTTCTGTTTCTATCTGGGAATATCTTGCAACATAGCACAAAGCAATAAAAGATGTATCCCAATGCTTATAATCTCCATATTGCATTATATCCTTAACCACGTAACGATAGAAATCTGGTTTAAACTGCGGAATATCATTTCTATAAGTATCAACCATTTTTTCATGTTGCTCAATATCTGCATAATCCTTGCATGTTCTTATTTTCCCTTTAATACTAAACAACTTACATAGTTCATTAATATCCCACTTATCGGCATATTTAAAAGCGGTAGTCTCAGTTCCTATCTTAGTACGACTACCTACAACTCTCATAGGCTGACCAATCCAGACAGATTGCTTCTTTGAACCAACTCTATTATCAGAAGTTATGTAGCTTGTCATTGTCCTATATAGCTTATTAATAATTTCCACTTGGCTTTTATAAACTGGAATAGGGTCATTAAACACATAATACAAGTGAGTGCCATGACCGCTATTAACTATATAGGTTGGCATTGGTACGTTGATTCCTGGTCTCGTAGCCTGCCTAAAATCATTATCAAGTAATTCTTTCAATTCCTTATAATACACACCATCAGCATCTACCGCTATAGCATACATATTATTTAAAAATTCATTGCTCTTTTGTCCACAGAAAAATGTAGTTACTGGCAATGCTACATTATTCATTTTTTTGGAAGTCTCAATAGCCTCATTAATTTCTATGTTTTTATATCCACCACGCTCTGTCTTAGTATTCATATAAGTTAGTGGTAGCTTATCCGTTATGTCACCAAATATACTTTCATAGAAATCTTTTGCATTGATTTGCTCACATTTATTTTTAAGTATCTCATTCTTCATATTGTACTGCTCTATCTTAATCTCAATTGGATAGTCCTCAAGATATTGACACTGCTCTTCTCCCATACATACAGCCCCTCCTCTTTTCTAATAATCTCTACCGTCATTCTATAACGTATCCATGCTATTCCCTTATCTCTACTCATATCACCAGCTGCTAATACCCTCACTCCTAAATACAATACCTACACCATGGGGGGGTAATATAACAATAGAAAATTTCCACCTCACTACCATCATCATATCGCCTAACCCTACTAAAATCAACACTTTTTCCAAATATCTTTCCTAACCCACTACTTTCCAAAACTATTCCAATCAATACTTTGAGAACATTATATGTATATAAAAAAGACCATTATATAAGCCAAAGCTCATGTAACAGTCTTATCATATTTTATAATGCAGTATAATGCTAACCTTATTAACTATCGAAAAGTATTAAATTTTCATGATGCTCTTATTTAATCTCTTTAATTTAATCTCGTAGTTATCATTAAAAACAACTCGTTTTTCAATTATTTTTAACCCTGCCAATATGCAATCATTTAAGAGTATTTTATAGTCACTTTTATCAGTAATATTAATTTCTTTTATACAATTATTGAGGTAAACAAACCACAGTTCAACTTTGTATCCAGTGTCCAGTAACCTTTTTATTGCTATAAGTTGTTGTTTTCCTCTATCTGCATTTGTACAAGGATAATTTACAATGCTACTATCTGATAATACTGTTTTAACTTCTATAATGCATTTTCCATTTACAAGCAGGTCGGTTTTATAGCCATTACAATATTTTTCTTTCAGTATTAATCCTTTTCTCGAACGCTCCAAATCATTATAAACTAAGTCATTTGCATAGGATAGGTTTAGCATTGACCGTGGTCTATCTAACAAGGAATACAGTGTATATTGCGTACGTAGGTCTTGTCGAAAATTCTTTGTTAATAGTACCCTTTTTCCGCTTAATGCTATAATTTTTTCAAGCTTCATAGAACTAGCCACATGGCATAATTCCACTTCTCCATTAATCATAATCATACACATAAATCTATGTTTAGTTTCATACAAAAATATTCCTTGCACATATTCTACTGGATCTGCATTATTCATTTTATAACTCCGTATCTTCTTTATATCATCATAAGATTTCACTATCTGTTTAGATGTATTCCTAAATAATAAGGTAGCCTATATCGAAGATATAGGCTACCTTTATTAAAAATAAATATCTAATTTAATATCCTGCCAAGCGTATAATCTTCGCATATTATGCTCTTTTTGATACGCTCTAGCATTAGTTTCATTTATTAAATAGGAAACTATTTTAATTGACCCTTGTTGTTCAAAACAGCCTGTGCTGCTGCAAGTCTAGCGATTGGCACTCTAAATGGTGAACAAGATACATAGTTCAAACCAATGTTATGGCAGAATTCTACTGTGGAAGGATCTCCACCATGCTCGCCGCAGATACCAAGTTTAATATTAGGTCTTGTTGCACGACCCTTTTCACATGCCATCTTAATTAATTGGCCAACACCTTCTTGATCAAGTCTTGCAAATGGATCCGACTCATAGATCTTGTTCGTGTAGTAAGCATCTAAGAAGTTACCTGCATCATCACGAGAGAAACCAAAGGTCATCTGTGTTAAATCGTTAGTTCCGAAGGAGAAGAATTCTGCTTCTTCAGCGATTTCGTTAGCAAGTAAAGCTGCACGAGGAATTTCAATCATTGTACCAATATGGTAAACAATATCAGAACCTGTTTCTGCTTTAACTTTTTCTGCTGTCTCAACAACAATATCTTTTACAAACTTTAATTCTCTTTTTTCGCCAACTAATGGGATCATGATTTCAGGAACAATATCAAATCCTTTTTCATTCTTTACTTCAATTGCTGCTTCCATAACTGCTCTGGTTTGCATTCTAGCAATTTCAGGATAAGTTACGGCAAGACGACAACCTCTGTGTCCCATCATAGGGTTAAATTCATGTAAAGTAGCACAAGTAGCTTTAACTTCTTCTACTGAGATATTCATGTCTTTTGCAAGAGCAATGATATCATCTTCATCTGTAGGGAGGAACTCATGAAGTGGAGGATCTAAGAAACGGATAGTAACTGGTCTTCCTTCCATTACTTCATAGATTCCCTTAAAGTCAGCTTTTTGGAAAGGAATTAACTCTTCAAGAGCTGCTTCTCTAGCTTCTACTGTCTTAGATAAGATCATTTTTCTGATCTTAGGAATTCTATCTTCATTAAAGAACATATGCTCTGTACGGCAAAGGCCAATGCCTTCTGCACCAAATTTAACTGCATTTGCAGCATCATCTGGAGTATCTGCATTTGTTCTAACTTTTAATGTTCTGATTTCATCAGCCCATGTCATAATTCTATCAAAGTTTCCGCTGATGATAGCTTCTACTGTAGGAATATCTCCAATGTAGATGTTACCTGCTGAACCATCAAGTGAGATATAATCTCCTTCTTTGACTGTGTTGCCATCAATCGTGAAGAATTTTGCTTCTTCGTTGATATTGATTTCGCCACAACCTGAGATACAAGCGGTACCCATACCACGAGCAACTACTGCTGCGTGAGAAGTCATACCTCCACGTACGGTTAAGATACCTTCAGCTGCATGCATTCCTTCGATATCTTCTGGTGATGTCTCAAGACGAACAAGGATAACTCTTTCGCCTTTTTCGTGATGAACTTTCGCATCAAGTGCTGTAAAGTAAACTTTACCAGCTGCTGCGCCAGGTGAAGCTGGAAGAGCTTTTCCAACAACTTTCGCTGCTTTTAAAGCTTTTACATCAAAACCAGGATGTAATAATTGATCTAAGGATTTTGCTTCAATTCTCTTGATTGCATCTTCCTTTGTAATCTTTCCTTCGTCTACAAGGTCACAAGCGATTTGAAGAGCAGCTGGAGCTGTTCTCTTTCCGTTACGTGTCTGTAAGAAGAAAAGTTTTTTGTCTTCGATTGTGAATTCCATATCTTGCATATCTTTGTAATGATTCTCAAGTAAAGTTGCAATTCTCATGAATTCTGTATAGCATTCTGGCATATCTTGTTCAAGTCTTGTGATAGGAAGTGGAGTTCTGATACCAGCAACAACATCTTCACCCTGTGCATTGATTAAGTATTCGCCATAGATTTTAGCTTCGCCAGTAGATGGATTACGTGTAAATGCAACACCAGTACCTGAAGTATCACCCATGTTACCAAATACCATTGATTGAACACTAACAGCAGTACCCCAATCGCCAGGAATATCATTCATTCTTCTATAATAGATAGCACGAGGGTTATCCCATGAACGAAATACTGCAGTAACAGCTTCAATTAATTGTTCTTTAGGCTCTTGAGGGAAATCAGTACCCTTTTCTGCCTTATATAATACTTTATATTGTGCAATAACGTCTTTTAAATCATCTGCGGAAAGATCTGTGTCAAATTTAACACCTTTCTTTTCTTTGATGTCATCTAATACTCTTTCGAATTTTGATTTGCTAATTTCCATAACAACATCGGAAAACATCTGAATAAATCTTCTATAAGAGTCATATGCAAATCTTGGATTACCAGTTTTTTTAGCAAAGCCTTCAACAGCAACATCTGTTAAGCCTAAGTTAAGAATTGTATCCATCATACCAGGCATGGAAGCTCTAGCTCCGGAACGTACTGAAACCAATAAAGGATTCTCAGTATCACCGAATTTCTTACCTTGTTGATCTTCAAGAATTTTTAAAGAGTCAAAGATTTGACCTTTAATTTCATCGGTAATTTTCTTGCCACTATTGTAGTAATCGGTACAAGCCTCAGTTGTTACAATGAAACCTTGAGGAATAGGCAGTCCTAAGTTAGTCATTTCTGCTAAGTTAGCACCTTTTCCACCAAGAAGGTTTTTCATGTCTGCTTTTCCTTCTTTAAACAAATATACCCATTTTGCCATGTTGTTAGTTACCTCCTAATAATTTGTATTTTTACACATTGTGATATAACATAACATTTGCTATGTCAAATAATTACTCTCGACTGCTTTCAGTCACCAGAAAGCATTATATCATATATTTCTATATTAAGAAAACAGTTTTTTTTAAAACTCAAACTTTTTCTCAAAAAACACTTTTAAATCCTCAATTTTTACTCTTTCTTGCGCCATACTATCTCTATCTCGAACGGTTACCGCTCCATCAATCTCTGACTCAAAGTCATAAGTAATACAGAATGGTGTTCCGATTTCATCTTGTCTGCGATAACGCTTGCCAATATTTCCTCTATCATCAAATTCGCAATTATAAAGTTTGCTTAAATCGGTATAGATCTTTTCTGCACCCTCTACAAGCTTCTTTGATAATGGGAAAACACCGATTTTAACAGGTGCAAGTGCAGGATGGAAATGAAGGACAGTACGAACATCTCCTTCCGCTATTTCTTCCTCATCATAGGCTCCACACAAAAATGCTAAGGTTACACGATCAGCTCCTAAAGAAGGTTCGATTACATAAGGAATATATCTTCCCTTCTTCTCTTCATCAAAGTAACTCATATCCTCTTTGGAAACATTCTGATGCTGCGTCAAATCATAGTCGGTGCGATCTGCGATACCCCATAACTCACCCCATCCAAATGGGAATAAGAATTCAATATCGGTAGTGGCTTTACTATAGAAGGAAAGTTCAGCTGCATCATGATCTCTAACTCTCATATCTTCTTCCTTCATACCAAGTCTCTTTAACCAATTAATACAAAACTCTTTCCAATAAGCAAACCATTCAAGATCTGTATCTGGCTCACAGAAGAATTCTAGTTCCATCTGCTCAAATTCTCTTGTACGGAAAGTAAAGTTACCAGGCGTAATCTCATTACGGAATGATTTACCAACTTGTCCAATACCAAATGGAATTTTCTTACGAGAGGTTCTCTGTACATTCTTAAAGTTAACAAAGATACCTTGTGCAGTTTCCGGTCTTAAGTAAACAACATTCTTCGCATCCTCTGTAACTCCTTGAAAGGTTTTAAACATCAAATTAAACTGACGAATATCGGTAAAATTATGTTTGCCACAAGTAGGGCATACAATATTATGTTCATTAATGTAGTTCTTCATCTCTTCTTGAGGCCAAGCATCGACTGCGCCTTCTATTACGATGCCTTTTTCCATATTATAATCTTCGATCATCTTATCTGCTCTAAAACGTTCATGGCATTCTCTACAATCCATCAAAGGATCGGAGAAACCACCAAGATGTCCGGAGGCAACCCATGTCTGCGGATTCATTAGGATAGCACAATCCACACCTACATTATGGGGATTTTCCTGAATAAATTTAGACCACCAAGCTTTTTTTACGTTATTCTTTAGTTCAACACCAAGATTACCATAATCCCAAGTATTTGCAAGTCCTCCATAAATCTCAGAACCCGGATACACAAATCCTCTTGCCTTTGCTAAGGCTACAATCTTTTCCATCGTTTTTTTCATTAAATTCATCCTCACATACATTTTTTATTATAAAAAACACTTAAGGCTTAAACACAACCACTGTCATTTCATCGGAAGCACTCTGTATTTTATCATCATCTACAAGAGTAGCATTTGGAGTATAATATTTTATTTTTCCATCTACGATAATATCATATGCTTCATTCACAACAAGAACCTTGTATTTCGCATTTTTTAATGCAGTATCCTTTGAAACGGAAGATTTATTCTTTTCATTTACATAGGTGTCAGGTATTCCTTTAAGCGTATCTATATCGATGCCTCCTTTAAAATAAGAAGCAGAAACATCATTAAAAGCAGTGTACTGATCCATCCCTGAAAATGTTAACACCATAATTGCCTTACCATCTTTAAGTAGAACCTTCTCTTTGGTCACTTCCTCGGTTCCAAGCTTTTCATTATATGCCGAAATCTCCTTCTGCACAAATTCCTCTAATTCCATAAGTTTATAATATTCTTTGTCAAATTGCTCAACATAAGCCACTTGAACTTCTCCATTATATCTGACTAGCATTGTATTTACCGATATTTCCTCGGGTACAATTGATATTTCTTTTCTTTTGCTGCAACCGACTAAGCTTAGGAAACACAGCATAAGAACAGAATAGAAAACGATCTTCTTCATAAAACATTTCCCTCCACATGAATAATTTTTGGGTTCTTATCATTGTAACCTTAAAACCAGATAATTTCAACAAGATTCTTATTAAATTGTCACTTTTAAGGATTATCATTTCCAAAAATCACAAAGTCTGAATCAATTCTATGGCTTTAAATTCATGTTCTACATAACATTCTCTATAACGTTTTACACAGTAACATAGCTCATTTAGTACAGCTTTCGTTACTGTGAAAGTATATAGTTTTTCAATTTCTGCAGATATTATGTATTGCATTGCATAAATGGTTGAAGTACTAAGCTTCACAGCACCAGGATCATTGGCATGGCAACTTCTACACAACAGTCCGCCACAACCCACAGAAAAAGAATATGCCTCCGCTGTGCCACCACATTTCACGCAATGAAACACCTGTGGTGCCTCCCCATTAAGTGCAATCATTTTCAGTTCAAAGATAGCTCGAATAAGAGTTAAATCAATCGTCTTTTTACCAATCACCCGAAGTGATTGGTAAAGTAATTTTAGTATATCTTTTTCGTCATCATTTTCTTTTGTTAAATAATCCGTAAATTCACAAAAATACAAGCCATAATAGACGCTTTCAATATCATCCCGCAACTCTGCAAAATAATTTGCAATCTCCACAGATAAAATATTGTACGAAGATCTTCCCTCGTAAAGCGTAAATTCTCCAAATGAAAAAGGTTGACTGCATGCCAAAAAGGCGCTATTTGGTTTTCGTGCACCTTTGGCAAAAGCTGATATTTTTCCTCGTTCCTTCGTCAATATAACCAACCGTTTGTCATAATCACCAATCGGCATGGCTGACAGAACCATTCCCACTACGGTAGTTGGTCCCGACACAAAAACCACCTTCCTTCTTCCTCTCCACATTTAGACTTACGCCACTCGTACTCTCTTCGCTTGTACAGGCGGAGTAATTTAAGTAATCCTTAATGTTTCCGGTTTGTATAAATTGGTTCCAAAATTCAACATTCTTCATAAAATGAGCCCCCTATGCATGATTTTCTGAAATATCTCATAAAATCTTTGAATGATTTAATGGATTTATCTTCTGTTGATATCATTAGGTTTCCCATATTGTATCCAACTAAACTGATAAGAATATCCCATCCTTTTTTGACAGTTAGGACTTGACAAATTAATATTCTTATTTTATAGACCTAATTCTCATTGTAAATCATATATATTACGACATATCATTACGATTGTAGCCATAATTCTTAAGAAGGAAATCACTATCTCTCCAATCCTTCTTTACCTTTACGAATAGTTGAAGATTCACTTTACAATCCAAAAGATTCTCAATTTCTCTTCTTGCCTGCATGCCAATCTGCTTTAATTTGCTACCACCTTTTCCAATAATAATACCCTTATGTGTATCTCTTTCACAAACAATCGTAGCCTCAATGTCCATGATATAGGTATCATTAAAGTTTAGTCCCTGGGTTTGTTGTGTTTTCGTTGTCGGACGTTCCTTCATACTATCAATAGATACTGCTATTCCATGCGGTATCTCATCCTCCAATAGTCTCAATGCTTTTTCTCTTATTAACTCCGATACAATCTGTCTTTCTGGCTGATCTGTGATTGTGTCTTCATCATAGAACTGAGGACCTTCCGGGAGATATTTAAAAATAGTCTTAGGTAATATATCGGTGTTATCACCCTTTAGGGCGGAAACCGGAACAATCTCTGCAAAATTACAAATATCCTTATAGGCAACAATAAACTTAAAGATATCTTCTTTTTTCACTGTATCAATCTTGTTAATGAGCAAGATAACTGGAGTCTTTGTTTTTCTTAATTGCTCCGCAATGTGTTGCTCACCTGCTCCAATAAAGGTTGACGGTTCCACGAGCCAAAGCACCACATCAACTTCACTTAATGTGCGTTCTGCAACGCTCACCATATATTCTCCCAACTTATTCTTTGCCTTATGAATACCTGGTGTATCTAAAAATATAATTTGACCCTGTTCATCTGTATAGACAGTCTGAATTTTATTTCTTGTTGTTTGCGGCTTATCCGAGGTTATTGCGATCTTTTGTCCAATCAGACGATTCATCAGCGTGGATTTTCCAACGTTTGGTCTTCCTATCAGGGCCACAAACCCTGATTTAAATTTATCTTTCTGTATCATTACAAATCAAATCCCCTTTCCAATGTAACTAATCTTATTTTACCTTGTTAAAGATTTTGTGTCTACCTTTATCTTTTACTTCTTTTTCTCTTTTTATTATCTCAAAAAATGAGTGCGCTTTCATCCTTCTGATATGCGCACTCATCTTACTATTTAATTAGATTCTTTACCTCTTTGAATAGTTCTCTGTTCTCTTCTACCTTATTCTCATTGCCAATAACACAGATATTCCCTGCATCAATGATAGCCTTTACAATTCCGGAAAGTGCACGAATATCCTCCTGTGTTACGGATAGAATTTGCTCTCTTTCCTTTTCATAGTCTTCCATCGTTATTCCAGTGATATAAGAGCTTAAAGAACGTTTTCCCTTTGCTTGTGGTGTCAGAGGGGTATCGACATTACTCATTGTTCCGATAATATATTTGGTCATATCTCTGTCTTCTGCAGTAAAATGCTCCACAAAGTCTGCAGTCTTTTTATATATTTCATTGGTTTCTTTCAAATTAGGATCGCGGTAAGAGGTGAAATATCCATCCCCATCCACACTGGAGAACCCACACATACAACCATAGGCACCCCCCTTAACTCGAATGTTATTCCAGAGATAATCATAACTTAAGATTACCTTTAGCACCTTAAGTGCTCCTGTGTATTCATATCCAGCATCTAAGAAATTACCTGCTCTTGCCACATACTGTACTTGCATTGCAGCTTTGAAGCCTTCATTTAAGCAGACGGGTACTTGCTTCTCCTTCGGAGGAAAAGCTGACATCGCACTTTCTTCCATCTTTTTCGGTAATTTTTCTACAAAGAGTGACATTGTTTCCTTAAGACGTTCACATCCGGTATCATCGGCAGTGATGCTAACCATAAGTTGATCCTTGTTGATAATCATCTTCATCAAAGCCTTAAAGTTTGCAATTACGGTGTCTTTCTTCGCATCAAAATTCTCAGATAAATCTTCTAAAAATTGATATAGTCCATACCCACTGACATATTCTTTGTATAATCCATGTGCAGAATAATAAGACATAGCGCGATCTACTGCAACTGAATGTCCGGAGGAATTGAGGCGCATTTGCATTCTTGATTTCATTTCCGCAACAATATCAGACAAACGCTTTGTATCATCAAACTTTGTGTGATGTAACATTTCTTCAAAAAGAGCAAACGCTTCCGGTAATTTATCATATAGCACCTTTACACTACATTCAAAGGTAGGAAAATATTCTTGTGTACTGCCTTTGACAGAGAAGGATTTCACATCTGTAGTCATACCACCCGTATGAATATTCATCTCATTTGAAAATTCTAAATAGCTATAGTTTTCAGTATCAACATAACCTAATACCGTTGATAACAGTGATAGATATGGAGTTAATTCCTGTGGAACTTGTCTCAAATCAAATAATAACCTAAGATACGCAATCCCATTGGTATGAACATTATGATGCACTACCTTAACACCATCTATCGTGATCACATCATTATAGAGTGGTAATGTTTCTTTACTAATATCCTCTCGATCAAGTAACGGTATAGACTCTAGTTCCTCCTTGGTGGAAGGTTCCTCTTGATAATCCTTTAAATGCTGCGTTTCCTCTACAAGTTTTTGAATTTCCTGTTTCGACAATCCCTCTTTATATGCGGCTAACTTTTTCTTTAGATTCTCATCCTTGATGGCATTGAGTCCCGACTGTGGCTTTAAGACTACAATTGAGGAATGTGTATTTTCAAGTAAATAATCTTTGATTAATTGTTCAAAATAGCCTGTTCCAATCTTCTCTTTTAAAGAAGCATACACTGCATTGTCATTCAAATGAATAAATGGTTTCACATCATCATAAAGCCAACTACCCATGACACGAATTCCGTACATTAAGCCCTTCGGGAAAGCCCCAAAGTCTGCTTCTCTATATTTGAATTCAAAATGATTGATGGCCGCTTGCAATGATTTTCCCTCTAACCCATTGGTAGCAATTGTTCGAAGAACATCGTCAATAATATGAATGAATTCTTCCTTCTTACTATCCTCTGCGTTCTTAGCAATAATAGAAAATACTGGCTGTAAGATATCATCCTCGAAACTACTTAGAATATCCTTGCCAATACTAGCATCAAGAAGTGCTTGTTTTACGGGTGCTCCAGGTGATTCAAGAAGCACAAAATCCAAGACTTGAAATGCAAGACCGAGCTCTTGATCAATGGTGTTGCCAATTACTGTATTAAGGCTTAAATAAGTATTGTCTTTACAATCCTCATTTTCACCAAGGGAGTAAAAAGATACTAACTCCTTCATGGTATCAAAACCCTTTTGCATCGCAATCTCAGACTTCACATCGGCACGACTAAAGTTATTAAGATATGTTTCATCTAACCATTTTAATTTCTCTTCAAAATCCATGTCACCATAAAGATAAATATAGCTATTCGATGGATGATAATAGGTTTTGTGAAACTCTAAAAATTCCTCATAACTAAGTTCAGGTATATAGTCAGGATCTCCACCCGACTCCACTCCATAGGCCGTATCAGGAAAAAGTGAATTCTGTATTAATCGGAACAGCTGCCCCTCTGGAGAGGAAAAAGCACCTTTCATCTCATTATAGACAACGCCATTATATTTTAATTCACTATCAGCGCTTTCTAAATCATAATGCCAACCCTCTTGTAAGAAGATTTCCTTTTTCTGGTGTATATTCGGATATAAAACCGCATCCATATAAACATGGATCAAATTTTGGAAATCCTTATCATTGCAGCTTGCAACCGGATATATAGTCTTATCTGGATAAGTCATTGCATTTAAAAATGTGTTTAGTGATCCCTTCACAAGTTCAACAAACGGATCCTTCGCGGGAAAATTCTTGGATCCACATAATACAGAATGCTCAATAATGTGCGCAACACCGGTACTATTACTCGGAGGTGTACGAAAACCTATATAGAATACTTTATTATCATCGTCATTAGATACTAGTGCAATTCTTGCACCCGTCTTTTTGTGTACCAGTACTGTACCAATTCCATTTAAATCATTTAGCTTTTCCTCAACAACTAACTCATATGAGGAAGGAATAAGAAATTTCATGTCTTTTGCCTCCATTCATCAATTACCTTAAACTCATAAACATCACCTATAGTATAGTATAAACTCGAATTGCAATATTTAATAATTTTTATTATATATTGTACTATATGCGTTCATTTATAATAACATATTTTAGTATATTTGTCATTTTAATACTTCTTTAATTAATTAATGAAAATATTACAAAATATAGCAAAGATGTTTGACATTTTTACATTTTTGTGATAAATTTAGTCTATCATTACTAATTGTGGTAATGCAATTTCATTCGAGTTTTAGGAGGTTTTTTTATGAAAAAGGGAACAGTAAAATGGTTTAATGCTAAAAAAGGTTTTGGATTTCTCTCTGATGAAGAAGGAAACGATGTATTTGTACATTTTTCAGCTCTTCAGATGGATGGTTTTAAAGTATTAGAAGAAGGCGATAAAGTAGCTTTTGACGTAGTTAACGGCGAAAAAGGACCTCAAGCAGCTAACGTAACAAAGTTATAATCACTCTGACATAAATGTAATTTTTATATATATGTTCACATATTTTAAAAGTTATAGGTAGTATGGGTTGTAACAGATAATGAAACATAGGGACGAGGAAACAGGTACTAGCTACCATTTTCCTCATCCCTATTCTTTTTATACTCTTACATAGTAATGTGACTTTGACTGTTGCAAAACTCCTAGTAGGCTTACTCCTAATGTTTAAAATGTCTCATTCCTGTAAATACCATAGCAATTCCATATTCATTACACTTCTTGATGGAATCTTCATCTCGGATTGATCCACCTGGCTGAATGATTGCTGTAATTCCTGCTTGCTGTGCTGCTTCTACGCAGTCATCAAATGGAAAGAAAGCATCGGAAGCTAGTACAGCGCCCTTTGTTGCATTCTCATTCATCAATTCTGCTGCATGTTCAATACTCTGCTTCGTAGCCCATACACGATTTACTTGTCCAGGTCCAATACCAACCGTTTGTTTATCTTTTGCAAGTGCAATTCCATTAGACTTCACAAATTTCACTACGTGCCAAGCAAATCTCATGTCTTCCATCTCTTTTTCCGTAGGCACACGATCCGTTACTACCTTAAGATCTGCTTCCACTAAATCCTTGCTATCAATGCTTTGAACGATCAATCCACCGTTCACTTTCTTTAGGTCATATGCATTCTCATTTTGCATCACTTCGATATCCTTTAATTCCAAGACACGCACGTTTTTCTTGGTCTGAAGAAGCTCTAAGGCTGCCTTCTCATAGGAAGGTGCTACCACAACTTCCAAGAATACATTCTTCATCTCTTGTGCAAGCGCAAGACTTACCTCTCTATTTATAACAACGATGCCACCATAGATAGATACCTTGTCGGCTGCAAATGCTTTTATCCATGCATCAAAAATATGATCAGCACTACCCACGCCACAAGGATTACCATGTTTGCAAGCGACTACGGTAGGCTCTGTGAATTCTTTTAGCAGTTCAAGTGCACCATTGGTATCGTTAATATTATTAAAGGATAATTCCTTACCATTTAACTGTACTGCATCTGTAAGGGATCCTTTTTTCTTACCTATTTCACGATAAAAAGCGGCCGACTGATGAGGGTTTTCGCCATATCTCATATCCTGGACCTTTTCAAAGGTCATGGTTAACGTCTCAGGAAGTTCATGGTCATTTCTTTCTCTCTTTAAATAATCAGCTATCATGGTATCATAGCTCGAGGTATGCATAAATACCTTCTGCATCAAATAGAATTTTGTTTCAAGGGATACTTCTCTTTTTTCCTTTAACTCTGCCAATACCTTCTCATAATCTCTTGGGTCAACAACTACTGCGACATCCTGATAATTCTTAGCTGCAGAACGGAGCATGGTTGGTCCGCCGATATCAATGTTCTCAACTGCTTCTCCACGAGTTACATCATCCTTTAATATCGTTGCTTTAAAAGGGTAAAGATTGACTACTACCACATCAATAGTCTCAATGTTTAAATCAGAAAGCTGTTTCATATGGGAAGGATTGCTTCTCATGGCAAGTAAGCCTGCATGTACCGCTGGATGAAGCGTTTTTACACGTCCGTCTAAGCACTCTGGAAAGCCAGTAAGCTCTGAAATCTCAATTGCAGGAACCCCTGCTTCCTTCAATTTTCCATATGTCCCACCGGTCGAAATGATTTCAATTCCAATCGATACTAATTCCTTAGCAAACTCTACAATACCTGTCTTGTCTGATACACTAATTAATGCTCTCATTCTTTTCTCCTCTTTCTTTTCATGGGTTTTGAAAATTAGAATCCTATGTTAGTTCCTTTATAAAAATCTATTTGCAATTTTACACTATTATCCATGCTATTTCAACATATATATCTCACTGTTTTAAAATATGAATATACTTCCTAAGTATTCTTCATAATAGTATTGAAATATTCGTCATTGCTGTTGCAATCATTTCAAAAGTATACTATAATTCGTATGGAATAATAACGATATTAAAGGAGTATATTATGAAGCAATTCAAACGATTTAGATTCACTGATCTTCTCATAGGGATGGTATTTACCTTGTTATTTATCTCGCTAGGAGTGATTTTTTCCATCAATTTTAGACCTTTATATTACCTCGATATTAATTTATTAAAGATACAAGATAGCTCTGGACTTAGTAAAGAAGTAATACTGAATAATTACAACACGCTCATTGATTATTGTTCCCCATTTTTTAAAGGTGTATTGTCCTTCCCCACACTAACAGCATCTAAGGGAGGCCTACAACATTTTGCGGAAGTAAAAGATATTTTTGTGGCATTCTATTATCTTGTTGCGATCTCCTTACCGATTTGTATTTATATTGTAATTTATAAAGCAAGAAAACGAGATACAAGCTATCTGTTGACCTCTTCCATAACGGTACTTATTATTCCAACGATAGTTGGGCTATTATTGGCATTAAATTTTGATACCACTTTTCGAATCTTCCATGAGCTGTTTTTCGATAACGATTATTGGTTGTTTGATCCGGATACGGATCCTGTCATAACAATATTACCGGACACTTTCTTCCTGCATTGTGCACTACTTATTATTATTATTGTATTCCTTGGTAGTCTTATCTTATTTCTGTTTTCCCATAACAAGAAAAAACGTAACAGTATTCGTCATCGCAAAAACAAAGGATTAAGGTTTTAATATTCTTGGGACTAGAATTAAATAACAATTATAATATAAGAAGGGATGGGGTATATATGAAAAAGCAAGATTATCTAAAATGGGATGAATATTTTATGGGAATTGCTCTTCTCTCGACGGAACGCAGTAAAGACCCAAGCACAAGCGTAGGTGCATGTATCGTGAGCGAGGATAACAAGATTCTCTCGGTAGGCTATAACGGAATGCCGATAGGTTGTTCAGATGATGAATATCCTTGGGAACGTGAAGGTGGCAATTTAGATACCAAGTACTTCTATGTCTGCCACGCAGAAATGAATGCGATCCTTAATTATACCGGTACACATATGAAGGGTGCTAAGATATATACCACTTTATTTCCTTGCAACGAGTGTACAAAAGCTTTAATTCAAAAAGGTATTTCCGAGATTATCTATCAGTGCGATAAATATGCAACTTCAGATTCTGTGATTGCAGCAAAGCGTATGCTTGATTCCGCCGGTGTAAACTATAGACCATACACCCAAATTGGAAAAGATATTGTAATTTCACTTTAATAAATTAGGCATACATAACCGAAAGACTTTAATCATCCTTTTAAAAATCTAGTTTAATATTTTTATAAAGATTTGTTCAATTGATCGAATAACAGGTAGCATTCTCATTGCTACCTGTTTGAATATAAAGTAATTAGCCTTATTTGGATCCTTATTGGGTTATTTATTTGGTTTCTTATTGGGTTACTTATTTGGTTATTTATTTGGTTCCTTATTGGGTTACTTATTTGGTTACTTATTTGGTTATTTATTTGGTTACTTATTCGGTTCCTAATTCGGTTCCTAATTCGGTTGCCTATTCTATTTTCTTATTTTATTTTCTTATTCTAGTTTCTTATTCCATTTTCTTATTCCATTTTCTTATTTTATATTCACTTCTAATAGTTTCTTTTTGGCTGTGATATCTGCTTTCAATAAAAGCCAAGCATCCTCATGGTCTACATAATAAAGTGGACATTTTTTCCCTCTAATATCATAATGTCTTATAATATCCTCGTCCCCTAGGTCAAACTCTATACACAATTTCGCAACAAGCGCCACTAGCGACTGATATGTCTTCTCATTAAACTTCCCTGTCTCATCTAGATGACAGCATTCAATCGATATGGTATCTTCATTTCTTTCATTGGAAGCATATGCAATCTCATTAAGTGGAATGCACTGAATAATCTCTCCCTCTAGCCCGATGACAAAGTGACTACTCGAAGAAGTTGTTTTTAATGTAGCCAAATTCTCAAAGTAATTTCGGTTTGCTTGTGCAGATGTCCCTGGATTTGCTGTATAGTGGATTACAACTCCTTTGACTTCTTTAAGTTCGGTCTGTGGTCTAGAATATATGTTTGGTGTTAAATACTTATTTTGTATCTCTATTCCATTTGATAAGGTATCAAAAGTTGTTTCATTCCTCACCGTTTGAATATCATTGTGAGCCAGAATTTCTTTCAATATATTACCAATTAGAAAATAGGATAATATAAATATTATTATCATAAAAAGGACTGCCAACGCAATCAATCCATAATTCTTGATTTTTTTCTTTCTTATCCATTCTTCTTTTGATAGAATTCTACTCATTTTTTCTTCCCTATTTCTCATGGAATGATGTTATTTTATTACGCTTCATTCTTGTTGCATTGTCATATTGTAGCCATTTTACATTTTAATTAAAATAATTACAACATCAATGTAGTTAAAATAAGAAAATTGTAAGATTTAAAAGATATAGGCAACGGATAGCTTTCGTAGAAACGCTATCCGTTGCCTATATCTTTTATTTTATAGACTCTATTGAAACATAGTTACTACACTATTCATGTACACTATTCTTCTACACTATAATTCGGTGCTTCCTTTGTTATATGAATATCATGTGGATGGCTTTCTTTTAAAGAAGCTGCGGAGATTTTAATAAATCTGCCACTTACCTTTAACGTTTCAATATCTTTTGTTCCACAATAGCCCATACCAGATCTAAGTCCGCCCATTAACTGGAATACAGTATCTTCAACCGTGCCCTTATAAGCAACACGACCTTCCACACCTTCCGGAACTAGCTTCTTAGCATCTGTCTGGAAATAGCGATCCTTACTTCCTTGTTCCATTGCAGCGATAGATCCCATACCACGATATACTTTGTATTTTCTACCCTGGAATAATTCAAAGGTTCCCGGGCTCTCATCACATCCAGCAAACATACTACCCATCATACATACATTTGCTCCTGCTGCTATTGCTTTTGTAACGTCGCCGGAGTATTTGATACCTCCATCAGCAATGATAGGAATACTATACTCCTTCGCTGCTTCATAAGCGTTCATGATTGCTGTAATCTGTGGTACGCCAATGCCTGCTACTACTCTAGTCGTACAGATAGAACCAGGTCCAATGCCAACCTTCACCGCATCAACACCAGCTTTAATTAAGTCACGCGTTGCTTCTGCTGTTGCTACGTTTCCTGCAATAATCTGAATGTCTGGATAAGTGTCTCTAACCATTTTTACTACTTTAAGCACATTTGAAGAATGTCCATGTGCTGTATCAATCACAATCGCATCCACCTTAACGTCAACCAAGGCTTTTACTCTTTCTAGAATATTATTCGTAATACCAACAGCTGCCGCACACAACAACCTGCCCTGAGAGTCTTTTGCGGACAATGGATATTTAATTTGTTTTTCGATATCTTTTATTGTAATAAGTCCCTTTAAATTTCCTTCGTCATCAACGATAGGAAGTTTTTCTTTTCTGGCCGCACCAAGAATTTTCTTGGCTTCCTCTAGTGTAATTCCTTCTTTTGCTGTAATTAGGCCTTTTGAAGTCATAGACTCTTTAATTTTCTTTGTAAAATCAGTCTCAAACTTTAAATCACGGTTTGTGATGATACCAACAAGTTTTTTACCCTCTGTAATTGGTACTCCTGATATTCTGAACTTTCCCATCAAATCATTTGCATCCTGTAAGGTATGCTCTGGTGATAAATAAAATGGATCTGTGATAACCCCATTCTCTGAACGTTTTACCTTATCTACTTCTTCTGCCTGTTCCTCAATTGACATATTCTTATGAATAACTCCAATACCACCCTGCCTCGCCATTGCTATTGCCATACGATGTTCTGTAACGGTATCCATACCTGCACTCATCATAGGAATATTTAGTCTAATTTTCTTGGTCAGATTAGTCGACAGTTCTACTTGATTTGGTATCACCTCGGAATAGGCAGGTACCAATAAAACATCATCAAATGTGATTCCTTCACCGATAATTTGTCCCATTTTATTATCTCCTCACTTTCATTTCATAGAATTTTCTTGCTTATAGCTTATATTTGAATAATTTTTAAAAGTATAACGAATATTCTATGCCTTGTCAATATAAAAAATGCAGGGCTAATGCAATTATTAAATCTGGTTTTGCATCAGCCCTCCATATTTTCATAAAACCTTATACACCATATTGGTTGTTCTATTAGAATAGAACAACCTTCCTAGGGCATTTTTGTTTTATACTTGCAATCATTGTTTCACTTGGCTCGAACAGAATTTTAGCTTTTTTCTCACCATGACTGGCAATAATAACAAAAACTTTGCTATCCTTGTCTCTGGATGTAAAATCCTTCACTTCAATATTATTCATATGCGTATATCCATCTAGTGCGTGAGAATTCAATGGAGCCATAATATCTGCTTGCTCAAAATCGATACGAATTAGATGTTTACGTTTTACTTTACCTGAAATTTTATCAAAATCAAGCTGCCCATCACAATACACATATTCATATTCAACATTTAATCTTGGGAACATATAAAAAACTAATACAATAACTGCCGCCCCTATAATACCAAATACGCTACCCGTGAATAGGATTATAATTCCACAGAAAATACCTAAAATATATAGCGCACGCAGTCCCATAGTTGCAGGAGTATCTTTTCTTTTAACACCCGCTTCTGCATATGATTGATTCATACCTACCTCCTTAATCCTTTAGACTTCTAGTGTCCAATTGTGGATATCCTTAATCTTTCCAAGCTGGATACCAGTAATCGTATCATAAAATTTTTGACTAAATGGTCCAATACCACCATCCTGAACTTTCATAATATGTTCTTCCCAACGGAGACATCCCACTGGGGAAATAACAGCTGCTGTTCCTGTTCCAAATACTTCTTCTAGCGTTCCATTTTGATTTGCATCATAAATCTCATTAATTGAAATTCTGCGTTCCTCAATTGGTACACCCCACTCTTTACAAAGACAAATGACGGAATCTCTTGTTACACCTGGGAGAATACTGCCGTTTAATTTTGGTGTAATTACAGTGCCATTAATCTTAAAGAAAATGTTCATTGCACCAACTTCTTCAATATATTTTCGCTCAATTCCATCTAGCCATAAAACCTGTGAATACCCTGAATCATGTGCCTTAACCTGTGATTTTAGTGAGGCAACATAGTTACCACCTGTCTTCGCTTCACCAATACCACCCTTCACTGCTCTTACATATTCATCCTCAATCCAGATTTTAACTGGATTAAGACCTTCTGGGTAATATGCACCCACTGGTGAAAGAATAATTGCAAATAAATATGTGTCTGATGGCCTTACACCTAAGAAAGGGTCTGTTGCAATGATAAATGGTCGAATGTAAAGGGAAGTACCTGGTTTTGTTGGAATCCATGCTTCATCCACTTTCACAACAGCCTTGAGAGCTTCAAGAAAATCTTCCTCTGGAATTTCAGGTATACAGATTCGCCGATTGGTTTTATTTGCTCTTTCTATGTTCTTAATCGGACGGAATAATAAGGTCTTTCCTTCTTCCGATTTATATGCTTTTAATCCTTCAAACATCTCCTGTCCATAGTGAAATACCATAGCGGAGGGTTCAAGATTAAATGGTTGATAAGGTACCACTCGTGCATCATGCCAACCCTTTCCTGTCTCATAATTCATAAGAAACATATGATCGGTAAATATAGTACCAAATTGTAAGGGATTGTCAGCACCAGGTAATTCCTTTGGTGTCGTTGTCTTCTCGATTTTAATTTCAAACATTCTAATCATCCTTCCTTTTTCATGTGATGCGAACATCCTCTCATTCTCTTGTAAAAACATTGGAAATAACCAATTTTTGATATACCTTATATAGTAATCTTACTTTGAAATTATTTCAAGTATTTTTTAGTTTTATTTTCCTATCTTTCACTAATTGTTCCCTTAATTAAATACTTCTCTCATATTTACAGAAGGTATACTCCAAATCATGATAGGTCTGTTCCTCGGATTCTTTCGTCATCTTCCATTCTTCCATCTCATCAAGGTTAGGAAAATAAGTATCTGCTTCAAAAGCATAACCAATCTTCGTAATATGAGCAACCGTACAGTGCGTCAGTAACTGTCTGTAAATACTAGCACCGCCAATCACATAGATATCTTCTGTATTATATTCCCTCACAGCTTCAAGTGCCTCTTCGATGCTATTCACTACAATGGCATCCTTTACCTTATAATCTTTTTCTAGAGCAATCACTACGTTAACTCTATTCTTAAGTGGTTGACCCCCCGGGAAGCTCTCCAATGTGTTTTTTCCCATGATCACTACCTTATTCGTTGTTACCTCTCGAAAGAACCGCATATCCGCCGGAATACTCACAAGTAGCTTATTCCGATAACCAATTGCCCACTTTTTATCAACTGCAACTATTAAATTCATCCTATTACCTACCTTTTCATCCTTAATAAATCCTATACCCTATACAGCTACAGGTATATTTTCCACCTTCGGTCCATATTCATAATTTTCTAGTTTAAAATCACCTAGTTTAAAGTCGTAAAAGTCCTTTACCTCAGGATTCATCCAGAAAACTGGCGCATCAAAGGTTGGCCGTTTAATTAATTCCTTAATAACAGGAATATGTCTGTCATAAATGTGTGCATCCGCAATGACATGAACCAGCTCTCCAACCTCATAACCACATACCTGTGCAAGCATATGCACAAGTACAGCATATTGACATACATTCCAGGTGTTTGCTGTAAGAATATCATTCGAACGCTGATTTAAAATGGCATTTAAAACCAGTTTGTCACTTTCCTTTTTCTGTGTAACATTAAATGTCATACTATAAGCACAGGGATACAAATTCATTTCATGAAGATCCTGATGCACATAAATATTCGTCATTATTCTTCGACTAAATGGATTGTTCTTAAGATCATAGAGAACTCGATCCACTTGATCCATCTCGCCTTCCTTATATTGATGCTTGACGCCCATTTGATAACCATAGGCTTTTCCTATCGAACCATTCACGTCTGCCCAACTATCCCAGATATGGCTACCTAGATTATTGACATTATTTGATTTCTTTTGCCAAATCCATAATATTTCATCAATACAACTCTTAAAAGCTGTCTTTCGTAATGTTAATGCAGGAAATTCTTTAGATAAATCATATCGGTTAACAACCCCAAACTTCTTAATTGTATAGGCGAATGAACCATCCTCCCATTTTGGCCTTACCTTTTCTCCTTCTGTACTAACACCATGGTCAAGAATGTCACTGCACATGGTAATAAAAATGTCATCAGCAAAACTCATATTCTATTCCCTCCTAGCTAACAGGCCTACAACCTGTCTATAGCCTTATTACTAATAACCATTGTAACTCACATATTCCTGTAAAACAACCATTTTTTTGGGCTCCAGAATAGACTTAATGCAGTTTAAAATAAGGCATTGGAACAACCCTTAAGGAGTATCCCAATGCCATTATTATTTATAAACAAAGAAGAATTTACTTACTTCCTCCTTTATAGACACACAAACTGTTCTTCTGCATAACGCTTGATATTCGATGCATTCACATATTTCTTGGTCTGCCCATCCTTTACAATTACTAAAGTTGGTGCTTGCATAATACTATATTCTCCTGCTAGTTCTGTATTTTCCTCAGCATCTACCACTTCATAAGGAAGATCTTTCAGATATTCTTTGGCAATACGGCAGTTAGGACATGTCTTTGTAGTAAAAAGGAATATTCCATCTGAAGTTTGATCCAATTCATCATCGTCTAAATTAAGGAAATCTTCTTGTTCACACCCACAATCCTTTTCGCCTAGCAACAGCTCTCTGGAGTTTGTCTTTGTATAAATTTTTCTATTCTTGTATTCCTGTGTCTTACCTTCATTCCAGTTCTGAACCGGACGGTAATATCCTGTAATACGGCTATAAACCTCTGCTACTTCACCACACTCAGGGCAAGTAAACTGCTCGCCATTTAAATATCCATGTGTTTTGCAGATAGAATAGGTTGGTGACATCGTATAATATGGAAGCTTATAGTTTGTTGCTATGGTACGAACTAACTTAGCAGCTGCTTCCCAATCCGGTAACTTCTCACCCAGAAATGCATGAAATACGGTACCCGATGTATATAGAGTTTGTAGTTCATCCTGTACATCCAATGCTTCGAAAACATCGTCTGTATAACTAACCGGCAAATTAGAACTATTGGTATAGTAAGGATCATCTCCTTCGTTACCAGCAGTTTTTATATCCGCCCACTGTTTTCTGTCATGCTTTGCAAGGCGAAAGCTCGTAGACTCAGCTGGTGTTGCCTCAAGATTATAGAGGTCTCCATATTCTTCTTGATAATCTGCAAGACGATCTCTCATATGATTAAGTGTTCTAATTGTAAAATCTTTTGTTTCTGGAGCTGTCATATCCTTACCAATCCATTTTGCATTTAATCCTGCTTCGTTCATACCAACAAGACCAATGGTAGAAAAATGATTATCAAAATTTCCCAGATAACGTCTGGTATATGGATAAAGACCTTCTTTTAATAGCTTTGTAATAACGCCTCTTTTTACCTTTAAGGAACGAGCAGAAATATCCATCATTCGATCCAGACGAGTAAAATATTCTTCTTCATTTGCCGATTGATATGCAATTCGCGGCATATTAATGGTAACAACACCTACGGAACCTGTGCTTTCACCAGAACCAAAGAAACCACCAGTCTTCTTACGAAGTTCTCTAAGATCAAGGCGAAGTCTGCAACACATGGAACGCACATCACTTGGCTCCATATCACTGTTAATATAGTTCGAGAAATATGGTGTTCCATATTTTGCTGTCATCTCAAATAACATACGGTTATTCTCTGTATCGGACCAATCGAAATCCTTTGTGATAGAATAGGTTGGAATTGGATATTGGAAACCTCTTCCGTTCGCATCACCCTCAATCATTATCTCGATAAATGCCTTATTTACCATATCCATCTCGGCCTTACAATCCTTGTATCTAAAATCCACTTCCTTACCACCAATAATACATGGCAATTCAGCAAGATCATTTGGCACGGTCCAGTCAATTGTAATATTACTAAATGGCGCTTGTGTACCCCAACGACTTGGTGTATTAACTCCATAAATAAAAGATTGAATACACTGTTTTACTTCTTTATAAGTTAAATTATCCACTTTTATAAAAGGTGCTAAATAGGTATCGAAGGAGGAAAATGCTTGTGCACCAGCCCACTCATTTTGCATAATTCCTAAGAAATTCACCATTTGATTACAAAGTGTTGACAAATGACTTGGTGGAGATGAAGTAATCTTGCCCGGAATACCCCCTAGCCCATCCTGTATCAATTGTTTCAACGACCAACCAGCACAATAACCTGTCAGCATAGAAAGATCATGTAAATGAATATCTGCATTACGATGTGCATTTGCAATCTCTTCATCATAAATCTCAGATAACCAATAGTTTGCAGTTATAGAACCCGAATTATGAAGAATAAGACCACCAACAGAATAAGTAACTGTAGAGTTTTCCTTAACCCTCCAGTCCTCCTCTTTTACATAGCTATTTACGATATCTTTATAATCTAGTATAGTAGATTTCATATTACGAATCTTTTCTCTATTCTTACGGTATAAGATATATGCTTTGGCGACATCTGTATATCCGGTTTGCTCTAATACATGCTCCACACTATCTTGAATACCCTCTACTGTAATAAGATTCTCTTTGATGCTCTTCTGAAAATCTGCTGTAACTCTCAGTGTAAGTAAATTGATAATCTCCTCATTGTAAAATTTCCCTGTTGCATTGAAAGCTTTGGTGACCGCTTCACTAATCTTATTCAGATTAAATTCAGCAACTTCACCATCTCTTTTTACTACGTTAATCATAAGTATCTGTCTCCCTTCCCACTTGCATTTAACACAATTTGTTTTTCATTTCCTCTAAACCTTATACATAAGATATTATCAGAAAGCTGAAGTATAGTCAATATAAAATACTAGATATATGATAGTTTTTTTTGCCCTACCACTATATCTAGTATTTGAATTAGTCATTATTACCTATTGAGGAAGTCGATTTTTACGCCGACAGGTCTAGGTTTTATAGGCTTTGAAAGATTTCCAGCGGAAGATATGCTTTTACATAGATTCCATCTTGTTGATATTCCTCTTCTAAAAGTTGTCCGAATTTACGAATAATTTGAATCTTACCTGCTTCCTCATAGGAGAAGACACGTTCCATAAGAATCTTGCGTTCGTTTAATACTTTCTCAATTTGTTCTAAAAGTATATCTACTCCTTCGCCGGTCTTAGCAGATATCTTGACTGTATAATCAGCTTTAAAATCTTTTAAATCTTGTTCTGCACCAAGCATATCCTGTTTATTAAAAGCAGTAATAATCACCTTGTCGGATACACCAAGATTACTTAAGGTTTCATATACAATATGCATCTGCTTATATACCAGGGGATTTGCACCATCCACCACATGAAGTATGATATCTGCATACTTTGCCTCTTCCAATGTACTACGGAAGGCATCAATCAGATGATGAGGCAGTTTTCGGATAAAACCTACGGTATCCGTTAGCAGAATTTGTTCTCCACTTGCAAGTGTAAGACTCCGTGTCGTAGGATCAAGTGTAGCAAATAACTTATCCTCTTCAAGAACCCCTGCATTGGTCAAATAATTGAGCAAGGTGGATTTTCCTGCATTCGTATATCCAACAATCGCAATCACTGGGACCATGTTCTTGCTTCTAAGACTTCTAGCTGTCTCCCTACTCTTCTTCACATCGTCAAGTTCACGATTTAATTGTGTAATTCTATCTTTTATCAGTCGGCGATCCATCTCCAGTTTTTTCTCACCAGGCCCCTTTGTTCCAATGCCACCACCAAGTCTGGACAAGGAATTTCGAAGACCGATCAGTCTTGAGGAACGATACTTCAGTTGCGCAAGTTCTACTTGAATTTTACCTTCTTTGGTAGATGCACGATTCGCGAAGATATCGAGGATTAAAACTGTTCGATCCAATACCTTCATTTGAAGTTCACTTTCCAGATTCTTAAGCTGCGTAGGTGATAATTCATCATCACAAACAATACACGTTGCGTCAAGTTCCATGGCAAGTAATTTTACCTCTTCTATTTTACCCTTACCAATATAAGTACCCGGATGAACGCGTTCTCTATTCTGAATTATTTTTGCTACTGTAATAGCACCTGCTGTATTGCCAAGCTCCTCTAATTCATCCAATGATTCTAATGTATCAGCTTCATCCGAAACAGAAACTCCTAGGAGCACCAACCGTTCCATCTGATCCTTTATATCTATCAAATCCGCCATAATTCTCT
>Ga0209511_1000394_pt1 | contig 45152 bp, 39 predicted proteins | sample SSSSmetaG_FD_184141 | JGI IMG/M metagenome (GOLD analysis project Ga0209511, IMG submission 184141) | Glacier valley bacterial and archeal communities from Borup Fiord, Nunavut, Canada, to study Microbial Dark Matter (Phase II) - ​SSSS... | ecosystem: Environmental > Aquatic > Freshwater > Ice >... | reverse complement strand
TGAAAATTATTGCGCTCGTGGTGTAATTGGTAGCCACGCCAGACTTAGGATCTGGTGCTGAAAGGCGTGGGGGTTCGAGTCCCTTCGGGCGCACAAACAAGTTCTTGAAAAAGAGCTTGTTTTTTTTATGTCTGATTTTGACTGAAATTTGGGGTTTAAGTCTATCTGTGCTGAAATAGTTTTAAATGGGTAGTTCGATTTTATAAATCACCTGACAAACCAGTTTCACAAATAATCCGATTGCATTTGAAGTAAAAAAAGCGAATCTTTTCAGACTCGCTTTTTCTATTTGAGCGGAAAACGGGACTCGAACCCGCGACCCTCAGCTTGGGAAGCTGATGCTCTACCAACTGAGCTATTTCCGCGAACAATTGATGCGGCAAAAGTACTAAATCTTTGCAAAAAACCTACGAGCGCGCTGTAAATAAGTTGAGAAAAGGCCGTAAACATAATGGATTTGATAATAGCTTGAGAAAAATGACCTTTCTTCAATTAAATGGTTCCTTTTTTTTCTGACGAGCGACAGTAGCTCCAAAAATGAAATTTTTACCGAAATAGACTAAAGCTTTTACCCCCTTCTTGCTTCATTTTTGCCGGAAAAAAAGTATCTTTGCAAAATTTTTAACTGAAGGAGGATTTATGGCACAATACTTAAATGACATTTCGAGAACGTTTAGCGAGTACCTGTTGATACCAGGTTTAACCACAAAAAGTTGTGTTCCTGATTTAGTGAACTTAAACACTCCGTTGGTAAGATTTAAGAAAGGACAACAATCAGAAATAAGTCTGAATGTGCCTTTTGTTTCTGCAATCATGCAATCCGTTTCTGACCACAACATGGCCATAGCACTTGCCAAAAACGGAGGTATTTCTTTTGTCTTTGGATCACAGAGTATTGAAGAGCAGGCTGAGATGGTTCGGAAAGTCAAAAAATACAAATCCGGATTTGTAGTCAGTGACGCCAATCTGAAACCGGATCAGACACTTCAGGACATGATGGACATCAAGGAGGTAACAGGACATTCCACCTTTGGTGTAACAGAAAATGGTCGCGCTGACGGAAAATTGTTGGGAATCCTTACAGGTCGTGATTACAGACCAGGTAAAGATGGATTGGACAAAAAGGTGAAAGACGCAATGACCCCGTTCGAAAAAACCATCACCGGACAATTCGGCATTTCTTTAAGCGATGCCAACGACATCATCTGGGATCACAAACTAAACTGTCTGCCCATCATTGACGACAAGCAGAATCTGAAATATTTCGTATTCCGTAAGGACTACGATGACCACAAGGAAAACCCGAACGAACTTTCAGACCATCAAAAGAAACTGATTGTTGGTGCAGGGATCAATACACGCGATTACAAGGAACGCATACCTAAACTGATTGAAGCTGGTGTGGATGTTTTATGCATCGATTCCTCCGATGGTTTCTCAGTCTGGCAAAAAGAAACGTTGGAATGGGTTAAGGAAACATACAATGGAAAAGTAAAGATTGGTGCAGGTAACGTTGTGGACAGAGATGGCTTCATGTACCTGGCCGAAGCAGGTGCAGACTTTATTAAGGTAGGTGTCGGCGGTGGTTCCATTTGCATCACACGTGAACAAAAAGGTATTGGTAGAGGTCAGGCCACAGCCTTGATTGAAGTGGCTGAAGCCCGCGACGAATATTTCGAAAGAACAGGAGAATACATTCCAATCTGTTCAGATGGTGGAATCGTTCAGGACTACCATATGGTACTTGCCATGGCCATGGGTGCCGACTTCCTGATGATGGGACGTTATTTTGCCCGTTTTGACGAAAGCCCGACACGCAAACTACTTGTAAATGGAAATTACATGAAGGAATACTGGGGCGAAGGATCCAATCGTGCCCGTAACTGGCAGCGTTACGACATGGGAGGTGCCGACGGCTTGAAGTTCGAAGAAGGTGTAGACAGCTTTGTACCTTACGCAGGAAAGCTCAAGGATAATATGGACATGACCTTGGGTAAGATAAAATCGACCATGTGCAGTTGTGGTGTCACTTCACTGAAAGACCTCAAGGACAACGCAAAGGTCACTCTTGTATCATCAACCAGTATCATTGAAGGCGGAGCTCACGATGTGATCGTGAAAGACTCCAGAAACTAAACCCATAAATAATATAATTGAAAGGCCATTTCCTTAGGATCTGGCCTTTTTTTTATTCTCTGTCGAAAAACCGGACTGAGGTAAAACAAAAACCATCAGTAAATTGTTGTATTCGCAATTCCTGAATGTTCGTGAATCAATAAAACCATCTCAAATGAAAAGAATCTATGTTATCCTGACTGTAATCTTTACAGCTTTTGTATTCAGTTCCTGTGCATCAAAGATGGTATTTGGTGTATCGCAGATTACCCCCGGAGCCGAAGGCGTCGCAAAAATCTCAACAAGTAAAAACGGCAATTATCTACTCTCAGTTAAAGTTTTTAACCTGACAGATCCAAACAGGTTGACACCACCAAAAAGTGTTTACTCCGTCTGGACTGAAACCTATGGAGGTGATGCCAGGAATTTAGGCATGATTAAGGTATCATCCACCATTTTCTCAAAAATGATGAAAGGTTCTTTCAAAACAGTAAGCATTACTAAACCAACAAAAGTGTTCATTACTGCAGAAGAGAATGGAGAAGCCCAGTATCCAAGTGACCAGGTAGTACTTAAAACAGAATAATTTTAAAAAATCTGACAATAAATGTACCTTTGACGGGTTTTTAGGCAGCCTAACTATTTCGGCTGCTAAAAAGCCTGCTCACGAACAAATGGACGTTCGGAGTGGATACTATTGAACATTTCGACTCCAGACCAAATGAATAACCTTTACTCTTTCTACAATTTTCTTGATTTGGCAGGCACCTTTGCCTTTGCCATAAGTGGAGCTGTAGCCGCCAAACAAAGAAGACTCGATTTATTCGGGATAGTGGCTATTGCATTTGTTGTTGCATGTGGCGGTGGAATCATCCGGGATCTCTGTATTGGAGCCATCCCTCCTACCGGCCTCACTGACTGGCGCTATTTATTGGTTTCGCTAATAGCAGCGCTTGCCATCATCTTTCTGGATAAATGGGTACAAAGACTCAATCATCCGGTACTTTTATTCGATGCCATCGGATTATCCTTCTTTGCCGTAGCAGGAGCCCGCAAAGCCATGGCTTATGGGCACAATGCCGAAGTTGCCATTCTTCTGGGGATGGTGACAGCTGTTGGGGGTGGCATTCTGCGTGATGTCTTACTCAACCGTATACCTGTAGTGCTTGAAAAGGAGATCTATGCATCTGCTGCCATGGTAGGCTCTGTCATGGTCGTTGTAGGTACATACCTGGGATGGTCGGAAGATTGGGTTTCCCTGGTGGGTATTTTTGCCTGTTTCGGACTGCGGTTTCTGGCACTCCGTTATCATTGGAATCTTCCGGTATTTCAGGATAAGACACCTAAGTGTAACTAATTCAACTCATTTCACATATATAAAAAGCCACCTCAAAATTAAATGAGGCGGCTTTTTTATGAAAATTGAAGCACCTGTTGATGGCGTTCAAATAGTTTAGTTATTTTCAGGACGCAGCTTACGAACTACAGCACCTGTTCTCCACATTTCGCTTTCGCGCAATGCTTTCAATTCTTCTTCCAGTTTCTCACGGTAATCCGTTTTAGAGTTGGAGTCAATGGAACGTTGAGCTTCGTTGCCACAAGCCACTTCTGCATATAGTTTCTCGAATACGGGTTTGGAAGCATCGTGAAATGGTCCCATCCAGTCCAAAGCACCACGTTGAGCGGTGGTTGAACAGTTTGCATACATCCAGTCCATACCGTTCTTTGCGAACAATGGCATCAATGATTGAGTCAACTCTTCCACTGTTTCGTTGAATGCTTCAGAAGGAGTATGACCATTGGCACGAAGAACTTCGTATTGAGCCAAAAGAATTCCCTGAATAGCACCCATCAAAGTACCACGTTCACCGGTTAAGTCAGAATAAACTTCACGTTTGAAAGTTGTTTCAAACAAATAACCGGAACCAACGCCAATACCAAGAGCTATGCAACGTTCCTGAGCGCGACCTGTAGCATCCTGGAAAATAGCATACGAAGAATTCAAGCCACGACCTTCCAGAAACATAGTACGTAAGGATGTACCTGAACCCTTAGGCGCAACGAGTATTACATCAACATCTGCGGGTGGCACAATGTTGGTACGTTCTTTGTAAGTGATGGCAAAACCATGAGAGAAATATAAGGCCTTTCCTGCTGTGAGGTAAGGTTTGATACGAGGCCAAACTTCAATTTGGGCAGCATCAGACAAGAGGTATTGAATTACGGTACCACGTTCACATGCTTCTTCGATTTCAAACAATGTTTCACCTGGAACCCAACCATCAGCGATTGCTTTGTCCCATGTTTTTCCACCTTTGCGTTGACCAATAATCACATTAAAACCGTTATCGCGTAGGTTCAGGGATTGACCAGGACCTTGAACACCATAACCGATTACTGCGATCACTTCATTTTTCATCACTTCACGTGCCTTTTCCAAGGGAAATTCCTCGCGGGTTGCAACATTTTCGTCAACACCGCCAAAATTCATTACTGCCATTTTTTTGTTGAATTAAAATATAAAATTGTACTGATTTCTAATATATGGAGGGTACAAAAGTACGATTTTATTTGTTAATTGACCTATTATATGTCATTTTCAAATAAAATGTGTGCCCTGCAAATCATTTCTTCACCTCTGCGAAGATCAAAGATACACCGATTGGGTTGGGTCGTATTCTGATAAATTTCGACGATATCCCCAAACAGAGCCTCATTGATATAGTTTACATCCATCCGTTTCACTTTCTGATGCAAAAAGACCTCCAGTGGAAATAAATCCACCATCCATTCCAGGTATTTTATACTGTTCGCATGTCTGTTGAAATCAATGTCGCTGTATTTGACCCGGTGTCTTGAGACTGAAACTCCACCTGCAGCTGCTACCTTCTCTGGTTTATCAATCAGTGATGGAATACCAGTGGCAAATTCGGCATATTCGGACTTTGATTTCAGGTCGACAGCTTTCCTCTCGTTCATATCAAACAGACACCAGACACTGGACGCAGCACCAATGACAACACCTGAAGCATTCAGGATCTTAAAATTACGGGTCGTTGTCACACGGGTGAAATCTTCAATCCAGGTCTCAATCTGAAAGGGTTCTTCCGATGAAGGATACTGATACATTTCTATTGCAAACCGAGATAAAACCCAGGCCAGATTCTGCGTATGCAGTACGTTGATACCAAAACCGTTTTCTTTTGCGTTCTCACCGGCAGTGTGCAATAAATAGCCACCCATTTGTGCAAATCGGATGGTTTCCTTGAAATCCACATCCATCGGCTGAACTTTGTAATCGTATCTGGCTACTTTTCGCATGGATGTTCCGGGTTGCGGGCTTCCATTTCAGCCAGGAAATCACTCAGTCGTTCAACTGTGGATTTGGTAATGGCTATACGACCCGAACGAACAAACTGCAATACGTGGAATTCCTTCAATCTTTCAAACAATTCCTGAGTATCTTCCGTGTGACCAGACAACTCCAGTACCACATAGGAACGATTCACTTCCAGAATGCGTGCATTGTATTTACGGACAATATTTTCAATTTCAGGATTGTCAAGCATTGCCTCAGCTCCGATCTTATACAAAGCCACTTCCTGATAAATCACATCGTCATCAGTGTGATAGAAGGCCTTCAGTACATCAATCCGTTTTTCAATTTGCTTCACCATTTTCTCAACCATATCCTTATCCGTTTCAGCGGTTATGGTAAATTTATGAATACCGGGAATGGATGATTTTGATACGGTCAGCGATTCAATATTGATTTGCCGACGAGTAAAAATGATGGTAATCTGGTTAAGCAATCCAACTATATTTTCAGTATATACGGTAATTGTATAAAGTATATTTTCCATGCGTCAATCTCCTAAAATTAATTGTTCAACACTGGTTCCTGCAGGAATCATGGGGTATACCATGCCGTTTTCTTCCACTTCCACTTCGAGCAAATAGGGTTCATTATTATTCAGCATCTCCTCGATGGCAGCATCCAGATCTTCCCGCTTAACAACCTTTCTTCCGGCAATACCATAAGCTTCAGCGATTTTTGGAAAATCGGGATTGACCATAGGCGTGGATGAATAACGCTCCCTGTAAAAGAGCTCCTGCCATTGTCTGACCATACCCAGATAACTGTTGTTGAGGATGATTATTTTTACCGGAATCTTATATTGCATGATGGTACCAAGTTCCTGAATGGTCATTTGAATACCTCCATCGCCTGTAAAAAAACAAACCTTGCGTTCAGGTGCACCCAAAGCGGCACCTATCGCGGCAGGCAAACCAAATCCCATGGTCCCCAATCCGCCGGAAGTCACCATACTTCGTGTTTTGGTAAATTTGAAATATCTGGCTGCCATCATTTGGTTCTGGCCCACATCGGTAACCAGTATGGCGTCGTGTTTGGTTGCTTCCGAAACTTTATGTACAACTTCGCCCATGGTGATGGGTCCTGTGGCTGGCATTATTTCGGGTAGAATAACACGTTCATTTTCTTCTTTTTCACAGGAATCAAAGCTTTGTACCCAAACAGTGTGTTTGGTGGTATTCAGCAAAGCGGTCACTGCCGGAAGACTTAGTTTTGCATCGGCCAGTACAGAAACAGTAGACTTGACATTCTTATCTATTTCAGAAGAGTCAATATCAAAATGAATGACCTGGGCCTGTTTGGCATATTTTTTTAAATCACCGGTCACTCTATCGTCAAAACGCATACCGATGGCAATCAACACGTCGCATTCCGCAGATTTCACGTTAGGTCCAATATTGCCATGCATTCCAAGCATGCCTTTATACAAGCTGAAATCGTTTGACAAGGCTGAAAGCCCGAGCAAAGTACATCCTGCGGGAATATCTGCTTTAGTCAGGAAAGCCTTGAGTTCTTCCTCGGCGTGGCCTAAAAGTACCCCCTGACCAACAAGCGCCATGGGCCGTTTGGCCTTATTGATGATCTCAGCAGCCTTTTCAACACTTTCCTGTTGTAAGGTTGGATAGGGCTGATAACTTCGTATAAAGTTGCATTTTTTATAGCTGAACTCCATCATCTCATTCTGAGCATCTTTGGTAAAGTCAAGAATGACCGGACCCGGCCTGCCTTCGCGGGCAATATAGAATGCACGTGCAATAGCCCAGGGCACTTCAGCCGCTTTACGAATTTGATAACTCCATTTGGTAATGGGTTGGGTAATACCCACTACATCCGTTTCCTGAAAGGCATCGGATCCCAATAAAGGAGAACTGACCTGACCGGTGATGACAACCATAGGTGTACTGTCAAGCATGGCATCTGCCAAACCTGTTACTACGTTGGTTGCACCAGGGCCTGAAGTGACAATGACCACACCAACTTCACCTGAAACTCTTGCATATCCCTGTGCAGCATGTGCGCAGCCTTGTTCATGGCGGTTCAGGATATGTTGAAATGAGTCCTTGTAAGAATACATTGCGTCAAATACAGGAATAATGGAACCACCGGGATAGCCAAAAATTGTATTTACATTCTCTTCAAGCAGTGAACACATCAGTGCTTCCGCTCCATTTATCATTTTCTTTTCCATGATTTCTTAGTCTATTAAACGAATAGCTCCTTTATCTGCAGAGCTGACCATAGAGGCATAGGCTCTAAGGGATTTCGGAACAAAACGCTCACGTTTGGGAGCCTTAAAGGCTTTGGACCCTTTGGCTTCCTCCTGTTTACGGCGTTCAGCTAACGCTTCATCGCTCAGTAAAACATTGATACTACGTTCGGGAATATTTATTTCGATGATGTCACCGTCTTTCAACAATCCAATAGCGCCTCCACTGGCAGCTTCGGGAGAAACATGCCCAATGGAAAGGCCTGATGTTCCACCAGAAAAACGACCATCCGTAATCAAGGCACAGGCTTTTCCCAGATGTTTTGATTTAATGTAGGATGTCGGATAAAGCATCTCCTGCATACCCGGGCCACCTTTGGGGCCTTCGTATACAATGACCACAACGTCTCCGGCTACCACTTCACCCTTTAGGATACCTTCGCAGGCGGCATCCTGTGAGTCAAACACCTTGGCCGAACCTTTGAAATGCCAGAGGTTTTCATCGACTCCAGCAGTCTTTACCACACAACCATCCAGGGCTATGTTGCCCTTCAGGATACCCAAACCACCATCTTTGGTATAGGCATGATCGTAATCCCGGATACAGCCTTCGGCGCGATCCGTATCCAATTCTTTGTAATAGCAATTTTGTGAGCCCATGACCAGGTTGAATTTATTGGCAGGGGCCGACTTATATATGGATTTTGCCTTTTCGTCTACCTGGGGCTTGGTGCAATCGTACTTGTCAATAGCTTCTGCCAACGACAGTCCGTCAGCACGGCCAACGGTTGTATCTACCAATTTCTGTTTTGCCAGCTCGCCTAGAATGTTCAGAATTCCACCAGCACGGTTGACATCCTGAATATGGTATTTCAGCGTATTTGGTGCCACTTTGCACAGACAAGGCGTCTTACGTGACAGCATGTCAATATCTTCCATTGTGAAGGGCACTTCCGCTTCACTGGCAATAGCCAGTAAATGAAGAACCGTATTTGTAGATCCACCCATCGCAATATCGAGGGTCATGGCATTTAAAAAAGCGGACCTGGTTGCAATATTTCTCGGAAGTACGCTTTCGTCTCCGTCCCGATAATATTTATAGGTATTTTCAACGATCAGCTTAGCTGCATCCCTGAATAAACCAATCCTGTTTTCATGGGTAGCCACAATTGTTCCGTTACCGGCAAGGGCCAATCCCAATGCTTCATTCAGACAATTCATGGAATTGGCGGTAAACATACCTGAGCAGGATCCGCAGGTAGGACATGCGGCCTTCTCGATCCGGGTCACCTGTGCATCACTGACACTTTCATCGGCCGACTGCACCATGGCATCAATCAAATCCAGATGTGCCCCATCAAGTTCTCCGGCTTCCATAGGTCCTCCTGAAATAAAAATGGCAGGAATATTGAGGCGCATAGCCGCCATCAGCATTCCAGGTGTAATTTTATCGCAATTGGAAATACAGATCATAGCATCCGCCTTGTGAGCGTTTACCATGTACTCCACACTGTCGGCAATCAAATCGCGGCTCGGTAGGGAATACAACATTCCATCGTGTCCCATGGCTATGCCGTCATCGATGGCTATGGTGTTGAATTCAGCTGCAAAACAACCTGATTTTTCAATTTCAGCTTTAACCATCTGGCCGACATCATGCAAATGAGCGTGACCAGGTACAAATTGTGTAAAAGAATTTACTATGGCGATAATGGGTTTCCCCATTTGCTCGGATTTCATTCCGTTTGCTGCCCACAAAGCCCTTGCTCCAGCCATGCGGCGGCCTGCAGTACTTGCGGAACTTCTTAGTGGTTTTTTCATCTTTCAAAGATTTTGATGACAAAGATAAACTATTTTATTCAGTATCATAAATCCATTCTCGTTTTTTATGAGCCATTTTTAAAACGATTTGTTATATTTTAGAGGTTATTTGTTACTATTTAGAATCTGCGCCCGTGTTTTATGCGCTCTTTTGCTGTTTTATATTATTATGTAGCATAAAATGAACTATTTTTGCAATGAATCAATAAAAATAATTGACTAAAGAAATAAACCCCATGTCCAAACAATATTCATTTGATACACCTATAAATAGGGTGGGAAGCAATTGTGTGAAACACGACAGAGTTTTAAAGGAATTTGGAGCCAGGGATGTCATTCCATTATGGGTAGCAGATATGGATTTCGCCACACCTGACTTCATCATGAATGCCATCCGTAAACGTTGTGAACATGAAGTCCTGGGGTATCCACTTACACCGGAGGGTTGGTTCAACTCCATTCATGCCTGGTTGAAAAAAAGGTACGACTGGAATGTTTCATCACAAGAGACCGGGTTCTTGCCGGGAATTGTGGCCGGGGTCGCTTTCGTAGTACGTTGCTTCACCAATCCAGGTGATAAAATACTGATTCAGACACCGGTATACCCTCCATTTTTTCACATACCCAGAAAAAACAACAGAGAAGTGGTCATCAACCCACTTCGGTTTGAGAACGGCCGGTTTGAAATTGACTTTGATGATTTCGAACTGAAAGCTGCCAGTGGTTGCAAGCTTTTCATTCTTTGCAGTCCTCATAATCCGGGAGGAAGAATCTGGACCAAAGACGAGCTACTGAGAATGGCTGAAATCTGCAAACGTCACAACATCACGATTGTTTCAGATGAAATCCATGCAGACCTTTCATTGCCAGGACAAAAACACGATCCACTTGCAACACTGGTGTCAGACAAAGAGACAAAGATCATCACCCTGATGGCCCCCAGCAAAACCTTCAACATGCCAGGTTTGGGTAGTTCTTTCTATGTCATTCAACAACCTGCATTACGCTCTGTCTTTAAACACTATCTGGATGGCGGTGAATTGTCAAACGGAAACATTTTCGCCTTTACAGCTGCCCAGGCTGCCTATGAACACGGAGAAGAATGGCTGGAGCAACTCACTCATTATTTACAGGGAAACATCGATCTTATTGATGGTTTCCTGAAAAAGAACATTCCTCAGATTAAAGCATGCATACCCCAGGCTTCCTTCCTGATCTGGCTGGATTGCCGGGATTTGCCCTTTTCACCTGAAGAACTGCATCAATTTTTTATCCATAAAGCGAAGCTTGGTTTAAATCCCGGATACAGTTTCGGCGCTGGTGGTGAGGGCTTTATGAGGTTAAATGTGGGTTGTACCCGGAAAACATTGCATCTAGCCATGATTCAACTCAAAACTGCCGTCGATGAATTAATGTCCTGATTTTTTTCTTACCTTTGTAGCTCGATTGCTTGACTTCTGGCCAGGCAATCGTATTTATTACTATGAATATCATCGTTTTAAACAGCGATCGATGGGTTTGAATTAAAAATTATATTAATCATTTATACTTTAAAAAAATGAAGATTTCAACAAACAAGTTTATTTCAGCGTCTTACGACTTATTTGTAGCTGGCGAAGAAGGTCAGGATCAGGAATTAATGGAAAAAGCAACAGCAGAAAAGCCATTGTCTTTTATTTTCGGTACAGGAATGATGCTTGAAGCATTTGAAAACAATCTTGCAGGTCTAACTGTAGGTGACACGTTTGATTTCAGCATTTCAGCTGAAGAAGCATACGGAGAATATTCAGATGAACAAGTGGTGGAAATTCCACGTTCTGTATTTGAAGTTGACGGCACCATGGACGAAGAAGTTATTTTCGAAAACAATATTGTTCCAATGATGGATCAGAATGGTAATCGTCTGGACGGTACTGTTGTTTCTATCGGTGATGAAAACATTAAAATGGATTTTAACCATCCGTTGGCTGGCGAAGAACTCCACTTTATCGGTAAAGTTCTGATCGTACGTGAACCAACTGAAGAAGAAGTGAAGCAATTCATGGGTAGTGGCTGCGGATGTGGCGAAGGTGGTTGCGAAGGTTGCGGCGAAGATGGCTGTGGCGAAGAAAAAGACGAATCGGGCTGCGGTTGCGGTAGCGGTGGCTGTCATTAATCCCTTTAGGCAAAGCCTTTAAGTAGTAAACGAATCCTCTATCGGCTATGAGTAATACATTTGGAAAAATATTTAGTCTGACCTCTTTCGGTGAATCACACGGCAGAGGGGTTGGTGGCATCATTGACGGTTGCCCTGCAGGTATTGAACTGGATATCCCATTTATCCAAAATGAACTGAACAGGCGAAAGCCAGGTCAGTCCAACCTGACCACATCCAGGGATGAGGCAGATGCAGTCGAGTTTTTTTCAGGTGTGTTTGACGGTAAAACAACCGGAACACCCATAGCTTTTAGTATATGGAATGCAAAGCAAAGGTCGGGCGATTACGATTCTATGAAAGAATTGTATCGCCCCTCTCATGCAGATTACACCTATCAGTTAAAGTACGGAATACGCGATAAGCGTGGAGGTGGAAGATCTTCTGCACGTGAAACGATAGCACGCGTAGTGACCGGATCTATTGCAAAACTGGCCCTGAAACAACTGGGCATAAAAGTAACAGCTTACACCTCACAGGTTGGACCGTTTCAGCTGGATAAAGATTATTCCGCTTACGATTTCAATGAAATAGAACAGAATCCTGTACGTTGTCCGGACCCGGAAATGGCAGGAAAAATGGCAGCTCTCATTACCGAAGTCAAAACAAAGGGCGACACCATCGGTGGTGTAGTCACTTGTGTGATAAAAGGTGTTCCGGTTGGTCTGGGTGAGCCTGTCTTTTATAAGCTACACGCCACGTTGGGAGCAGCCATGCTTTCCATCAATGCTGTGAAAGGATTTGAATATGGTTCCGGTTTTGATGTCAATCATCTGGGATCTGCAGTCAATGATGTATTCTACTCAAAAAATGGCGAAATCCGTACCAGGTCCAACAACTCAGGTGGCATACAGGGAGGTATCTCCAATGGTGAAGATATCTATTTCCGGGTTGCATTCAAACCGGTAGCTACCATTCTAAAAAATCAACATACTGTAGATACTTCAGGCAATGAAATTGAATTCAAGGCACATGGACGTCACGATCCTTGTGTGTTGCCAAGGGCGGTACCGGTTGTTGAGGCGATGGCGGCGATTGTGCTTCTTGATATGTATCTCCTCTCCAAAACAAATAAGTTATCCCAATAGGAAGCGAACTTCTGCGTTGCGGCTCGCTCGTCAATCCTCACGTACGAAAAGTACGCTGCGGTGTGACTCACAAGTCGCGCCTTGATTTTCACTCCCTATTGAAATAACTTGCAGTGCGGGGCTTAAGCCAAAAAAAAGAAATTTAACACTCCTGATTAGTATGAAAAAGTTAATATATTTCAGTATGTTTTCAGCTCTTGTTTGTTTGTCTTCCTGTGCTGGTTCCAAAAAGGCGGAAGCAGACGATTCGAATTTCAACTATGTGGTGGATCAGTTTGCCGATATGCAGATTCTGCGGTATCAGGTACCGGGTTTTGATGAACTGACATTGAAGCAGAAAGAGCTGATTTATTTTCTAAATGAAGCGGCGCTGGAAGGTCGTGATATCCTTTTCGACCAGAATGGCAGACACAATCTTTGCATCCGCCGTACCCTGGAAGCCGTATACGAATATGGCAGCCTGGACAAGACCAGCGAAGAATGGAAAGCTTTTGAAACGTACCTCAAGCGGGTGTGGGTATCCAATGGAATCCATCACCATTATGCCACGGACAAATTTGTACCTGGATTTTCGAAGGATTATTTCACCAAAGCAGTCTTTTCAGTCCATAAAGACTCGCTGCCTCTGAGCGAAGGAGAATCCGTACAAAATCTCATCGACAAACTCTCACCCATCCTCTTTGATCCCAAAATTGACGCAAAACGTGTCAACCAAACAGCCGGTCAGGACCTGATTCTGACTTCTGCCAACAATTACTATCAGGGTGTCACCCAGGAAGAGGCTGAAAATTTTTACAACGCACTAAAGGATCCAAAGGATAATACCCCGATTTCCTATGGGCTAAACAGCCGGCTTGTAAAGGAAAACGGGCAGGTGACAGAAAAAATATGGAAAGAAGGCGGACTTTACGGAAATGCCCTTTCAAGAATTGTTTACTGGTTGGAAAAAGCACAAGAAGTTGCTGAAAATGAAAAACAAGCTAATGTCATTAAAGAGTTGATCCGCTTTTACAAGACCGGAAGCTTGGAATCCTTCGATAAATACAGCATCCTTTGGGTAGAAGACCTGGATTCAAACATTGACTTTGTAAATGGATTCATCGAATCCTACGGTGACCCCATCGGCCTGAAAGCCAGCTGGGAAAGTATCGTTAACTTCAAGAACGAGGAGGCTACCAAACGCACAGAAATAATAAGCAGCAATGCTCAGTGGTTTGAAGACCATTCACCTGTTGCCAAAGAATTCAAAAAAGAAAAAGTCAAGGGCGTCAGCGCCAAAGTTATTACCGTCACCATCCTGGCTGGCGATTGCTACCCAACCACACCGATTGGCATCAATCTTCCAAACGCCAACTGGATACGCCGTGATTATGGCTCCAAATCGGTGACCATCGAAAACATCACGCAAGCCTATGATAAGGCCTCCCAAGGAAATGGCTTCAACGAGGAATTTGCCTGGAGCGATGTCGAAATCAAATCGCAGGAAAAATACGGATTCCTGACTGACAACCTTCACACAGACTTGCACGAATGCCTTGGACACGGCTCCGGTAAGTTGCTGCCAGGTGTTGACCCGGACGGTCTGAAATCCTATGGTTCCACCATCGAAGAAACCCGCGCAGACCTGTTTGGTTTATACTACGTGGGTGACCCAAAAATGGTCCAGTTAAAACTGGTACCGGACCAGGAAGCCTATAAAGCTGAATACTACAAATACCTCATGAACGGACTGTTGACCCAGCTCACCAGAATCAGCCCCGGTGACAACATCGAAGAGTCACATATGCGCAACCGGGCACTCATTGCACGCTGGGTGTTTGAAAAGGCAGCTCCTTCAAAAGCGGTCGAACTAAAAAAGAGAAACGGAGAAACATTTGTGGTCATCAACGATTACGAAAAAGTTCGCAGCCTTTTCGGGGAACTGCTGGCAGAAATTCAACGGATCCGATCCACAGGAGATTACAAGGCTGCGCAAACTATCATTGAAACTTATGCTGTGAAAGTTGACCCAACCTTGCATCAGGAGATACTCACACGTTATAAAAAATTAAACCTGGCTCCTTACAAAGGATTTGTCAATCCGGTCTACACAGCTGAATTCGACAAAAACGGCAAAATGAAGGATGTAAAAGTGAGTTACACCGAAGGTTATGCTGAGCAGCACCTGCGCTACTCAAAACAATACAAAACCTTACCAACCTATAATTGATTTGAAAGATCAGATTTATCAGATAAAAAAACTGCTGAGGCTACGCATGAATGGTGTAGCCTCCACGTTTATGCGCAACAACGGGCTGAACTATAAACTGAATTATGGTCTTGACGCCATGTCAATTCGTGGTATTGCCAGTCAGTTCGAGACCAATGCTGCACTAGCTGAATTTCTCTGGAGCCAAAATGCCCGTGAATGCAAAATCCTGGGAACCTTACTTTATCCAAAGACAGAGTTCACAACCGAAAAAGCCGACCTGTGGCTTAGTGATTGCTTCCTTCAGGAATTGATGGAACAGCTCTGTTTCAACCTTTTGCAACACCTGGACTTTGCTCCCCAAAAAGCCCTGGAGTGGATTGGCAGTGAAGATGAAAAGATCCGGACAGCCGGCTATACACTTTTGCTTCGTTTGATACTTGGAAAGAAAAATCTACCTGAACTGACACAGGCTTTATCTTCTGCTGAAAAAGACAGCCATTCAGAAAATTTCAGGTTGGAACAATCTGCCACACGTTTTCAGGAACGTGCAAAAATTGTTTAACGAACCATTCCCGAAACCAAGGATTTTCGTCAAAGAATCCGTAAATCTACAATCTTTTTGTATCTTTGTCAGGTTTCTAAAAAAGGTCAGAAACAGACAATTAAAAAAATCGAACGGATGAAACATTCGTTTGGTTTTAGGTGTTTTATGGTTTTCAAAGTCCTTTTCCGTATGTGACTAAGCTGCATAACAGTTCTTTAAGCAAAGGAACGTTTGTGGTATTCAATACGGTCCTGTTTTAATAATAAACTGTTCGGATGAAACAATCAAGCATTTCAGCATCAGACTCTTCGGAGAATGATCACATGCGACGTTCCATACGACCTAAAACTAAATAAACTATCACGGATGAAAGTAGATGTTTTGCTTGGGCTCCAGTGGGGCGATGAAGGTAAAGGAAAAGTAGTAGATGTCCTGACTCCCCGTTACGACGTCGTATGTCGATTTCAGGGTGGACCAAATGCAGGTCATACCCTTGAATTCAATCATCAGAAATATATTTTAAGATCTATTCCTTCAGGTATTTTTCAGGGAGATAAAGTCAATGTCATTGGAAACGGAGTCGTACTTGATCCAGCCTTGTTCAAGGTTGAAGTAGACCAACTGATGGCCAGCGGACACCCCCTCACGGAAAGACTGCTTATCTCTAAAAAAGCACACTTGATTTTACCGACACACCGACTGCTGGATGCAGCCAATGAAGCAGCAAAGGGCGAAGGAAAAATCGGAACCACCGGAAAAGGCATCGGACCTGCCTATACTGATAAAGTGAGTCGCAACGGTCTTCGTGTAGGAGATTTATTGAATAACTTTGAAGCCAAATACAAAGCAGCTATCGACCGTCATAAAATCATGCTCGACCAGATGAGTTTTAAATACGATCTGGCACCCATTGAAAAAGAATGGTTTGAAGGCATTGAATGCCTGAAGCAATTCCAGTTCATTGACAGCGAGCATTTTATCAACAAGAAATTGAAAGAAGAAAAAGGCGTCCTTTGTGAAGGTGCACAAGGCACTATGCTGGACGTTGATTTCGGTTCCTATCCTTTTGTCACCTCTTCAAACACCATCTGTGCAGGTGCCTGCACCGGTCTGGGCATTGCCCCAAACAGCATCGGTAATGTTTACGGTATATTCAAAGCGTATTGCACCCGTGTTGGCAGTGGCCCCTTCCCATCCGAATTATTCGACAGTATTGGCAAGGAACTCCGTGATAAAGGACATGAATACGGTGCTGTAACTGGTCGCGAACGCCGCTGCGGCTGGATAGACCTGGTTGCCCTGCGTTATGCCATCATGATCAATGGAGTGACAGAGCTCATCATGATGAAAAGCGATGTTATGGATGAATTTGAAACCATCAAAGCATGTGTAGCTTACAAAATTGATGGTGAAGAGACCGAAGACTTCCCCTTCGACATCAATGAAGGAGTTGAACCTGTATATGTAGAACTACCAGGTTGGAAAACAGATATGACCCAGATGCAGTCCGAGGATGAATTCCCTGAAGAATTCAATTGCTACCTCAATTTCCTTGAAGAGCAACTGGATGTACGCATCAAAATCGTTTCCGTTGGACCCGACCGCGCACAAACCATAGAACGTTATAACGACTAAAATTATGATACTCGAACTTGTTCTGGCACAATACGCCCAAACTGGTTTTCACCTAAGTGGATCCAGCTTGATGATTTATGGCATATTCATCTTTTTCGCATTATTGAGTTGGATTATTCAGAGAACCCTGAAATCCAAGTTCAAAAAGTACAGCGAAGTGCCTATGCCATATGGAATGACAGGAAAAGACGTTGCAGAAAAGATGCTCCGTGAAAACGGGATCAACGACGTCCGTGTGCAACACGTGGGTGGGCAACTGACCGACCACTACAATCCAGCCACCAAGATCGTAAATCTGAGTGAAGATGTCTATATGAGCAACAGCATCTCTGCAGCAGCAGTTGCTGCCCATGAATGCGGACACGCCATTCAGCATGCCAACTCGTATGCATTCCTGAACATGCGCTCCAAAATGGTACCGGTAGTTAGCTTTGCATCCAGGTGGATGCAATGGATTTTGTTGGCAGGTATCATTCTCCTGCAATCTTTTCCACAACTACTGCTGATCGGAATCGTACTTTTTGCAATCACCACGCTGTTCAGCTTTGTCACCTTGCCTGTAGAGATCAATGCCAGCAGACGTGCCGTTGCATGGTTGAGCAATGCCGGCATTACCAACAATACCACATACCCAATGGCCACCGATGCCTTGAAGTGGGCCGCTTACACCTATGTGGTAGCAGCGCTTGCTTCCCTGGCAACTTTGGTTTACTATATTCTAATTTTCCTGAGCGGCAGAGGCCGGGATTAAAACTAACAGATGCAAAAACCATCCATTCCCAAAGGAACACGCGATTTTTCGCCCGATGAAATGGCGAAACGTAATTACATATTCGATACCATCAGATCGGTTTTCTACCTGTACGGATTTCAGCAAATTGAAACCCCTGCTATGGAAAACCTTTCCACATTGATGGGAAAATACGGCGAAGAAGGCGACAAATTACTGTTCAAAATATTAAACTCAGGCGACTTTATCGGTGGAGTAGACCAGAATGAACTTCTGGAACGCAATTCAAACAAACTCACCAACAAGATTTCCGAAAAAGGATTGCGTTACGATTTGACTGTGCCTTTTGCACGTTATGTAGTCATGCACCGCAACGAGATCGATTTCCCTTTCAAACGATTTCAGATTCAACCTGTTTGGCGTGCGGACCGTCCACAAAAAGGACGTTACCGCGAATTTTTCCAATGCGATGCCGATGTGGTGGGCAGCGATTCGCTCCTGAACGAAGTGGAACTGATCCAAATCATTGACGAAGTATTCAGACGCTTTGGACTGAGGACTTGTGTCAAAATAAACAACAGAAAGATCCTGAGCGGAATAGCTGAAATCCTCGGTGAAACCGAACGACTGACCGATATCACCGTAGCCATTGATAAATTCGATAAGATAGGCGCAGAAAACGTCAACAAGGAACTCGCGGAAAAAGGTCTTTCAGCCGAAGCCATTGCCAGACTGCAACCCATTCTTCAACTGGAAGGGACCAATGCCACCAAGCTCAATGATCTGAAAGTCATTCTTGGATCATCCGAAATAGGTCTGAAAGGTATTGAGGAACTCGAATACATCTTTCAACTGACCGATTCAATGAAACTCGGCCTACAGACTGAGCTGGATCTTCGTCTGGCCAGAGGCCTTAATTACTATACCGGAGCCATACTCGAAGTGAAAGCCCTGGACGCAGAAATGGGTAGCATTACCGGAGGTGGACGTTACGACAACCTTACAGGTGTCTTCGGTTTGCCAGGAGTTTCTGGAGTAGGTATCTCCTTTGGAGCCGACCGAATCTTTGACGTTTTGAACTCCCTCAACCTGTATCCGGCAGAAGCCCTGCGCACCACCAAGGTACTCTTTACCAATTTCGGAGAAAAGGAATGCGCCTATTGCCTCCCCCTGATCCAAGCAATCCGTGAAGCAGGCATTACTGCCGAAATCTACCCGGATGCTGCCAAAATGAAAAAGCAAATGACCTACGCCAACACCAGAAAGGTAGAATACGTAGCCATTGCCGGAGAGACAGAGATGGCAATCAACAGCATCACCCTTAAGAATATGACCAGTGGCGAACAGCAAATCATTGCTGTCGGTCAGCTCGTCGACTTTTTAAAATAGAACTTTACAAAAAAATAGATATGAGTCTTTTAGATTTAAGCGAACAAGAAGTTGGCAGACGCCAAAGCCTTCAGGCCTTGCGTGATATGGGCATCAACCCCTATCCTGCAGAAGAATATCCTACCGATGCCTTCTCAACAGAAATAATAGATAATTTCAAGGATGAAGTAGAAGAAAAACGTCAGGTTTGCATCGCAGGTCGTATTATGTCCCGCCGAATTATGGGCAAAGCCTCCTTCATGGAATTGCAGGATTCATCAGGTCGTATTCAAGTCTACATTTCACGGGATGCCATCTGTCCGGATGAAAACGACAAAGAACTATATACCACTGTATTCAAGAAATTATTGGACATTGGTGATTTCGTCGGAATCAAAGGGTATGTTTTTCGTACTCAGATGGGAGAAATCTCCGTTCATGCAGAATCATTGACCGTATTGGCCAAGACACTTCGCCCTTTACCCGTTGTAAAAGAAAAAGACGGTGAAGTCTTTGATGCATTTTCAGACCCAGAACTTCGTTACCGCCAGCGTTATGTCGACCTGGTTGTGAACAATCAGGTAAAAGATATTTTCCGCAAACGGACACAGGTTTACTCCTCCATGCGAAATTTCTTCAACGAGAGTGGTTATATGGAAGTGGAAACACCCATCCTGCAATCCATCCCAGGTGGCGCAGCAGCTCGTCCTTTCCTGACGCATCACAATGCACTGGATATTCCGCTTTATCTGCGTGTGGCCGATGAGCTTTACCTGAAACGTCTGATTGTAGGTGGTTTCGAAGGTGTTTACGAATTCTCCAAGAACTTCCGAAACGAAGGTATGGACCGCACACACAATCCGGAATTTACCGCCATGGAAATATATGTTTCCTACAAGGATTACAACTGGATGATGGATTTCACCGAAAAGATGCTTGAAAAAATTGCGCTCGAGGTAAACGGCACCACCGAAATAAAAGTCGGTGAAGAAACAATCAATTTCAAAGCGCCCTACCGACGGATTACCATGATCGATTCCATCCACGAAAATACTGGTATTGACATCAACGGCATGAACGAGGTGCAACTACGCGAAGTCTGCAAGCAATTGGATATTGAATGCGACGAAACCATGGGTAAAGGCAAACTCATCGATGAAATATTTGGTGCCAAATGTGAAGGATTATACATTCAGCCAACTTTCATCACCGACTATCCAAGCGAAATGTCACCACTTTGCAAACGTCACCGCAACAATCCGGAATTGACTGAACGTTTTGAACTCATGGTCAATGGCAAGGAGCTTGCCAATGCTTATTCAGAACTCAACGACCCCATCGATCAGCTTGAACGTTTCCAGGACCAATTGAAACTGGCTGAAAAAGGAGACGACGAAGCCATGTTCATCGACATGGACTTTGTCCGTGCACTCGAATACGGAATGCCACCCACATCCGGTATGGGTATTGGTATGGATCGCCTCGTCATGTTGATGACGGGTCAGACCACCATCCAGGAAGTTCTTTTCTTTCCACAGATGCGTCCGGAAAAAGTAGTCAAAAAAGATCCCGTTACAGCCTATACAGAAATCGGCATACCCGAAGAATGGGTGGGTGTCCTGCAAAAAGCCGGATACATACAGGTAGAAAACATGAAAGATGCCGTTGCAGGAAAATTGCATCAGGAACTCTGTGGTCTCAACAAAAAATACAAATTGGATTTGACTAACCCGACCATTGACCAAGTCAATAGCTGGTTAACAAACCTTTAACATAAATAAGCATGGAACTTCAGGGGAAATTTTGCATCATGGGCGGAGGTAGCTGGGCTACCGCGATTTCCAAGATTCTTATGATGAATGGTACCGAGAAAATCAATTGGTATATGCGTCGTCCGAATCAGATTGAAGAATTTAAAAGACTCGGACACAACTCCAGCTATCTGAGTGCCATAAAATTCGACATGAACCGCATTCATTTTTACAGTAACATCAACCTTGCCGTCAAGAATTCGGATGTATTGGTTTTTGCCACCCCTTCGCCCTATCTCAAACAACATCTCAAGAAACTAAAGCAGGATATCAGCAAAAAGATTATTGTGTCAGCCATCAAGGGTATCGTGCCTGATGAAAATCTGTCGGTTTCAGATTATTTCAACAAAATGTACAATGTTCCCATGGAGAACATTGCAGCCATTGGCGGTCCTTGTCATGCAGAAGAAGTCGCTCTGGAGCGTCTGTCTTATCTGACCATCGCCTGCACCAACAAAGAAAGAGCCAGAAGCATCGCACAGAAATTTTCCTGTAACTTCGTGAAGGCAACTATATCAGACGATATCTATGGTGTGGAATACTCTTCAACCTTGAAAAATGTCTATTCCATAGCTGCTGGCATATGCCACGGGTTAAAATATGGTGACAACTTCCAGGCTGTCCTGATCTCGAATTCAACTCAGGAAATCAACCGATTTATCAATGCAGCATACCCTATGGCCAGAAACATCAATGAATCGGTTTATATGGGGGACTTATTGGTTACGGCATACTCCAAATTCAGCCGCAACAGGACTTTTGGCACCATGATTGGTAAAGGGTATTCGGTTCGCACCGCCCACCTGGAGATGGAAATGATAGCTGAGGGTTATTATGCCACCAAATGCATCAAAGAAATCAACGAGTGTTACCACGTGAATATGCCCATTCTGGATGCAGTCTACAACATCTTGTACGATCGCGTTTCACCAAGCATTGAAATCAAATTACTTACAGAATCATTAAGATAGAAAATATGGAAAATATTCAGTTAGACATTGAGAAAGTACTAAGCTTTGTTTCAAAAGAAGCGATCGAAAGCTATGCTGCCCAAACCGCCCAAGCCAATAGAAAATTGCACGAAGGAACAGGAGAAGGCAACGACTTTTTGGGTTGGATCAACCTTCCATCCTCCTTTACACCAGAATTTTTAGAAGACATTCAGGCTACAGCAAACATTTTACGCAGCAAGTGCGACGTTGTCATTGTTGCCGGAATTGGTGGCAGTTACCTAGGTGCGAGAGCAGTCATTGACGCTCTTAACAGCAGTTTCGACTGGCTGCTTGGTGACCGTAAAAACCCGGTAATCGTTTACGCTGGAAACAACATCAGCGAAGATTATCTGGCAGAATTGACCGACTATTTAAAAAACAAAGAATTCGGTATCATCAATATATCCAAATCGGGTACCACCACTGAGACTTCCCTTGCATTCCGTATGCTGAAAACGCAACTCGAGAATCAGGTAGGTAAAGCCGAAGCTCAGAGCCGTATCGTTGCCATCACCGATGCAGCACGCGGTGCACTCAGAACACTGGCCAATCAGGAAGGCTACAAGACCTACGTCATTCCCGACAATGTAGGTGGTCGCTTCTCCGTATTGACTCCGGTTGGTCTGTTGCCCATTGCCGTTGCCGGTTTTGATATCAAAAAACTGATAGAAGGTGCCGTGACCATGGAAAAACTCTGTGGATTGGATACACCATTTGCAGAAAACCCGGCAGCAGTCTATGCCGCTACCCGCAATGAACTCTACAAATCCGGCAAAAAAATTGAAGTATTGGTGAATTATCTTCCAAAACTTCACTTTATCGCTGAATGGTGGAAACAATTGTATGGTGAAAGCGAAGGCAAGGACAACAAAGGCATTTTCCCTGCAGCAGTAGATTTGACCACCGACTTGCACTCCATGGGACAATACATCCAGGAAGGAGAACGCACTCTTTTTGAAACCGTTATCAGTGTCAGACAAGCAAACAATACCGTCAAAGTGCCTTCAGACGAAGCCAATCTGGACGGTTTGAACTATCTGGCCGGCAAACGTGTAGACGAAGTCAACAAGATGGCCGAACTGGGTACACAAATAGCCCACATCGACGGTGGCGTACCCAATATGAGAATTGAAATCCCTGCCTTAAATGAATTTTACATTGGTCAGTTGATTTATTTCTTTGAAAAAGGCTGCGGTATCAGTGGTTATGTACTGGGTGTCAATCCATTCGACCAACCCGGTGTTGAAGCATACAAAAAGAACATGTTCGCTTTGCTGGAAAAACCCGGTTACGAAGCAGAAACAAAGGCTATTAAAAGTCGCATTTAACTAAAAAATATCCCTCTGTTGCTGAGCCAATCACAACAGAGGGATTCTTCTTCTATGATGTTTCAAGATTCCATTCTCCGTTATCTTTCTCAAAATAACCTATCTCAGATAGATCTGAAAGCTGTTCTGTTTGATATGGATGGGGTGCTGTTTGATTCCATGCCCATTCATGCCTATGCCTGGGCAAAAACCCTTCAGGAGCAAGGTGTGCTTTTCACCGAAGAAGAAGCCTATCTGCACGAAGGACGTACAGGAAGCGGAACCATCAATATCGTTTTTAACAGAGAGCAGAAAAGGGATGCCACCGAAGACGAAATCCAACGCATTTACAAACGGAAATCCAGTCTGTTTGATCGTAGTCCGGAAGCAAACGTTATGCCCGGTGCTGCTGAACTTTTAGAACAGATCCGTGAGAACGGCCTGAACCGAATTCTGGTGACAGGTTCCGGACAAAAAGCCTTGTTGGGTAAACTGGACCATCATTTTCCGGGTCATTTCAACAAATCCAGAATGGTCACCGCTTACGACGTTATCAAGGGAAAACCAGACCCGGAGCCTTATCTACAAGGCTTAAACAAAGCAGGAGTAAAAGCATGCAACGCCATTGTGGTGGAGAATGCTCCTTTGGGGGTAGAATCGGCTAAAGCAGCGGGCATCTTTACCATAGCTGTAAATACAGGAAAGCTCGAAGACCACCATTTGCTGGATGCCGGAGCAGACCTGCTCTTTCCAGGCATGCAAGCGCTCAACGAGGCCTGGCCTGAAGTTTTCAAAGCCTTTCAATCGACCATCCGCTAAATCAGAAGTTCTTTTTCTCCTTTGTAATTTTCCGTACTTCCTGAATCAACAAGGGGAAAGCAGGCAAACGCATATCGTGACCATACCCCTGAAATTCGTATAAAGTGGTTCTTTTGTGTCCTACAATCTTCATCATACGCCACAGATAGGCATTCTCATCGTAACGTCCCAACATTTCCATTTCCCGGTCACCAGTAAGTAACAGTATAGGCGGCGCGTCCGCACGTACGTGATAAAGCGGAGCCAAATCATCCACAAGTGGAGTTGTATCGGCTATGCCCCTCTCTTTTCGAATGGTAAAATGTGTGATCATTTGACCACTAAATGGGATGAGCCCGGCTATCTGATTGGCATCAATGCCATAGACACTCAGCCATCGTTTATCCAGACCAACCATTGCAATCAAATAACCACCAGCAGAATGACCCGACAGGAAAATCAGACCGGGATCGCCCCCATAGTTGGCAATGTTTCTGAACGTCCAAGCTACAGCAGCTGCAGCATCCTCTATGTAAGCGGGGGACTTGGCTTTTGGGGACAACCTGTAATTGACACCGACAATACATAATCCCTGATTCTTTAATTCTGCTGGAAGCTCCTTGCTTCCACCCTCCAGACCACCACCATGAAACCAAACAACGGTTGCAAATGACTTTGCATTTTTGGGATAGTAGATATCCACTACGCAGCGTTCCTTCTGATAAGCATCATCCTGCGATTGTGATTCGGTGTAATAGGGTATGTTATAGAGTGTTTCATACTGAATTTCTTCAGCACGAACCAAAAGGACAGAACAAAGTAAGGAAAACAGGAATACAAACTTTTTCATCGTGCTATACAAATTAAGGTGAGAATTAGATTGTTGTACAAAGCAAAAAGCGTTGCAACCATCAGGAATGCAACGCTTTTCAAAAAAATAACCGTGATCCCGTGGAGACTCGAACTCCAATCGATGGAACCGGAATCCACTATTCTATCCATTGAACTACGGGACCAAAACGTTGGCAAAAATACAATAAAAATCCGGAATACGAAGAGAACCATTCAGATAAAAGCCATTTATTACTGCTATGAATTATGGAATAAAACATTTAATTTGCATTCAATTGAGGTAAAATAATAAAAAGAATGATTAAGATTATTGGTAAAAACCATACATTTTGTCATTTTTCATTATATTTGCAGGATAACTTTTTACGGCCTAATAAAATAAAAACATGAGCTATCTAATATTGCCTAAAGCATACAAAGCCCAGATTGACTTGAAACAGACTGAGCAGGGCATCAAACAAATCAAGGATGCCTTCCAGCAAGGACTATCTTCCGAATTACGACTCCGTAGGGTTACTGCCCCTCTTTTTGTTCTATCCGGAACAGGCATTAACGATAACCTTTCGGGACGTGAACGTCCGGTAAGCTTCAAGATAAAGGACCTGAACGATCAGAATGCTGAAATAGTCCATTCCCTTGCAAAATGGAAAAGATTGACACTGGCAGAATACAACATCGAAACAGAATACGGTATCTATACCGACATGAATGCCATCCGTGCCGATGAAGAGTTGGGTAACCTGCACTCCCTTTATGTTGATCAATGGGATTGGGAATTGTCCATGAAAAAAGAAGACCGCAACATCAATTACCTCAAAAATGTGGTTGAACGGATTTATGCTGCCATCCGTCAGACGGAATACCTGGTTTATGAGCAATTTCCTGAAATTCGACCTGTTTTACCTGAAAAAATAACGTTTATCCATTCAGAAGAACTCGTTAAACTCTATCCGGATTTAACACCCAAGGAAAGAGAACACGCCTTCACCAAAGAACACAAAGCTGCTTTCATCATGGGTATTGGTGGAAAACTATCCAATGGTGCCAAACACGACGACCGTGCCCCGGATTACGACGATTGGACAACACCAAATGAAGATGGATTCCTTGGTTTGAACGGTGATATCTTTGTGTGGAACTCCGTTCTGGAACAATCAACGGAACTTTCTTCCATGGGTATCCGTGTAGATAAGAAAGCCTTGCTGAATCAACTTGAGATTTGTGGTTGCGAAGATCGTAAAGAGCTTTATTTCCACAAAAAACTATTGAACAACGAATTACCTTATAGTATTGGTGGAGGTATCGGACAGTCACGTTTGTGCATGTTCCTGCTTCGCAAAGGTCATATTGGAGAAATACAAGCCAGCATTTGGCCGGAAGATATGCGTGCAACCTGTCGTGAACACGGTATGCACTTAATTTAGAATTGTACCAAACTAATTTTCAGGCCTGTTTTCAGTTCGCTACGGTGATATGAAAACAGGCTTGTCTCTTTTCAATAACCACCTTACAACGGCCTTCGTTACTCATCTCTGTCAGTACTTCTGCCAGCACATGGCGCATCAGGTCATGCCTGCAGAACCCTTCACGCGCTTTCTTGCCATGTCTGGGAAGAAACTCTTTATAGGAAATATCAACAGAGGTCCCGAAAATATGGGCAGATACAGTTGTTGCATTTGAATTCTTCTTACCCAATCCATTCTGACTTTCAATGGTCCGCAAGACGGAACTGATCATCATATAATGGGGTTTAATATCGGCCAGTTCAAGCTTATTCTCAAAGCGATCGCCAATTTCATTCAGGAGAGTCACCGCTTTTGGGACAAGGTATGGATACGAATGAGTCAGTTCCTTTAATTTATAATTTTCCGTATCCTCCAGTTTTTCCATATGTCCTCTAAGCAAATGGGACTTAATATTAGACTCAAGTGCTGCATTGGTTTCATATGGTGTAATCCCCATTCTGTGAGCACATTCCAGATGAACAGGGTTGTTATCATCCAACGAGCCAATTTTCCAATATTTGGTCGAAATTTTCTGACAGTCCGGGCAATGTCCCAATGGGTAAAACGTTGCCTCTTCTGACATATCATCGTCACCGGAAAAAAAACTGCTCCATTCCAAATGAGTGAGAAAACGAACTGTACCTATCAATAAAAGGCAGGAACAAAAACCAAGGATAAAAAAATAGATGCTTAAACGCTTCGCTTTACGCATGATTCAAAAGATTGTGTAGCTTTGTAGCACGAAGCACAAAACAAAATTAATTTTCGCCGGATAATGGATGTAAAGATAGAAAAAACATGGAAAAATCAGCTTGAAAAAGAGTTTGGAAAAGACTATTTTTTAAAGTTGACACAATATATTCACTCTGAATATGAACATCACACGGTCTATCCTGAAGGAAAACTCATTTTCAATGCATTCGACCATTGTCCTTTTGAAAAGGTACGAGTGGTCATACTGGGACAAGACCCCTACCACGAACCGGGCCAGGCGCACGGACTCTGTTTTTCCGTTCAGGAAGGGACTTCCCTTCCACCCTCCCTTCAGAACATCTACAAAGAAATACGTACAGATGAGGGCATCGAACCGATTAAAAGCGGGAATCTGGAACGCTGGGCCAACCAAGGAGTTTTGTTGCTCAATGCCACACTCACTGTCAGGGCACATGTAGCTGGCTCACATCAGAAAAAAGGCTGGGAAACTTTTACGGACAACGTTATACATACTTTAGCAGAAAAGCGGACTGGCTTGGTCTTTATCCTTTGGGGCGCTTATGCACAAAAAAAATGCGACTTCATCGACGAAGCAAAACACCTTGTTCTAAAATCGGTCCATCCCTCACCCCTCTCCGCTCACAGAGGATTTTTCGGAAACAAACATTTCAGCAAGGCGAATGAATACCTGATGTCTCAGGGACTGTTGCCCATCGACTGGCATTAATTTCCCCAGATAGAATTGTCTTTCGGATTCTGATGCTGTTCGTACTTGAGGTCCTGCAACAAGGTAGATTTCACACGAATGGAAAAGTTATAGGACTTATAGGGTCCGATTGGAATAAAGCTGGCTGACATTTGCCAGCAATGCAGGTCACGAGTAACAGAGCAATTCATGGTTGCCAGCTTTTTAGTCTTAAAGTCATAGCTGGTGGAGGCATTCATAGACCATTTTGGGGTCAGAGTGACACTTCCGTTGAAGGAGAGATTCTGAATAAAATCATAATTGAACTCCAGTCGCTGCTTGTCAAAATCAGAACGGGCATAACGGAGATTGTAACTCACATTCAGGGTCCAGGGTAAGGTAAATGGCGTATATAAAGAAGCCTCTGGATCGTAAGGCTTTGCCTCAGTCAAATCTTCACTTTGTCCATCTGCCTTAAAATCAGCTTTGGATGCATCCGTCGAAGTAAGCTCCTTCTTCTTTTCCTTCTTCTTGAAGGTGGCATTACTGAAAGCATACGAGAAGGAGGTTCCCGTACCTGTCAGACGTCCGGGGATACCATATTTCTGAAACTGGGTTGTATTGATCTTTACCGGATTTCCACTACTGTTCAGGGCATAACAGTACGGATCAAAAGCACCGCTCAGATTTAAGGTATATTTGGAACCAAATTTAATACGAATGTTGGCTGAAATATCGCTCCAGTTTAAGCTATCCGCAGCCAGATTGTAGGATGAGCCGAAAGAGAAATTGTCAATCAGGCTAACCTTCTTGTAAATAGTAGCCGTATCCGTTTCCTGCTTCAATTTCATTTCCAGGTTGTTGGCCAGCGAGAAATTGACACTCCCCGATTTGCCCTTACCGGGAACTCCATACAAAGAGGTTTCATAATGGGAATAGTTCACAGTCTGCTCCACCCCTTTACTGTCCGTAAAAGTATAATTATCGTAATAGCCGTATTTCTCCTGTCCGAAATCAGGTCTGTATGTATAAGATACAGACGGTGTCAGTACGTGCCGTATCATATTGACCTTGTCGCCGAAAAGTTTCCGGATGGGTGTATAATAACCGTACATCTTCGTGGAAGCGCTCACACCCATGGAATAATCCCAAACACGGTTGAAACCCCACAGAGTATCCACCATGACCTTGTTCAGCGTTTCGTCAAAATATTTGTTCTGGGAGCTGGAATACCAACGTTCCGTGTAGCTGAAAGATGGTGTTATATTAATGTAATTCAGCGCATTGAAGGTAGCTGAAACCGGAACGCTGTGCTTAATCCCGTTTCTCCAATCCTTGATAAGTGATTTCTGCAAAATCTCCTTCTCCTTCACCTGGCTGATGCTATTGGCAAAGTTACCGGAGTAGCTCACCCGGATTTTCTCATACCAACGCTCACTCCCAATAGGATTTTTCCGTTTAAATGGACTGATGCTGGACATGGAAAGACTGAAAGTTGGCAAAGTGACTGACAAAGTCGAATCGGCACTTCTTTGGGTGATATTCACACTCGAGCTCAGACTAAAAGGACTCTCTGGAAAACGTTGGGTATAATTGATGCTTGAACTCTTGGTATTGTTTGAGAAAGCTTCAGGATTATAATAGGATTTCAGGTCATTCCTGGAGTAACCGCTCGTCTGAAAATTCACACTGGCAGAAAAAGTCCTGAAAGGATTGGCTTTGGGATCCTGGGAATGACTCCAGGTCATACTGAAATTCTTGGACTTGGAATAATCCGGAAGGTTCTTTTCACTGGAAACGGTTTCCAGATAGGATGCATTGAAAGCACCGGAAAACCGATACTTAACTTTATAAGAAGATTTGGTGCTCAATCCCCAGGAACCTTTTGAGTATATTTCTCCGGTCAGGGCCAAATCCACGTAATCATTAAACGCAAAATAATACCCTCCGTCCTTCAGATAGAATCCCCTGGTCAATTCATCTCCATATGTTGGAGTGAGCATACCGGATGAATAATCGCCCTTGAAGGGAAAATAGCCGAATGGCAGGTACAAGGGCAGATCCACATCCTCCATCACGAGGTGAGCCGGACCGGAAACGATGTAACTTCCGGGTTTCACTTTCGCCCTGCTCAGGTCCAGATAAAAGTGCGGATGATCGTGATTGTCACACGTGGTGTATTTACCGTCTACCATACACATTATATCGTCTGCGAGCTTTTTGGTCTGTCCACTGACAATATAACCTTCACCCTGTTGAGTGATAGCCTGGGTGATCATACCCTTTCCGGACTTAAAATTGTAACGCAGTTCCTTGGATTCATACTCCCCTGCCTTATCCTTGAAAACAGGATTCTGAACTTTCTTTCCCACTGAATCCAGTTTTCCGGTAGCGTATAGGAGACTGCTGTCCATTTTCATCTGAATCAAACCGGCATTCAGGTTCATTTCTCCATAAACCACCTTCGCTTCACCGTAAAGCAACCCGTTGCCTCCGGCAAAAAACACCAGAGAGTCGTTGGCCTGATAATCCACGACCGTATTGATTACCTGTTTTTTTCGGGTAGTAAGTGTATCTTTATTCTGGATGGAGTCGGCTATGGAGATTGAATCAGTCACACCAATAGTGGATTCAACCTTTTGAGAAACAGTTTGCAACTGCCCCCTGCCCGGTGTGAAAACAAAACAAAACAGTACTAAAAGTCCTGAATATAAGCTTATGGAATTACGACGCAAAAGAGTCATGTGCAGCCCTTGATTAGAGCGCAAATGTACGCAAAACTACTTGGAAACAAAAAGTACATAAGTGAAAAGTATATAACAACAAATACACCTTCACTTAAAAGGACTGATTCTCGAACATTTATAAAAACAAATCGCACCAGGAATCAAAACGCGCCACACCTTCAGAACCATACCTCGATAACTTCATTCGCACTACGGGTACCGGCATTTCCTGCGACAGATTGGTTTTTGAGAAAAATTTATCCACAAAACAGATCAGCTGCTCCTCCATACTCATTGGTTTCATCTCACGATGAGGCAATGGTAGCTGCTTGTCAATGATTTCAAAAAGGCTCAAACCTGTCCCGGTATGCCTTTCACAAACCAAAGCGTGTTTTGGATACCCCTCCCTGACCATAATTTCACTTCCCAGGTAGCCGTGACAGATGTATGGAAAACGTCCAAAACAAAAAATATCCGGAGCATCTGTCAGGAAGACACCAATGTCATGAATCAAAGCTGCTTCCTCCAGAAAAGTCAGGTCCAACTTCAGTTCAGGGTGTATGCTGGCTAGCAGCAACGCTTTATCGGCAACAGAACGACTATGGGCAAAAACGGTTTGGTACAATTCCGTTTCGGAACCTAAGTATTTCTGAAGAAGTTTAATTCCATCCATCGTCTTTTTAACCTTTAGATTAGAACAAAGGAAAAGAAAACTTTTGGCTTCTAAGCATTTTTCAGCTATTTTTGCAGGACCATCATTTGATTTAAAAGTATGCAAAATAGATCTATCAGCTTACTCTTCATCCTGCTAACGAGTCTATTTGGGACAATTAGCTATGCTGCCAGCCCCTCAACATTCACCGTTGTCATAGATGCAGGACATGGAGGTAAGGACCCTGGCACACTTGGAGCAACGGTCAAAGAAAAAGATATCGTCCTGGCAGTAGCCTTAAAATTTGGCCGTCTCATCAAACAGAATCATCCCGATGTTAAAGTGGTCTACACCAGAAGCACCGATGTTTTCATTGCTTTGGACCAACGTGCCATATTGGCCAACAATTCCAAAGCAAACCTTTTCATATCCATACACGCGGATCATGCAGAAACGCCTGGCGTCCATGGAGCCTCAACTTTTACACTTGGACAAAACAGAACCAGAGAAAACCTGGAAATAGCAAAGCGCGAGAATTCAGTGATCCTGCTTGAAGACAACTACAAACAGAGATACGAAGGCTTTGATCCAACAGTGGCTGAATCGTACATCATGTTTGAGTTCATGCAAGACAACTACATGAATCAAAGTATTCAGTTTGCATCAACCTTACAGAAAAAATTCGTTGCAGGTGGACGCAAAGACCGTGGAGTACGCCAGGATATCTTTCTGGTACTTCGCTGCACCAGCATGCCATCTGTTCTGGTCGAACTGGGTTTCCTTTCAAATATGAATGAAGAACAATTCCTGAAAAGTGAAGACGGGCAAAATAAAATGGCGGACAATCTATTGAGAGGATTTACAGATTTCAAGAACGATTACGACCGAAAATCGACGAACAGGACAACCTCAACAAAAAGAAACGGATCCGCCAATACTAAAAAGAATGACCTCAGCAACAGCCAGGAGGAATTAGACAGTACTTTTGAGGAAACAAAAGCAAACATTATTGAAAAGGCGATACCCAATACCGGCATCGAATTTAAAATTCAAATGACATCTTCCTCTATCAAATTATCCCCAAACAATAAAAAACTAAAAGGTGTCCCGATGGACTCATTTTTCGAAAACAGACTTTACAAATACACCTTCGGCAGTTTTTCCACTTTCGAAGAGGCAAACCGTAAACGTATGGAATTCAAGAACTCTTTCCCCGATGCATTTGTTATTGCTTTCAAAGACGGACAAAAAATACCTATTCAGGAAGCAAGAGCACTATCTAAGCATTAATAGTTGTACTTTTGTACCAAATTATCCCTGAAGGGATCCATTATTATCATATCATCATTATGAACAGTGAGACACGAAGCGAAGCTAAAATTGGGTTAATCGTTATACTGGCATTCGCCATTTTTGTTTGGGGTTTAAATTACCTGAAAGGTGTGAACATCCTGAATCCCTCCAACCATTTTTTTGTGAACTACAGTCAGGTTGACGGCCTTGTTAAGTCAAGCCCTGTCAATCTGGACGGCTTTCAGGTGGGTCTGGTCCGGGACATCGAATATAATTACAGCAATCCGGGACACATCATCGTAGAATTGGACCTGAATAACAACCTGGTTTTACCAAAGGGTACCAAGGCAACCATAAAAACTGAAATGCTGGGTAACCCATCAATCGTACTGGAACTTGGGCCTCAGACTGCCGTCATGCTGAAAAGCGGTGATTCGTTAATTGCAAACAGGATTCCAGGTATGATGGACCAACTCACCAACGGTCTTCTGGCAGACGTTCAAAGCCTGATTCAACGAACAGACACCCTATTGGCGAGTGTTGAAACACTGGTTTCAAATGGTAGTCTGAAAAATTCCCTTGCATCAATCGAAAAAACCAGCAAAGAGTTGGAAATAATATCCTATAAGCTGGACCGTTCCATGGATAAAGTTCCGGCAATCCTGAACAATGTAGAAGGACTCACCTCAAAATTCTCAGAAGTGGGTACTAAAATCAATCAAATTGATTACGCTTCTCTGAACAAAACACTCAACGAGCTTGAAAATATAAGCCTTAAGTTGAATAGCCCCGATAATTCGCTGGGCTTACTGCTTAACGACAAAGCCTTATACCTAAACTTGAAGAATACGTCAGAAAGTGCTAACGCTCTACTTCTTGACCTCAAAGATCGTCCCAAACGCTATGTTCATTTTTCCCTTTTTGGTTCAAAAGGTGCCAAGTAGTTTGCCTTAGTAAGACAAACATAAAATAATAAACATACGCCTTTTTAATATTTAACGTAAAAATAATACAGAATCGTAAACCTTTATTAACAGGGGGTTAAAGCTTCGTATGCCAATTTGGTATGACCCAACTGACAAAATTGCAAGGTATTCGAACAAAGACAGTTATCTATTAGTTCTATTTTATATTGTTGAATGTCAACCACATAAACTAAAGCGTTGACAATAAACATAATATAATTTTTACTAATTTTAGCATATATTTCGATTTGTATAAGTCGATTTTTTTTTAAAAATTTGCATGAGTAATTCAAAAGAAATAAAAATACAATGTCCTTAAATCATTCATCACTTTGGAGTCAATGTCTGTGCATCATAAAAGATAATGTACCAGAGTTGAGTTATTCCACATGGTTTAGCCCCATTGTACCTCTTAAATACGAAGAAAAGGCTTTATTGATCCAGGTTCCAAGCCACTTTTTCTACGAGCAACTGGAAAATCAATACGCAGACCTTATTGGTAAAGCGTTGTTTCGCATCACAGGCGAAAACACCGGATTGCTTTATCAGGTGATGGTCTCTTCCGATGCCACCATTTGCCTGGTTCCAGATAGAAATCATCCGGCAATCAATAAAATCTCCAATATACCGACTCGTCCGGCTATGCCCACCAGTCCGTTTGATCAGATTTTACCCGGAAACCTGGAATCCCAATTGAATGCAAACCTGAATTTCGGAAATTTTATTGGTGGAGAAAGTAATATGCTGGCAAGAACAGCAGGTTATTCCATCGCTGAAAAACCAGGCAAGACAGTATTCAATCCTTTATTTGTACATGGCAAATCAGGTGTTGGAAAAACACACCTCTTACACGCCATTGGAAACTCTGCACTTCAACAAAATGAAAACCTGCGGGTTTTATATGTGTCGTCACACCTATTTCAGGTACAGTATTCACAAGCATACCTGAACAACACGGTCAATGACTTTATACATTTCTACCAAAGCATTGACATTCTGTTGATTGACGATATCCATGAATTATCCGGAAAAACGGGAACCCAAAATGTATTCTTCCATATATTTAATCACCTGCACCAGAATGGCAGGCAGCTGATCATCACGTGCGACCGTCCGCCCAAGGACATAGTTGGTGTGGACGACCGTTTGCTGACCCGATTCAAATGGGGTTTAACGGCAGAGATGCAAAAGCCAAACTACAACTTGCGCATAGCCATTCTCCAAAGCAAGATTTTAAGGGACGGACTCCGTTTTTCGGATGATGTCATCGAATATATTGCACACAACGCCACTGAAAATGTGAGAGATCTGGAAGGTATCGTTGTTTCCTTAATGGCACACTCTGTCATCTATGAAAAAGAAGTCGATCTGGAACTGACCAAACGGGTGGTTTCAAACGCGATCAATATTCAGGAACGTCAGATTTCAGTTGAATTGATTGAAGAGGAAGTTTGCAAATATTTTGACCTCGAACCCAGTTTGATTCATACCAAATCAAAGAAACAGGAAATCTCTCAGGCCAGACAAATAGCCATGTACCTTTCCAGAAAATACACCGACAAATCGTATTCCAATATCGGAGAAATGATTGGAAAGCGGGATCATGCCACTGTACTGCATGCCTGCAAGACGGTTGGAAACTGGATTGAGACAGATAAGAAATTCAAGAACAGCATTCAGGAAATTGAACAGCTGATTCAAGGTAAATAAAACGCATAAAAAAAAGATGTGGAGATACAGACATTGATCCGTATCTCCACATCTTTTTCGTATCTATAAAAGCCTAAATAACAAAACCTTGCTTACGGATGGCCTTCAAAAAAGCGTCCGAAAAATGCTCATTGTCATTTTTAGCATAACGGATATCGGTAAATATCTGAGCCAAAGTCTCCTTCTTGTTCAGATCCACAAAATGCTGGTTTTCCGGCAGGCTCTCTTTATGAGCATACACCCGGTCTATATCCTGCTCACTGTAGTCCTGATATGTTTCCTGATGAAGTATGCCATCCACAGGCAATCTGTCCGACAGTGGGCCGAAGGATGGGTTTTGAGGGTACCCCACACTGATGGTTGTAAGTGGCAATACCAGCTCAGGCAGTTCCAGGACTTCTGAAATTTGCTCCGCATTATAGGTTGTAGTGCCCAAGTAGCATATTCCCAGTCCCAAAGCCTCTGCCGCATCGCAAAATGCCTGAGCCAATATGACCGTGTCGATGGCAGCATACGTCAAAGCCTGCAGGTTCGCAAAGCCCGGCTGAGCATTTCGTTGACTGCACCATTTACCAAAACGGTTGAAATCAACACAGAAAGTCAGTACAACCGGCGCCTGCACGATTTGCTGCTGATTAAAGTGCAATGGGGCCAGAATACGCTTGCGGTCTGCGTCACGAGTAACGATCACACTATAAGCCTGCATATTTCCAGTATTGGAAGCACGGCAAGCTGTTTGAAAAATTGTATTCAGCATGGAATCATCCAAAGGCTGATCAGAATAAGCGCGAACGGTGCGCCTTGAGTTCATTGAATTCATGAGGTCCATTTTTAATTTTAAATCTTCCTCATACAAAGGTAGATAAACTTTTGAAATCGGACAATTCTGTTTTATAACATAAAACATAACACTTTTTTATCTTTACTTTTATCGTTTCTTATAAAATTATTTTACAGGTACTCCATGCGAGTTTTCAAAAAAAGAAAACTTTTGAACCATCCATATTTTTTATATATCTGTTATTCTGATGTTTAATATTTTTTTTGGAAAACTTTTCATTTTTTCAAAATAAAACAACGCAAATATTTTGTCAAGTCATTAATTCAGACTAAAATTGCATACTATAAAAACGACAGAAAACATTCAATTAAAATTGATACAACATACTTAAAAACAATTGACAGTGAAAAAAAAATCCTACACACATGATGAATCTTTCCAGGCATCGCTGGATTATTTTCAGGGAGACGAACTAGCCGCAAGAGTCTGGGTCAATAAGTACGCCCTGAAAGATTCCTATGGAAATCTCTTCGAATTAACGCCGACGGATATGCATCACCGATTGGCTGGCGAAATTGCCAGAATCGAGAAATTATATCCAAACCCACTTACCGAAAAAGAATTGTTCAACCTTTTTGACCATTTCCACTACATTATTCCCCAGGGTAGCCCCATGACAGGAATTGGCAATGACTTTCAGGTAGGTTCACTTTCCAATTGCTTCGTTATCGGAGTAGATGGACCAGCGGATTCTTACGGTGCTGTAATTAAGATTGACGAAGAACAAGTTCAATTGATGAAACGTCGTGGAGGTGTAGGTCACGACTTATCTCACATCCGCCCAAAAGGCACTCCTGTCAAGAATTCAGCACTGACTTCCACCGGCATTGTGCCATTTATGGAACGTTACTCCAATTCAACGCGCGAAGTGGCCCAGGACGGCCGCCGGGGTGCACTGATGCTTAGCGTATCAATTCAACACCCGGATTCGGAATCCTTCATTGATGCAAAGATGTCGGAAGGAAAAGTGACCGGAGCCAATGTTTCTGTCAAGATCACGGACAAGTTCATGGAAGCGGTATCAACCAACACACCCTACACGCAGCAATACCCGGTTTACGACCCGAATCCTACCACCACGAAAGAGATTGACGCCAATAAACTTTGGATGAAAATCGTTCACAATGCCTGGCAATCGGCTGAACCGGGGGTACTCTTCTGGGACACCATCCTGAAAGAATCCGTTCCTGACTGTTATGCAGATCTTGGTTTCCGTACCGTTTCCACCAACCCATGCGGTGAAATTCCTCTTTGTCCCTACGACAGCTGCCGCCTTTTGGCCATAAACCTTTATTCTTATGTAAAAAACCCATTTACAAAAGACGCAACCTTTGATTTTGACTTATTCAAGGAACACGTTGCCATTGCGCAGCGCATCATGGACGACATCATCGATCTGGAAATGGAAAAGATCGACCGAATACTTGAGAAAATCAATTCGGATCCAGAAGGTACGGAAATCAAACGCACCGAATATCAACTTTGGGAAAAAATCAAGGAAAAGACTGCCCGTGGTCGTCGTACCGGAGTTGGATCAACAGCAGAAGGTGACATGCTTGCCGCTTTAGGCCTTCGCTACGGCACCGAAGAAGCTTCCGACTTCTCAGAGATCATTCACAAGACTCTGGCCATTGAAGCCTATCGTTCTTCCGTTTATCTGGCAAAAGACCGTGGTGCATTCGAGATTTTCGATGCCAAAAGAGAAGAAAACAATCCGTTCATCCAGAGATTGTTCAGTGCTGACAAAGAACTGGAACGTGACATGAAACTTTATGGCCGCAGAAACATCGCCTGCCTGACCATCGCTCCTACCGGAACAACAAGTCTGATGTCCCAGACAACCTCGGGTATTGAACCTGCATTTATGCTTGTTTACAAAAGACGTCGCAAGATCAATCCAAACGACCACGATGTACGTGTAGACTACGTGGATGACAGCGGCGACAGCTTCGAGGAATACATCGTCTTCCACCATAAATTCGTTACATGGATGGAAGCCAACGGATATCAGACGGCCAAAAAATATTCCACTGAAGAGCTGGATGAGCTAATCATGAAATCCCCCTATTACAAAGCGATCTCCAACGATGTGGACTGGATGCAGAAGGTTAAGATGCAAGGACGTATCCAGAAATGGGTAGACCATTCCATCAGCGTTACCATCAACTTGCCGGCAGACGCCACAGAAGAACTCGTAGGTCAACTCTACATGGAGGCATGGCGCTGCGGATGCAAAGGTTGCACCGTTTACCGCGACGGATGCCGCTCAGGTGTCTTACTTGCTGCTACACCGGCTACACCCAAAGAAGACAAAAAAGACGAGAAACTGATCTGCTACCCGCAGACCACACCCAAACGTCCGAAAGAACTGGACGCAGAAATTATCCGTTTCCAGAACAACAAGGAAAAATGGATTGCATTCATTGGACTGCAGAACGGTCGCCCATATGAAATCTTCACCGGTATCCAGGATGATGACGATGGCATTCTACTCCCTAAGAATATTATCGATGGTAAAATCATCAAGAACATTGATGAAGACGGTGTCAAACATTACGACTTCCAGTTTGCCAATCGTCGTGGTTACAAAATCACCATTGAAGGTCTGTCAGAAAAGTTCAATTCCGAATACTGGAACTATGCTAAGCTGATTTCCGGAGTATTGCGCTACGGTATGCCCATCGACCAGGTCATCAAACTCATTTCCGGCCTTGACCTGGATAATGCTTCCATTAATACCTGGAAGAATGGTGTAGAAAGAGCATTGAAGAAATACCTTCCATACGGTACAGAAGCAAAAGGTCAGATCTGTCCGACTTGCGGAAGCGAAAGCCTGGTTTACGAAGAAGGTTGCCTGCACTGTACGAATTGCGGTTATTCCAAATGCGGATGACCCATTCTATTCACCATAAAAAAAGCGATGGAGATTCCATCGCTTTTTTTATGATCTGAAAGGAACTATGCTTTACTGAATGGATCCATACATTTCACACGCCCCATTGAAACTGGCTCCTGGTTCAATAATCAATGTGGAAGTTCTTATCGAACCTTTTATCTGCGCTTTCTCCCTAAGCGATAACTGCTCGGTCGCTTCAATATCACCCTCAATAATGCCGGAAATCTCAGCATTTACACACTTGACATTTCCTTTCATCATTGACTGTGGGCCCAAAATAACTTTTCCTTTTGAAACCAGGTCACCTTCCAGAGTCCCCTCCAGCCGTATGTCCTCTTCAGAATAAACATTTCCCGAAATTCTGGTGCCTGGAGCAATAATACTGTAAACTGCACCCGATGCTGTAATTATTTCTTTCGCCATAATCTTTTCTTTAATACGGCAAAAATACTATTTTTTATTAAAGTACGGCATTCAATCTGAATGAGTAATGTAGACTTGTCATTTAAAATTAGAAAAACTACATTTGTCACATCCTAAAAATACAAGAATAGAATGGACTACCTATTAATGAACAATATGCAGTTTCACGCTTTTCACGGCGTCTATGAACAAGAAAATATCGTCGGAAACACCTATTTGGTCGACCTGAAACTTGGTTTGGATTTAAGTGAAGCCTGCAAAAGTGATTTACTTGAATCTACCATCAATTACGCATCCGTCTTCGATGAAATAAAATCCATCATGGCAAGTCCATGTAAACTGATTGAACATTTGGCAGAAAACATCTGCCTAAGCCTAAAAAACAACTTTAATCTGATACAAACAATTGAAATTAAGGTAACTAAAGTCAATCCACCCATCGTTGGACAACTGGATAGCGTTAGTGTTGTTTTACACCGATGACTCAATTATTCCATGTTTTTAACGTATTTCTTTGAAAACTTTATGTACTTTTGTCGTCCTTTTCGCATATAAAAGAAACAATCCATGCGAGATGGGTTTAAATTTTATAATTAATCCAAGTAATTTGGATTTGCATTTTTAAAACCAGCAAGACGATGAAGAATAAGTATATCCATCTCATTGAGCAATCCTTTGACTTCCCCAATGAGGAATTCCGTGTTGATGAAAATGAGTTGAATTGGTTTGATATACCCCTGATGGATGTAATCAAACAATACGGAACACCCCTGAGAATCTTTTATTTACCCAAAATTGGACAGAACATTCAGCGATGCAGAAAGATGTTCAATGTAGCCATGGCTAAAGCCGACTACGACGGCGATTACAACTATTGCTACTGTACCAAAAGTTCGCACTTTTCATTTATCCTCGAAGAAGTGCTGAAAAACAATGTACACATAGAAACATCCTCTGCCTTTGATGTCAACATCATTGAAGCACTTTTGGAAAACGAAAAAATTCACAAAGACAAGTACATTATCTGCAATGGATTCAAGCGACCACAATACATTGAGAATATTCAATCGTTGATAAACAACGGTTTCGAGAACACCATACCCATCCTGGACAACAAATTTGAGCTTGACCTATTGATGTCAAACATTGAAAAACCAATCAAAGTGGGTATCCGGATTGCATCGGAAGAAGAACCTAAGTTTGACTTCTACACCTCCAGACTGGGCATCAGATACAACGATATAATCCCTTACTACCTGGATAAGATCGAATCCAATCCACTTGTTGAACTCAAAATGTTGCATTTCTTCATCAACACTGGGATCAAGGATACAGCCTATTACTGGAACGAATTGACCAAAGCGGTTGAGTTGTACTGCGAATTGAAACAAATATGCCCACAGCTTGACAGCATTAACATTGGTGGTGGTTTCCCCATCCAGGTTCATCTGGATTTTGAATACGATTACGAATACATGGCTGAGGAAATCATAGCTCAAATCAAGAATATTTGTCAGCAAAACAAAGTGAAAGAACCGGACATCTTTACAGAATTCGGATCATTCACTGTCGGAGAGAGCGGTGCCATGCTGTATTCCATCGTCAACCAAAAGCAACAGAACGACCGCGAGTTGTGGAATATGATTGACAGTTCATTCATCACGACATTACCGGATACCTGGGCCATCAACCAGCGTTTTGTACAGTTGGCCATCAATAATTGGGACATGGAGTATCAAAGGGTGCATTTGGGCGGCCTGACATGCGACAGCGAAGATTTCTACAATTCAGAAGCACATTCTAATGCGGTTTTCCTTCCTAAGATATCATCTGACCGGGAACAATACATCGGATTCTTCCATTGCGGAGCCTATCAGGAGGCATTAAGCGGCTACGGTGGCATACAACACTGCCTCACCCCTTCTCCGAAAATGGTGCTGATTGATCTGGACGAAAATGGTGAATACTACACGAAGCTTTTTGCCAAAGAACAAAGCTATAAATCCATGTTGAAAATTTTAGGATACTAAACAGAGGCGCCGAACGTCAATGTTCAGATTTGGTTTCCGGGAAGAAATCCGAAAAATAGCGCTTGCCACGAAAATAGTAATCAAAGATCATACTTCCTCTATACATCTCGGGTATAGAGGAATTTTTCGTTTTCCGGAGATTCTCCAATCTTTGTGACTTGAAATCCGGTCTCATTTTCCAGAAATGATACCTGGCCCGAACCGCAGCCTTAGCATCACCAAATTTGCCTGAAAGCAGGAAGACAAAAACTGAAAGATAATCCAGAAACAGACGGATGATGAATATTTTTCGGAAGGTCTTACCGGGTGCATTCTTATAAAGCATCAACAGGTTGTTTCGATAATTCAGAAAAGTTTTACGAGGATTCTCCTTATTCAGGGTTGCTCCTCCCAGATGAAAGACGCAACTCTGAGGAACACAAACGATACGTTTGCCCCGGCTACGTAAACGCCAGCATAGGTCAATTTCCTCCATATGAGCAAAGAATCTGGCGTCAAATCCACCTACATTGCGGAATTCATCCATCCGGACGCAAAGACAGGCCCCTGTAGCCCAAAACAGGTCTATGGGAGTATCGTACTGCCCATCATCCTTTTCAACAAAGGAAAGCACTCTTCCACGACAAAAAGGATAACCCAGGTAATCGATAAAACCACCCGAGGCCCCGGCATGTTCAAAATACGCTTCCTGACGAAGCGACCGGATTTTTGGCTGACAAGCCGCCACGTCCGGATTAGACTCCATGAAATCAATCAGAATATCCAGCCAGCCCTGAGTGACCTTGACATCCGAATTTAACAAAACAGCGTATTTAGAATCGATCTGAGCCAATGCCAGGTTATACCCTTCTGCAAAACCGTGGTTTTGAGTCAGGTCTATACACTTTATCTTATCGGAATAATTGGTTTTAAGGAATTCCAGCGAACCATCTTTTGATCCGTTATCAGCAATGATTATTTCCACATTCTTTTCTGTCTCAAAAAGCGTGTTTGAAATAACATTTGGCAGATATTCTTCCATCAAGGATTTACCGTTCCAATTTAAAATGACTACAGACGTCTTCATGTCGTGGAACCTTCCTGCTTGATAGATACCAGTTCCCGTTTGTGTTTCCAGCGTTTATGAGTCCACAACCAGTATGAGGGCTCCCGCAAAATGGTTTCTTCCATCATTCTGGCATATTTTTCAGTAATTTCAAATTCAGGTGAATCTTTCGGATTATCGGAAATCAATTTGAATGTTGTCTGATAGCAGCCCCTGGCCGTCTTCTCCACATCGGCATAGATCACGGTGAAACCCGTTTGTTTGGCCATTCTCTCAGGCCCCATCAGTATGGCTGTGTCCTGATTTAAAAAGGTTGTCCAATAATGGAGATTGGCTGGTGAGGGAGATTGATCGCTGACTAGTCCGAAAATGCCCGCTATTCCTTCCTTACGTAGCCGGATGATGGTACGATAGGTTTCTGTCTTTGATATGGCGGAACCTCCGAAGTGCGTCCTGATCTTAAGATACAAATCATCAAAGGCTTTATTCTTGAGAGGTCTGTAAATGTTAAAACCCTGACTGTTTGACACATTCATGCTTAAAAATAAAAAAGGCTGATACTCCCAGTTGCCATAATGGCCCAGAACCAGCAAAATCCCTTGCCCGTGTTGTATATAATCCTTCAGCATTTCGGGATTTCGGAACACCATTCTTTTTTTGGCCTCTTCCTCAGACATTCCCAGGACCTTGATTGTTTCCTGGAATGAATCACAAAAATGACGGTAAAATCTGCGTTCGATCTCCCGAAGTTCTACTTTTGTCTTATCCGGGAAACTATTTATTAAATTCATCCGAACCACCTTCAGGCGGTATCTCACGACATAATAGATCAATGGATACAAAAGGACATCAGATAAAAGAAACAGTACTTTTAAGGGTAAAAAAGCACAGAGTCTGACAAAGCTATATAAAATATCAGAACTACTATTTTTCATTCAAATCCACTTTTTAAGATCAACTAAAAAATTAACAAAAGGAACTTCTGGATGGAACACAAAGTATGCAGGTTTTAATCAGCCTGAATCACTTCTGCCTCCAAGGCAGTCCGTTCTGCATTAAACGCTCCCAAACGTACAGAAATAGTCTGATTTACCCAATTTTTTTGATAGGGAACCTCCACCCGGATGTAATTCTCAGAGAATCCATGCATTTTTCCTTCTGTCTTGTTGTGTTCAAAGAGCACTTTAACCTCACTGCCAATATGCCGGGCATAGAAGGCATTCCATTTTTCCACCGATAGCTTTTGCAAGCGTTCATGCCTGGACTTTTTATCTTGTGGAGTTACAATATGATCAATCTTTAAAGCCTGTGTTCCCGGACGTTCTGAATAGGAGAAGATGTGCAATTGGGCTATGTCCAGTGTATCGATAAAAGACAGAGCTTCCTCAAAACGCTGATCGGTCTCACCTCTGGTACCTACAATAACATCTACACCAATAAAAGCCTGAGGCATTATCTGTTTAATGCGACTGATCTTGGATGCAAACAGTTTCGTATCGTAACGTCTGTGCATTAGCTGCAACAAGTCATCACTACCAGCCTGCAGGGGTATATGGAAGTGTGGCGCAAAACGTTTGGACGATGCCACAAAGTCAATCACTTCATCTGTGAGCAAATCTGGCTCAATGGAAGATATCCGGTAACGTTCAATGCCCTCTACTTCATCCAAAGCACGGATCAAATCCAGGAACGACTCTCCTGTGCTTTTTCCAAAGTCACCTATATTGACACCTGTAAGAACAATTTCCTTTCCCCCTTCGGCAGCAACTTCTTTGGCCTGATTGACCAGAAAGGGTATTTCCGGATTGCGACTGGACCCTCTGGCTAAAGGTATGGTACAATAGGTGCAAAAATAATCGCAACCATCCTGTATCTTCAGGAAATAGCGCGTACGGTCTCCTCGCGAGCAGGATGGGATGAAGTTTTTAATTTCATTGAAAGAGGATGTATAAATCTTAGCGGGTTGGCCCTTCTTTAGTTCGTTCAGGTGAGCAAGGATATCAAATTTCTGATTGGCACCCAATACCAGATCCACTCCTGGTATGGCGGCAACTTCTTCAGGTTTTAGCTGAGCATAGCATCCGATGACAACGATCAGTGCTTCCGGATAATTTCGCACCAGTTTGTGAATTGTCTGACGTCCTTTTTTATCTGCGACATCAGTGACTGAGCAGGTATTGATTAAACAAACATCTGGAATTTCACCGGGTTTTGCTTTAATATAACCAGCCTCTGTTAAAATAGCTCCCAGACTGGATGTTTCAGCAAAATTCAATTTGCACCCTAATGTTAAGTAGGCTACTTTAAGTGATTGAAAAATAGTTGTATCGATCATACTGATTTTATTCTTTTGCAAAGGTACATATTTTAGCGCTGAGAGAAAATTCAGCACAAAAATTCGGCCATTTTTTTAATTTTGGCACCTCATTTCTTCATAAAAGTGGAATAAAAATGCATTTTTGGTCTTAAAAAGACAAAAAAAGAAAGTTTTTTAGAAATTTTTACATTTTTGCGTACACAAAATGAAAATTATACTTAATTTTGCCGCGATTTCAAAAAACTCCTATTTATTGTTTAAAACAGAAAAAAAATGAAAAAGTTAGTATTATTCTTCGCTGTTGTTGTAGCAGTATCTTTCG
>Ga0209511_1000393_pt1 | contig 45370 bp, 45 predicted proteins | sample SSSSmetaG_FD_184141 | JGI IMG/M metagenome (GOLD analysis project Ga0209511, IMG submission 184141) | Glacier valley bacterial and archeal communities from Borup Fiord, Nunavut, Canada, to study Microbial Dark Matter (Phase II) - ​SSSS... | ecosystem: Environmental > Aquatic > Freshwater > Ice >... | reverse complement strand
GGCGCGATGCGGTGCGCGTGCTGTCGGACGCTCACAAAGTAAGCTGAGCCGATCAGCCGCGCACAAGGACAACCAAGATCAGCACGATCAACAATAGAATGATCGTGGGTAACGCGACTCGCAAGAGGCTGTATAACTGCCGCGATTGCTCGATCAGCGCGGCGTTTTGCTGACTTGCTAAGAGTGCCGCGCGATCACTCCAAGAGTCAACACGCATCGGTGTCAATTCGTGGCGTGTACTAAGACTCTCCAAGCGCTGCTCAAGCAACCATTTCAGTGATTTGTGTTCCCCGATCGGCGGATAGTCCTGTAACTCGTATAACAATCGCCTATGATCAGCTATCTTGTCGCGCAAAGAAAATGCCTGCACGCGCAATTTATAAAGCGCCTCAAGCATTTCGAGCGTGGGCGGCTGCGCGGTGAGTTCATGATTGCGTCGCAGCATCTCTGCATGTAGGATAGTCGTTGGTTCCACAACGGTTTCTACAACATTCCAAAGCAGCGGTGCTGTGCTTTCTTTCCAATCCGATGAAGTTTGCGCTGCTTGCGAGAAAACACGATCGAGCAGCGTTAAGTTAGTCGCGTGTGCAGTGAGCAGCAAATCCGGTTTGGCAACAATGATAATCGGCAGCCAGCGTGTATCAGGTAAATCAGGCTTTCCTATTGGCGATCGAAGGCAAATGAGCAGTGCTGGTTCATTTTCAAAAAACGTCCAATCGAGCGCCAAAAACGCCAACGGCACATCGAAGGTTTGCGCAATCCATGCCCGCTCGGACTCGTCGGCGTCGGCGGAATCGACCCACACGCGCCGCCCACCTTGTCGGATCACTTTGGCGATCAGGTCTTTGTCGGTGCTTTGCTCAAGGGTAGTCGCGTCGCCGTTGATGGTCGCAATAATCGCACGAATCATAGTGTGTTCCCCGCCTCTGCCTGTGCCAGATAACTATCAAACTGATCGGCGTTGCACGCATCGATATAGCGCAGCAGTTCGCCACCGCCGACCGGATACAACGGGTAGCACGAGGTCGGCCATGCGCCGCGCGGAGCGTGAACGACTGCCGACACCACCGCGCCGGAGATGGTCACGTCCGCGTCGAGTTGATCGACAATCTCCTCAGCGGTGACGATCACCGTTTTGGCGACCATTGCCAGTTCGCGATCGACGCCCAGATTGGTGTTGAGCCGCACATTGCCTGATCGATCAGCAGCCAGCGCGTGAATCACGGCCACATCACAGCCGATCGCCGGAAAAGCGACAAGTTCCTCACCCGAAAACGGATCGCGCAAGGTCTGCACATCCGGTCGCAAGCGCAGCATATCTGTGCCGATCCAGGCGGTAGACGGCGCAAAGCTGACGCCGTTCATGTGTGCGCGCAGGCCAAGCGCCAAACTCGTTTCGGATTCTTCAATCACTTGAAGGATCGGGTCAGTCGTAAGGTCTTTTGCCATGTTTTCAAACGCTTTGGTAAACATCGGCGCTAACCCGAAGATTTCCAAGCCAAAGTAACAGGTTCGCACGCGTCGCACACAGCCCGCGCCCACCAGCAAATCCGACTCGTAACCCGCTGTAAAGCATAGCAGCGTCAAGCCGTCCGGCGGATCAGGGCGGCGCAGCAGTGCGCGCACAAAAGCGACTGGACGCCGATACAACGTCATGCCGCCGAGCGCCAGCGTATCATTCGGCTTGACCAGCTCAGCGGCTTCCTGCAAAGTGATTACTTTATTGATATTGATGAATGGTGCTTTCAACGTGCTGTAGTATTGTAATGTTGCAATTCAAAAAACTTGTCCCCCCCCATAAGGAAGGAGGGTTGCAAGGTAGGAAAATCCTGATTATGAATCGTATGACCACGCCCAAATGTTCTGGTAACGGCAGTCGGTGGTTGTCACATCGGTTGCGTTTTCGTCGTTATAAACGTCCAGCGCAAAAACGCCTGCATCGACAGTGCCCGTCGTCACTTTGACGATTTCCAAAGCGCCATTGAGGTATACTGCAACTTTGTCATTCAGCGCGATAATCGTCACATAATTGAACTTGTTCTTGACAAAGTTATCCGTGGGGCCGGTATAGGCAACCGTATTTGTCTTATTTTCGATATGTGCAAGGCTAATCTGATGATCTTGCGTGATCCCGAATGACCAATAATTGTCGAGCTTGCTATTGACCGCACGGAACACCATGCCACACGCGCTGCCCACACCCATCTGCTGCCAACCCATCTCGAATTGGAGTACCATATCTTGAATCTGCGTGCCCTGCCCGATCCGCAAATACGTATAGCCAGGATCACTGGTGGTGCCAAAGCTGTCGGACACTGCGATCAACTGCTTGCCGCCGGTTGGCACAATCTTCAACGCCACTAACCGCTTGACGATCAGCTTGACGTTGCCACCCGTCGGATCGATCTGAGTGGGGAAGCTGTCGTCATCGATTGCACTGCTTGCTGCTGCTGGCGTACTTGCCGAATCGTCCGTTGCAACCTGAGTCGGTTTGCTGGTTGGTTTGCGGATCGCGGCTGCGGCAACGGCGCTTGCCGGAGTGCTGGATGAGACGGCTAACATCGCGAATAAAATGCATAGAAGCGCGGCGGTACTGAACATTCTAAAAAAACGCATGAATTGCCCCTTTGTGGATTACGTGAGTCATTCGCCATAACCGCTGTCATTATACAATAATAATGATTGTGCCGTTAGCGCCTGACAACTCGCGCTGTTTGACTATGCTGGCGTTTAGTGCATCAATTTATTGGTCGCATATTGCCTGGCTTAATGTCTAAAATAGAGTCAACCAATGTGTACTCGTTTTTGCAAAATAAATTGAAAGGAAAATGATCATCATGATGCGATCCTTTTTTCTGTATCTGTCAGCGGCAGCATGGGCGCGTAAGCTGTTGATGGCGCTGCCATTTGCCGGGCGCGTCTCCAGCCGCTTCGTAGCGGGCGAAACGCTCGATCAAGCGCTGCAAGTAGCAAGTGCGCTGAATGCCAAAGGGATGACCGTCAGCCTGGATTTGCTTGGCGAGAGTGTTCACAATGAAGCCGATGCCAAAGCCGCCGCCGACGCATACATCAATCTGTTAGAGCGGATGAATGCGCGCGCTGTTGAAGCGTATGCGTCGCTGAAACTGACGGCGTTAGGCTTGGATGTATCCGAAGATGTGTGCGTGCTCAACTTGCGGAGAGTGCTGACGCGTGCGCGCGAACTGGGCCGCTTCATCCGGCTGGACATGGAAGGCAGCCTGTACACCGAACGTACCCTGCGTATCTTTCATACGCTGCATGAAGACTACGAGTTTTCAAACGTAGGCGTCGTGATCCAATCCTATTTGCGGCGCAGCGAACAGGATATGCGTGATTTGGCGGCTGATGGCGCGAGCGTGCGGCTGGTCAAGGGCGCGTACAAAGAGCCACCGACGTTGGCTTTTGTCGATAAACCCGAAGTAGACGCTAATTTTGTCAAATTGATGGAAATTTTTCTGTCTGACGAGGCGCGTGCCAAAGGCGCAAAGATCGCCGTTGCCAGCCACGATGAAGCCATGATCGACGCCACCAAACGTTATGTTGAGCAGCACCACATCGGCAAGAACGCCTTCGAGTTTCAGATGCTGTACGGCGTGCGCGGCACATTGCAGGAGTCCTTGGTGGCGGAAGGGTATCAAATGCGGATTTACGTCCCCTATGGCACCGAGTGGTATCCGTATTTTATGCGCCGCCTGGCTGAGCGTCCGGCAAATGCGTTATTTGCCCTGCGCGCGATTTTTGGCAATTAGCCGTCACTCATTTGGATACAAAGCGTGGCACACCTCTTGCTCATCAGTAGATTGCAAATTCCAAGCAGTCAAATTTAAGGAAATACATTAAAATGCCGGCAGATAGCGGACTTTGGGATCGGATCAAGGGTAATTGGAGCAACGTTGTCGGCCATGCGGAACAGGAATGGGGCAAGATTACCCATGACCAACTGATGGAAGCGCGTGGCGATAAGGACATCCTGGCCGGGCACATTCAGGATAAGTACGGCGTCGTCAAAGAAGAAGCCCACTCGCAAATCGACAAATGGGCAACCAAGGTCGATCAACTGACCAAGTAGGCTCCGCAAACCCTCCCGCACCCCAACCCCTCTCCCAAAGGAGAGGGGCTTTTTAGCCCAATACTTTGCGGCTTATTCCAAATCTCTGCTTAACTGCGCATGTTTATCAATATATTCGAGCACCGTTGAAACAACGGTCGCGTGACTCCATGTCAGCGGCGAAACGCTCAGCGGTGCGTGCGTGAACGGGTTGACTTGCTCCGCTAAAATGCCACTTTCCAGCGCGTGACCAGCCGTCCACTCCAAGATGGTGACCGCCTCCTTCAGATCATCCAGCGTTTTAGCAGATGCGATTGTATACTGTGCCAGCCACATCGTACAGATAAACCACGGGTTGCCCGGCACTTGATCAATATCCTGGCTCACTTGCTGATAATAGTCGTTTTCGTAACGCGCCATGCCCCCCACGGCTGTTTTGCACCACAACCGATCACGCAGTTGTTTCATCATCGCCACGATGCGCGGATCATCGGGCGCGTACATGCCGAAATACCAGAGGCCGTACAGCGCTGAGTCGAGCGTCCAATCGACTTTCCAGGTGACGTTATCCTTCTTGAGTTGGATTTCTTGCGTAGTGCGAATGCCACCCTTCACCTCGACACCGCTGCGACCTTTAGGCTGCTCCTCCTGCTCGCTGTCTTCTTGCATGTGATTGATCATCCGTACAAAGCGCGGCTCGCCATGCCCCGGATCGCTGCGAAACAAATACTTATCCGATGCTGCTTTGATCTCATTGGCCGCCGTATGATATTTTTTGACCAGTTCTGCTTCGCCAAAAGCAGTGCAGAAATGCGCCGCTGCTTCTAATCCCGCCCACACTGCGCCAATTGTGAAAGCATGGATGCCACGCCGCTCTTCCCACAAATCCCAACTCGGTTGTGGCAAGCCCATTTCATCGCGATAACTGACCATCCAATCGGCGGCATGAACGACCAGCGATCGAAAGAGTGGGCTGAGCCATTCAATATCGCGGTAGCTGTCATAATGCCGCCACAATGCCCACAGCACCAACCCCGTCTCGTCCTCCTGAATAGGGAGCTGCCGTTCGCCTTCGCGATACCAGGGGTGCCAGGATGAAGCCAGTGTGCCGTCGGGGTTGTACTTATGCAGCAGATAGCCTTCAGGCGTGATCACTTCACGGCAAAAATCAAAGAACTTCTGGGTGAGCGTCTGATAACCCGCCGAATCAAGTGCACTGGCGACCAAAGCCCCATCGCGCGGCCACATGTAGCTATACGTATCGCGGGCGAACTGCGTAATATCGTAATCGTTAGCGGCGATCACCGCGCCGGAGTGATCGACTTGTGTACGAATGATCAGCAAACTGGTCTTGAAAAGTTTGACGACTTTGGCGGGCAGCGTACCAAATTCGCAGTGGCGCAGGTTCACCCACAGTGTCCAATAGTTGCGCGTGCGATCGATATAGGACTGCGGAGTCCGTTCGCGCGCCATGTGATTCAATAAGCGCACATCCTCAAAAGTTTTGCCGACAGCCATCCAATAATAAATAATGCCTGTTTTTCCGGGATCAATGGTGGCATGTAAAGCGATGGTCGAGTCCACGCTTCCTTGCGCGATGGTGTTGCCGCCGAGCGTCCCGTCCTCAGCATCGCGCCAGGTGCCTTCCTGCCCGTTGATCTCTTTAACACCGGTAGCCCACTGATTGATGCCTTCTTGCTCCACTCCTTCGCACTTGCCGTTGATCAAAAACCAGCGATCTTTTTTGTAGTGCAGGACTGCCCTGCGCAGCGGTTCGTAATAAGCGGTATCGCCAACCTCAGTCTCGTAAATGTGAAAATCGTGATGAAAAAAGAGCCGTACCTGCTGTTCATCAGGCGCATCATGCGAAACATCGAAGCGGCGCACGAATATGTTCTCGTAAAAGTCAAGGCAATCGATGGCATGGATAGTCACGCCAAGCGTATCATTGCGCAGTGATACATCGGTCAGCATTGTCTCCGACTCATAGGCCAGTTTGCGCGACCAATCAGGCGAATCGATCCAGCTAAAGCGACCTGCCGATCCATCCGCTTTGCCGATCCAAACGCCAAAATGCGACACATGGCCGATCAGGTGATTCTCCTGGCCGACATGTGGAAAGTACAAATCGCGCAGGCGATAAGAAGCATCAAAATTGATAAGAACGCGGCTGTTGCCAAGGGTCAGGTAGCGCGGCATAAGGGGGTGTCATCCTTTTTACAAGCGAGCGGATCAATTCAGTACTGCATTATAGCCCGAAATTGAAGACGGTATGCAGAGGGTATTCGTCGGGGTGCGCCTCACACTCAGCAGGTCGCTGACCGCTGGTATCTCCTGTAAAACCTGGGAGGTATTCTGCGGCACGTCTGCGAACAGCACGCCGCCACCTTGCGCCACATAGTCATCGAGCCGCTCATCAGACCAGAAGACCGTGCCATCCAGCTCACGCGCTCCGTGAACTCCGTAGTGGGAAGGATTTAGGTTGGGGAACACAATAAGCTAAGAACAACCTTACAACAATTCTGTGATTCGCAGTGCATGTCAGCAAACTGTTCAGCGTCGGCCATATAAGCGCATCCCCGTCCCATAAAAATCGGTCGGGATTTCGTCTAACAGTTGATAATCGCTCTGGAAAGTTGCGTTGGGCACCAGGCCGAGCCGCACAAACGCCTCCATTGTGACGAAATACGACGGCTGTGTATCCAGGATCAACGCGGTCGGGATCGCGTAGTTTTGCCCCTCCACGATCAGCGCTTTATCGATCGGGTAGTAGCTGCTCAGCGCGGGCGTGACCAAGCCGACCGTATCGATAATGGTGGCATTGCTGAAATAGCCGATCGCGCCAATATCCGCCGAAGCGACTCGCGTTGAAGCCGTCACGCCGTATTTATCGCGAAGCTCCAGGCCTATGCGCTGATAGTACAGTTCGATCTTATTCCAGGCCATCAGCGGCGCAGGTCGATCCGGCCCATGATCGGGATGCAGCGTCCAGGCGTTGAGCGATGTACCGATCCACAGCACGGCGGGCACGATCAATATTGTGTAGATTGGGCTGCGCAGCGGTGGACTATTGCGCGTCGCTGTGCGCTTACCAGCGTATCGCAAGGTATCCACAATTGCCCACGCGCCGCATACGATCGCAAAGAAAAACGGCGGGAGCGGCGGCGTCAGGTACCAGCGAAAGATCAGCGGGTTGGCGATCGCAAAAGCAGCCGCATACAACCATGGGTAGATCAGCCAACCGAGTAAGCGTGGCTCACGTCGCACCGCGTACAGCGTCCCGATCGCGGCCAGCACCACATACACGAAAATGCCGATCAACGCACCGCGTCCGCCGAACGCGTCGAACTCAAAAAATGGCGTCGAATAGGCTTGTATGAATGATACCAGTGCGGAACCGGCAGGGAGCGCGTAGGCGACCGTTTTGGCGCTTGCTGACCGCGATAAGGGCGATCCGAAGTACAGCGTGCTGAAAATAAGCCACGGCGCAAGCGTGATCAACGTCGCGATCCACGTTCGCCACGGCGGGCGCGCGTGATGTTGCAAGCGTTCCCATGCTTGCTGCGCAAAGAGCAGCGCGACCAACAATCCCACATCGATCCGCGTCAGAATGCCGAGCGCCGCTAAAACGCCGAGCCATATCGGGCGATCGGTCAGCAGGCAGTACACCGCGCCGGTCATCAGCAAAATGGCGACGCTTGTTTCCATACCGCCGATCGCGAACGTCACGCTGCGCGGCGCGATCGTCCACAACACGCCGATCAACAGCCCCATCCAGCGATTCGCCGTGACGCGCCGCATCAGCAGATACAGCAGTACGACCGTTCCTGCATCTGCCAGGGCATTCACGATCAGCGCATAAGCCGGAAAGTTATCGCCACGTGTGACAGCGCCGATCGCCGCCATGAGCAGCGTATACAAGGGCGTCGTGGTGCCCAGGACGCGCGAATCCGGGTTATAAACGAAGCCATGCCCCGCGATAATATTGCGACTGTAGCGAAAGGTGATGAACGCATCGTCAATGGTGCGCGCATCGGGCAGCGCACGTGCGAACAGCGTCAGCACTATCAATAATGCGAGCAGCGCCAGATCAAGCCGTGGCAGCCGTACGGAAGGCGACTGATCGGCGGGTGTGGAAAGTGTGGGCATACGCTGAATGATCCCAAAGTGGAACTATTCGGACGGTAGCCCTGACTATATATCCAGATACAGCGAAGATGCAACGAACGATGCGGACTATTCTCGATTTGGAACGCCCAACCAATGCCGATCGCGTATGGCTCGATCCACCCTCACCGCACACGCTCATTCAGCGGATCGCGGTGGGTGACAGCGCTGCGCTGGATGCGTTGTACGCGCTGTACAGTCGCCAACTGCTCAGCTATCTGATCGGCCAACTGACGGATCGCCAGCTTGCCGAAGAAGTGCTGCAAGATGTGATGCTCGCCGTTTGGAAAAGTGCGGCGCGTTTTCAGGGCAATAGCAGCGTGCTCACCTGGTTACTGGCAATCGCGCGCCACCATGCGATCAACGCGCGCGGACGGCGCAAACTTCCGCTCAGCACTCTGTACGACTCGGCGGTTGGACACGATCCCGAACTGAGCCGATCGCTTGAGCAGGACGCCGATCGCGCGCAAATTCAGACGGCGCTCAGCCACTTATCGGCGGAACAACGCGAAACGCTCGAACTGATCTTTTATCACGAATTGTCGGGCGCAGAAGCAGCAAATGTGCTCGGCGTCGCTCCGGGCACAATCAAGAGCCGCTTGAGTCGAGCGTTGATTACGCTGCGCCGCGTGCTGCGTAAAGAGGACTTATCACATGAATGAGCAGCACGGACATGACGGACAGCACTGGCAGGATCAACTGCCGTTTTATGTGGCGGGCACGCTGTCCGAAGCTGAACGCGCCGCCGTTGATCAGCATCTGGCGGGCTGCGCAATGTGCCGTGCGCGGGCCGCCGATTGGCAGCGTATCGCGGACGCCGTGCGCGCCGATGCTCTGGATCGCGTCCAACACACGCCGCCGTTGAATCGTTCGCTGACCACTTTTTCCAACGACTCGTTTATCGAAAGGACTTCTGAAATGTCTACCAGAATTTTCAATCCCACCGCACCACAGCGGCGCGTCCGTCTATCCGGGCTGATCGGCGCGGCGGCAATGTTCACGCTGGCGTTCGCCGTATTAATGCTGCTGCAATCGCAAGCGCCCAAACCGATCGGCGTGGCCGTGCTGGCGCAATTAACCACACAGCCGACTTTGTCCATGACGGCAGCAAACACGCTGACGCCCACCCCAACAATGCCAATCATATCAGTACACGTATCAATCGGACAAACGCCGTGCTTTTCTTCTGAACCGATTGACCGGATGCCCGGTGCGATCCCGATCCCGCTGGGAGGCAACCCGCCAATAGCAACGGCATGTTCTATGCTCACCATGCAGCCGCCCGCACTTCAAACGCCGATCAACTGCGGAATAATAACGTTCAACAATGATGGTAACGGTCATGTTGAGATTCATTGCAGCACGCCCGTCTTGCCTCCGAACACACCACCGCCAGCCGCAACGCTCACGCCATTCTTCGTGATCACCGCCGCACCACCGTCCGGCCTCGGCAGCACGATTATATGCGGCCCATCATCAGTGGCAGGCGCGGCAACCGCTATGCCCTATCCCTACATCGTCGTTGACGCAGGCGCAAACCCGGATGAGTGCCATACCTTCAGTCTGGCCTTCACGCGCGAACAACTACCGGGCGATATTCCGGCAAATCAAAGGCCGCTGTTTGGCGGAATCATGATGCTGCGCGAGGTAGCGTTTGATAAAGGAATTATTCACACGGGTGATACCATCAGCGTTTCAACGTTATGGGAGATTGGCACACAGATTCAACATGACTACGATATAACGCTACAGCTAATCAATGGTGGTGGACAAATTCTGACAGAACAGCATCACCTTTTAACTCATATAGCATTTGCTTCTCCCTTTGAGCGCGGCATTCAACAGTGGAAACCCGATGGAATTAACTTGAACAGCTTCAGTATAACGATTCCAAAAGAACCGCAAAATCAGTATATTCTGATTGTGAGCGTGTCGGACATTAACCAGGAAAATGGTGTTAGAAGGCGCCTAAAAGTGAGCGACGGCTCGCACTCTTTCGTGATAGGCGCATTTTACACACAATAGTTTGACAGAGATGGGTGGCCGCACCCCTTCCCTTCCGACTCCCTTGCCCTGTAATCGGGGAAAGGGCGGGGGTTAGGGGTCAATGACTCCGCACGCGCTGCCCCCTGATTTCCCCATTGGCGAGTTGTGCCGCGCCTGTTATAATCTCCGATTGCACTATGCACGGTGATTGCCGCTGATGCATATGCAAAGCACCGTCTATTCAAAGCTGACTGCGTGTCCAGCTTTCAGGTTTCAGCCACTAAGGATTATTTTGCGATGACCGATTTTATCAATTCGATGCAAGGCCCCGATCGGGGGTTTCCAGAGGTTCGTTCAGGTGATACCGTCAAAGTTCACCTTCGCATTGTCGAGGGCAACCGCGAGCGTGTCCAGATTTTTCAGGGCGTTGTGATCCGTCATCGCGGCGGCGGCCAAAGTGAGAATTTCACGGTGCGGCGTATTGCGCATGGTGTCGGCGTAGAGCGTACCTTTCTGATGCGCAGCCCGCGTATCGACAAGATCGAAGTGCTGCGTAACGCCAAAGTGCGTCGTGCGCAGTTGTATTACATGCGCGGACTGACTGGCAAGGCGGCGCGCCTCAAAGAACGTCGTATCGAGCGCCCCGGTATCGTCACGCCGGACACGCTGCCTGAAGTGCCTACTATCGACAGCAGCGCGTCAGAGGAATAGCACTCATGCGCAAGCCGCTGATCGGTGTGACGTGTGGGATTCATCACGAAAAAAGTGGCACGGTCTTCTACGGCTCGCTGCCAGCGTATACCAGCGCGATTGAAGCGGCGGGCGGCTTGCCACTGTTGATCGTGCCGAAGCTGAACGCCGAAACCTTACGCGAACTGTATGATCGTGTGGATGGCGTGCTCATGACAGGCGGCGGTGATGTCGATCCGGTGCTGTATGGCGTCCACGAAAATACGGATGTCGAACTGCGCGGCGTCGATGCGGATCGCGACGCGACGGAGATCAGCCTAACTCGTTGGGCGTCCGAAGAAGATAAGCCGCTGTTCGGCATTTGTCGCGGGATTCAAGTGATGAACGTAGCGCTCGGCGGCACCCTGTATCGCGATATTGCGCACGAGTACGATCAGCGCGTGAATCACGATTTGGGCAGCAAAGAGTCGCGCAACCACGAAGGTCACGCGATCGAGATTCGGCAAGGCTCACGCCTGGCTGAAGCGATCGGTGAAACTACGATAGCGGTCAACACCATGCATCATCAGGCGATCCGTAATCTGGGGCATAATTTGCTGCCCGTCGCCACTTCACCGGATGGTTTGATCGAAGGCGTGGAGCGGGAAGGCGCGCGCTTTTTCGTGGGCGTTCAGTGGCATCCCGAAGAACTGTACACTTACAGCGAACCGATGCGCCACTTGTTCGAGGGGTTCATCAAGCAAGCGGCGAGCTAACACGCGGTATGCCTGACCCGCGACCGATCGGCTTATTCGATTCAGGCGTCGGTGGGCTGAGCGTCTTACGTGAAGTGCGCCGTCTGCTGCCCAACGAACCGCTGATCTATTATGCCGATGAAGGACATGTCCCTTATGGCCCGCGCAACCGCGACGAGATTCGCGGCTTTGCCTTTTCTATTGCTCGGTTTCTGATCAGGCAGCGCTGTAAATTATTGGTGATCGCCTGCAATGCGGCGAACGCGGCGGCGCTCCACGCATTGCGCACAATGTATCCTGATCTGCCTATCGTCGGCATGGAGCCAGCGATCAAGCCCGCCGTTGAAGCCACCCGTACCGGCGTGATCGGCGTGATCACTACGCAAGTGACTTATCAGGGCGAATTGTTCGCCAGCGTGATCGATCGGTTTGCGCAGCATATACGAGTCGAAACGCAAATTTGCCCTGATTTGGTGCTTCTAGCCGAACGCGGCGCACTTGATACCCCTGACTCACGCGCGATTGTTGCCCATTATTTAGCGCCTTTACGCACCGCTGGCATCGATCAGCTTGTGCTCGGCTGTACGCACTTTCCATTTTTGATCCCACAATTTCGCGACTATTTGGGCGATGGCGTTGGCATTATCGATCCCGCGCCTGCCGTTGCGCGACAGGTGGCGCGTGTGCTGACTGCGCACGATCTGAGTGCTGCTGATGCTTCACACACGCCGCCCATTTATTACAGCAGCGGCGATCCTGAGCACTTGCGCGTGCTGATCGGGCAGTTGATCGGTGATCACGATGCACAGGTACACGCCGCACCACTTTCTTAACCGTCCATATGTCGAACGTGGTGCAAACGTCGCTCAAGCGTCCATTTCGGCGGCGCAAGCGGCTGTATAATGCGATCAATCACTGTTAAGCAAAATCAGGTATTTTGATGGACGATTCTACTCAACTGAACGAACCGACGCGCCCCGATTTCACGATCCCACATGGCGCGTTCGATGCTGATTTGACGCAAGCTGCCGCGCATGTTTCATCGGAAGCGCCGCCGATTGCAATCTCCAAACCGATCTATACGCCGCCACCTTTGCCGACACAATGGCAGCCGCCGTTAACCGCGCCGAATGGTTTTGGTCGCCCGGCGCAGCGCAGCAATTGGTTGTACGTGTTGATCGCGGTGGGTGTGCTGTTGATCGCGTTTCTATTCAGCATGGGCGCTTTAGTGTATCGACAGGTGCTCAACGCGCAGACTGAAGCACCCACCGCTGCCGAAGTAGTCGCCGCCGCACCAGGTGCCATTACCGCGACGCCCTTCGCGACGCAACCGATCACGCCTGAAGCGACGGCTACGCAAGGGCTAACTATTCAGCCGTGGGACGGTAAACAGCGTTTTACCATGCTGCTGATGGGCATCGATAAGCGTCCTGGCGAAAGTGGCACGGCCTTCCGCACGGATACGTTGATGATCGTCAGCCTCGATCCGGTGACGCACAGCATTGGCGTCCTCAGCGTGCCGCGCGATTTGTTCGTCACGATCCCGCCGAATACGGTGGTCGGGAACAGCTACGGCTTGCAGCGCATCAATTCCGCTTACACCATTGGCGAATTGGCACGACCGGGCTACGGCGCACAATTGGCAGTGCAAACGGTGCAGTATAATATGGGCATCCGCATCAACGATTATGTGGTGGTCGAGTTCGGTACGGTGATCGGCGCTGTGGATACGGTGGGCGGTGTCGATATTGATGTACCCGCGCCGATCAACGATCCCGAATATCCCGATATGAATTTTGGCTATTCGCCGCTGCATATTCCGGCGGGGCACATCCACATGGACGGCACTCTAGCATTGAAATATGCCCGTTCGCGCCACGAGTCGAGCGATTTGGATCGGGCAAAGCGTCAGCAGCAGGTAATCCTGGCAATTCGTGATAAGGTGCTCAGCCTGAATATGGCTCCGCAGCTGATCACACAAGCGCCCGCTATCTGGTCACAACTGAACAGCGGCATTCATACCGATCTGACGCTTGAGCAGTTGATCCAGCTCGGCTTGTACGCCAAGGATGTGCCAAAGGAGAATGTGCATCAGGGCGTCGTCGATTATGGTTACGTCACGTCGCAGGTGTGGCAGGGCATGGATATTTTAGTGCCGAACCGTGCCGCGATCGGTCCGCTGATGGTCAAAGTATTCGGCGCGGGTTACAATGGCTAACTGAGCAGCCGCTAAGTCGCCAATCTGCGTTATGCTCAGGCGCTTAGCTAAAACGGGTGAATACGATGCTACAAATCATTGCTATGGGTGGCGGCGGCTTTTCAATGGAAACGGATAATTCACGGCTGGATCGCTACGTGCTTGCTCAAGCAGCGGCAGCCCATCCGAAAGTTTGTTTTCTGGCACAAGCCAGCGGCGACAGCGCGAGCTACATCGACAAGTTTTATGACGCTTTTGCGGCCTTCGACTGCATCCCGGCGCATCTGTCTTTGTTCAATCCGCACACTGCCGACATCAGCGGCTTTTTGGCCGAGCAAGACGTAATTTACGTGGGCGGTGGCAACACAAAATCCATGCTGGCACTATGGCGTGAATGGGGGCTGGATACCATTTTGCGGCACGCTGCGCAAAACGGAGCTGTCCTTGCCGGGTTGAGCGCGGGGGCGATTTGCTGGTTTGAAAACGGCCTGACCGACTCGATTCCCGGCCCGTTATCGGCGCTGCGCTGTTTAGGTTATCTGCCCGGAAGCTGCTCACCCCACTATGACGGTGAAGCCGAACGACGCCCCGCCTATCAAAAGATGATCGCAACAGGAGCGCTTGCCGCCGGTTACGCTTTTGATGATGGCGCAGCAGGTCATTTTGTGGATGGTGCGCTTAAAGGAGTGGTCAGTTCGCGCCCGTCAGCCAAAGGTTACTATGTGGAGCGCGTGAATGATACGGCGCGTGAAACCGTATTGCCCACCCGCTATCTGAGCGCTACCTGATCAACCGTAACGATAAATGATGCTCTTTAACGTTTACCGACGACTGCTGCGCTTTGCTTTTCGCTTGCTTTACAACGAGATGGCGTTTACCTATGATGCGGTGAGTTGGATCGTGAGTCTGGGCGAGTGGCGCGCCTGGCAGCGAGCGGTACTTGCGCACTTGAACGTTCCGAGCGGCGGGCGCGTGCTCGAATTAGCACACGGCACCGCCAATTTGCAGATCGATTTGCACACGGCGGGTTATGACGCGATCGGCTGCGATCTGAGTCCGGCGATGGGACGGATTGCGCGCCGGAAATTGCGCCGTGTCGGGATTGCACCGCGCTTAGTGCGTGTTTATGCGCAAGCGCTGCCTTTTCGTGCCGAGCAATTTGCCGCACTGGTATGCACCTTTCCGACGGAATTCATTGTTGATCCGGCGACTATCGCGGAAGCGTACCGAGTGCTTGCGCCGGGCGGACGGCTAGTATTCGTGCCGGGTGGCTCACTGATTGGGCGCAGCGTTGCCAAAAGCACGATCGATGCTGCGTATCGTGTGACAGGACAGCGTGACGCGTGGCCGTCGCACATCATGGCGCGTTTTGAAACGGCGGGATTCGCCCTGACGCAAATTGCGCAGCCGTGCAAGATGAGCGTGGCGTATGTGGTCATCGCGCAAAAGCCGGACGCTTGATCTTCGTAGAACGCGATTTCCGAACTGCGCTTTGCCCCTTTGCTCTGTACACGGGGAAAGGGTAGGAGTTCGTGTTTGCATCACAAGTTAAAGCGTGTCACAATCTAGGTTAGTTAGGCTGATAGAGGCAAAAGCCCGTGGCGGCACTCCAGATAAGCACGAAGATAATTGATTTGCAGTGCATTCACTGTAGCTGGCGAACCCATTACGAACGCCCGATTCCGGCGTGTCCGCGCTGTGGTGAGAACATCCTTGAAGCGCGCTACGACCTGGCTGCCTTACGCGAGTCTGGTTGGATCGACACGATCAAGCAGCGACCGAGCGGCATGTGGCGTTACCATGAACTGCTGCCATTGTATGATCCCGCCAACATCGTGAGCATGGGCGAAGGCGGAACCCCGTTGCTCCATGCGCAAAATCTGGGCGCTATGCTCGGCCTCAAAAACTTGTACATCAAAGATGAACGGCAGGGTCCAACCGGCTCGTTCAAGGATCGGCAGGCGTCGGTCGCGATCTCGGTCATGCGTGAACTTGCCATCAGCGAAGCAGTGGTCGCTTCCACAGGCAACGTCGCGATCGCGTATTCAGCTTATGCAGCGCGTGCTGGCATCAAAATGTGGTCATTCCTGACGAGCATGGTGCCCGGTGATAAAATGCGTGAGGCGGCGCTGTACGGCGGCGAAGTGATCAAGGTGACGGGCACTTACGATCAGACCAAGACGATCGCCAACCGTTTCGCTCAGGCGAAAAATCTGTTCATCGATCGCGGCATCAAATCGGTGGCTGCCGTCGAAAGCATGAAGACAATCGCCTACGAAATTGCTGAACAGTTGGGCTGGCGTGCGCCGGACTGGTTCATTCAATCGGTCAGCGGCGGCATGGGCCCGATCGGCGTTGCCAAAGGTTTCACCGAGTTGATCGAACTTGGCGTAGTCGATAAAGTGCCCGCGATCGGCGTGGCGCAGTCGGCAGGCTGTGCACCAATGGTCAACGCCTTCAAAGCTGGCGCGCGCGTTGCGGTGCCGGTTGAACATCCACAAACGAACATTGCTACGCTGTCCACAGGCGATCCGGGACGTTCCTACCAATTGCTATACGATATGATCGGACAATATGGCGGCACGATGGAAGCCGCCACTGATGAAGAAGCCTTCAATGCGACACGCGTCTTAGCGCGCACCGAAGGGATGTCGGTTGAACCAGCAACAGCGGTTGCTTTTGCCGGATTGTTCAAAATGGTGCGGGCAGGCGCGATCAAGCCTGATGAGTTGGTGGTGATCAACTGTTCAGGTCACACGTTCCCGGTCGAAAAGCAGATTTTGGGCGATAAGTACGCGCATATCGTCAAAGTCGATCGCACTGTCAAAACGTCGGCGCTGCCTGAAGAGGGGCTGCTTTCGGCACTGGAACAAATGGAAGCGGCGGTTCACAGCATCGTCGTGATGGAAGATAACCCGGACGCGGCGCGTTTGATCAGTCGCATTTTGCAGGCACGCGGCCATTATGAAGTACATGTCGCGTTGGATGGCCGCCGTGGGATCGAACTGGTGCGCAGCATTCACCCCGATCTGGTGATTACAGACATTATGATGCCCGGCATGGACGGCTTTCAGGTGATCGAAACGTTGAAAGCTGATCCAGAACTGCAAATGATCCCGATCATCGTGCTGACCGCAAAGGAGTTAACCGTTAAGGAGCGCGAACGGCTCAGCGGCAACATCGACAACGTACTGCAAAAAGGCTCGTTCCTGGATGACGATCAGTTGCAGCGTATTGTCGAAAAGCTGGAAGGGCAAATCGATTGACGGCTCGATTGACGGCGATTCGCGTTTGTTCCGCCAGAAGGTGATTTTCTCAGGCTCACTGAGAGGTTAACTGAAACGAAGTTGTGACTCGCTTTTAATCCATTGCGTAAAGAAAAGCCGTAGGATCTTAATATACGCACGCTAGCATCTTGGGCAAAAAACAAGGCATCTCGACATGGCTGATAAGACAACGATATTGTACATTGAAGATGATCTGGGCAGCCAAATGCTCGTTCAACGAATGCTGTCCTTTGCAGGCTACCGAGTGATTGTGGCATCACGCGGCATTGAAGGGATCGATATGGCACAACGTGAACTGCCTAGTCTGATCCTGATGGACATCAATTTGCCTGATTTGAGCGGGCGTGAAGTAACGACGCGGCTGCGCAGTGATGAGCGCTTCAAAACCATCCCGATCGTTGCGCTGACCTCACAGAGCCAAACCAGCGAACGCGATCTGGCAATGGCGGCGGGCGTGACTGGCTATCTGAACAAACCCGTTGACGTGGATCGCCTGCCTGCTCAGGTTGCTCATTATCTGCAAGGCGGCAAAGACACGATCGATGAAGTCGTGCTGAGGAAAGCGCAAGTTGCTTACAGTCAGGAAGTGGTCACGCGGCTAGAGGCGAAAATCCGCGAGCTGGAACGCAGTAATGCCGAACTGCGCCGTCTCGACAAGATCAAGGACGATTTTATCCAACTGACGGCACACGAACTGCGGACGCCCCTGACACTGATCTACGGTTACAGCCGTCTCTTGCAGGACTCGCCCATCGTCAAAAAGCTCAAAGCTGAAGCGTCCGACGTGAGCATGTTTGTGGATGGGCTGGTCGAGTCGATCGAGCGTATGGTAAAAGTGATCAACGAGATTCTGACGATTTCGCGGATCGCGTCGGGGCGCGTCGATCTGAATATCACACCGACGAACCTGGCAACAATCACCGCCGCTGTCATCAAAAATTACCAGGAAGCCGCTCAAAAACGGAACTTGCTGATCAATTTCACGCCTTCACAATGGCCGGTCACTTTACACGGTGACTCTGAACTGCTTGAGTTATGCCTGCATAATTTACTCGGCAATGCGATCAAATACACGCCAGACGGCGGCCTGATCACGTTGAGCTGTCGGGTGGGTGCCAACAACGCTGTAATTTTGATTCAAGACAGCGGAATCGGGATCAATAAAGACGATCAAGTACGCATCTTCGATCGATTTTATACAGCCAGCGATACACAACTGCATTCGACCAGTAAGACTGCTTTTCGCGGCGGTGGTTTGGGGCTTGGTCTGGCAATCAGCCAGGGTGTGATCGAGGCACACGGTGGGCGTTTGTGGGTCGAGAGCGAAGGCCGCGACGAAGAAAAGCTGCCAGGGAGCACCTTTTACATCGAACTTCCATTACAAGCCCATACGAGCACGCCGCAGCACAAATTGCCTTAATATGTTAGCATGTTAGAAAGATCAGTACGACGGACAGATACGACTGAGACACGATTTTATGAGCATCTCTGCACCGCATGAACCATTGCGCCAAAACATTCGGCGCTTGATCCCAGGGCTGTTGTCCCCGGTATTCTTGGGGATGGCGCCGGTGTTGGGCAAGCTCGCTTATCAGGGCGGCTCCGACCCGTTTACGGTGGCGGCGGTGCGGACGGTGTTCGCCGCTTTGATCTTGTGGGTAGTCTACCTGCTGTTTGCGCGGCGCTACATTTTTATCTATCCGGCGGGACTGCTCGGCTGTGTAGTGGTTGGCATCGTCAATGGCCTCGGCTCACTGATGTATTACAACGGGCTGAGTTTGCTGAATGCCTCAGTCGCGCAGCTGCTCAATTCAACCTACCTGATCTTCGTGGTGGTGATGGCGCGCATGGCCGGGCAGCGGCTGACCGGACGGACGGCTGCGCGTGTTGGGTTGACCTCGTTCGCGATCTTGCTGCTGACCATGGGCGGCGTGAATGCGTCAAGCAATTGGTTAGGCATTGGGCTGATGGTCGGCAGTGCGATTTTATTTGCGGGCACAGTGATCCTGAGTCAGCGTGTTTTGTACGAGATGCCCTCGCCCACGGTGACGCTGTACGTCATTACAACGATGGCGGTCGTCGTTGTGATGGCGCGCGCGATTTACAGATTAGCGTGGCCGCAGCTAGACGGGGCAGCACTCGCGATCGGCGCGTTGGGACTCACAACCGCATTGTCACGGCTGATGCTGTTCGCGGGTGTCAAACGCATGGGCAGCTTGCAAACGGTGCTGCTGGTGATCCTCGAAACTGGCGTCACGCTGTTGTTGTCGTTCGTCTTTTTGGGTGATCGATTCAGCCAGATTCAATGGATCGGTGTTGGAGTGATGGGCTTCAGCTTGCTGTTGATGCGCTCGGATGATCTCAAGCGGCGCGATACGATCCCGATGCCCGTTTTGAACATGGCGGGTATTCAGTTTCAGACCGACACCAAAGCGTTTGTGGCAGCCTTTGTCGAGCCGAAAATACCGCCAAATTCGCTGTTGGGATCACCGTCAGCACTGACAACGTCACCTTCTGGCAGCGAAAGCGTGCCGATGCTGCAAACGCCGTCAGTGCTCAACGCTGACCAATAGAATGCTGACCAGTGAAATGCTTGTTGGTAAGTATTCGTTTTGTGAAGCGTTCTAATGGTTGTGTTGTATGATAATGTAGAGGAAATGGGTTGTAATGTCCAGACAAAAAGAGTTGGTTGACGCAATTGCTGCGCTCCCTGGCGTCCACACGGAGCCGCATCGTTTCGGCGGCGTAGAGTTCAAAGTTGGCACACGCGAGATCGGACACGTTCACGGCGATCGCATGGTCGATATTCCGCTGACGCTGGCGATTCGTGCGCAGTTGGTGGCCGAAAAGCGGGCGAACGTGCATCATCTGCTGCCTGAAAGCGGCTGGCTGAGCTATTACATGAATGCTGATCAGGATTTGGCGGGCGCACAATGGCTGCTGAGCTTCTCATATTTGCGAACGCTCGGCCAACTGCGCAAACGCGGTCTGGCAGATCCGGCAAGCGACGCGGTGAACATCAGCGCCGAATTGGATCAGCTTGGCGCAAGCGGTGAATTGCGCACTTTGCTCAGCTGCGTCCAAACTGAAGAAGCTGCTTAACCTGTGAGATTTCGAGTAGTGCGCGGCGTTCGCCACCTGTTGATTATCATTGTGGCTGCACTACTCTTGCCCATCGCGATCGGGATTGCGCTGCGTGGTTACAGCGCTTGGCAAGCGCGCACTGACATCTACACGCTGCAATCCGTGCCCGATCGTCCGGTCGCGATCATTTTTGGTGCGCTGATCTATGGCAATCATAGTTTGAGCGGGATGCTGGCCGATCGGGTCGAAGCGGGCGCGGAATTGTATCATGCTGGCAAGGTCAAGGCGCTGCTGCTGACAGGCGACAACCACATCGACGGATACAATGAGCCGGAAGCGATGCGCCAATATGCGCTGACATTGGGCGTCCCCGACTCGGCGCTGGTGCTGGATTACGCAGGCTTCCGTACCTATGATAGCTGTTATCGGGCGCGCGACATTTTCAAGGTGGCTAAAGTGATCCTGGTGACGCAGGCGTTTCACCTGGATCGAGCGCTGCTCATTTGCAACAGCTTGGGGATTGATGCAGTAGGCGTAGCGGCTGACGAAATGCGACCGGGTGGCTATGAAACGCACACGCTGCTTATGAGCCAATTGCGCGAATTTCCATCAACGGTGCTGTCTGTTATCAATTTGCTGAGCGGACAGAAGCCGACGTTTTTGGGCGAGCCGCTGCCAATTTCCGACTAATAATCTGATAACACGGCGCTAATCTTCGTCGATCTCGTCGTCCATTATTTCATAGACGCGCGCCACATATTCGTCGGCACGCTCCATCGCGCTGAGGGCGTCCACATCTTGCGACTTCATCAGCAGCAGCGACGCTTCCAACAGCGCATCTGCTCCACGCGCAATTAAATCGACCATATCCTGAAATTCGTGCTCGACAATCAGGTTGTTGACGGTTTGTAGCGCGCTTTGCGTCTCTTTACGCGCTTCTTCGAGATGTTTGATAACTTCGCTTGAGATCATAGGCTTCTTGAGTTTATAGGGTTTAAGGTTACTTGTAAAAGGACGGATTATCGCCGCCTGCGTGCAGCCAATCAGTGACAGATTCGATCAGTGCCTCAACGTCCCAATCGTCCGGTTCGGGTGGGCTGAGCGCCTGTCGCAAATCATCGTTTTGCATTTCGGTGAGCACGCGCTGCATGTAGCTGAATATTAATTCAAGCGGCGCGTCTTTGCCCGTGAGCACGATTAAATAATGCGAAATACCCGCTGGCATGACCAGCAAGTGACCATCGTGCGTGCTCAGTTGAAGCGTGTGCATCCGACCACCCCCTAGCTCGGCAGATAAACCACTTGCCAGCACTTCAGCCGCTTTGATCATCGATGCGACGCGTTGTGCTGCGCTGCCGATCCGGTTAGACGTGGCGACCAAATGACCCGTGCCATCCACCAACAAGGCTACATCCACATATGGATTTTGCACGATCTCGTGAAACCAGTTCACGCCGCACCCTCCAAACTGCTCATAATGCCCTAATATAGCACAGTTGCGGATCGGAATAATCAACATAGTGTTAAAAAGAATGCGATTTCTTGACAAATGCAGTCATCAGCGTGGGCAGCCTTGCGCATCCCAATCGTAAAAGCCCTCATAGAGTTGATCGCCCTGATAAGTGCTGCCAATGCGCCAGATCACGAACAGCAGTGGTAAGTTGCCACCTACCACCATTTGATCGGTTTGCACGCACCACAATTCATCGGCGTTGTGCGTTTTGGGATCGCCTTTAACTGTGCGCGTCAGCTTTGCGCCGTCCTGATGCAAATCGTGCAGCAAGCGCCGCGCCGTAGTTTCCGGTTCGCTGACAGCGTTACTAACAGTGCTGCTGGCAGGTGTACAGGCAGTAGGTACAATCAGGCTGATAGTCAGCATCAGCAGGAAGATCACTTTAGATATGGCGGATCGCTTAAACTTCAAAAAATACCTCGTGGCTGCTCTGTTGATCTGGGTGATGATTTGCATCGACGCTCTGGCGGTCATGCCCGTGCGTTCACAAGACGGGACGCCACAAGCTACGCCTTCGCCGCGCCCTAATCCAGCCGCTCATGATAACCTGTGCGTGGGTATTGCCAGCGACTCGAACGGCTATGGTCATGTGACCTTTCAAATCCCGGACGATCGCATTGTGATTGCGTATGTCACGCCGCTCTGGGTGTTCATGCAGCAAGCCTTGATTGATGCGGGCATGATTGACCTTGGTGTGATCGATGGCAGCTTATCGGCGGGCGCGCTGACGGGCATTGATCAGACCGATTACCTGCGCAGTGTGCCCTATACAACACTCTTGAATGCACATTGCGCCGTCGTAACTGTTGGGCCGTTCATTCCCGATGTGGCCGCTGCCAAAGCAATACCGTACGATTATATCGCGAACCTGCGCCAAATGGTGGCCGAGCTGATACATGCCACGCCGGACGGCAAGATTTTGATCCTGAGTCACTACCAGACGGTGCGCGCCGATTTTACGGTATCAAACTCCGGGGCAGGCTTGACTGCCGATCGGATCGCTGCCTTCAACGCGGCGCTGTTCGAGGCGTGCGCATCCCGGCAAAGTTTGGGTGGCGTGCCACAAGTGACGTGCATCGATACTGCGCCGTTTTTTGCGGATTTCGGCGCAGCAGGGCAAAGCTATGTGCTCGGCACAACCTCTAAGGCGGACTATGAGGCGAGCTTGTTTCGGCGCAATGGGTATAGCCATTTTATCGATGATTATTGGGCACAGCATCCTGACGGTGCGCTGATTGGCGATGGAATTCACTTGAATCGCGCCGGACGTATTCGCTTCACCCGCGAACTGGCAAAATATGTGGCAGTGGCATTAGGTCGCACGGCCTTGAGCAGCACGCCGATCATCGCAACTCCTTAGAAATGAGCTGCGGCAGATAAGCTGAGTTGTCAGATCATCAGTGTATAAGTGTATTTTATATCACAGATGGCTCACGAGCGCGGTGAGTGCTTGCGGCGTGTTCGTCGTCAAGAAGTCAACACCAGCTTCGATCAGGCGAGGCACACTGCTTTCGGCTATTGAGTTGCCGACATCTAACGTATAGGCGTCCAACATGATCCCTGCCGCATGAAGCGCATCTGCCCAATTGAAACCATCGTCAAGCGATTGAATCAGCAATTTGTAATTGATGTAAAACACGCTGATATTCGGTACAAGCCCAACAAATGCGCCGCAGCGATCTGCCAGATAGTCAGCCGTTGACCAGAATTTAGTCATCGCAATCGGATGTTCATCCAGATAACCATACGCCCCCTGTTGATGTGGAAATATCAACGGGTGCGGCGATGGCTCGCGGAAATCCAGATAAAAGCCAATGTCGAAACCCAAATCGAGCCAGGGCGCTAATCGTCGCAGCTTGCGGAGCTGCCAATCAGCGCCCGTGCTGACTAACATGCGCTTTTGCAGCGGCTCAATAATCGTCAACAGTCGAAGCAGTAGCTCATCCGTACCGAGTGGGATCATATTTTTGAAGTCAATTTGTAGGCGGGTTGGCGTATCGTACTGCTGAAACAGCGCGACCACTTCACTCAGCAGCGGCACGCGATAATCTGTTGCTGCGCCGTTCTTTTTGAAGTACAGCGTTTGCGCTTGCGCTTTCGTCGTCTTGCCGATCTCACCCGTGCCGGTGGTTCCCGTGTCCAGCGTCGGATCGTGTACCAGCAAATAATCACTGTCAGCCAACGCAGTTACGTCGATTTCGATGACTGGAGCGTGCGCTTCGAGACAGGCGCGGATCGCCTCCAGCGAATTTGGTACAGCGGCTTGACCATCAAGTGCGGCCATGTGATGTACTATGATTGGCATTGAAGCTGACATCGCTGGCATATAAAAAGTCCTCGCTTTTCCTATTTGTGTTTGATGCTTACTCTGACGGGTTCGCCCATTCCAAATAAATTGGGTTGCTGAGCGCGCGTAAAACGCCATTCGATGCGCGCACTTCGATCAGCGCCCATTGCCAACTCGGTTCGGCTGACCAGCTATACGGCGCGGCGGACTCATGAGCGCTGTGGAGATCGACTTCAGCATGAACAGTGCCATTGACGATCAGACGCAGCCGATCACCCGTTTCGCCGCCGTCAACTTGTGCGGAAAGCTGAGGCAATGCGTCGTCGGATACGTGCACTGTATCACCCATGATCACCGCCGGATACCCTTCGTCTTCTGCCGTAAACGATAACTGCACTTTGCCATCGCTCAGATAAACGTGACCTTCTACGATCCCTTGCAGGATCGCGGCCTCAGTCAGATCATCGGCGTAAACCACGCTGTAGCCGTAGTGCGGCGGCATGGTGGGCGCGCGATGTATGTCCGTGCCTGCCGTCGCCACCAGCCGATACCCTTGATTCAGCCAACCATACCACAGTTGTACAGCAGACTCGTTATTGCTGTCGCCGTCCCAGTCCGAATTCCAGACCTCGACACTATGGGCATTTCCCGGCATCATATCGGCATATTCCCACGCACAGCCCGTGCATATTGCGCCGCCGGGCGCTTTGGGGTGAGCAATGATGAATTGTCCGTTATGATTTTCAACCGCACGCTGAATATCCGCAATCGAATAGTGATCACGAATGCGCCAGTCCAGCCAATTATGAATGCCGAGCGCCAACGCATGACCATAAAACGTAGTCAATTCGATGCCACCCATGGTCAGCAATTCGGGTGTGCTCAGTTGAAGAATGCGTTGCAAGCCGGATACGGTGTTGTGATCGGTCAGCGTGATGAAATCAAGCTGTTCAGTGCGTGCCCAATTGAGTAGATCAGGAATATTCCAGGAACCGTCAGAGTGAAGCGTATGACTGTGCAGATTGCCGCGATACCAACCTGCGCCGCGTGTCGTGACTCCTACTGATTGCGAAGGTTCAACCGCTGGACTGTTCGCGCTCACGATGGGCGTGTCGGTTGTGGAAATGTCAATTGTATAGGTAATCGGTTGATCGGGCAGCGCCATATGCACATCAATCACGATGTTCCACACGCCCGGCTCGATAGCTCCCGCCAGAAAACCCGGCGTCGATTCGGTGACACCGATTGCAATCGACTGTACGGGAACCAAGCGATGCCATGCGCCTCGACAGCCGCTCGGATCGAATACAGTGAGCGTCAACAGATTTTTGTACGCGCCCACTTGCTGCGGTTCGTAGCGAAATTCAATGGCAATCTGCGTCGTACCCGGCTCAACTGTAAATTCATGCGGAATGTGTGTATGCAAATCCCGATCAGTCAGAATGGCGGTAAACTGAGTTTTCATATTTGCGCGGCTTTGACTAGACGCTCTGCCAAAAAATGACGCAGCGTTGCCAATTGTTCGATCATTTGCGCTTCCGGCATTTCGCCAACTTCAAGCGTTACCCACGGATCGGGCGTGTGATCGAGCGTCCAGCCGAGCAGTTCGAGATCGTCGGCTTCTATCGGCTGATGCAGATCAACGCGCTGATCGCCTTGCCAACCAGGACGCGTAATGTGAATCTCACGTACTTTGTGGAGTGGCATCGCTTGCAGATATTCATGAATACCCGACCAGTGCATATTATGAGCGCTGATTTGGGCATGAGCCAGATCGAGCAGCATATCGCAGCCGGTCGCTTCCAATAACTGCGTGAACAATTCTGGTTCGCAGATGTACTCGTAGGCATTCGTCGGATGATAATTGAAGTTTTCCAGCGCCACCGGAATATTCAACCATTCGCGCAGCCGTTTAGCGTGGCGCGTGATGTTCGCGACCACCACCTCACGCGACTGCAAATCCGAGTCGTTACCTTCACGATACGGGCCGTCACGGTGCGCTTGTGGCTCAGCGCTGGCCCCGATCCCGGTCGAGAACCATGGCGGACGCGCCAACTCCATGAGTAGTTGACCTTCGCGCAGCACATCGTCGGTGAACGGCGCTTCATAACTCAGCCAGAACGGTTCCGGCAAATCGTGAATCATGACAGGTTTCAAAGCCACTACTTCCGGCAACCGTTCGCTGAGCAGTTGGCCGTACCAGACAATGTAATCCACATCGAGCTTGCCTTGTTCGGCTAAAGCAAACGCCATTTTCGAGATAGAAATACCCAGTTTAGTTGCCATCATCGTTGATCCTTAATCTTACACAAGGCTTATGTTACTTGGGCGGACATTTGCTCCATAGCAGCGCGGCTCACTTCGACGGGCGGCTGATCGGCGCGATAGATCAGGTAGCGCGTGGCGACTAATGCGATAGCGCTGCCTTCGGTGAAGATGGCTGTCTTGGGCAGATAAACCTTGAGTTCACCAAAACCGGGCATCAGGACAATTGCCTTGCGATAATGTCCCAGGTCAATCAGATGATCGATAGTACCGTGCCAGGCGTCCGGCGTTGTTTCGGGCACGACTACCACATCTTCCGGGCGAATCGCCACCGTGACCGTCCCATTGAACGAGTCAGGTGCGCTCAACATCTGATTACCGATTTGAAGCGTATGATCAGTTTGCGTTGCGGGTAGTAAATTCATAGTGCCGATGAAATCCGCTACAAACAGCGAACGCGGGTTTGCATAGATCGCGCTCGGTACATCAAGCTGTTCAAGGCGACCCTTGTTCATCACCGCGATGCGATCGGCCAGACTGAGCGCTTCTTCCTGATCGTGTGTCACAAAAATAGCCGTGATATGCACCTGCCGCTGAATACGGCGCAGTTCTTCGCGCAGACGCACGCGCAGCAAAGCGTCCAGGTTGCTGAACGGTTCATCAAGCAAGAGAATCTTTGGTTCGAGTACCAACGCGCGTGCTAACGCCACGCGCTGCTGTTCGCCGCCGGAAAGCTGAGTGGGGAAGCGCGGCCCATAATCTGTCAGCCCAACGAGTGTCAGCGCATCGTTTACTTTACGTTCGATCTGGTCTTTCGGCAGCCGTCGCAGGCGCAGGCCGAAGGCGATATTGTCGAAGATACGCATGTGCGGCCACAGCGTATACTTTTGAAAGACCATCGCGGTTGGACGGCGATTCGGCGGCAGATCAACGACTGATGCACCATCGATCAACACATCGCCGTAGCTAGGCATCTCGAAACCACCGATCATGCGCAGCGCCGTTGACTTTCCGCAACCGGAAGGTCCGAGGATACATAAAAACTCACCATCTGCGACTTCCAGGCTTACCTGATTTACAGCTTTTACGTCGCCAAATTGTTTGGTCAGTTGCAGCAAGCTCAAAGTAGACATTGTGTTGATTACACTCCAAATCCAGCGGTCAAATAGCTGCCACGTACTAACCGTCGCGCAAAGAATAACAGCACCAGTGACGGCACCCACAGCACCAGCGACAAAATCGCGCCGTACTGCGTGACCAGGGTATTGTTGATCAGCGGGTACATGATCACTGGAATAGTCAGCACATTCGGCGCGCCGATTAGGATCACCGCGACCGCTTCGTAAAACGTGCCGACAAACGTGAGCAGCAGCGCCGAAGCAATGGCCGGGAATACCAGCGGAACTGTGATGCGGAAAAAGACCTGCCAACGCGATGCGCCCACGTCCATCGCCACTTCTTCCAAAGATCGCTCGACGCCCTGAAAAGCGGCAGTCGGTATCCAAATCATGAGCAAGGTAGTATTCAACAGCTCGATCAGGATCACGCCAAATTGTGTGCCAATCAAGTGCAGCCGGAAGAACACAACCGCAATGGCTACGTACAGCGCAAAACGCGGAAAAGCGTTCGTCAGCAAAAATGACAGCAGCAAGAACTGACGCCCGACAAAGCGCATTCGGGCGAAGGCGTAAGCGGCGGGTAGGCATACAAGCGCCGACAAGATGGTTACCGATACCGAAATGAGGATCGTATTCGGGATTGCAGCACGTACATCGGCACGGGCAAACGTCAGTTCCCAAAAGTGAAAGCCGAACTCTTGCGGAATTAACGAGCCACCTGTCCAACGGATCGCAAAAGCCCATAAAATGACGGTGCTGATCGGGCCGAGAATGAAAAATACCAGAAAGGCGAGCAGCACCCAACCGATCCAATCGCGCTGAGCCGATCGGCGTTTAGGTATTGCAGCAGCGGGTACTGAGACTATTGGCGCAATAGCACTCATGCAAATTTCTCCTGTCCAGCCCGCTGACGAATAATCGTCCGAATGTACAGCAGTCCGACAATCGCGCACGCCAAAAAGGTGATCACTGCTTGTGTTTGTGCTTCAAGCGGCGCAAAGAATTGGTTGTACGTGTTTTGCATCAGCACGCCCATCACTTGCGGCGCTGCCGGACCGATCAAATAGGGAAGCGTATAACTGCCAAATATGCCGATGAAATTCAGGCAAATCACGATCAACAGTGGACGCTCGATCAGTGGCAAGATAATCAGCCGGAATACCTGAAAAATATTCGCGCCCACATCGCGCGCGCTTTCAATCACTGAGTCGTCCACCTGACCTAATCCGGCGGTCAGGATCAACACTGTGAATGGCAGACCTTCCCAAACCACAGCGAACACAACCCCTTCAGGACGCAAATACGCCGTGCGGTAGCCAGTCAATCCGAACAGCCGATAAACCGCATCAAACACAGGTTTGGTTCCCGTAGCGTGAATCAGATTATCGATCATGCCGCGTGGTGCCAAAAATTGGATCAACGCATAGGCCAGAATAATGCCCGGTACAAATAAGGGGAATATCGCTAACCCCTGCACAAAATTTGACAGGCGGCTCTTGCGAAAACGCAGATATAGCGACAGCACCAAACCGATGATCAGGAGGACGAACACGGCAGTCAGCGTGATCTCAGTCGTAAAGACTAGACTGGCGACGCTGTTCGGGTCATTGAAGAACGCACGGTAGCGATCCAACGTGAATAAGCCGCCGCTGGTCGTTTCGTCGGGCGTCAAGGTTCGGATGACCGACTGAATAGCTGGAAAAAAGATCAGCGCAGCCACCAATATAATAGGCGGCGCAATCAATAAATAGGGGATCAACCGCCCGACAACAGTCTGCTTCGGGACACGTTTGTCAGTGAGAGATTGTGTTTGGGTACTCATAAAGCCCCTCTTTTGGGCGATAAGTGCCCGCTTCCACCGGGTGCAATCACAGCAATCACGGCGGAAGCAGGCGAAGTCAAAACGTTTAACGGGTGCTTATGAGGATTTGGTCGCCGCCATGGTCGCCATCATCGTTGCCGACATAGCGGGCGCAGTCGCGGCCATTGTTGCCGCAGCGACGGTTGGTACGGGAGTCGATGTCAACACCAGGTTGGTTGCAACTTTGTTGTACCAGCCCTTGACCAAAGGCGCGCTCCAGTTGCCACCCGGCCAATAGGGAACATTGTCCGTAATGACGTTGACATACTGCTGTTGCAGGGCAGCAGGCAGCAGTTTCCAGCTAATCGCCGGGAAACCGCCAATATCCTTGATCACTGAAGTCTGGCCTTCAACGCTCAGCATGTAGTTCACGAAATCCTGTGCGCCCTTCAAATTCTTGGCGTTCTTTGGAATGGCGAACGTCGTGTAACCGCCGGGCATTGGCAGATCGGTGAATTGAACCAGCTTGGTGCTGGCGGGTAGTTGACCCAAGTTGATCCCTTGAATGGCCTGATCCGACCAGGCAGAAATCATATCCACTTCACCGCTGGCGAACAGTTTCAGCACCGGATTGTTTCCAGCCGGGTACGAACCTTTATCGTAAACGTAGTCGTTGATGCTGTTGAGCAAGTCGAATGCTTTGGGATAATACTGATCGACAACGGATTGATCGAACGTGTTGAATAACGCCGGATTCTTGCCGGACACTTCGTACAAGGCACGCACGACGAAGTTACCACCGCTGCCACCCTGATCGGGACGGCAGTAGACAAACTTACCGGGGTGCGCTTTGATCCAGGTTATCAGATCAGCAAACGTCTTGGGCACCTGATCAGCGGGCACAGTGTCGCTGTTGTAAGCGAGCAGTACCTGCGAACCACGGTACGACACGCCCAAATCGGTGAACGTAGCCGCTTTGGTCACATTTGCCATGTTCGGGATGTCCTGAACGGTTGGCTTGTACCACAAACCGGCCTTGATCGCATCGGCATTACCACGCGGATCGGTATCCATAACTTCAATCTGTGGATCACTACCTGTTTGCAAGGCGGCCAAAGCGCGTGCAATGATCGGACTATCGCCGGTTGCACGATCATTGACAAAATTAACGGTGTACTGTGGATAAACCTTCTGGAAAGCTGGAATGATCTGGTTCTGCAGCCAATCGGTGATATTGGTATCGCCGTTGCTGTACACATTGACCACGGTAGTTGTCTGTGCATGGGTTGGCAGCGAAGCCGCAAACAGGGCCAAGACCGTCACTGCGATAATGAGGCTGGAAGCGAGATGCTTTCTAAACATAATTCGTCCTTTCATCTATCCAGAAACTCGGCTCGTGAATCGAACCTCGCCGCCAATGATGATCGATAACAATGAAGAAATGTTTAACGCTATAGGCGGATTGTTATAAATCGAGGTTAACCAGACAAAGCAAGGACTTCATCAATTTTTAATAATAATCGCGATCATAATAAATTTTTCAGTATCAAACAGATTACATGTGAAATGCTTGTCTGATGAAATACTGTGCGATTTTACAGTGTTGAAAATAGCAAGCTGATCTAACCCCTCATGCAGTGACGTATCGACGCATACTCGGACAAGCCATTGCGATTGAAGCATTTGAGCAAATAGGCGGGGCATTTTTCAAAAAACGTCGTCATGGGGCGATTGAAAACAACCTTCAATATCGTCGGGATGTAACTTTTCATGAAGATGCTTGCATGTTGGCCATTGGTACCGCGTCCCAAGCGATTGCGCTCTTGAACAATTTCGTTTTGTGGCAGCTATGATCGCACTACATAACTAATTGCAAAACACGCTTTAGAGCCAAATCATGCAGAGGCAAATATATCTTCGATGGGTAAGAACGGCCCAGCATAACCAATTGCGTTGAGTATCGCCATATATGCAAAAATCAGGGGCGGTTGGCGCAATTGAGACAGAGCGGGCGCTCCGATAATCGCAATATCCTGGTCGGGCTTTACCATACCCAGATCGGCAGTCGAAAGCGGTTGACCGGTTGTGGTCATGAAACAGATTAAGTCGGGTGCCATCGCCAACGGCTGTGCGTGTTGATTGCTCCAAACCAACAAATTGTCGGGTTGATTGTACACCACAACTTCTGTCGAGCCATTCGAAAATACGGATGAACCGAGACTGGTAACACCTTGTGAAAACATCTTGAGCTGCCCAATAAACAACAGGTGACCGTGTAAATAATCCACTGCCGCTTGCACAGGTGACCCCGCCTGCTGCTGCGCTTCGCGAATAGTGCGTCCGAGTGCAATCGCGTAGGAAATACTACCTGCAACCGCGTTCTGCTTCATCGTTGCACCGTTCATCGACCACATAGCGAGGGCGACTCCCTTATTGAAACTTGGCGCACCAAGCAACATTGGAAAAAGTGCTTCCATCGTCACACTATTGTTCGCGCCGTTAATCGTGAGTTGAGCCGTTTCACTAGCGGCCACCGCAATCGGCGACATGGGCAGCGACGCCCAGGTACATGCCAGCGGTGACGGGATAGCACGTCGCGCGCCGTCTGCGTCAACGACGATCAAGTTGTTTGCTGCCGCGACAGCAAGCGGAATAAAGCTGTTTCCAGCGCCCGTCTCCAAGGGAAGGACATGCGAAAAGGATTGCGCTTTCGCTTTTTGCAATGATTGATAAGCGCAGCTTGTCACCTGTCCATAGTCGATCGATTGCTTTTCAAGGACGGCGGGCACACCAGCGAAAGATGTAACACCCATCATCGCATCATCGGGGACGTCGCTCACTTCTGCCAGACGCACACTATTCGGTGGCAATGTTTTGATAATTTGTGCGCCGAGCCACAAGGGGCCGCCGCCGCCGCTTCCTAGCAGCGCTGCGCCGAACAACAAATCCGTCAAATCCGTATTGGTCAATGTTCTGAGCGTCATCGATCATCCTTTTGAAATCGTACCCAACAAAAGCAGTGTATCAGTCCAATGCCTGCTTGTCCAAAGGAATATCTGACTGCCCGCTACGCAGAAATTATCGGCTCGAAACCAGTTTGTGGTTGGAGTCCCAATTCCGCAAATAGACGTTGCGCCGCCTGACGATGTTGATTTTGTTCGGCTGATGACAAATTCGTGAGCTGCGCTAAGGCATCTTGTGCCAGACCGCCGTAGTAGGGAATGCGGAGTGTAGTTGCCTGCGCAATTGCTTTTTCCCAGGCAGCTTTTGCCTGACTTGGTCGATTCTGAAAAAGAGCCGACCATCCCTGATACACCGCCGCTGCAGGCCGAGCGTAAGCGTACAGCCGACCGTAGCTACGCAGCTTTTTTGCCGCATCCGATAGGATTTGCAGCAAGTGAGCGTGTTCTACGGTTGCAGCCGCCGTGCCCATTTGCCGCAATTGGGTGCTGCTTATACGTGCTAAAACCTCGTATAAATCAAAAAAACTGAGATTAGGGTTGAGCGGCGCTTGTCTCGAAATTTGGTGTGCCGTATCGAGAGCGATGGAAAACTCCGTGTTTCCTTCGGCTATATAAAGCGCGGCTTGAAGGGCTTTGTACAGCGCCTCGTTCAGAGGCACGGCTTTGAACTGATCTGCAAACAGCGCCGCTGCCGCTGCCGAGTCGCGGAAAAGCGACAAATCATCAAAGCCCGCTGCCGTTAACTGATGTGTACGTACTAAAAAAGCGCCATACCCAGTTAAGAACATAAATTGCATTTCACGGTCGCCGCGCGTTTTGCTGTGGTTGTAGCCTGTCAGCAGCTTTTCGGGCGTCCGCCGGAAGTCACCCATCTGCTGGTAAGTCAAACCGAGACAAAATTGCGCAAGATCAGTGCTATGCAAATCGCCCAAAGAAGCAGCGCGTGTTTCGACCTCCGTAAAGCTTGCTACTGCGTCACCCCATTGAGCAATCATAAAATCGTAGGCAGCCATTTGAGCCTTAGCGCCGACCGTGTGTATCGGGTTGATCTTATGTTCGAATTGATCGCGTTCTATGAGTCGTAGTGCTAAGCGGCGGTAATAATTGGAAATGCCGCGTAACGAGACCATCCCCAAAGCCAGATGCAGCCATGTATAACTTACGACGGGTGAAGCTACTGTGCCGGGTTTCAACGTCTCGATCCGATTGAGCACGGCAAGGATGGTATACAGCATCTTACCGATCTGACCGCGCGATTGATAGACGATGGGCAGCGTTAGCAGCGCATAAAACATCTGCTCTTGCAGCCAACCACTGCTTTGTCGGGCAAGGTAGCGTTTCGGCCAAAGTCGGTGCAGTGTTTGTATACCGATTTCGCGGACTGTGCCCGCAACGATCCCCAACCGACTGGTAGGTGGAGGACGCATTCCCATCGCATGTACACCATGTTCGAGATTTACAATCGCCTCATCCATTTTGCCCATGGCGAAGTAGGTCATTCCGACAATGCTGTAGCGGAGTGCACGCCGCTCATTGGAGATTAGGGGCAGAACATTATCAAACGACATGGCCGTATTGATGTATTGGATTGCCTGGAAGCTGGCATTTTGCACTATTTGCTGAGCGGCTTGTTCATTGTAGTGAACAGCCTTTTCCGCAACACCTGCTTGTGTCCAATGGTACGCCAATGCAGCATATTGGGCTGGAGCGTCGGGGTAAACGCTCTCAATAGCTTGTGCGACTTGCGCATGTAACATTTGTAAACGCCCCGACTGCTGACGTATATCCTGTACAACCTGTTCGCGCAACTTATCGTGTGCAAATCTCCATCGATTTTCTTCGGGATCGAGAACGGCAATGTTGGCATACGCATTGAGCCACGGCTCAAGTGCAACATCAGGGGCTAGATAGCGTAGCAAATTCAGATCGAGATCACGACCAATAACTGCCGCCAAATCCAGTAGTGGGCGTCCGTGCTGCGGCGCACGTGCCAGTCGGCTGCGCAAGGCGGCAATCATGCCACCCACGACAATACTTTCTGGCAGCGGTTTGCTGGCGATGTTTTGGAGGCCACCAGCTTCTTCAGCTAAAACGTGAAGCGTTTCGACGATGAAGAAAACGTTGCCTTCTGTTTCCTGCTCCAAAAAGTTTACAATGCGTGGTTCAAAACCGACAGCACCCAGCATTGAGCCGCTCAACTGCGCGATTTGGTCGTGATTAAATCGCTTCAGACGGATAGTTTGTGCGCGTGGTATCTTGCTGTGAAGCTGAGGGGTTTCATCGTCGCGATAACTGCCCAACAGTAGCACCGGCAGTGAATCCACCCGCTGTGAAAGTTTGTCCAAAAGCGTCAAACTTTCGTCGCCAGCCCATTGTAAATCTTCAAGCAAAATAATGAGCGGTTTTCCGACGCGCTGCAAAAGATCGATCACAACGCTGGTGAGCCGCTCCCCGGATGCAGTGCCAGCCAGATCAGACAAATCCGGCACAGAGCGCTTGAGCAAGGTTTCGAGTTGCCATATAATAGGTTTAAGCGCGCCTGCTTCATTATCACTCAGAGGAACAAGCACACTTAACCACTGTAACACATCTTGCCAGACACGGTACGCAGTTCCACCTTCCGCAATAGCTTGCCCATGTAGCACCAAAACATCTTCTACTAGTGCTTGCACGCGCATTTCGGCAAGCAGGCGTGATTTGCCGGTACCGCTTTCGCCCGCAACCAGCCAAGTTGCACCGTGCGACTGAACGATGGCTGTCATTACCTTTTGCAGTGTTGCTAGTTCTGCTTGGCGTCCAACGAACGATGCAGCTTGCAAATAGCTCTCTCGGATCGCAAGCGTTTCTATGGGTTGAGTGTAATGCAGCGCCTCGCTCAGGGAAGCAATGACAGCGTTCACCGTTTGGAAGCGGTCTGTCGGGTCTTTGGCGAGCAACCGCGCCAACATGTGCGCCAGTTCCGGGCTGAACATGCTGTAATCAAGCGTTTGGTATAAAATGTGATCAATGGTTTCCATGATCGTAAGCGCTTCAAACGGGAAAATCCCTGTGAACACTTCATAAGCGATCATGCCAAACGCGTAAATGTCCGAGGCGATGGTGGATGCGCCACCCTTAAATATTTCGGGCGCGATATAAGCCAACGTTCCTGAAACAATTTCTGAGCCCTGATGAGCAACCCCCGCCGAAAGCGCCAGGCCAAAATCCAGGACTTTAACCTGTCCTTCAGCCGTACAGAGTACGTTGCCAGGCTTCAAATCACGGTGAATTATACCATGTTGGTGCAAATAGGCCAACGCTTGGAGTAGTTGTATGAGCACATGAACTTTAAAGGATTCGGGCTGCTTGAGCGCCGCAACTGAAATCTTTACGTGTGTTTCCAACAAATCCATTGTAAAAAAGGGCTGCTGATCGACATCAAAGCCGTAATCTAAAACACTGATAATGTTCGGATGGCGTAGGCTGCTCAAAATCTTGAATTCGTTGGCAAGTACCGTTTGCAAACTCATTTTAGCAGGATTGAAAGTTCCCACAGCACCAAAATCGATCATATCAGCGGATTTCGTGATCTGTTTGAGCGCAACAAATGATCCTGTCAATCGGTCAGCAGCACGGTAAACAACACCCATACCGCCTTCACCGATTTTCTGGAGAAGTTCGTAACGGTTACCTTTCAGAGTACCCATCGCTATAGTATTATACAAAGGGGTCGATGAGGTATGTGTCATAGGGAAAAGGCTTCAAACCAATCATTTTGAGTGTAATCAACAAAGTTTACACGCATTTATAATCAATTGCAAACAAAGGCAACCCTACCGTGAGACTTCATACCACAGAGTTTGAACACGTTTATTTATGTCCAATGATATTAAATATTAGCCCAGTTTAACCGGTCAGGCTTTTGGAAAAGCTGTGTAAAAAGCTGAGCAGAAGGAAATTGCGCCGTCTGCGTTGTTCCGCTTCTAAGCGACTTCGCAATAATTGGCTCAGTTTGCAATTTGCCAGACCATCAGCCGCGAGGCTGTTGACGGCGGTTTGTAGGGTTTCCAGGGCACTTTCAATGAGCGTGAGCTGAATGCGATTTTGAATTAGACAATCCTCGATCTCATGTAAGGGCAAGTCAAAAACGTGATGCAAGCTCAATCCCTTTATGTCTGCAACATACACTATAGGTACTGTGGCGCGCCTCATCGCAAAATCCTCTTCCCAATCTATGGCGTCGTCACCCAATTGGTCGGCCAGGGCAAGCGCGGTATAGGCATTGTTGACAACGATTAGATGGTGGGAAGTCTGGCTGAGGGTGGCTAAAGCGAAACAGGCAGTATGCCAAGCCGCTGCCTTGCCGTGGGCGACCATGCCCATCAAATTCAACGAGTAAGGATACGTGTGTGTATCAATACATTCTGACTCTAGCGCCAGTACATTGAATATTTCGCGCATGTCAGCGTAATAGTGCGGCCAAAATGGACTGTCCATCTCGAAAAGCACACTATATTGCTCTGTTGTACTCAGTGCGATATGCTGGTAAATCAAAGGTATAACAGCGCTATCTGGTGTCTGTTTGTCAATTAAGTGATCGAGCAGGACATAGCCGATGAACATCGCAATATAGCCTTGCGCCACAAGCTGCCGCTGCGTTTCAGGCACATCGAAGATGTCGTCTAGAATCCATGGCAGCAACAAATAATCGCTGCCATACACATCAAGCAATGACGTGATATTGCGCTGAATTTTTGCATGGCGTAAAACCCGTGAGTCGACTGCGAGCTTTTGTAGCGTAGGGTGCATTTTAGGGATGATGTGCTGGAAATAAAACGAATCAAGAATCGCTTGCTGTTCAGCGTTATCAAACATTGGTACTTCCTTCGCGTTGAGAAAGTATGTGTCAATAGTCAACAATAACCCGCTGGTCATGTGGCGCCGTAAACTAGCACAATTTAACAATATTAATGTTACGCGATATTTACAAATCACATAGTTAAATAGGCAAACCTGAACTAGTCCGGATTTGCCTGTGAGTGATTTACCACCAACCGTATTTGCGATTGTCCCCTTTCAAAGTTTCTTGCAAGTGATGTATATAGGCATTAATTGCATCGATGTCTTGATCCGTCGCACCCAATTCATGCAATGAAGCTTTGGCATTTTGCAAGTGATGTATGGCGTTTTCAGGGTTACGAATAATTTGTGTTGCCAAATGCGATAGCAACATGACTTGACGCTCATTCAGAATGGCTTTGTTCTCTTGCATCATGGTCCACTTCATAAAATAGATAAATTCAGACAAGATGAGTGTAAAACACAAAGCTGTCGGAGTCAACTGTTGAGCAACCGACACCGCCATCGGCAAAACGCATTTTGTCACTGTGCTTAAATCCGAGTGCAACGGCGATCACGTTGTAAATGGGTGAATGTGTGTCTTTATGTAATTTGCGATTTTGGCAAATATTCAGTTCGATATTATGGACGATCCCGCTGATGCTGAAATTGCTGCTGCCGATAATGCCCGCGCCAACGCTTGATCGGATACGCGTGCTGTCGTAATCGAAAATGTACGCTTTGGCGTGCCGCCGCCCTTTGGTATAGACGCGCACTTTGATCCGACCCTCAGCGATGCCGCACCAATTTAAGTATTGTCTAAATTAATCAGGTCAAATCGACCTTAAAAGCACGCGCCAATTCCTCGCGCACTTTTGGTAAGTCCGCTGTGATTAAATTTTTTGCGACTTGCTCACTGTACCAACTTTGCCATGAACCGCGTTCAAGGTAACGCACATCCCAACATGCCTTTTTCAGTTTTTCATAGGATCGAAAGGCCATTCGTGCATGAGTTTGTATCATTTGAGATCGAAATGAATGCCGACTGCCCCCTTTATACCGTATCCCTTTTGCTATGAAACATGCTTCGGCATAGTGTAGAGCCGCATAAAACGCGCTCGTAATCGCCCAATCCCGATATTTTGGATTGGTAGTTATAATCAGGTTTGCCCACTCCTGATTATGTTTGGCCTGCTCGATATGCTCTGCCCGATTAGCCATTCTCCCTCGAATACACGATCGTTGCGTCTACGCCAACAACATCGTTCGGCGATATGCCCATCGCCAAAGATATGAAGTGAAAATCTAGCGAACTCTGAGGAAATGCGTCCATAACAGCAGTTTCTTCATCGATTAATCGGTCCAACAGTGCGGAGTCGTATTCGGGTTCGTTCGTGAATACCCAATAGAGGGACGTATTCCCCATAGCTTCAACATATATCATTTGTACTTCGTCAGTATTGCTGAAGTGTGTAGCAACATATTTGGAAGTAGCGGTTCGCTGCATTTTTGCGGGTAAATACGCAGTGTCATATAACCCCCATTGCGCTGCTATCAATTGTTCGATAAATACAACGATGCTCGGCAAATCTGCATCGTATTGATTAGGTATTGATAACACTGTCCCCGCCTGGGAACGGGTTATTTCATTAAGTTCACGAACAAAGTCTATTCGAGCAGGCCGCCTGGTTCGCGGCGGAAATGTAACCGTGCCACCGCTATAAACATCCAACGGGGCAGTCATCGTATTAGAAATCATAGTCGTTCCTCATGAAATTTCAGGTCTTTGGCAACGAGCTGTTGTGCATCATCAAAAAATTTTGATAGTGACGTCGGAGTCACGCTAAATTCAGTTCGATTGTCGGTGTTAATATCTACATTCAAAGCAATTGACGCGCTTTTGGGTTCGCCCAAAGGATGGGTTTGAACGCGCACCCAATGATTAAGCGGTGGGCTGCTTTGTGGGGTTTCATGCGTCATGTACCCCAATAACGCTTGTGTCGGTTGGTTGACCAAACCCTCTTGGAAGTATCGCTCTGTAATCAATTGAGACGGGCGCTCTAATGATGTTGAAAAGTTCACGACCAGGCCAAGCCGTGGTGATTGCCACCCAAACTCACTTTGAAAGCGTTCCCAACATTGGGTGATAAAAGATTTCATTTGCGTAAGTAAATCTGTGAGTTGATCGCTTTGGGTTGGTTGTGTGACTGTATATACAAAATCGCACCGAGCAGGCGCGTACTGAAACAACCATCCTTGACCAGTAGCGTGACGTAGAATAACCGTGGGTATTTCTGCGGGAAAGTTGTCACCTTGCGGCAAAATGATTGGGTCAACTTCGGCTAATTCGGGAATAGTCTCGACCACGACATCTATAACCCGCAGTTTAGTACGAGGTAAATGATCAAACGCAGATAAGAAGATTCCGCATTGTATTTGGTCAACCAGAAACTTCATTCGCCCTCAATTTTCTGTACAACAATCAAAAAAAAGCAGTTGACATATTATAGAGTATGTTGTAACAAAATCCTATCCCAGATTATCTTACGCTTATGAGCTGCTCAGGGTCTATTTTCGACACCGTTCAAGCGCAGCGGGTGACCCAACTTTACAAGACGGGCGTCAAAGCAGTGGATACGGTTATCGATGCGCTCAACATTCAACTGCATGAAATATGTCCACAGTGGAACTATACACTTTACCCGCACCCTCTACCCTAATCGCGGGATGCTATACTTTTATGAACCCTTAGCACGGAAATAAGAAGGAAGCAGAGGACACAGAAGTGAGCCTTCTCAAAAACATCGCGATGATAAAGGCTTCATAACGTCCAAACCCCGCCCAATGCGGTACACTCACAGCGTTTTGCCGACTCATCTGCAATGTGAACGAGGAGATCGACCGTGGAATTGATTATTGACTCAGTCGTTGGGCGCGAAGTGCTCGACTCGCGTGGCAACCCGACTGTTGAAGTGGAAGTCCAACTGCTGGACGGCGGGATTGGTCGCGCCATTGTGCCGAGCGGCGCAAGCACCGGCGCTCATGAAGCGCTTGAACTGCGCGATAACGACAAAGCGCGCTACGGCGGAAAAGGCGTGCTCAAAGCAGTGGCCGCTGTCAATGATACGCTGGCAGACGCGGTGCTCGGCATGGACGCGCTGGCGCAAAAAGAGATCGACGAGATGATGATCCAGCTTGACGGCACGCCAACCAAATCAAAGCTCGGCGCGAACGCAATTCTGGGCGTTTCGCTGGCCGTTGCCAAAGCTGCCGCTGATGGACTCGGCTTGCCGCTGTATCAATATCTGGGCGGCGCGTATGCCCATTTGTTGCCCGTGCCAATGATGAACATCCTGAACGGTGGCAAGCACGCCGAAAACAGCACCGACTTTCAAGAGTTCATGGTGATGCCCGTTGGCGCGGAAACGTTCAGCGAGGGCTTGCGGTGGGGCGTTGAAATCTATCAGAGCCTCAAAAAAGTGCTGCACGATAAAGGCAAAGCAACGACGGTCGGTGATGAAGGCGGGTTCGCGCCGAGCGGCCTGACGCGCAACGAAGAAGCGATCGAATTCATCCTGACAGCGATCGAAAATGCGGGCTATCGACCGGGTGAGCAAATCATGCTGGCACTCGATCCGGCGTCCAGTGAATTTTATAAGGATGGGCGCTACGTCCTGGCGCGCGAAAATAAAACGCTGTCGTCTGAAGAAATGGTCGAATATTGGGTGAGCTGGATCAACAAGTATCCGATCATCTCACTGGAAGACGGATTAGCCGAAGACGATTGGCAATCCTGGTCATCGCTCTATCAGAAAGTGGGCGATCGGGTTCAGTTGGTGGGCGACGATCTGCTGGTGACCAATGTAGAACGTATTGAGCGCGCGATCAAGGAAAAAGCCGCCAACAGTTTGCTGTGCAAAGTAAATCAGATCGGCACACTGAGCGAGTCGATCGCCGCCGTACAAATGAGTCAGCGCGCGGGTTGGACGGCGGTTGTGAGCCACCGCAGCGGCGAAACTGAAGATACGACGGTGGCTGATCTGGTAGTAGCGCTGAACGCCGGACAGATCAAGACGGGTGCGCCCGCCCGTTCGGACCGCGTTGCGAAATATAATCAACTGCTGCGTATCGAAGAGCAGCTCGGCCCGGCGGCGCAGTACGCAGGTCGTGCGGCCTTCACCAATTTGAAGCGCTAAGGATCACATTTGTTTTGCCCTCTTCTTCGGGAGAGGGTTTCAAATTTTATTGTTGACAAATTTTTCGATGCGTCCAAACTTATATTTGGAAACGGCAAATTATTGAAAGTAAATAATATGAGCACTCAAACGGCGATTCAAACCAATGCGCTCAGCAAGCGTTATGGACGAAACAAGCCGCCCGCGCTTGATCACCTTGATCTCACGGTGAAGCAAGGCGAAATCTTCGGCTACCTGGGTCCGAACGGCGCAGGCAAAACAACCACGATCCGCTTGCTGCTGGATTTGATCCGACCAAGCAGCGGCAGCGCCCAAATGCTCGGCTTGGACGTTCAACAAAACAGCGTCGCTTTACACCGCCGAATCGGGTTTCTGCCGGGTGAATTGAACCTGTGGGATAATCAGACCGGGCGGCAAGTCATTGGCTACCTGAGTCGAATTCGAGGCACGCCTGATTTGGGATATGCCAATCAGCTTGCCGAACGCTTGACGCTCGACCTATCCAAGACAGTGCGCAGCTATTCAACGGGCAACAGGCGCAAGCTCGGCTTGGTGCTGGCACTGATGCACAAGCCCGAACTGCTCATTTTGGACGAGCCGACCAATGGCCTCGATCCACTGATGCAGCAAACTTTTCACGAGCTGATGATTGAAGCGCGCGACGCTGGCCGCACGGTATTTCTATCGTCGCACATCCTGAGTGAAGTGCAGGCCATTTGTGAGCGGGTCGCCATTCTGCGCGATGGCAAGCTGCAAACCGTGGAGCGCGTCACCGACTTAATGCAGGCGCGCTTCCATTGGATCACGCTGACCTTTCGGCAGCCTGTCGCGCCGCTGCGTCTGGCAAATGTGGCAGGCGTGAGCGACGTGAGCGCCGATGGACATACACTGCGCTTCAAACTGACAGGCGATTTCGATCCGATATTACGCGCGATCAGCGATCAATACATCGCAGAGGTGCGCGTGCAAGAGCCAGGCCTTGAGGAAGTGTTCCTCAGCTTTTACGGAAACGCGCAGGCTGCAACATCTGCTGCACTGCCAACGATGGAGCGTGCCTCATGAGCGGATCGATTTTCTTGGAGACGGTGCGACGCAATTGGCGCGGGATGTTATTGTGGGGGTTAGGCATTGCATTGATGGCGGCGTACATCGTGCTGATTATCCCTGATAGCAAGACGCTTCAACAGTACAGCAGCTTGATAAAAACGCTGCCGTCAGTGCTGATCAACGCGATAGGCGGTGGCGATGCGGCGTCAATCGGCACACCAGCGGGCTTCATGGCTTACGGATTTTTCGGCTGGATCATGCTGGTCATGGCAACGTATGGCGTGCTGGCCGGGCTGAACATCACCGCCAACGAAGAAGATCGCGGCATTATGGATGTGCTGCTCAGTCTGCCGTTACCCCGTTGGCGAATCGTACTGGAAAAGTTTTTGGCGTACTGCGTGATCATCGCGGTGATCGTGCTGTTTAGCGTGGTGGTACTGATTTGGGGTATCCAAAATTCCGTCGCACTGAACAGCATCCCGATTTCGCGTGTGCTGGAAAGCAGTTTGAATTTCATCCCATCGACGCTGTTGGTCATGGCCTTTACTGCATTCGTGGCGGTTATCGTGCGGCGGCGCACCACGGCGGCAGCGATCGCAGCGGTGTTCGTGATCGCAAGTTGGTTCATCGATACGCTAGGACGTTCTGCGCCGTCTACCGATGCACTGCGCACCTTATCGTTTTTCAGGTACTACGACAGTTCAGGCGTGATGCAAAATGGGCTGGTACTTGCCAACGTATTCGGTTTGTTGGGAGTGGTGGTGCTGCTGTTGGTAGGCACAGTATGGCTGTTTCAGCGGCGTGATGTGGGCGTGTAACAATTCAGGCTGATCGTTGGTACAATTGTGCGTAAACACCGTGTCTAATAAGCACATTTGAGCACATTCATCCTGGAGTTTCCTAATGGCAAAAGATTATGATGTGGTCGTTCTGGGCGCTGGCCCCGGCGGCTATGTAGCAGCTATTCGCGCGGCGCAGCTTGGCCTCAAAACGGCGATCATCGAGAAAAAATGGTGGGGCGGCGTCTGCCTGAACGTGGGCTGCATTCCATCGAAAGCCCTGCTGCGGAATGCTGAACTCGCACACATTATTCAGCATCGCGCCAAAGATTTCGGCTTCAAGTTTGGCAGCGTCGAAATGGATTACGGCGTCGCGTTCAAGCGCAGCCGTCAGGTGAGCGATCGTCTGGTAAAGGGCGTCAGCTTCCTCATGCGCAAGAACAAGATCGATACTTTTGATGGGTGGGGCAGCTTCACTGATCCGAAGACAATCGAAGTGATGCTCAATAATGGCACGCAAGAAACGCTCAACGCTAAAAACGTGATCCTGGCGGTGGGCGCTACCACGCGCTTGCTGCCCAACACCAAAATCAGCGAGCACGTGCGAACCTACCTCGAAGTGATCATGGACGATAAATTACCCAAAAGCATGATCATCGTCGGCGCGGGTGCGATCGGCATTGAGTTTAGTTATGTGATGCATAACTATGGGGTAGATGTCACGCTCGTGGAATATCTGCCCGCTCTGCTGCCACTTGAAGATGAAGAAGTGAGCAAGGAACTTGAAAAGCAGTACGTCAAAATGGGCGTCAAGGTGCTCACCGGCGCGCGCGTGGATACGATTGCAGAAGATGCAGCGGGCGTCAAAGTGACCATCACCAAAGATGGTCAGCAGCAAACGCTGGAAGCCGAACAAGTTTTGCAAGCAATCGGCTGGATGCCACGTACTGAGAATTATGGTTTCGACAAAACAGGCGTGCAAGTTGGCAAAAACGGTTTCATCACCGTTGACGAAAAGATGCAGACCAACGTACCCGGCATTTATGCAATCGGCGATTGCACAGGTCAACTGCTGCTGGCACATGTCGCGAGCGCAATGGGTAAGATTGCAGCGGAAAACATCGCGGGCGCGCACACTATCACGCTTGAATACAAGATGATGCCGCGCTGCACCTATTGTCAACCCCAAGTTGCCAGCTTTGGTTACACCGAAAAGGAAGCGCGCGAAAAAGGCTACGATGTCAAGGTGGCGCGCTTTCCCTGGCAGGCCAACGGCAAGGCGCTCGGCTTGGGCGAAACGGCTGGCTTCGTCAAGATCATCAGCGACGCACGTTATGGCGAGCTGCTCGGCGCTCACATGATCGGCCCTGAAGTGACCGAACTGCTGCCGGAGCTGACGCTGGCGCGGATGTGGGAACTGACACCTGAAGAGATCGCGCGTAACGTTCACGCGCACCCGACGCTCAGCGAAGCGATTATGGAGTCCGCTGAGGGGTTGGAAGGCGAAATGATCAACCTGTAGATCGTAAGCTGATTAGCTTCACGGATCAAACGAGCAGTGGTCTTTGTTAAGATCGAACATGAACACATGCGATCTTGACCGTGCCACTGTTCGCGCTTTACAGGTTTTTGAGCAGTGCTATAATAACGACTGACGGCCTCGTAGTTCAGAGGATAGAACACAGGTTTCCTAAACCTGGTGTCGTGGGTTCGAATCCCGCCGAGGTCATTTAATAGCTTTGTAACTCGATAACTAACTTTCTTTGAATACGGTGAGCATGTGAAACGCTGGTGTGAATTCAAGCAATAAATGCCCATCAGGATGCATGAACACACGATACAAAATCATGCTAAGAAATTCATTTTGTTTTCCTGCATCATCGCTCAACGTTTGCCAGTGTGCAGCAAAATCATTGAGAATAGTTACTGCGCGCATCATCTCTTCGCGGCTGGTCAGGAGCGGGGTCAGTTTGGCAATTTCAGCTTGCAATTCGGCGCGCTCTGTCAGATAGGTTTGGGGATTGATGAAGCCAAGGTCGTAGCGCTGATCCATGCGCGTTGTGATCGCTCGTAATTGATCGAAACGCTGAGACTGTACAACTTATTGGCTCTCCCCCATCTTTGGTGCAACCAGCGAAAAAAAACGGCAGGAATAGGATAGAATAGGGTTAACTCCACGAACAAGTTCCCCGTCTAGAAGAACCGTAGAAAAACCGTGAATTATATACCGTTTGACTTACCTGGGTTTCGAATCCGCGCCGTCGAAAACCAAAAACAAGTGTTAACCATAAGCGCCGAAGCCCAAAGTGCAGGCAGCGGCTGTCCAAGTTGCCAAGAAATCTCAAAGCATGTCCACAGTCATTATGAGC
>Ga0209511_1000391_pt1 | contig 45480 bp, 41 predicted proteins | sample SSSSmetaG_FD_184141 | JGI IMG/M metagenome (GOLD analysis project Ga0209511, IMG submission 184141) | Glacier valley bacterial and archeal communities from Borup Fiord, Nunavut, Canada, to study Microbial Dark Matter (Phase II) - ​SSSS... | ecosystem: Environmental > Aquatic > Freshwater > Ice >... | reverse complement strand
GAGTTAGGTTAACCGACAATCACTTAAAAAAGACCACCCTTGATAAGGGCACAACCGATAGCGGGGGTAATATTCGCTTCGATTATTGCCGCGATAAATAACATCGGGATTATCAGGGCTAATAACTTGATGTAGTTTACCAGTGAGAATTGCAAACTCCGCCCGATTGCCATACCTTTTGGCGGCAGGACAAAACAGGTCGCTACCTGTAAAGCGGCGGCGGTGGCGAAAACGACGGCTGGCAGTTCTATAATACCGTGCGGTAAGACAAAGCCTACTATTAGCAGAAAGATATTCACCCCTACCTGCGACAAAAAGCTGCCGATTGCCCCAATTGGCCCAACTGCTACCATCAGTAATAATATCCCGCCTACTCCCAAAGTCAGGAAGGCCAACGCACTACCGACCAATACTGCTCTGGTATTATTCATAAAGATAAATTGCCAGGTTATACCGTTACGCGCAAGAGTATCGCCATCACAGGCCGGGTTTTGGGGACTAGCAACCTGTTGTTTATATTGTTGCTGTAAATCGTTGGTCACATTTTTCACTATGGGTAGGGTAGTAAACCACCAGCCGATAAAAACAGCCAGTAACAAAGCAGTGGTAACAGTCATAATAGCAAAGCGGTTTAACTTAATAATCTGAGGAATATCATGACGATAAAGCCGCCAGGGAGTAAATCTTTTCAAACCAGTTTTGCGGTTCTCGATGATTTCCTGGGGGGTACGGGCAAACATCCGCCCAATATTGCCTAATATCTGACGGAATTTCAGGTTGTCGCCACCCTCACGCGAAAGAATTTCCTCCCGGTTAAAAACTCTTCCTCCGGTTCGGATCAAGATTATAAAAATTATTACCAAACCCAAAAAGATAAAGAATAACCCACCAGTTTGCCCGGTCAAAACCACAATCGCCTCAATTTGCACCACAATTGCCATTGGCACAATTACAAAACTAGCCAGCAGGTTAGCCGCTCGCACGCTGGTAGATTGGCTACTGACGATGACTGCCGCCGCCACCATTACTAAAGCCTCGGCTGCGCCCAGTAACATAAAAAAGCCGATAGCAATTGGCTCGGCGGGCAAAGGGCCACCCGTAATCAAAATACCTAATACAAAAACCATCGTGCCATAAATACTGGAAAGAATAGTAGGGATAACCGCCGCCAGAAACTTCCCGGTGAAAAGTTCCGAGTCGGTGAGCGGAGCCGATAGCAATGTTTCCAGACTATTGCGCTCTTTTTCGCCCACGAAGGCTTCCAGGGCAATCACCAACGAGAAAGACATCGGGAAGAAACCAATAGCGAGAGTAGCAAAGGGTAATACCCGACCTTCAAATGTGCCGGGTTCTAGCCGAGACAGAAAGCCATTACCCAGGCGGATACCCAAAACTACCAACAATGGGACGATAAAGGTAAGACTGATGATGGGGGCCATAATCCGCCAATCGCGCAAGCCGTCCCGTAACTCGCGGCGGGCAACAATAAAAGCCCGTTTGAGGGAAAAAGATTTCTCACCACCAAAAAGGGTGGTGCGGAGGATTAAGTTCTTGAACATTAGCGGATTACCTCCTCAGCTTCGGTTGAAACCTGTTCCTGATTTTGTTGGTCTCGCTCAGACGAGCCTTTGCCCGATTTTTTAACTTTGTTTAACGAGTTCTCAATTTCGTCGCGGCTGTCGCTGTTTTGCTGGGGAGTTCCAGCAATTTTTAGGTATACCGACTCGAGGCTACGTGAGACCTGGCTGATGGTCACTACCTCAAAGCCGTTATCCAGCAAACGGCGGAGAAGAATCGGGTTAACCTTATCGGCTTCTTCGGTAGTGAAGTTAAACCAATCAGTGCCGAATTGGGTAAGCTCTACCAGATTCGCCAACTCAAAAGGCAAACCGTCGGTGGGAATAGCCTGGGCCAGTTGGACAGTGTAGGCCGGAGTGCCAAGCAACTTGCGTTTAAGTTGTTCGCTCGTCCCTTCTATTACAATCTCGCCCTTGCGAATAATGGTAATATAATCGGCGAGGGCTTCCGCTTCAAACAAATTATGGGTACATAGAATAATTGCCCGGTTTTCCTGTTTTAGCTGACTAATAGCATCCCGCACCATTTTCGCGCTGTGGGGGTCCATTGCACTGGTGGGCTCGTCCAGAAACAAAACTTTAGGTTCATGAATGAGGGCGCGGATAAGGGCGGCCTTCTGACGCATCCCTTTGGAATATTCACCCATTTTTAGCTGGCGGGTCTCCCAGAGGTCGAATTGTTTGAGCATTTCTTCGGCTCGCCCTTTGCGGATATTTTTGGGGACGTAATAAACCTCGCCAAAAAAATCAAGATATTCCTCAATTCGCATTCGGTTGTAGAGGCCGGGTAATTCGGTCAAATGCCCGATGGTTTTGCGGACTTCCTGGGGATTTTTTACGGTGTCATATCCGGCAATCCGGGCATAACCGAAAGTCGGGGCTAGAGTCGCGGTTAACATACGGGTGGTAGTGGTTTTACCTGCACCGTTATGACCAAGTAAAGCCATAACTTTGCCCGAACCAACGTTAAAGGAAACATCTTTAACGGCTGTAAAATCGCCAAAAGTTTTAGTAAGTTGTACTGCTTCAATCATAAGTTTTACTTCCCGAAAAATTGCTTGAAAAAGTAGCAGGGCGGGCATAATCGCTTATGTCCCGCCCTGTTACCAGAGTTTTTATCGCCTGTTTCGATTTTGGAGCATATAGTAACCTACACCACCACCAGCCGCTAATACTAGCACGCCGCCAATGATAATGAAGATTAGGCCACCCCCTCCCCCATTATCGCTACTATTCCCGGTGGTGCTGGGAGTAGAGACCGAGGCTACAGTAGTAGCGGGAGTGTTGTTTGGACGGGTGGTAGCCTGAGCCTGCGTCACTGTAGTTGCTCCTGCCACAGTGGTTGGCTTGGGCGCGGTGGTAGTTGCGGCTGCCACTGCGGTAGTAGTTGGTGCTTGGGCCGGAGTTTGGGGAACCGGGGTTGGTTGTCCCTGTTGCGCTAGAAAAGTCAGCGCATTCTTTTTTACCGCATCATAAACCGGCTTGGGCTTGAAGTCAGTTGTAACCATTTGGAAATAATAATCACTGCGGCTGGCATCAATATCGCCCACCTGCCGGAAATACCAGACAAACAATACCCCCGCCCAGGGATAATTTTTGCGGGCATATTCAATACCACGCACGGTATAATCGGCCTGTTGTTGCTCGGTCACTCGTCGCCAGATTAGCTTGTCTTTGGGGAAGTTTTCCGGCGAAGCGTTCCAACCATACTCGTTGAACCAAACCTGTTTGTTATTATCGCCATTTTGCTCCATTATTTTGCGAAGTAGCTCCACCCGTCGGAAGTTAAGCTTTTGTTCGGTGGGGGCATCTTCGGGAGTATAGTCCAGCCCGTAGCCATTAGCCGCGACTATATCAAAATAAGGTTTTGCCCCATTGGTATACATCTGACGTAAGAAATCAAGCTCGTTCAGGTTGGTGGGGCCTTTCTCGATATTCATAGCCAGAGGAGCAGTCATAATTTTGATGTTGGGGTCTACACTCTTAGCGGCTTCGGAGGCCAGTTTGAGTAACTCAACATAGCGTTTGGCATCCACCGTGCCATTCCATTCCGAACCGAGGTTAGGCTCGTTCCAGATTTGGATGTAATTAATTTTTCCTTTGTAATGGGTGACGAAGGCTTTGACAAAATCAGCGTAATCCTGAAACTTGGCGGGGATTTGCTGAGGATTGTTGTTGGCAGGTTGCGCCCAAAGAGGGGTACGGTCAAGGCGGGCTACGATGTTAACTTTGTAGCGAGCGGCTAAATCTACAATCTGGTCAAATTTTTGCCAGCTCGACTTGTTAAACTTATCATCGGTGAAATAGCCCTTTTTGGTTTCTATTTCCTCCCAGGGGAAGTGCTGCTTAATCCAGCCCACTCCCGCTTCCTGAATCATTTGGAAGGTACGCTCTTTTTTCCAATCCTCTACTTCTTTTTCTAAAAAAGTATTAACCCCATACGGGTTGGCGGGTGGTTGGAAGGTTTGGGCGTAGACACTGGTAGGGGTAGAGAAAAGGTTCAGGGCGAACTGCATAATCAATAATGGGATGATGGCAAGTAGGGTGAGACGGATAGTTCTTGCCTTAAATGAAGGTGAGTGTGGCACTCGACGGGCTCCTTTCAAAGACGAAAATTAAGAACGTAGTGAACGGTTTGTCACGTCACGTAGCTCCGGGTTTAATTATAACATACCGTGTTGGACTTCCAACCTTACTAATCGGCTATCTTTGAATTATAATATTGTTAGCCGTATTCTTATTAACGACTAATATAACGCTTTTGGTGGCGATTGGTTTCACGTGAAACGGCAGGGATTCAGGTTGAACATGTTTCGCGTGAAACATTCCCCGTCGCAACCTTCAGGGCAGGTTACTCTAAGCTTGTGAAGAGCCTCAAATACTAACAAGATAACAGCTACGAACGAGTCTTTTCAAACAACTAACAACTAACATGTTCCACGTGAAACACGGCTGGACAAATTGTAGGAGTTTTGGGGCTACTTTAATTTGCCAGAAAATGTTATAATAAGGTCGGATCGGTACATTATTGGCTACTCACCGAACTATCTCACCGAGCGATAGTTTATTTATTAGCAAAAAAGGGCCTTATAGATGTCTCAACCTTATGGCAATGACAAGACCCCCTTACAATCCCAGGCGGTATCGTCTGTAAATAAAAATGGCAATAACCCGGTTGCCCAGTCTCCGGCGGCTAATCAGCCTCCCTCACTTAGACCTGTTAATCAAGTCCCGGTGGCAGTTTTCAAAGACCCCTATGCGAAACTTCGCCAACAGCTAATACGTATATTTTTGGTGGGCGTTGCGCCAGTCGTAGGAATTATTCTGGTTATTACTATTATCTACTTCAGTTTCGCAGGGGGGGTTCCGGGCTTTCAATCCGTTACTGACAAAGAAACTGTAACCTTTGGGGATTTTCCGCTACCAGTCGGTACTTTGTTGCTGAACAAAGCACCAGACGCGGTTTATTCCAGTGCGGCGGAGGCCATGTTCTCAACAGTACTGCCTAACTACGCCGCCTCTAATACAAACACCGAAATTTACCTATCCAAAAAATCAACCGATGAGCTAACTACCTATTATACTGATAAATTGGTAAAGGGCGGCAAGTGGCAACAGTATAATAAAAATAAATTGCTGGTAAATTCTTTTATTATCTACTTTTATGTACGCCCTGCCACTATCCCTAAAACCTTTGATGGAGTCAGGTTACAATTTGAAAAACTTACCCAGGATATTTATACGCGGCGGGCCAGTTTACTTAATAGCAAAGGGGAAGTGGGTGATACCTTGATTTATCTTTCCCGGCTTACTTTGACTCCGCGTTAATTAAAAACTGATTTTTAGCTTGGCATTCGGCACTAGCTTAAGAGGAGACTATTTAGGATGAAACGTATTATAGGATTTTTGTTAGGGATTAGCTTGGGGGTGCTGTTTGCCTACCTGTTGCGGCGTTACTTACTTAATCAAGCCCCAACTCCCGAGGCTGTTACCATTCCGCCTCCCAAGATCGAAGAACCACCCGCCACCCTTGAACCCAAGCCCGCTACTACCCTGATAATCCGGCGAAACGGCCCGCGCCCCGGTGCTGTATCCAGCGAGACCAATGGGACTCATATTTCGGTTAATGGACGGGCTACCGAAAGCACGCCCAGCCAGAGTGCCTCAGAAACCGTCACCCCAGATGTTCAGGTAGCCGACCCGGTAGTTGAGGCCCAGGCTCAACCTGAGTTGGAAACCCCGGAAGCTAGTACTGACCAGCCTGACGACTTTACCGTTATTATTGATATTGGGCCAGTTTTTAATCGCAAGTTGCAGGATGCTGGTATTACTACTTTCAAGGCAATGTCCGAACTTTCAGCCGAAGAAATTGCCGAAAAGGTTGGCACAAATGCCGCCCGTATAGATCGTAACAGGTGGCGCGAACAGGCTGCTCAACTTGCGTCTGGGGCTATTAATGTAGAAGTGCAGAAGGCTGAGAATAGCGAAAAAGCTGAAGGATAGTTTGGGTAGGAAAATCAATTAGGTACGGTAAGGGTGGGTGCTAAACTCACCCTTATTTTTTGTCTTGGCGACTTGTAAGAATTTGCTGAAGAACCGCTAACTCGGCCTTCTTTTTCTGAATTTCCCCATCGTTATATTCTATGAGGGTGCTTAGAGCGACTATGTGGGCATCGTCACGGTTACGCTGCAACCCAGCAATAGTTTTGCTGTAGCGTTCCACTAAACCCTCAAGTTGTATCGTCGAGAGTTTCTCGATTTTTTGCAAATAATCTTTTAACATTATTAGCCGTTCTCCACCGTAGAGGTGGGTTATAAACCCACCCGGTCAGGTTATAAACCCGACTCTACAATTATGTAACTGGATTATATATTCGTCACACCATGATAACACACTTATTAAAAATGATAGTCAGGCGGCATGTTATAATCTGGCCTGTTATGACAGAAATTCTTGCCGCACATAAAAATAGCTGGGCAATTGTCCCGGTAAAAACTCTAGCCGAAGCTAAATCGCGCCTTAGTCCCGTTCTAACAGTTGGGCAACGGCAGCAACTGGCCTTGAGATTACTGACCCACACTTTGACGATATTAAAGGCTGCTCAGGAGGCCGAGTTATTACAAGGTTTTGTGATAGTCAGCCCCGATAGTCACTTAAACGAAATAGTAAAAACTTTTGGTGGAAATTATCTGGCTGAGGATAATGGCAATAATAATTCCTCGTTAAATCTGGCATTAGGGCAAGCGGCGCGGTGGTGTGTAGCTAATAAAGCGGCGAAAATGTTATTGATTTTGCCAACTGACCTGCCGTTGCTGACACTAGAAGCGTTGCAGGAAATCGTAGTTGCCGCACTACCCGATTCTTGTGTGATTGTGCCAGACACTTTGGAGCAAGGCACAAACGCTTTATTATTAAACCCTGCTACCCGACTTAATTATAATTACTTTTTTGGGGAAAACAGTTTTAGGCAACACCGGATGGCTCTAGCTAAAGAGGGAGCAAGTTTACTAATCAAGCATAATCCCGGTTTAGCTTTTGACCTGGATTTACCTGAAGATTTAGCCCTTTTGCCCCCCACCTGGTGGGATAATTTACCTGAAGTCCGAGGAGTTATTAACAAATGACCCTGGTTTTCCACACAATTTGTGGATAGCTGTGGAGAAGCGGTTTAAAATTCCTCTAAATCCGATCCTTCCATATAATCTTCTATTTGGTCTAATTTATTTAACTCGTTGCCATATTCATCAAATTGGGCATTATCGCTGGCTACAGCTGGTTTGGGCGCTGGGGCGGGTTCAGCTTTGGGACGGCGGCGGGGGTTGCCAGTTCCATTATCAACCAGAGCTTTGTCCAGAGCCTCGGCAATATTAGAAACGCCAAATGCCTGGAAGCCTTTGGGCAATTTTAGCTCATTACCGTTACTGGTAGCGAATTTAGGGTAAATAGCCCGCGTGAAACCAAGTTTGGCGGCTTCGACTAACCGTCGCTCTAGCTGACTTACCATCCGAACTTCGCCCGACAAACCCACCTCGCCAATTAGTACCGTGTTCGGGTCAATCTCGCACTCCCGATAGGAAGAAACAATGGCGGCGGCTAAACTCAGGTCGGCGGCGGGTTCATTGATTTTCAAGCCCCCTACCACGTTCACGTAGACATCCTGATTGCCAAGCGGTACGCCAAAGCGTTTACTCAAAACAGCGTTGAGCATCAACAGGCGGTTCATATCAATCCCGTTGGCGGTGCGGCGGGGCATCTGGGTATAACACTGACTGCACAATGCCTGTACTTCTACTAGAATCGGGCGCGTACCTTCCATAGTAACTGCTACCGCCGAGCCAGGGGCATTCTTCATTCTCTCCGCCAAAAATACCTGGGATGGGTTAGTAACTTCCACCATACCTTCGCCTCGCATTTCAAAAACCCCTACCTCGTTAGTTGAACCAAAACGATTTTTAACTCCCCGCAACAGGCGATACTGATGAAAGCGGTCACCTTCCAGATATAACACGCAGTCCACCATATGTTCCAATACTCTCGGCCCCGCAATATTACCTTCTTTGGTGACATGCCCCACCAGGAACATCGGCAGGTTGTTTTTTTTAGCCAACCGCATGAGCGTCGCTGCGCATTCCCGCACCTGGGTAACGCTGCCCGCCGCCGAGGTCATTTCTGACCCTAAACTATCAAAGCCGTTTGCCCCAAAGCCCATCGCAATATCGTCTTCTTCGTGTCGTTCTTTGCGCGTCAGGTAAACCGTCTGGATTGAGTCAACTACCACCAGAGCGGGTTTCAAATTTTCAATATGGTCTAGAATCAGGTTAAGGTTGGTTTCGGAGAGTAGATAGAGATTCTCAGGGGCAAGCCCCAATCTGGAGGCCCGCAGTTTAATCTGGTTGGCTGACTCCTCCGCCGAGACATACAAAACCTTGCCAATCGTGCCAGCCAATGCCGCCGTCACCTGTAGTAATAGCGTGGATTTACCGATACCGGGGTCGCCACTTATCAGGGTTAGCGAGCCCGGCACAATCCCGCCGCCCATCACCCGCTCGAACTCGCTGATGGGCACAGGCAGCCGCTTGAAATTTTCGGTTTGCATCCGGGCGATGCTTTCGGGTTGGTTCTGGCTAAGAGCGGCGCGGGTTGTGCTATTGGTTTTTGGGCCAGCAAAACGGCTGGTACTCATCTCACGTTCCGGCACTTTTATTGTTTCAGTGAAACTATTAAAAGCCTCACACTCGGTGCAACGCCCTAGCCACTTCATACTCTCAAAGCCACATTTTTCGCAGGTGTAAACGGTGCGCGGTCCCTTAGCCATAAAAAATCCCCTCATCTTCTGTTATCTAAAACTTCGCTGAGAGTATTATAGCACTAATTTGAATTTTAGAAAATCTGTTCGGTAAAATGATTGTTGAGGTTGGTGGTCAGTTGCCGGAAAATCAAAGGAGAGAATTGCGACATATCCCTAAACTAGATGAAATAAAAAGGAGAATAAAAAGCTACGGGATGAAAATGACCTGTTGAAAAGGTTCGCCTTGATTATGGCGGCTTACCTCTATAACAACCTTTTGATTGAGTTTATTTAAAAAGTTTATTAAGCGTTCCTGACTAAAGCGGCTGAATTTTGCCCGCATTATCGCCGAAACTTCTGGCTGTTTAATATTAAGAAATTCGGCTGCTTCTTTTTGGCTATATTGTCGTTCTTTCAAAAATTTCATTACTTGCACGCCAAGACAGGCACGGGTATATAGCTCATCTGCATCGTCAAGGCCGAGGTCGGCAAAAATGTTGCCAGAGCCCCCCTCAAATTCAATTTCAACCTGTTCTTTATTGTTCATTTTTCGCATGCTCCTGGGCTTCTTTATATCGTCTCTTAATCAAATCAATGTCCAGTTTCGGGGTCGCAATGCCTATTTTGGATTTCTTCTGAAAGGCGTGTAGGACATAAATATTTTTTCCTATTTGAACTCCATAGACTAACCTATAGGCATCCTTGTTATAACGATCTACAATTTCAAAAACTCCGCTTCCCAGCCCCTTTAAGGGTTTGACATGGGTTACCATCTCACCGCATTGGGCGGCAAATAAGGCGGCACCCATATCAGCCCTTACCATTGCGGGAAATCCCCTCATATTCTTTTTGGAGTCTCCCAGCCAAATAACTGGCCTTGGGTTAAGTATCATTCTCTACACTTACATTTTATAACAAATTTGCTATAGAATCAAGGGGAACATTTACCACTCCTAAAAGTTTGGCCGATTCCTTAAAGACTCAACCATAAACCCCTAAAAAATCTCGCGGAGGCGTTGGGCCATCTTGCGGGCGGCGTTACCCCGATGGCTGATAGCATCTTTTTCAGAGTTGGTAAGTTCAGCCATTGTGCGGTGGTTTAGTTGGGTGACGAAAATAGGGTCGTAGCCGAAACCGTTAGTACCACGCGGCTCGAAACCGATATGACCCTCACAGTGACCGATTTCCTGCGCCAGAATTTTACCAGAAGGGTCAGATAATACTAACATCGCCACAAACTCGGCAGTACGGGCGGCACCGGGCCTTTCTTCCAGCTTTTTCAGGAGGAAGGCAATTCGCTCAGCATCGGTGACATTTTCCCCGGCGTAGCGTTTGGCGTAAATACCCGGTTCGCCATCCAATCCGTCAACCTCCAAACCAGAGTCATCTGCCAGAGAGGGAAGGCCGCTCGCTTTAGCAAACGCAACGGCCTTCAGGCTGGCATTCTCGAAATAGGTTAGGCCAGTTTCCTCCACGTCAAAGTCAATTAACCCCACCTCGGCGTGCATTACCAATTCCAGCCCCTTAATATCCAGTAGACGGGCTAACTCAGCAACTTTGCCCTGGTTATTGGTCGCAATCAACAGCTTCATACTTACCTCACCGTTACTAAATCATGGGTACTCAGGTTAATATTTTCCTGGCCTTCTTCAGTGACAACCGCCACATCTTCAATCCGTACCCCGAAGCGACCAGGAAGATAAATCCCCGGCTCGATGCTAAAGGCCATCCCCGGCTCTAAGATGGTTTGGTTGCCCGTGACGATGTAGGGTTCTTCATGCACCTCCATACCGATGCCATGCCCGGTGCGGTGGACAAAAAACTCGCCATAACCCAAATCGGTAATAACTTTACGGGCGGCAGCATCCACACTCTCACAGGTCACACCAGGTTTAGCCTGGGCATGTCCGGCGGCGGTGGCTTTTCGCACGGCATTATAGACTTCCTCAAACAGCTTGTCGGTATTAGAACCTTCGACCAGCACGGTACGGGTCATATCGCTGCAATAGCCCAGATAGCTACCACCGAAATCCAGCACCACCGGGTCGCCCTCCTCGATAACGCGTTCCCCGGTGTGATGATGGGGTTGAGCTCCATTTGACCCGCTCCCCACGATACAAAACAGGGCTTGTTCCTGCCCATACTTTACCAGCAAGCTATTGATGTCGCCCATAACCTCGCGTTCGCTGCGTCCGGCAAACTTCAACTTCATAACATCCAGGAAGGTACGGTCAGCAATCGCCGCCGCTTCTTTGAGCAATTTTATTTCCTCATCCGATTTTTTGATGCGTAATTTCTTCAAAACCTCGGTAGCGGTTTGCCAGCTACTTTTGGGCATAAGTCGCTGCAAATCCAGCGTGAACATACTCCACAAGTGGGCCCCTACCGCCACCTTTGCTTCCCGATTGACTGCCCCACCCAGAATTTCTACCAGTCGTCCCTGTGGCCCCTCACCATCGCGCCAATCCAGCAAATCAAAATAGCTGGCATATTTGCTGGTCGCCAATTTTTCCAGGGCGGGCACGACCATTGCGGGCTCACCGTCACGGGGAACGACAAACAACATTAGCCGTTCGTTCTCGATGCCGGAAGTGCCGATAAGGTAGCGCATATCTGCCCCTGGCCCGATAAAGAGATAATCTATATCCATTCCAGCCATAGCAGCCTGAGCCTGACGACAACGTTCTTCAAAAATATTAGTAGTCATAAGTTTTTTTACCTCTTAAATGTATAACGTTAGTTATATAAAATTGTTTGAGTATTGGCTATAAACCACGCAAATAGCTAAGAGCTCGTTCCAAAATCGCGTCCTTACCCTGCTCCAGCATTTTTACATCCTGATCAACCACTATATCGGGGCTAACTCGAACCAAATAGCCATCTGGCTGAGTAGGGTCAGCAATCACTCGGAAGCGTGCCACATTCAGTAACGAATTATCCGAAAGATTGACTACATCGCTACCAATCGCACAACCCGCCGTATCCTGACCGAATACCTGCGCTACTTTTTTATTTTGCAAGGCCCAGGCAAACATTTCAGCCTCGGCAGCGGTGGTATTATCCGCCAGAACCGCCAACGGTTTGTTGATGGGGGTGACTCCTTTAAGCGTCGAAACACTTAACCTGCTGGGTTGATGTTTATCATCCTGTGAAGCAATCGCCAAAATATCGTTGCTCTGGGTAAAACGGCTCAGGAAGCTAATCACGGTTCGCCAGTTGCCATACCGAGTACCCCGCAGGTCAATCACAATCCCTTTCAGGTTTTGGCTACCAAAATCCTGTAATTTTGCGTCTAGTTGATTTGTTACCTCGTCTAATAAAGTTCCGGCGCGGTTGGGGAAGCTATTAATCCGCAGATAGCCCACATTACCCAAAACCTGCGTCTCAAAAATCTGGATAGTAGTAGTTCCCCGCGTAATATCGATTTTCTGAACACTTCCTGTACCAGCCTTGCGAATTTCGAGGTTAACCGTAGTTCCAGGGCTAGGTTTATCACCCCCAACCAATAGGCGGAAAGCATTTGCTAGAGGAATCCCTATGATAGTTTGACCCCCTATCCCCTGAATCGCATCACCAACTTTTAAACCAGCCTTGTCCGCCGGGCCAGTTGGTGTAACACGTGTTATATAAAGTCCCTGCCCGCCATCGTAGGGCGAGACGATAATCCCCAGACCTACCGCCGGAGCAAGCCCGGTTACGTTTTGTAAATAACCTTGTGCATCTATAGGCGAATAAAATTTGGTCTCGCAATCACCTAAACTACTAATGGTGGCTTGAATTGCTCCATAGGCCAGCTTTTCTTCGGGGATTTGCCCCTGATAACGGCTGAGAGTTAGTTGATAGACCTGATAAAAAGTATTCCAGTCTTTAACAGGGTCATTACTAAAATCAGGGATTGTCACCTGGGGCGATTGGATACCGCTCGTTTGCAGGGTACTGCTGATGCCGCGCAAGGCCACCTCGTAAATGTCGGCACTGTTCACCGGGAAATAATAAGAGGCGATTATTGCATCAAAACTAGCTTTCAAGACCGTTTCTTTGGTGGATTTTAGTCCACCAGGCACAGCCTCCAGAGTTGGGCGCGGTGTGGCGGTAGGCAAGGGCGGCAAAGGAGTAATGGTTGGTTGGGCGGCAGGTGTAGCGGTGCGTTTTTGCGGAGGTGGGGTCGGCGTTACAACTCGTGGTGAGTTTATCGAACAGGCCGTCAATAATAAGCTGCCAGTTATTATCAGCAAGCAAAAAACCAAAGAATTAAAAGCGGTCTTTTGCCTGATTAGCCTGATTTTATTCGTATTTTCCTTTACCATTGGGTTAACAACCTTGCCCTAAATCCCGCGCCATATTTTGATGGTTAATGGGTAGTTTTGGATTATCGCAAAGAGTATTATACAAGATACCGAACTCGGCTGTCTCGAAAATTCACTGTTGTTTTGCTAAGCCGATTTCTGGTAAAATGTAAGGGATTAGCTCATAATAATATGGCTATTCCAAAGGTACAAAAGCTGAAGCAATTATTTTATAAAAGTAATATTTCTATTGGTTACTACGTTTAGTATAGTAGGATTTAAACAGCCCGTTAAGGCTTTTAAACGAAATACCTTAGAAACGAATACAGAACGGAGCGAGATTAATGACTGCCGAGACCTTGCCTGATAGCATTGGCCCTTATAAGGTAGTCGGCCTCCTGGGTAAAGGGGGTATGGGGTCAGTTTACAAGGCATATAAACCACCCTTAAACCAACGTTTTGTGGCGGTAAAAACCATTAGGGCTGAGTTCCTTTCGACCCCCGACGCTTTGAAACGGTTCCGGCGGGAAGCCGAGCTATCTTCCCAATTAAAACACCCTAATATTGTGACGGTCTATGACTATGAGGAAGTAAGTGGCGGTGATAGTTATATTGTCACCGAAATTATTGAAGGTGGTATCACCCTGCGTGACCGTATGCAAACGGGCAGCTTGAGCCTGTCCGAGGTTGCCAGTATTATTACCCAGGTAGCCTCAGCTTTGGATTATGCCTATGAGTCCCATAATATTGTTCACCGCGATATTAAACCTAGCAATATCTTTTTTGAACATGGCAAACGGATTGCATTGGGCGATTTTGGCATTGCCAAAGATGTTAGCCGCAATACTCAACTAACCTCGCTGGGCGAAGGGGTAGGTACTCCCGACTACATGAGTCCCGAACAGGCGATGGGCGACCCCCTTGACCGTCGTAGTGATATTTATTCGTTGGGGATTGTGCTATTTGAAATGTTGACGGGCACGTTGCCGTTTAAGGGGGATACGCCGATTTCGGTAGTAATGGGCCATATCCAGAAACCCGTGCCCCAACTACGCGGCATTAACCCCGATATTCCCCAGACGGTTGAGTCGGTTGTCACCAAATCCTTGCAAAAGAAACGTGAGAACCGTTTTAGCACTGCCGGAGAACTGGCAAAAGCTCTGGATGGGGCGATTAGTAGCAGTGCGGTGGATGGGGCGACAATTTCGGTTACAGCCCCACCCCGCTCGAATACGGGCACGTTAGGTTTTGGCGAACCACCCGCCAATCCACTTGTTACTCAGGAACTAAATGTAGTAGATGCGTTGGAAGCTACTGGGCGTTACCAGGATGCTTTTGACCGCCTTTATACCCTCAGAACTCAATATCCGGCTGCTAACAATGTTTCGCAACGCTATCAGTTTTATATTAATCAGGGTTATGGGCCTAGCAGTAGCGTTAGCGGCACGGGCAATTTTTATAGTAATAGTGGTGCTACCGCCGGGGGAGTACGCACAGGCACACCACCACCTTCTCAATATACCCAGCAGCCCACAAATTTCAACAACGGTAGTGGCTATGTTGTCACCCCCAAGCCCGCTAAGTCGCCTTTGCCCTTGATTATTGGCGGGGTAGCGGTGATATTGATTGTGGGTGGAATTATACTGGCGATAGTTTTGAGCAGTGGTAACAAAGGCACTACGCAAGGGGCGGCTACCGCAACCGTTGCTGCCACCACTACCACCATTGCTGCTACTACCGTTCCTGTCACCACCGCAGTACCTGCTACAACGGTAGATACTTCGGTAGCACGGGCGAAGTCAGTCAACAAAGAGGGTGATGATTTCTTTGACCGGGGTAATTTCACGGCGGCAATCGAGAAATATAAAGAGGCGGTACGGCTTTCTTCCGGCACAGGTATTTATCACGCTAACCTAGCGCGGGCTTATGTTCAGACTCAGGATTTTAGTTTGGCTGAGAATGAAGCGCGGTTGGCTATCAGCCTGGATTCTACTGATGCCAGTTTTCAGTTTATTTTAGGCACGGCTCTTTCGGGTCTGAGTCGGAAATTGGACGCTTCTAAAGCTTATGGAGAAGCTACCCGTCTAAAGCCGGAAGTGCCTATTTATCACACAAATCTGGCAGATGTGTTGCTTGACCTTAATAAACCAGCAGATTCCGAAACCGAAGCCCGCAAAGCTCTGGCTCTTTTTTCCAACACTTCGCAAGACAAAGATTACACTAAAAATGTGGCTTTTACTCAAAGTGTGTTGGGGGAGGCTTTACAGTTCCAGCAAAAATATGTTGAGTCTGAGGCGGCTTTCCGTGAAGCTCTTAAACTTGTGCCAAACTCGGCGGTTTATCAGTTAGATATTTCTAAAGTTATCTTTGATAATGCCCGCGATTTGTCTGATCAGGGGAAGCCGGAAGCCACCAAGAAGTTTACCGACTCCGAGGCCGAAGCCCGCAAGGCTATTTCGCTTGATAGTAATTATGCCGAGGCCCACAACCAACTTGGCTTATGTCTGGAGTTTCAGGATAAGCCTACCGATGCGCTGCCTTCTTATCGCAAGGCGGTAGAGCTTGCCCCAAAAGTGGCGGCCTATCAGCGTAATCTGGCGGGGATTTTAATTGAATTGAAAAACTATCTTGAGGCCGAAACGGTATCCCAAACTGCCGTGCAGTTGGATAATACCAGTTCACGGGCTTATAACCTGTTAGGAGTGGCCCAATACGAGCAGAATAAATATGATGCTTCTATTCCTAACTATCAGAAAGCGATTGATTTAAGCCAGAGCAGACCACAGGCGGTTTATTTCCGTAATATTGGGCTGGCTTATGAAGCAGTTAAAAATTATCAGAAAGCACGTGAGGCGTATCAAAAAGCCTTCGATCTGGGCACCACTTCCTACAAAACCACCGTCCAGGGCGACCTTGACCGCATCAAAGGGAAATAGTCAGGACTCAGACCTAACCCCCTGACCCCCTTCCCTGAATCAGGGAAGGGGAAACTCAGCATTCAGCACTCATAACTCGGCACTTTATTCAGGGGTTGGTTTCACGAAATTGACATCAAGCCACGAGACAAACAACGCGGCAAATTCGCGGCTATTGTACCAACCCTGATTGGGGTAATCGTCCTGACCAGCCTTCAGACCCACTGCGTCCACCCCCAGCGAGTTGCAAAGATAAAGGGCACGGGGTAGGTGATAGCCCTGAGTTACAAGAATTGCCTGGGTAATCTGATAATTATTGGCAGCCCGCCAGCAGGTGTCGTAGGTGCGTAGGCCGGAAGCATCGGTTTTTATTGCATCGCCTGGTACACCTTTTTGGATAGCATAGCGGCGCATCGCGGCTACTTCGTTACTGCTGGTGCCGTCTCCGCTCATTAACAGTTGGCTGGTTTTCCCAAGTTTGTATAATGTCACTCCCGCATCTATTCGGTCAGCCAGCATCCAACTAGGCGACCCATCCCGGTTTAAGCCAGCCCCGAAAATTATGGCTACTGGGCGGGCCGGAACATCCTTAACCTCGGTGTAAATTCGTGATTGCTGGCTATCTTCGATAAAGTGAGCAATTAGCAACGGAATAAGCAGCAAAATTAGTAGTAGCAAAATGATGTAAAGCCAGATACGGCGGCGTTTTGGTTTCTTTTTCTCGATTTTAACAGGGTTAGCTTGTGGGGCTAACTTGGTTTCTATCATTAAAACAAGCCTTTCAACCCAACCTTTTATTGAGCAGTGTCGGTTGTAAGTTGGCGGTTGGTCTAAATTGTCATTCCCTAATCGCTTATAATCAATTTTTCTTGATATAACACGGTTAAATAAATAACGTTTCGTCCCCAATTTCGGTTGCATTATAGCATAGGCGCTAATGGAAGGATAAAGGAAGGGAAATATAAAATCGAAAAAATCCTGGAGGTGTGATTTCCTATGACCCGCAAGCTTATAGTCCTTTCACCAGAAACTCTTCAAGAAAAGTAACCTCCTCTTTCAAAAATTTAATTATTACTTTATTAATAGCCACTCTATTGAAAAAATTCGTATTCATATATTATAATGAATAAGGCATTTAACCTGCTTAACCTGCACAGCTAGGCCGTAATTCAATAACTAATAATTTAGTCACACATTAGAAAGAGATTATCCAAATGAAAAATATGCCTGTTCACCTTGGCTGGTTATCACTGTTAGTCTGTTTGTTAGTGGTGGGTAGCCTAACTCCTATCAGTCAGGCACAGGGCCTCCTGGTTTCTAGTGATGTTTACGCTTGCTATAACCTCTTTGGTGGAAGTAGTTCTATTACCTTTGGTGGACGGGTCATACACCCCAATTCTGTCCTGCAGGTGGTCGGTTCGACCAATACTTGTCCTTCTGGCGAACAGGCTATCAATCTTAACTCCCCGACTCCTGCTACTGCCGCCCCGTCAAACCAAAATCTCCAGCAAATTGCTCAACCTCACTGGTATGATGCTAATCAAACTTTCCCAACCATAACATTGGGTAATATTCCTCAAGGAATGGCGTTTGATGGCACTAATATTTGGGTAGCGAATCAGCTTAGTAATAACGTAACCAAAATTAGAGCCAATGATGGAAGTGTGGTGGGTACCTATAGTGTTGGTTCCAACAACCCGGTTAATTTAGTATTTGATGGCACTTATATATGGTCTACAAATCATTTGGGGGGCAGTGTAACCAAACTAAAAGCCAGTGATGGGAGTATTGTAGGTTTTTATGCTGTTGGTGGTTTACCCTGGGGAATAGCCTTTGACGGTACTAACATTTGGGTATCGAGTCTAGCTTCTTCCTTTATAACTAAATTAAAAGCCAGTGATGGAAGTGTGGTGGGTACTTATACTGTTGGTTCCTGGCCCGCTGGTATAGCGTTTGATGGCACAAATATTTGGGTTGCAAATGGTGGTAGTAACAATGTAACCAAATTGAGAGCCAGTGATGGAAGTTTGGTAGGGACTTACCCTGTTGGTGCTGGAACATGGGGTGTTGCTTTTGATGGAACCAAAATTTGGGTGACAAATCAAGATAGCAACAATGTTTCAAGACTGTAACTTCATTAAACTTTAACCCTCGGGGGTCTGCCTAAAATGAGTTGATAGGTTCAAACTACTATTATAGATCTGCACGTTAACATCTAAATTTCTTGATTTGATTTTGAGGCTAAAAACCCTTCAAAATCTTTAGTTCTTTATACTCAGGTCTATAACTCATTTGGCGTATTCCACCAAACTTTCAACTTTGAATTCTCAAGGAAAATCAATGTCTTTATTAAAGAGGCAAGAATCGCCCAAACCCCGAAAAATATTACTGATAAATGGCCCTAACCTGAATCTGTTAGGCGAACGAGAACCCACTATCTATGGCGCGACTACCTTGCCCCAGATTGTGGCGCAGGTGCGGGAGCGGGCTACAGCAGCCGGATTTGAGCTGGAAGACTTTCAGAGCAATTATGAGGGGGGCTTGATTGACTTTATACAAGCCCAACGCAAGCTGATTTGTGGTATAATTATTAACCCAGGGGCTTATACTCACTACAGTATTGCGTTGCGCGATTGTTTGTCAGCTCTGGATGGGGTATGGGTGGTAGAAGTCCATTTATCGAACGTCTACGCCCGCGAAGAGTTCCGCCATCATAGCCTGATTGCGCCTATTGCGTTGGGGCAAATAGCCGGGTTTGGACCATTTGGTTATCTGCTGGCCCTGGATGCTCTTATAGAAAAAGTTTCTAAATAGTATTACTGTCCTGATAGGAGGATTGAGTTTTTTATGGTTTCGACCAGTGAAATTAAACGTGGCATGATTGTTGAGTTGGATGGTCAGTTGCAAAAAATCCTGGAATACGACCACCAGAAGATTGGGCGGGGTAGTGCTCAGGTGAAAATCAATTTCAAAAACATTCGCACTGGCTCTAATACCGTGCGCACTTTTCAGGCTGGGGCAAAGTTTAACGATGTGCGGCTGGAACGGCAGATTGTTCAATATCTTTATAATGACGGTGATGATTACCACTTCATGAACACTGAGACCTACGAACAGCCCGTTTTGAACGAAGAACAACTTGGTGACGTGCGCTATTACATTCATGAGAATGACACGGTGGAACTTATCACCTTCAACAATGAGCCTATTGACATCGAAATCCCCCCCTCGGTAATTTTGACTATATCTTACACCGAACCGGGGGTAAAGGGTGACACCGCTACTGGTGCTACCAAACATGCTACCACCGACACGGGCCTGACTATTACCGTTCCCTTGTTTGTTAATACTGGCGACAAAGTTAAAGTTGACACTCGAACAGCATCATATGTGGAGCGTGCAAACTAAGTGGCAATACCAAGCTCACGGTCAGCAAAATCAGGCGACAACCGGGGTTATCCCCGCTCGGCGCGAGCCATGCCGTCTGTCAATAACGAAGCAACCGCGCCAACCCCGCCCGTTGTTCCGCCTGCCCCCAAAGTACCTACTACTCCGGCTACGGGGTTGCTAACCGATGAGATTCGGGAGCTTATCAAACTGGTGGAAGCCAGTGATATAACCGAATTAGCGATTGAGAATGGCGAACAGAAAATCCATATCAAGCGCGAAAAAATGCTGATGGTGGCTGCCGAACAACCCGCCACCCAACGTAGCCCTAAAGTTACCCGCACTCAGGGTTCGGCTGGTTCGGCGAATGCTAATTCCTCACCACCAATCCCTGACCCCGGCTCGCCTCCTGAAGACTCGTTCCATAAGATAGTCGCCCCTATGGTTGGCACTTTCTATAGTTCTCCCGACTCCAAAGCCAGAGCTTTTGTGTCAGCAGGCGAAATGGTAGAAAAGGGTCAGGTCATTGGGATTATCGAAGCAATGAAGATAATGAACGAAATAGTGAGCGAACACGCCGGGCGTTGTGTTAAGGTCAATGTGGAAAATGGGCAACCTGTCGAATACGGTCAGACTTTGCTGCTACTAGAGCCTGCCTGAGTCAGCAAAGGTTAAAGGTTTATAATCACAAGTCGAAAAACTAAAATCTTCCTGACTTCTGACCTTCGACTTTTGACCTTTGACTAGATTTCGATAACCGACAACCGATGACTGACAACCTTCCCAATGAGGTAACGATGCCTTACGCCCCGGTGCGTGATTTAGAAATATACTACGAGTTACGCGGGCCAAAAGAAGCCGAACCGCTTTTGTTACATAACGGGGCTTTCGGCGTGATTGATACCGATAGTGATTGGGGTAAACTTTTCAACAAATTTGCCCAAAATTACCGCCTTATCCTTTTCGAGCATCGTGGTCACGGACGCACCAACAATCCTCCCCAAAAATATACAGATTACGCCGAGTTAGCCCACGATGCCGCCGGACTACTCAAATATCTGGGTATTACCAAAGCCCACGCCGTAGGTTTTAGCGATGGTGGGATAACCTGTATCAAACTGGCGGCTCTTTATCCCGACATGGTGGATATTCTGGTATCCATTGGGGCAAACTATTACAATACTCCAGCTCTACTAACCTCATTAGAGAAGCTACAGGGCGATTATATCGAGAAACATTTTGTAGAATGGGCCGCTGCTCTCGAACGCCAGTTTGCCACGCAAGGGGCAGGAGCCTGGAAAAAAGTTAGCGCGCAACTTGAGAAACTATGGTTGGACGATACGGCTTTTCCTACCCTGGCTGATATGCGAAGTATCAAGTGCCCAAGCCTGATTATGACTGGACAACGTGATATGTTTGGGACGGTTGAACAAACCCTTGATATTCATCACGCTATTGCCGGGAGTGAACTTTGTATTTTGCCAGGAGTGGCCCATGCTGTTCCGGTGCAGCGTCCGGAAGTTACCAGTTGGATTGTGCTGGATTTTCTGGAACGACAACGCAAGAAACGCGATAAAAACCTTCGCTCCTAATATAACTAGGTTCAAAATAGTTATTTCTATAACCCCCGTTATATAAAGTAGATTCAGGAGTATATAACAATCGTTATATAGATACGCTCAAGGAGTTAATATGCCTGAGAAATTTATCGCGGCGGCGGTGCAAGCTTCTCCTGTTTTACCTATGAACAAACAGGCAACTATTGATAAGGTTTGCAAACTAACACGCGAAGCCGCCCGTAATGGCGCACGCTTGATTGTTTTCCCCGAAACTTTTGTGGCAACTTACCCCAATTGGTCAATAGATTTAGAGACTCCTACCGAATGGCCCCGCAACCTGCTAAAACTAACTCAGGAAGCGGTGGAAGTACCAGGGCCAGAAATTGCTCAGGTGGCCGATGTTGCTCGGCAGGAACGGGCAATGGTGGTGTTGGGCGTTAACGAAAAAATCCCTTTGTACGACGGAATGCTTTACAATACGCTGGTATTTATCGGGGCAGACGGGCGTTTACTTGGCAAACATCGCAAATTGCTACCTTCTAACCGCGAAAAAGTTTTTTGGCATCGGGGCGACGGGGTAGACTTGAACGCCGTTTACCCCACAGAGTTGGGGCGGATTGGTGGATTAATCTGTTATGAACATTTGCAACCGCTTTTCAAATACGCTCTAATGGCGCAGGGAGAGCAGATTCATTGCTCAGTTTGGCCCGGCTGGCCTAATTATGCGGTTGGTCGCACCAATATTCATGTGATTGATGCCGCTATCCGTAGTTATGCCCTGGAGGGCCAATGTTTTGTGGTAGCATCCTCCATGTATATTTCGCCGGAATATGGCGAACAGGCAGGGTTGGGTAACGCCAGTTGGACGTTTTTTGGTGGCAGTGGTATCGTTGCGCCGGACGGGAAATATATTGCCGGGCCAGTTTATGATAAAGAGGAAATTTTGTACGGCGAGATTGACTTTGACCAGATTATCATTCGCAAGGCGGCCATAGACACCACCGGGCGCGATAGTCGTTGGGATGTGGTCAACCTTAATATCGCCGGGAATAGCCAATATCTACCGATTTCCGGGGTAAATACTACCCGCAATGACCAACCTTTACCAACCACCCTTTCACCGGAACTACCGCCCGAAAATAGCCCGCGTTTGCTGGCTAATGAGGATAATCTGGGATAAATCTGGCTTAATTTGGGATAACTTGGGATAAGCAGGGATAACTTTGGAAATTTACAGCGTCACTACAATTCTCGAATACCTGAAAACAATTCTGGAAATTGACGATCACACCGCCGATTTGTGGTTGCGGGGAGAGGTTTCCAACTTTAGCCGCTCGCCCAACGGTCACATGTACTTCCGGTTAAAGGACGAGGGTGGGCTATTGGAGTGCGCCCTGTTCAAAAATAGCGCGATTCGCCAGAAAGTTCTGCCCAAAGATGGTTCCAGTTTCATCATGCACGGGCGAATTTCGATTTACGAGGCTACCGGGCGGCTGCAATTCTATGTTAACGAAGTTTTTGCTGACGGTTTGGGGCGGCTTTCGCTGGAATTCGAGCGACTGAAAAAGCGGTTGGAAGAAGAAGGTTTGTTTGCCCCTGAACGCAAGCGGCCTTTGCCAGAACGCCCGAAAGTAATTGGGGTAGTGACTTCGGAGCGGGCGGCAGCGTATCAGGATATTTTGAACGTCTTGCGTCGTCGCTATCCCCTGGCTCAAGTAATATTATCGCCCACAGTGGTGCAAGGTGATAGTGCGCCAGTTCAGATTGTGGCAGCAATCCAGGCTCTGAATACTCGTCCAGAAGTAGAGGTTATTATTCTGGCGCGGGGGGGTGGCTCTATCGAGGAGTTATGGGCATTTAACGATGAGCGGGTAGCGCGGGCGGTTTTCGCCAGTCGCCAGCCGATTGTGACGGGGGTGGGCCACGAAACGGATTTCACTATCGTTGATTATGTCTCAGACCTACGCGCCCCTACGCCTAGTGCTGCCGCCGAACTGGTTTCGCCCGATATTAACGACCTTAAAACGCAGGTTGCCAACCAAAAAGACGAACTATCTTATGTTTTTGAGGATATTGTGGGTGAAAAAGCTGCCGACCTTGCCGCTCTTCAACGCCGCTTTTATCAATATTCCCCAGCTAACAGGGTTCCCCAATTCCGCCAGAAGATTGACGGGTTGGTAAGTCACTCCCAACGCGAGTTGCAGCACCGCTTTAAGTTACAGCAATTGCAAGTACGTGCTATGCAATATCGTCTCAAAGTTTTGAACCCTAACCAAATTTTACAACGGGGCTATGCTATCGTTTCCGATGTTGCCACAGGAACGGTAATTAGCGACATATCCCTGATTAATAAAGATGATAATATCCTGGTACGAGTTAGTAACGGTCAGTTCGGCGCAAAGGTCGAAAATGTCGAGTGAATGTTTGTTGATTGACCTAACCCCCTAACCCCTTTCCAGGCTTTCAAGTAGGGGGAACTATTCTTCCGAATCAGGATAGACATGGAGGTCTCACCCTCCTTATTTCTTTTGAATTCTTTATTTTTACTCCTTTATTCTTTATACCAAGTATGTGAATAATCATAATTTGGCTATATCTTAGCACGTTTGTTTTAACACAAAAATCTCTGTTTCTAAACTTATTTCAGCCTTGACATGTTACCTAAAAGTCACCTATACTGCTTGGAGTTGATATGTGACTAAAAAGTCACTTAAAGTTGCAGGTAATTATTGACCAAACTAATATATGTTAAAGGAGAGTATTAATGTTATTGACTTCCAAAAATGTTTTGGTTTTTGCGGCGACAGGAGCGATTGCGGGCGAGGTAGCTCGTACCTTTGCTAAAGAGGGTGCAAATGTCTGGCTATTGGGGCGTAATGCAGCGACCCTTGAGGAACTTGCCAGCTCGATTAAAGCGGCGGGAGGCAAGGCAATTTTTGATATTGTAGACGCTACTGACGAGAAAGCCGTTACCGCCTATGTTGCGCGAGTTGCGGAGACGGCAGGACATCTGGACGTAGTTTTTAATGGGATTGGTGGTCGGCCTGTAGACTTGGGCTACCTTACACCAGTGGCAACCCTTTCATTGGAACAGTTTATGATACCGTTGCAGGTCATTTTGGGTTCGACCTTCCTAACCTCCAAAGCGGTGGGAGCTTATATGGTCAAGCAGGGTAGTGGCTCAATCGTTACCCTAACCGCTACTCTGCGCAAAATGACAGCCCCCTATATGGCAGGAATAACGGCTGCTTCTACTGCTATCGAAGGTTTAACCCGTGCGCTGGCAGGGGAATTTGGCCCCGCCGGGGTGAGGGTTAATTGTGTGCGTGGTTCGGGAATGCCCGAAACCCGGACTATTCAGGAAACTGTGGCTGGCAACATCGCTCTAACTGACATGCCGCCTCAGATGCCCTTGCCCCCGCTTGGTCGGCCTATTACTGTTGCCGAGACCGCCAAAACTGCGGCGTTTTTAGCCTCTGATTTGGCAAGTGGTATGACTGGTCAGGTTGTGACTGTTTGTGCGGGGGCATTTGTCGGCTAAAATTATTAAATTATTGTTACGAATAGCTCTTACGCCGATATTCCTATTGCATCTAACCTTGACATGCCTTAAAATTAAGCCTGTAGTAACTGGCCTTGGAATAGAGTCAGCATCATACAACTTCTACCTAATCTAAACGTATTACTAAGTGGGCTGGAATCTAACGAAATTTTTTTTAGAAAGGTCGTAGGTACTGGTATGGAATTATTAGCAGCAGCACTGGCGGCGGTAGCCGCAGCTATCACAGCCGCTAAGGCTATGGAGCGTCAACAGAAAGAGCGCGAAGACCAAAAGGTCAAAATTCCTGTGCGGGCCGATGAAGGTCGTCCTGAACGCCGAACTCGACAGTAAATTTTCTCTGGCCTGTCCGGCGTTTTCAACTTTTTAAGAGTTTCTTGGTTCCTGTTAAGAGCTTTGAAACTAATACTAATTCGTCCCTCCCTTATCTATTGAAAACCGGGCAGCCATGTTGAGTCTGCTCGTTTTCAATTTTATATGCAAATAACTCCCAAAGTAAAAAAAAGTAATAGATTGCGCCTGACCGAAATGCAGCTACTGGTTGTTCCGGCTCTGTTGGTGTTGGTCGGTATGTTGATGGTAATTAATGTGCCTAACCAACGGGTCGGTTGGGATGCCAAAGATTTATGGATGTTTTTTGTTTTCTTTGGCCTGCTTCTGGCTACCCATCTGGCTTTGTCTATCTGGCTACCCCGCGCCGACCAGCTAATTTTACCGTTGGTCTCAGCCCTGACCGCCTTTGGCCTGATTATGAGCCAACGCCTCGAAACGGGACGTACTGGTAATATTGCCAGCCGCCAGGTGTTGTGGATTGGCTTGGGATACGCGCTGTTTTTGGTGGTAGCATTAGGGCTACGAAATATTATGCTGCTCAAACGCTACAAATATACTTTTATGTTTATAGGTTTGGGGCTTACGGCAGCAGTAGCGGTCTTTGGCGCGGAAATTAACGGGGCGCGGTTATGGTTTCGCTTTGGGGTTTTCAGCTTTCAGCCCAGCGAGTTGCTAAAAATAATTCTGGTTATATTTCTGGCAGGCTATCTGGATGATAAACGCGACCTGATTGCTACTTCTAATTTCCGGCTAGGCCCAATACCCCTGCCACCCTTGCCGTATCTAGGGCCGTTGTTGATGGTGTGGGGCATTTCGATGCTGACGCTGGTAGTGCAAAAGGATTTGGGAGCGGCCTTACTTTTCTTTGGGGTATTTCTGATAATGCTTTATTCTGCCAGTGGCAAGGCCAGTTATGTGGTAGTGGGACTGGTGTTATTCTTTGCTGGTTTTTTCCTGGCCTATAGTTTGGCGGGCCGGGTAGACCAACTTGCTCATATTCAGGTGCGGGTGGATGCCTGGCTCAACCCCTGGCCGAGCGGTCAAGGGCGTTCTTACCAGATTGTCCAGGCTCTTTACTCCTTCGCTAATGGCGGGGTTTTCGGTGATGGCCTGGGCTATGGTGCGCCCTATTTTATCCCCGAAGTGCATACTGACTATGTGCTGGCGGCAATTGGCGAGGAAATGGGTCTGGCGGGAACACTCGGAATTTTGTGCCTGAATATTTTGCTAATCTATCGCGGTTTTCATGTAGCCCTCAATACCACTAACGGTTTTTACCAGTATCTCGCTATCGGCCTAAGTAGTATTCTTGGTGTCCAGACCTTTATTATAGTAGGGGGCGTTACCAAGCTTATTCCCTTGAGCGGCATGACCTTGCCTTTTATCAGTTATGGCGGTAGTTCGATTCTGGTCAATTTCCTGCTGGCGGGGTTGCTCATGCGTATATCTATAGAGCGGAAAACTTAATCAACCTAACCCCCTATCCCCCTTCCCTAAAGTGGAAGGGGGAATAATTTGTGGACTGATAGCTAAAAATGATAAACACGATTCGATATGGCAGTTTTATATTAGCAGTAGTGGCGATTGGCTTTGGCCTTTCGTTTGGGGTGCTATTTGGGCCGAGTTGGGTGCAGGAACAACGGAGCGATTTAATCTGGCTACTCAGTATAACAATTGCTGGTGCTTTGATGTTAGCCGGGTTTTGGGTGGGTCGCGCTCCTCTGAAAAAAGGGGCTTTGCCCGACGAACGCCTGACCCACAACGTTCAGCGCGTTATGAGTCTGATAGTAGTAGGTTTTATTTTATTGAGTCTGCAACTGTTACGCAGTCAGATAGTAATTTCCAAAGATATTAGTGAGCCCTATTTCACCCCTCAAAACGAACTGGTGCAAGACCCCCGCATAATAAGAGACCAATTAAGCGTGCAACGCGGACGGATTTTTGATACTTTTGGTAATCAGGTGGTAGGGATTCAGGTGACTAATGGCCTCGTTAAACGCACCTACCAGAACACCTATATCAACCCGCTTATCGGTTATTATAGCCCGTTGCAATTTGGCAATAGTGGGCTGGAAGATAAATATGACGATTATCTAACGGGGAAAACCGGGGCAAACCCTTTCCTTAACCTGACCCGCGACCTGCTCCATCAACCCCGTATCGGTAATGACCTTTACCTCTCGATTGTGCCGGATTTGCAGCAATTCGCCCAGCAACAATTAGGTGCGGTGGATGGGGCGATTGTATTGCTGGATGCCAAAAGCGGTGAGGTGTTGGCGATGGTGGGCAACCCTCAATTCGACCCTTCGCAACTAGCCTTCGACCCAACTGTAGATGATACACTGTGGGATGCCCAGACCAAAGAAATTCAGAAACGGTGGGCGGCCCTGAACACCGACCCCAAAATCCCCCTTTTATCACGACCTACTCAGGGGCTTTATACCCCCGGCTCAATTTTTAAAACTATAACTTTATCGGCAGCCCTTGATTCGGGAAAAACTACCCCTGATGTCATCTGGCAGGATACCGGGAAACTGACAGTAGACGGCGCGGTTTTCAATGACCCCAATCGTCCTACTACCAGTCGCACCGATTGGTCTACCACCGAGGGTTATATGTTTTCGCTAAACTCCGTCTTTGGGCAAATCGGTTTGCTGGTGGGTGGGGCGGATTTGGAAAAATATATGCAGAAGTTTGGTTTTGGCGAGAAAATCCCCTTTGATTTGGCGGTAGCCCCCAGCCAGCCCTACAATACTAAAGGTTTTTTGAACTCACGCGCTGCGGTAGCCTCAACGGGTTTTGGGCAGGGTCAGTTGCTGGTTACACCCTTGCAAATGGCGTTAGTAGCGGCGACTTTCGCTCGTGACGACGCTTCTGAGCCAAAGCCTATCCTAGTTAAAGAGATTCGTACCCACGAAGGTTTGGTGGTAAAAAGAACCTTACCCGAAGTTTGGAAAAGGCCGATTCTGCCTGAAACTGGCAAAACTGTGCGCGATATAATGATACAATCGGCCACCAAAGGTTATGTTGGTCTCAACGGTGGGGGACTAGCGGGGTCGGGGGCAGTGGTTGGTGGTAAAACTGGGACGGCAGAGGTAGATACTGCCCAACTTATTAACAATGGCTGGTATATTGCTTGGGCCACCAAAGGGGATCGCGCTTTTGCTATCGCGGTAGTCATTGACCATAAGCGTAGCGGCGAGGGTTTGCGGGATGCCATGCCTCGCGCGAACGAAATTCTAAAACGGGCTCTCTCGAAGGTGCAATAGGTGTTAAACCGATTTCTAAAAACTATAATAATTCTTTGTCTGGTAGGTATTGTAGGGATTATTTTTTACTCAGGGGCTATCTCCGTTCGTCAGGCGGTTTTTGTAGATAATTTTAAGCTGACCAAAGAGAATGCTCTGAATTTTGATGACCCCGGTTTGGCTCGCACTTTTTATGGTGAGTTGGATGCTGGTAATCGCAAGGTGCAGTTTTTTTCGTTTAAGGCAGCGAAGGGCGATAGTATTGAGTTAAAGCTTAATGTGCCACGCCTGTCAGGTCTGGAAAACTTCCGCCCAAGCTTGGCTTTGTTTGGCCCAGGCTTGCCCAAACCCTTTTTATCAGAATTCCAGAAACTTCCCTTTAGTATACCCACTGATTACGGACTGGTGTTGTCGGAGAATGACCCCCAGGTTCGGGCAGACCGCCCGCAGCTTGATGAGCCTTTTACCCAGACAGGCTATTGGGACGGGCAACGCATCGGGCGCGATTTTTCCGAGGATGGTACTTATTATGTAGCGGTTTTTAGCCCCGGCGAGCAAGCTGGCAAATATACTTTGCTTACGGGCGATAGGGCGGAGGCGGGGTTGCGGGAAATCGTGGGTTTTCCCTGGTTGTGGCTGCGACTACGTTTCTGGTTTGGGCAGGGGTTTATCGTTTTAATATTAGTAATTGCATTGGCTTCAGGTGGTTTTTTCTATTTTCAAACCAGAGTACGCGCCAAACGCAAAAAGCTCGGCCCTATCCCAACGGAAGCTGTAAAAGAGGATTCAAGAGTCAGGAGTCAGGACGTAGAATAAAAAATTTGTAGGGGTAGACCTCTGTGTAGCCTTGAACCTGTTTCCCGTAGGAGCAGGCTCTGTCCTGCGATAAGTTATCGGATGACGGAGCATCCTCCTACAATTGTTTAACCAACAACCAATAACCAATAACCAAGAACTAAACAAATGCAAATATTGAATGAACAGTTCGTTGAAGGAATCGAGAATCTTATAAGTGCAGACGGGACGCGCCTGCACCTCCATAGCTGGCTGCCTGTTAGTTCGCCTGTCAAACGGGTTTTTGTGGCGGTACACGGTATGGGCGGACACGGTGGTTATTATGCCACCTCCCTGGCCCCCTATCTTGCCCCTACTGGTGTGGCGGTATATGCCCCGGATTTGCGCGGGCATGGCCTTAGCGATGGCAAGCGCGGCGATATTGAGAGCTTTGCCGAGCTTGAGGCTGATGTGGCGGCGGCGGTAGGGTGGGCGCGAAAACGTCACCCCGGTTTACCACTTTTTTTACTGGGCGAAAGTATGGGTACACCTCTGGCGATTATCCACGCCGCTACCAGTAAGGGTTTGTTGCGGCCTGATTTTCTGGTTTTGGTGGCCTGTGTGGTTGCCCCTACCCTTACTCCCCGCGTGGACGAGATTTTCCGTACCACTTTCTATTTTGCCACCAATCGCCGCAAAATTGCCTTGCCGATTACCGGGCGGGAGGAACAAGGAGTGCGCGACCTTGATTTCGTGAAAATCTTGAAATCGGACGGGCTTTTTAATCGCCGTATCAGTGTGCGCTTTTTGTTGAGTATGACCAAAAGTATGAGTCAAGCCGCTAAACTCCATCACCGCCTGACCATGCCTACCCTGCTTTTGCAAGGCGGCAAGGATATTACGGTGCGCCACCGCCCCACCCGCGCTTTTTTCAACAATATCGCTGCTACTGACAAGGAAATGTTCGTTTTCCCCAACGCTTTCCACGCTATCCTGAACGACCCAGACTCGCCCGAAGTCCGCGCCAAAATCCTGACCTGGATAGAGAGGCAGGAAGCGGGGGTTGGGGGATAGGGGAAATTCGTAGGGGTAGACCTCTGTGTCTACCCTGCTTTTGCTAATATAATCATAATTTCTGTTTACTTAACCGTGCAAACTCAAACCTTTTGCTTTTAGCTCTTTTCTTAAAAGTTCGTTTTGGTTTTTAATTTCGGCTTCTTTTTCAGGATTAAAGGGGTCGGAAGATAGATTTTCACTTTCAAGGTGTTCCTCGTTACCATCTTCATATAGCCTTATATGGGGTTCTCCGTATATCATACGATGACCGCAAACATATTCCAGGTATTCAACGCCTTCTTTTTCTCCAAAGATATAGCGAATACCCCATCCATCCTGATAAATAGAACCTGCTTTGCGCTGTTCAACATTTTCAATGGGTAGCACGATTTCCCACGTTCTGAATTTTTTAGCAAAATTAGTTCTGATTGCAGGTAATGCTTCCCCTTCTTTGATTCCAAAATTTGTAGAGTCTATTCTTAAAGCTTTTTTGGCTAATTCATTTTCAAACTGGCCTTCCATCCATTGTAATATTTCTCTAGCTTTTTTACGTGCCATGGATGTTTCATCTTCAAGGGCTTGTATTATTAACTTAATTATTTCATTTCTTTGGGAATACATCAAACCTTCAAGAGCAATTGTTCTTATTGCTGGGTCAGGTTCAATTAGCAGGGGTACAAAGAAAGCTATTTTTTGTTCTTCGGATAGGGGCAATTTAGTTAGGGTCCTGCAAATTGCAAATCGAGCCTCTATGTTTTTTTCGGTTTTAAATCTTTCAATTAAAGGGCTTATTGCTCTTGTATCTCCTAAATCTGCTAAGGCTAAGATAGCTGTTCCTCGAACTTGCGGATTTCTATTCCTCAAAAACTTGAGAAGGGGAGGAAATGCCTTTTGAGATTTGGTTCTTCCCAAAGCTTGGATTGCATAAAGACGCATTAAATTATCTTTTTTAGAAGCTTCTTCAAGAAATGTATCTAGCCCAATTTCTCTCAACTCAGCTATAGCAAAAATGGCTTCCTTTCGGAGTGCTGCGTTCTCATTTTCATTCTTTATAATCTTCGCTAAAGCTTCGGCAACGCGGGAATCGTTAAATTTATTTAATACTCTAATAGCGTCCCAGCGTTCCATCCAACTATGATTATCAGAGTTCAGGATTTTAAGGTAATATTGTAAGACTTTTTCTCCTCCAAAATCGCGTAACACCCCTCTTGCGTTATTTTTGAAATCCCAATTTTGATTCTCAGGTTTATCTAAGGCGGTTAGGATCTGGTCTACAACGTTCTGTTCGTTCACTTGCCCTAGAGCCATAACAGCAGTTGCCCTGACACGTTCATGCTTATCATTTAACAAACTTAACAGAGGGTCTACCGCACGAGCATCATGAACATCTATGAAGTACCATGCAACAGCATTTCGCACTTTGGCGTTTTTATCCTTAAAATAACGAATCAATAGTGAAACCACTTTCTTGTCCGTTATGCCATGCAGATTATAAATAGCACTAGCTCTTACTTCCGGGTCGGGGTTTTTTAGTTCTTGAATTAGAGCGTCAATTTTTTGTGGTTTATCGGTCATGAAATATCCTATAATTCAATATTGTTTGTTTTTTCAAAAAGAATTATAGCATGAACTCAACCTGCCCAATCAGACTCAAAACCATACTTTGCCACTCCTTACTCCTCGCAAACTTCCAAAATTGCGGACAGCGTTTCGGCGGCGCATTTATCCCAGGAGAATTTCTCGGCCTGTTTTAGCCCTTTAGTCGCCAGCTCATCTTGCAGTTGGGGCGATAGTAATAACCGCCGCAAGTTCCAGGCAATCGCCCTGGTATCAAGAGGGTGATGGGTCAGGGCGGCCTCCCCTACCACCTCCGGCAAACTCCCAGCATTGGAGCAAACCACCGGGACACCACAGGCCATCGCTTCCAGGGCGGGCAGACCAAAACCTTCGTAGAGCGAGGGGAAAACAAAAGCCTCCGCCCCACTATACAGGGCGGGTAAATCGTTGTCTGAGACATATCCCACTACCTTGATTTGAGGTAAGTTTAGCTCTAGTGCTTTAGCCATAATCGGCTCACTTAACCAGCCCGGCTTGCCACCCAAAACCAGTTGGAGTTGGGAACGGGCGGGATAATCAAAATCCGGGTCGTTCACCAGTTGAGCGAAAGCCTCCATCAGGCGCACCAGATTTTTGCGGGGCTGAATCGTACCGACATAAAACAGATATGGCCCCGGCGCAATTCCATATTTGGCGCGGGTGGCGGCAATCAGGTCGGCATCCTGCACGGGTTGGAACTGCTGGCGGTCATAGCCATGCGGGATAACCCGAATTTTGGCTGGGTCTATGGCGTAGTGGCGGGTCAGGTCGGTAGCGGTGGTGTGGCTGACACAAATCACCATTCGAGCTTTGCTGGCACTGAAGCGGGTTGACCAATCAAGGTAGCGACGGGCGGTGGCGGTATGGGCTTCTGGATAATAGAGATAGCCCAGGTCGTGGACTGTCACCACCGAGCGGGCCGGGTGAATTAGTGGTAGCACATGAGCCGGGACGAACAGGGCATCCGGTGGGTATTTCAACATTTCGTGGCTGAGGCGCAGGTGTGTCCAGAGGCGTGGGAAGGGAATGGCTCGGATTTTAACATTATCGCTGATAGTAAGGCCGTGCAGTTGTAAACTTGAGGGCGGGCGATTGAAATAAAGGGTGTAACGTTGCTGTTGATTTTCTATGAGGCGGCGCGTAACCTGATAGGCATAATTTTCAGTTCCGGTGCGTTTGCCCACCGCTAATCGGCTGGAGTCTATCCCAATATTCATCAGGCTTCGACTTTGGCGGGTTGTTGGCGGCGTTTCAGGCTATTTTCTCCCCAAAAGGCCAGCGCAATTATTATTATTCCCAGCACGCCCCCCGCTGGTGGCACAACCAGGGCGATTATCGTCACAAATACCGCCAGAATATCTTGACCAATACTGATTAGCGGCTCGAAAAGCTTGGCGGTCTGCCCCAGGCTAACGATGGTGGAACGCAACCGATTTTTCACCAGGAACATTATTTCCGCCACTCCCGCCCCAATCAGGAAGCCTATTACCAACGGAATCTGATCGCTCGGCACGGTGGCGGCAAAGGCCAGACCGCCAGCGATTGGCACAATTATCTGATTAAGGGTTAGATGGAATTTCTGGATTTGGGGGATTTTATCAGCCACAATTTCGAGGCTCATTAAACCAGCCAGAATCAGGATCGCCGCCCATCTATTGAGGAAGGCCAATTCTGAGTTAAGGGTGAGTAATTTACCTTTGGCTGCCACGCTGATAATCAGTAAGGGTAGATAGGGGTTTAGCCCACAGGCCGCCGCCAGCCCAACCCCGCCCAGCAATTTTATAATCAAATCCAAAAATTAACATCCTTCACAAATTAAGCAGTTATTATTAGTGGAGGTTATCATAACAAAGGGGGCGGAGTGCGTCAATTTACCGAATCTAAAAGGCTGCTACTGTCGGGTTAGCAGCCTTAATTTCTTCTTGAAAAACGCTTTAACTAACTCGCAGCAATTAGAGTTTCGTGGGCAGAACGGGCTTTTTCATCAAGCATGGGGTTAAGGATGCGCTGGAGAGCCATAATGTGGGAGCAGTCTTCCAATCCAATCTGGAAAGTATGGCAATTGCAGTGCCAAGTTCCATTGTCTAAAGTAACCAGGTAGTTGTCATGTTCGCCTCGGAACTCCACCTGCACGTTCTGAAAGTGGATGCGTCCCGGTTCCTGCTGGTAACGGATAGCTTTTTCGATTTTTCCAATCAGGCTGCTGTGCATAACATGCCTCCTTGCTTGTTTTTACAAGCTTCCTCCCGGCGTGTGAGCGAGAGGGCTAATATTCTGAATCTGGGGTGGGATGTAATATTTTGCTCAGATTCAGTTCAATCTATGTTTACTTCTCTCGTAGGTTATTTAAAACAAAGCGACACAGGCTTTTTTAGCATTCCTGTGTCGCAGACTCGCCCTTTTTGACTGTTTGGGATAAACAGTTGAGATTTTTTCTTTACTTTGTGATATTGGTGCTATCTTCATTGCGCACCTCACATTGCTTTCTCTGGGATGAATTGTTCTAAATAACCATACCCCTCGTGAGATAACGACAGGTTTTGCCCTGCCCTTACCGTTGCATGAATTATAAAGGTCGGAGAATTAAGAGTCAATAGAGATTCGGCTAATTTTTATTAAAAAGAAAACGTTAACTATCCAAGAGAGAGTCTTCATAGGACTTCCAAATGGTAAATGGCAACGCAGCCGTTAACTATTTCAGGAGCTGGGATATTGTTACGATTTTAAAACCTCGCTCCTGCAATTTTTCCAGAATAGCGGGTAAGGCTTCCGCCGAGGTCCGTGCCCCAATGTGCATCAAAATTATTGACCCGTCCAACTGTGCATCGGTCAGGCTGGTTAAGCGATTAATGAGAAAATCGGTAGTTTTGGGCACACCTACTGAGTCCAGGCTGTCCACCGTCCAATAAATCGAGCGATAGCCCATCTCGTTAACTATTTTTGCCACCCGGTTATCCCGCGCCCCATAGGGAAACCGAAATAAAGGCTTGGTGCTATGCCCGCTCAACTGGGTCAATATATCATCGGTGCGCTGTATTTCGTCACGGATTTGCTCATCAGAAATTTTGGTCAAATCGGGATGCGTCCAGGTGTGATTGGCGATTTCCATACCCTGACTGCTGATTTGCTGGACAAAGGCTGGATTCTGGCGCGCCCATTGCCCGGTTAGGAAAAAGGTAATTTTCACGCCATATTTTTTCAAAGCACTGGTAATAAGCGGGAAACTCTCGCTGGCGGCCCCCGCATCAAAAGTAATGGCAACCTGTTTCTTACCGGATTTGCCCCGGAAAACCTCACCCAAAGGCCCATTCGGTAGCGGCGGCGGTGCGACGGTATTGGTTGGATTCGGGGCAGGATTAGGCTTAGCAGTGGTAACGGGCGCGGTAGTCTGATGGGAGGTTGTGATGGTGCTAGTAGCCCTAACTGTGGGTAACGGTGGCAGGGGGGTACTGACTACAATCGGGGTAAAGGTTGGTTCTGGTTCTGGCAAGGCGGCAGGCGGAGTCATTGGTTCTATCTCAAGGGTAGGGCTGCTGGTAGTTTCTTCAGGAACAGGTTTAAGAATTGGGGTAGGCTGAAACTGCCCGGCAATACTCTGAAAGGTGCCATCAGGAAATGGGTTGGTTTCGGTTTGGCTATCGCTGCCGCAAGCCACCAACAACCCCGCCAAAAGTAAACCTACGGCTAATACAGCGACTAATTTTAGTCTACCCTTACCCATTTCCAACCTTCTATTTGACTCACCGTAGAGAGCGCAGAGGGGCTTAGTATTTTTTAGAACACCTTGCTTTGTTTTCCCATGAATGAAACGCTTCGGGGGTTAATTGGTTACGCTAGAATTGGGGGTTAGGGAAAGGATGAAGGATGAAAAGAGAAATTCGTAGTAGGGGCGGTTCGTGAACCGCCCGGTATTGGAAAAATTCGTAGGGGCGTAGTCTCCGCGCCCATTTGGTCAGGTCAACCAAGAACCAATAACGAACAACTAAAAGATGGGCAATACTGGGCTCGAACCAGTGACCTCACGGATGTGAACCGTGCGCTCTAACCAACTGAGCTAATTGCCCGTATCAGGTGAAGAAAATTATAGCACGCACCCCCCTCCTTTGCAACTCAACGGTTGTCGGTCAAACCTAACCCCCTAGCCCCCTTCCATGAGTCAGGGAAGGGGGAACAATTTCTTTAGGGCACGGAAACCACGCCCCTACGAATTTCCCTAAATCAGGGCGGCCCACCAGGTAGCCCCTACGAAGTCTCTAACGACCACCGATAACCGAGAAACCGCCCAAAGGTTATCCAGACGAGTCCACATTACTGTGGATAAATACCCAAATTGGCCGGGTTATGGTATAATTTGGGGTAATTAGTGACGCTCACAACCAAATTTCTCCAAAAATTCCACAAGATTGTCGGGTGGGGCAGGCATAGCTATGCTTGCTTTATCAGTTTGTTTTAGAGTGACGGTCACTAGACGAAAACATAAGGAGTAAGTTAGTATGAAGGTTAGTTGCCTGCAAGAACAACTCAGCAAAGGGTTATCAGTGGTTGGAAGAGCTGTTTCCACCAAGACGACCCTGCCCGTGCTTAATCACATTTTGATTGCTACTGAGTCTACCGAGGAAGGCGACAAGTTAAAGCTTGCGGCTACCAACCTGGAAATCAGTATTACTTATTGGGTAAAAGCTAAAATAACCGAGCCCGGTGAAATTACCGTCCCCGCCCGCCTCTTGACCGATTTTGTAGGTAGCCTGGGCAATGACGACGTTCACCTGACCCTTGACCAGCAAACCCTGACCCTTAACGTGCGAAGCGGGCGTTATGATGCAAATATCAAAGGGATTGCGGCGGAAGATTTCCCCACTTTACCCAACGTAATTAACCCCGGCAATAGTGCTGAAATTACTTCCAGCTTATTCCGCTCGGCGATAAATCAGGTAGCCTTTGCCGCCAGTACCGATGAAACTCGCCCGGTTTTGACCGGGATTTTTGCCAGCTTTAGTGGCGATACTCTGACACTGGCGGCGGCGGATAGTTTCCGTTTGGCGGTTAAAACTACCCAATTGACCAGCGAAATCAGCAGTAATTTCAATATAATTCTGCCCGCCCGCGCCATGATTGAGCTCTCACGCATCTTGCCTGACGATGATACGCCCGTTTCGATTAGCGTAACTGGCAACAAAAGTCAGGCTCTTTTCACTACTCAGGGAATTAATTTTACCAGCAGCTTAATTGAGGGAAATTTTCCGAAATATCAAGATATTATTCCTAAGAAGTTTGATACTCGGACGGTGTTGAGTACCAACGAACTTCTAAAGACGGTTAAGCTTGCCAGCCTGTTTGCCAAAGATAGTGGTGGCAACATTATCCGAATTGCCGTCAGTCCCGGTGAGGATTTGACTCCCGGCAGTATGATTCTGTCGGCGAATGCGGCTGAGGTGGGCGACAATCGCAACGAGGTGGAAGCAACGGTGGATGGGCAAGCCGCCCAGATTGCTTTCAACGCTAAATATATGACCGATGTGCTTGGGGCAATCTCGACGGGACAGGTGGCGATTGAGCTGCAATCACCCAGCAACCCCGGCGTTATCAAGCCCGTCGGCGCGGACGATTATGTACATGTTATTATGCCGATGCACCTGGCAAACCGTTAAGGAAAAATGAGCGACCTAACTCAAAAATCTCTCGATTATGAGGCAGCCGCCAAGCGCGTCCAGGAACTACACCACGATATAGAGCTGCACAACTATCGGTATCATGTGTTGGATGACCCCTTGGTCAGCGACGCGGAATATGATGCTTTATTCCGCGAACTTCGCGCCCTGGAAGCCCAATACCTAGAATTGGTAACTACCGACTCGCCGACCCAAAGAGTGGGAGCCTCTACCGCCCAGACCGATTTTGCCAAAGTCCGCCACCCCGTCCCGATGTTAAGCCTGAGCAATGTGCTTAGTATGGAGGAATTGGTGTCCTGGCATACTCGCGCCCGGAAATTTATGTCTAGCAAGGTAGATTTTGAATATGTGGTTGAGCCCAAAATAGATGGCCTCGCAATCGCTCTCACTTATGAAAACGGGGTTTTGGTACGGGGCGCAACTCGCGGTGATGGCGAGATTGGCGAGGATATTACCGCCAATATTAAAACCATCAAAAGTGTCCCCTGGAAATTACGCGCCGTTGAAGGCAAGCCTATCCCTGTCCGGATTGAGGTGCGTGGCGAGGTTTATATTGGGCTTAAAGCTTTTGAACAACTAAACCGCGAGTTGGGGGATAAAGGCGAAAAACTTTTTGCTAATCCCCGCAATGGTGCTGCCGGGTCACTCCGCCAGAAAGACCCCAATATCACCGCTTCTCGCCCCCTCAACATCTTTTTGTATAACCTGGGTTATATTGATAATGGCCCAGCGATTGCCTCTCAGACCGAAACCCTGGAATATTTCAAAGCATTGGGTTTCCGGGTTGCTCCTAATATCAAATTGGCCTACAATCTGGAAGAAGCCGAAGAAGCAGTTAAAAGCTGGCTAACTAATCGCGACTCGCTCGATTTTGAAATTGATGGAGCGGTTATCAAAATAAACGACTTTAAAATACAGGAATTATTAGGCTATGTTGGGCGTGACCCACGTTGGGCGACCGCTTACAAATTCCCCGCCCGCGAGGGTACAACTGTCCTCAAGGATGTGATTATCACCGTCCGGCGCACGGGTAGCATTAACCCCAAAGCCCTTTTAGAGCCCGTTCAAATCGGCGGAATTACAGTGCAGAACGCCAGCCTGTTTAATGAGGACGAAATCCGGCGGTTGGGCTTGAAAATTGGTGATACAGTAGTGGTGAAGCGGGCGGGCGACGTTATTCCTAATATCGTTAAGGTGATTGAAGATAGTCGCACAGGCCAGGAACGGGATATTGAACTGCCTAAAATCTGCCCAAGTTGTGGTTTTCCCACCCGCCGCGACCCTGAATTTGCGGTGTTATACTGTACCAATAACATGTTTGATTGTCCAGACCGTATTCGCGACTGGATTAACCATTACGCCCAGACGCTGGGGATGGAGGGGTTGGGCGAGAAAATTACCAACCGTTTTTATAACGAAGGTTTTATCCATGATTTTGGCGATTTATATAGCCTCAAAAAAGAGCAACTACTTTCCCTGGAGCGTTTTGGCGAGAAACTAGCGGATAAGTTGTTAGCCCAGATAGAAGCCAGCAAAGACCGCCCCCTATCGCAACTTTTAGCCGCATTGGGGATTGAGGGGATTGGCTGGAAGGCGGCAGAGATGCTGGCCCGCCATTTTAAGAGTCTGGATAAATTGCGGGCGGCGGATATTGAAACCATTGCTGAAATCAAGGGGATGGGCAAGATCGCGGCCCTGAGTATTGTGGAATTTTTCGCTGATGCCCGTAATGAGGCATTGGTGCAAAAGTTAATAGATGCGGGAGTGCGTACCGAGGATGCTGCCGAGGAAGCCGATAACAGCCGCAAGCCCCTTTCCGGCCTGACTTTTGTTATTACTGGCACGCTCCAAAATTATACCCGGCAATCTGCCGAGGAGTTGCTCAAGCGGCGGGGCGCAACTGTTGGGAGTTCTATCAGTAAAAATACCAGCTACCTTATTGCAGGTGAGGTGGCTGGCAGCAAGTTGACTAAAGCCCAAACTTTGGGTATAAAGATACTTGATGAAGTTGGATTTACCGCTTTGTTAAGTGATTGATTAAGGAGTAGCATGCCCTATAGCGAACCTGTAAAACCTGGAGATACCGTTGAGACAGTGCGAAGAATTGCGCGTATCGCCCAACTTATTCTTGACCTGCGGGCCGAGTACGAGCGTCGCCCCAAAGCTGATACCCTGATTCAAATTAAAGAACGCGCCGCCGAACTTCAAGCGATGGCCGCCGATATTGAGGTGTTAATTCCCGCCCCCGACGTTTCCAAAAACAGTCCCGCGAAATAGTTGTTGTTTGACCTAACCCCCTTCCCTAATGCAGGGAAGGGAGAATCATTTTTCTTTTTCCCCAACTAAAGTTTTTCGGGATCAATGCGAAACTCCCGCAATTTGGCCCAGGCTTTTCTTGGGTTTTTTGTAAAATTGTTTCACGTTGTTTGGCTTCCCACTTCGGAAAGTCGCAGTTTTTCATTCTGGTCATACAGCAATAAAAAAAGATGCGGTAAGTTTTTGCTTTTCCGCATCCTTTTTTTCCAATTTGAAATAGTTATCAGTCGTAACGTAGCGCGTCTATGGGGCTAAGTTTAGAGGCGCGACGGGCCGGGTAAATCCCAAAGAATAGCCCAACCGCTACCGCAAAACCTACCGCCATCACGATTACGGTATAATCAAGGGCGGTATGGATAAAGGTAGCATTGACTATCAAGGAAGCCACTACCCCAACGCCAACCCCTATTAAGCCCCCGATAAAACACAGCACCACGCTTTCAATCATAAACTGAAGCAGAATATCGAAGGGTTTAGCTCCGATAGCCTTGCGGATGCCGATTTCGCGGGTGCGCTCTGTGACCGTCACTAGCATAATGTTCATAATCCCGATACCACCCACAAAGAGCGAAATCGAGGCAATAACAATCAGGAAAACGTTCAGGGTACTTTGCTGGTCACGGGCGGCTTGCAACTGGTCTTGCTGGTTCGTCACCGTAAAGTCGTCCGCGCCCTGAATCTTGTGCAACTCCCGCAAAACATCGGTAGCCTGACTGATAAGTAGCTCAACGCTGTTGGAGTCTTTGGCTTTAAGTACAATGCTGCTGACCGTTTTACCAACCTTGATAGCTCCCGCTCCGCGTGGGCCAAAAAGCTTGGTTTGAGCAGTAGTAATTGGCATATAAACCTGATCATCTATTGAGCCAAAACCAGAACCGCCCTTGGCTGCCATCACTCCCACCACGTTAAAACTGGTGCGATTGATGCGAATAGTTTTACCAATCGGGTCATCGCCGGAAAAGAGAGTATTGGCCTGATTAGCTCCCAACACCACGACTGTGCGATTACTGGTAATATCGGCATCGGCAAACCAATCGCCACTGCTCAAGGTAGCGTCGTGGACATCTAACCAACTCGTGTTAGTGCCAACAATCCGGCCTACCCCATTAACCGAGCCATTAACGAACTGCCCAAAGTTATTATATTCAGGGGCCACTCCTGACGCGGCTGTCATCCGGGGGTCGGCTGCCAATGTATCGGAGTCTTCCAGGGTCAGGTTTTGGTTGGCACTATTTTGAACTATACCGCCGAAACTTTGGTTGGATGGGCTAACCGTAACCAGATTTGTACCAGCCCGCTCAACCTTCGCCAATGCGTCCTGAATAGTCCCCTGACCAATGCTTTGCAGGGCAATTACCGAGCCAACCCCGATAATAATACCCAACATTGTCAAGATAGCCCGTAACTTATTAGAGATAAGACTCAGAATTGACATTCTGACTAATTCAAACAGGCTCATGAGTACACCTCCGTCAGACCCTGACCATCGCGGATGTAAGCCAGATGCTGATCCAAAACTGGTTTGTCACTCTCGATTAGGCCGTCCCGGATGTGGATAATACGACGGGTGAAAACCGCTACATCCGGCTCGTGGGTTACGAAGATTATCGTCATATTTTCTTCAATGTTTAGCCGTTGAAATATACCCATAATTTCGATACTGCTCTTGCTATCAAGGTTCCCGGTTGGCTCATCCGCCAGGATAATAGCGGGGCCATTCACCAGCGAACGGGCAATCGCCACCCGCTGTTGCTGACCTCCTGATAATTCTTTGGGTTTGTGGTGAGTCCGTGAACCCAGGCCAACCGACTCTAAAGCCCATTCCGCTCGGTCTCGCCTTTCCGATTTACTAAATAACCCGCTATAAACCATCGGAAGCTCCACGTTTGCCAAGGCACTCAGCTTGGGTAACAGGTTGAAACTTTGGAAAACGAAGCCGATTTTGCGATTACGAACCTCCGCCAGTTGGTTTTCGGCCATATCCGCTACTTCTTCACCATCAATCTGATAACTGCCAGTTGAGGGCTGGTCAAGCGCACCCAATACGTTCATCAAAGTAGATTTACCACTACCGCTAGGCCCCATAATGGCAATCAGTTCGCCATCTGGTACGTCGAAGGAAACACCCCGTAGGGCGTTTACCTCGACTTCTCCCATCCAATAGGTTTTGGTTACATCTCGAACTGTAATCATATTATTATCTCCCGCCACCGCCGGGTAGGGCGATACCGCCACCACCACCGCCGCCAAACGGATTGTTGTTAGTACCAGTGGAACGATTGGTGGGGGTGCTACTGATGATAGCCTTATCGCCATCTTTCAACTCACCACCAGTTATTTCAGTGGCGGTGTCACCTTGTAAACCAGCAGTCACCGTGCGTTTTACCGTGTTGCCATTCGCGTCCAAAATCTCAACATAACGGGTTCTGTCAGTCGTGTTGGTTTTAATAGCGCGGGTTGGCACAGAAAGCACGCCAGCTTTGACATCCAGACAAACTGTAACTGTGGCAGTCATACCGATTTTTGGTTGAGCCTGGATTTGCTGATTAGCCGCACCTGCGGCATTATTACCGCCGCCCTGCCTGCCACCACCAGCATTTGCACCAGGGGTAGTAGTGCCAGCAGGGGCGGTAGTAACCGCTGGATTACCCGCAGTAGTGGCAGCTGGATTACCAGCACCTTGTCGTCCACCACCAGCCGCGCCGCCGAAGCCCGCACCACCCGTAGGGGTAAAGCCGCAGAAACTAGAGCTATTGCGTAGTTGGGCAACCTGGGCCTGGAACTGAGCTGGAATTTGCGCCCCGGCAGGTATCTGGAAGCCCCCAGCTCCCCCTGCCGCTGTGGTAGCCGTACCCGGCGTGCCATTAGCGGCTCCAGCTTGTCCGGCGGCTCTCTGGAACTGGGCGCGTATTGTGTCAAGGTATTTTTGATATTGGTCGGGGAAGGCTTCCTGCAAGCTGTTTTTACCCTGACCGTCCAAAGTAACAGTTACCAGATACGAAACAACATTGCTGCTAACCTGGGATTTGGGCGAAATAAAAGTTACTTTGCCTGTGAAGCTACGACTAGCAATGGCATCAAAGCCAAGGGTTACGCCCTGGTTTAACTTGATTTTGCTGATGTCCGACTCACCAACGTTGACATCAACGTGCAGTTCGCTAGTATCAACTATGTTAGTGACGGCGGTACTGGCGGTGGCGGCCTGACCAACGATTACGCCCACGCTGGAAAGTATGCCATCGAAAGGTGCTTTAACCACCGCATTATTCAGCGCAGTCACTGCCTTGTCATAATTGGCCTGGGCACTATCCACCTGGGCCTGCTGCACCGCCAGGGTACTAGGGGTTGGGCCATTCTTCAGATTTTGCAGGGTTAGTTCCTGAATTTGAACATTGGACTCGGCGGTAGCAATATCGCTGGCAGTCCCGCCCGTAGTCAACTTGACCAGATTAGCATTGGCACTATCTACCGAAGCCTGGGCGGCGGCAATATCAGCCGCAGTCGGAGTCAAATTGACAATTGCAGCATTAGCACTATCTACCGAAGATTTAGTCTGGTCTACACTGGCGCGGGCGGCGGCAATATCGGCATCGGTTGGCCCGGCTTTAGTAGTGTCAAGTTGGACTTTGGCATCATTCAAGCTGGATTGAGCGTTGCGTATCCCGGTATCAGAGTTAACTTTAGCGTCGTTCAGGGCTACATCGGCTTTGTTGAAATTGCCCTGTGCATCTTCCAAACTTCGCTTCAGGTTGGTTTCGTTCTGAATATCCGCATCCTTCACACCGGGTTTGAGGGTACCATCAGTATTGTGGTCGTTGTTGTATTGGGTGCTATAAGCATCCTGAGCCCGGTTCAAGGCCGTCAAAGCCTGATCACGCGAAACCTGCGCGTTAACAATTGAAGCATAAAGATTGCTCTTGGTTTTATCAAAGTTGGTTTGAGCCTGATCATATTTGAGCTGAGCGGCTGAAATAGTAGCAGCAGTCGGCCCAGCCAGAAGCAGGTCAAGTTTGGCCTGGACGGAATTTAAATTAGCCTGGGCCGAACTCAGGTTGGACTGAGCCGTCGCTTTAGCTGATGGTGTACCGCCTTGTCTTAGTAGTTCTAGCTTTGCCACCGCCGAATTCAGTTGGGAACGGGCACTCTGAATATCGGTAGGCAGGGAATTACCATTGCGGGTAGTATCCGCTTTGAGTTTGGCCTGTTTAACTTGCTCCTCAGCAATTTGAATTTGTTCAGCAGTAGAACCAGCTTTGGTAGTATCCAGATTAGCCTTAGCCGAATTCAAACTGGATAAGGAGGTTTTAACGGCGGTTTGCAGGTCACTATCGTCAATCTTGGCGATAACATCACCTTTTTTAACCGCATCCCCCGCTTTTGCTAATACTTCTGTGACCGTTCCGGCAGAGCCAAAGGTCAGGGCTAAATCGGCCTTAGCCTGGACTTGCCCGGTAGCCCCAACTGTCAGGCTGACAGGGGTGTTCACGCCAACGGTACTGGTTTGCCCGGTAAAGCCAGTGGTGGTTTGCTGGGAATTCTGCCAAAAATAATAACCAGCCCCTGCTCCAATCACTACTAATAACAAAAGAACCCACAACCACCAGCGACTGCGTTTGCGACGGGCGGTCTTAGGGGTGGGGCGGGATAGGGTGCGGGGGGGTTTACCAGCGTCGCCGCCACTATCGGTTGAAAGTTCGCCCGGTTTTTTGATTTCGGGGGTAGGGCTGGTTTTGGCGGGCTCGGTAATTTTGGTGTTTGCTGTATCTCCAACCAGATTAAACTCGGCAGGGCCGCCAGTTTTCTCTGGTACTATTCGTTTCTCATCGTCCATCATTAACTCCTTAAATGACTGGAAAAAGGTCGTAGTTAGAGCAAGAATGTTTAGTAGACAATAGTAATATAACAAGTCAGGCTGTTAAAAGTGGTAACAAATTACAAAGCTTTTGTAAAGAAGCAAAGATTCAAAATTTGTTAGCAACAATCCTTTGAAATTACCTAATATTTTCCTTGCATTTGAGGGATGAACTTTGGGAGAGTAGGTTAAATAGCTCTAAAAAGCAAATTCCCCTTCTTCCAGTAAAGGGGAAAAGGGGAATACTTTGTTCAGGTTAAAACTAAAGATTCTTACAGATGCGGGTCAACCTTAGCCAGAATATTGGCTTTGGGCTGATTGCCGACCAACTGCGCGGCGGGCTTGCCATCCTTGAACAAAATCAGGGTGGGGATGCTCAAAATCTGGTAGCGGCTGGCGATATTAGGATTCTCGTCCACATCTACCTTGACTACTTTAAGCTTTTCGCCCTTTTCGTTGGCGATTTGCTCAACAGTGGGGGATAGCATCTTACACGGCCCACACCAGGCCGCCCAAAAATCTACCAGCACAGGTTTTTCATTGCTGCTGGCGATTACTTCCTGTTCAAAAGAATTGTCTGTTACTGCACTTGGCTTTGCCATTGTTATACTCCTCTATTATAAGTATTGCTCAATTTGAGCTAAAATATTGTCCTTTGGACGGTTGCCCACAACCTGCTTGACTGCCTTGCCATCCTTGAACAAAATCAGGGTGGGGATACTCATAATACCGAAGTTGTTAGCAATTTGCGGGTTTGCATCAATATCCACTTTGACCACTTTCAGCTTATCAGCCTTTTCGGTGGCAATTTGTTCAACGGTGGGGGCCAACATTTTACACGGGCCGCACCAATCCGCCCAAAAATCCACCAGAACGGGTTTATCACTGCTTGTAGCTATTACCTCCTGGTCAAAAGTGGCATCGGTAACAGCCGGGGTTTTAGCACCCATTTTTAATACTCCTTCGCCTTAATACATAGTTCTAAATTTATACGTCCTTATTATTAGGGTGGACGTGTTTTATATAGTCGGGCAATACTCCCGACCTATTAAGTATAAGCAGTC
>Ga0209511_1000388_pt1 | contig 45939 bp, 36 predicted proteins | sample SSSSmetaG_FD_184141 | JGI IMG/M metagenome (GOLD analysis project Ga0209511, IMG submission 184141) | Glacier valley bacterial and archeal communities from Borup Fiord, Nunavut, Canada, to study Microbial Dark Matter (Phase II) - ​SSSS... | ecosystem: Environmental > Aquatic > Freshwater > Ice >... | reverse complement strand
GTCGGGGGGGCTGCCAGCAGTTTTATTATTCACGTTAGTGGAGCGATAGTCTCAGGGGTGTTGTTGTTGGGACGCGGTGGCGAGAAAATTGAGAACTGGCGAATTTTACCCTGGTATATGTTTGGTCTGGGCAGTTTAGGGGTCGTGCTTTATCTCACCCTGAGCTACACCATTCCTAAAATGGGTGCTACCTCTGCCGTGACCTTGATTATTGTCGGTCAGCTTATAATGGGGTTGTTGCTGGATTCTTTCGGTTGGTTCGGACTGCCAACCCGCCCCATAGAAATCACCCGCATGTTTGGAGTTGTATTATTATTGGGTGGTTCTTATTTAATGGTCAAGTAATCGGTAAACTAACTTTCGTTTTCCTCCCGCCGCACTTCTTCTAGCAACTTGCGCTCTTTTTTGTCGAGGGTTGGCTCAATTTTGGCAATTAAATCCGGGCGGCGTTGCAGGGTGCGGCGCAGGGCTTCTTTAAATCGCCACTCCGCCATCTTCGCATGATGCCCCGAAACCAGAATTTCCGGCACATTCCAACCCCGAAAGTCCGCCGGACGAGTATATTGGGGATATTCCAGCAAAGGACGACTGTGGGACTCCTCACCAGGGGAATGTTCCGCCAGCACCCCCGGTTTCAACCGCGCCACCGCATCCACTACCACCATTGCCGCCAACTCCCCGCCCGTCAGCACATAATCGCCGATACTCAACTCGCGGTTAATGGCGTGGCGGGCTATACGCTCGTCTAGCCCCTCGTAATGCCCACAAACCAATGCCAGCCGCTCGTATCCGGCAAGCTCCTGCGCGATAGCCTGGGTAAAAACTTCACCTTGTGGTGATAACAAAATCACCGGGTAATCTACCGCCAGAGGATTTTCGGGGGAAATAGGTTTAGGTAATTCTAACCCGGCTTCCAGAGCAGCAAAAAGCGGTTCAGGCCGAAAAACCATCCCTGCCCCGCCACCATAGGGATAGTCATCCACCTGCCGATGGCGACCCAGGCCATATTCCCGAATGTTGTGGGTGCGGATTTCCAGCAAACCCTGCGCTGCCGCCCGTCCCAGAATACTGGAAGTCAACGGCCCGGTAAACATTTCGGGGAAAAGGGTAAAAATGTCGAAAAGCACTTATTTGAAGGACTCCGCTATTTTAAGTAACTCATCGGTGGAAATAGTATCACCACTCACTAATACTAATACCACACCTTCGCGGTGCCACACAAGGGCTTTTAGCGGTTTCTGGTTATCGGGGGCGCGATATTCGAGGGAACCACCCATTCCGGGAGGGCCACCCTGGCTGCCGTAGAAATTTACCAGCCCGGTAGGGGGAACATCACTTTTTTTAGCGGGATTTTCGGCTTCGGGGCGACCAAAAAAACCAAAGTTCAAACGCCAGTTATTATCCTCAATCAAAAAGCCCTTAACACCTTGCACCTGCTGTTCTTTGAACTTGTTTAACTTGCCAAAGAAATTAAACATTGCCTCGGTCATTTTACCCTGTGCTTCGGGAGGCAAGTTCGGCAAGAGGCGACCCTGATAAACCTCCAGAATTTGGGTAGTATCGCCAGTGCTATATTTTATTTGCAAAGAAGCCTGTTGAGGTGGGTTGCCGGGTAAAGGCTTGTTTTGAGCATCCCTGGGAGGGCGAGGCATGGCTTTGTAAATGCTGGCCGAATTCGGTTTCCAGCCGCGCGCGAGGTAAGCGGGTTGGGAAGGTGTAAAAGCCAATTCTTTAGAGGCAGCCTCAATATTCAGGTTTTGGTTAGCCACCACATCGTTGAACTGGTCAACCGTAGTGACAGCAACGGTGTTATTATTGGGATTGCTGGCATCCTGCTCGGTTAAACTCAGAACCACCAGTACAACGGTTAATGAAACTGTAAAAAGCATCACCCCTACAATTCCCAATTGCCAGGGTTGCAAGGTCGGGATAGTAAACCAGCGACGGCGAGCAGGCCGGGCGGGAGTAAGTGTCTCAGCTACCACCATATTGGATAACAGGCGAGCACGCAAAGCCGCTTGAATTTTGGGGCGAGCCTCAAAACGTAGGTCAGAATCCAGGCGATGCGAAAAAAGCTGGTCGCGGCGGAGTTCCTCGGCCTCATTTTCTAATTTTTCTTCAAAATCCTCAAAACTTTGCTGGCTCATCTTGCCTGTTCCTATTAACTTTTGCCCTCTGCCCCAACTTCAGGGCGGTTCGCGAACCGCCCCTACGATTATTCCCCTTCCCTTTGGAAGGAAGTTAGGTCAAATCATCTGCTTCAAAGTAGCGGCGCAACTTACGCACCACCCGCCCCAGGCTGACCGTAACGTTTCCCTCGGTCATATCCAACAATTCGCCAATCCGCCGATGTGACAAGCTACCGCCATAACGCAAGGCCAATAACTCCCGCTCCCGCTCGGTCAAGCGGCCTAGATACTGCCGCAAACGCTGTAGTTCTTCCTGTTTTAATAAAAAGTGAGCGGGCGAGTCGGCTAAATCCTGTTCCAGATTTTCGGTTAAAAGCTGTTGCGGGTGGCGGCTACGGTCACGAAAACGGTTGGCTAGAGCGTTGCGAGCAATACTAAAAATCCAGGTATCAAAGTTGCCTTTTTGTGGGTCAAAAGTGCTAAATTTTGTCAGCACCTTCTCGAACACCTGCGCTACTAAATCTTCCGCGTCCTCCCGGCTATTAGTTCGATAGGAAACATAGCTGTAAAGGCGCGGAAAATAACTATCATAGAGGCGGGCAAAATCGTTTTGAGATAAAGCCTTGCCATAATTAAATTGTTTATTTTCGACTTCCACTTCGCCAAAATCAGCCTGGCTTTCTACAATGATTTCAGAGTTAGTAGTTCTGAAACTGTTCTGAGCCGGGCCAAAATTGTCTTCAGTTGTCGCCTTACGTCCGAACAATTTATTTCTGTAGCACCAAAACGGTTGTCGGTCGGCGGTTGTTGGTAAAAATCCTTCAACTTTCGACCTTCAACCTGTCATTGAATTTAGGGCTTTTTGCCCTGACCACCAGGGCCACGTTGACCGCCACCAGGGAAACCAAAGTTACCGGGGAATTTACCCCCACTGCCCACTTCAGTAGCCTTGATACTGCCATCAGTCTGCTTGTCGCCCCGTACTACCACGCCAGCATCGGCTTTGAGGTCAGCCAGTGCTTTGATATCCTTGCCGATGAATTTGGTATTAGCATCCACCGTCACCTTAACCTCGGTAGTGTTCTTGGTAGCAGGGTCAGTCTGGGTCAGTACAAAGCTATTGCCAGCCGTGTCAACGCTCTTAACCTTACCAGCGGTGATGTTACCAAGTTGAGGTCGGCCTTGCACTATCTGGCTGGCCTTGACACTTTTGGCGGTCTCATCGGCAATCCCGATAACCGTCACTTTGTCGCCAGTTTTCAGGTCAGACAGTTTGGCTTCCTTCCCATCTTTATAAACTTTGCCGTCGCTGTTCAGGGTAGCCGTCCAGTCAGCATTGTTCTGTTTGAACTTCAGGCTGTTAGCCCCGGTATCTACCGAAGTCAAGTCGCCAGTCAAGGGCTTGGGCAAGGTCGGAAGTTTCAGAACGTACTTGGCAGTCAAGGAGCCATCGGTCTCTTTCTTGCCAACCGCGACCACTCTATCGCCTACCTGCAAACTCTCTTTGGTGATGCTGCCATTGCTGTCACCTAGAACGGTGCTGGCATCCACGTTGATAATTTCACCCTTATTAACCGTCAGTTTCGCGCCACTATTCTCAACCTTAGTGATGCTGCCTTGACCTTCAGGGCCACGTCCCTGCCCGACGAATTGGGTGAATTGCTGACCAAAACCGAAACGGTCAGCCAGTTGTCCGGCCTGTCGCATCATATCGTCCATGTTGCCACTAAAGCCGAAACCAAAACCCGGTTGATCATCTGCCGCTGGAGGTACATCGGCCTGTATATCATTAGCAACCGCGCCAACATTAGCTACGGGTGCAGCACTTTTGGCGGTTTGGTTGCCAGTATTAGCGTTTGCGTTTAACACTACGCTCATGGTAAGGCCCAAAGCCATAGCCGTCAAGGTCAGTAGAGTACCGGCCACAATCAGCTTGATTTTCTTCGACATGTCCTCAATCCTTTCACAGCTTACCACAATCGTAAGTCTGATCGAGTAGTTAGTTGTTGGTATTGCCACCCTCGGTATTAGTTGTCGGTTGTCAGTTGTCAGTTTGACCTAACCCCTTCCGCCTGTCCCTACTCTACGCAAGGGGGTGCTAGAGAGGGGGAATAAATTCCCGGAATTTTTTGTTCTGACTCCTGTCTTCTGACTCCTGACTCCTATTCGGGTAAAGGTTCAAAATTTCCTTCCTCTAACAATACACCACGCTATTCAAAACCTAACAACCAATTTTTAGATATTTAGCAAAAGCTTACTTGACAACAAGTCTGTTATAAACTAAACTTGCTATGTGACAAGCAAGTTAAAACTATAATATATGGAGGTGTAGGATGAGCGTTTTTGATGGCCTGGGAATACAAAAGGAAGTGAAACTGGCGCAGGGCACTATCCGCTACCACGAAGCTGGACAGGGTGAACCGATTCTGTTTATTCATGGCTTTCTGGTCAACTCAGCTCTGTGGCGTAAGGTCGTGCCAGATTTAGCCAAAAACTTTCGCTGTATTGCCCCTGATTTACCTTTGGGCGGACACTCCATCCCAATGGAAGCTAATGCTGACCTGACTCCGCCGGGAGTGGCTAAACTAATCGCCGATTTTATGGCGGCTCTCGACTTAAAAAATGTAACAATAGTGGGTAACGATTCGGGTGGGGCACTCTCGCAGCTACTAATAACCCGCCACCCCGAACGGATTAAACAGCTAGTCCTGACCAATTGTGACTGCTTCGAGAACTTTGTACCACCCTTAGTGGTCGCTTTCCAGCTTTTGCCTTATATTCCAGGGTCAATCTTTTCTATGGGTTGGTTATTAAAATTCGGTTTCTTTCAAAAGCTTTTTGGCAAGATAGTGGCGAAATACCCAGTAGAGGAAGCAGTTCTCAAAGCCTATTTTACCCCGGCAAGCCAGAGCAAAGAGGTACGGCGCGACATCCGCAAATTTCTCAAAGGAGTATCTAACCACTACACTTTGGAAGCTGCAACCCACTTTAAGGATTTCAACCAACCTGTGTTAATAGTATGGGCTAAGAAGGATTGGCTTTTCCCCAGAAAATATGCCGAGCGGTTAGTCAAAGCCTTCCCCAATGCCAAATTGTCTTATGTTGATAATTCTCTGGCTTTTGTGCCGGAAGACCAACCCCAATTCCTGGCGGAGCAAATCGAAACCTTTATAGGAGTGGGAGTAAGAAGTTAGGGTAAAAGTGCCAAGTTGGAAGTGCCGAGTCGAAGGTCTAAAGTCGAAAGTCAAAGAATTGAAATCCAAAGACCTTCGACATTAGACTATATTACCGACAACTGGCAACCGACAACCGATTATGCGGTTTTGATGGCGGCGGCAGACTCAAGGCCCAGTTCCGAGATACTTTGCTGGCGCATCAGGTATTTCTGGATTTTGCCTGTAACCGTCATTGGGAAAGAGGCGGTAAATTTGACGTAGCGCGGGATTTTGTAATGGGCAATTTTACCCCGGCAATAGTTGCGGATTTCTTCCTCAGTAGCCGTCTCACCCTCGCGCAGCTTGACCCAGGCGGCAATTTCCTCGCCATATTTCGGGTCGGGCAAACCAATAACCTGTACATCCGAGATTTTAGGATGGGTATAGAGAAACTCCTCAATTTCGCGGGGGTAAACATTCTCGCCACCCCGGATAATCATATCCTTGATGCGCCCCACGATATTAACATAGCCCTCGTCGTCCATCACCGCCAAATCGCCCGTATGCATCCAACGCGCCACATCAATGCTGTTGCGGGTGGCATCCTCGTTGTTCCAGTAGCCCAGCATGACACTGTAGCCGCGTGTGCAAAGTTCGCCAGTGGTGCCGATAGGTACAATCTGCCCAGTAGCCGGGTCAATAATTTTCACCTCAAGGTGGGGCATAACCTGCCCAACGGTGCTAACCCGCTTGTCCAGAGGCGAGTCGTGGCGGGTCTGGAAACTGACCGGGCTGGTTTCGGTCATGCCATAGGCAATTTCCACCTCGCCCATATTCATCAGGGTGTTGACCTTCTTCATAACCTCCACCGGGCAGGGTGAACCCGCCATAATCCCGGTGCGGAGGGTGCTAAAGTCATATTTCTCAAAACTGGGGTCGTCAAGCTCGGCAATGAACATAGTAGGCACACCATAAAGGGCGGTGGCTTTTTCAGCTTGCACCGTTTCCATCACCGCTTTAGGTTCAAAACCCTCGCTGGCATAAATCATAGTCGCGCCGTGCGTGATACAACCCAGGTTGCCCATCACCATGCCGAAGCAGTGATAAAGCGGCACGGGAATAACCAAACGGTCTTTTTCGGTAAATTTCATCATTTCCGCCACAAAGTAGCCATTGTTCAGGATATTGTGATGGCTGAGGGTTGCGCCTTTGGGGAAGCCAGTAGTGCCACTGGTGTACTGGATATTAATCGGGTCATCGAACTCCTGCTCCCGTTGCCGGATGGTCAGTTGGGCTTCGGTGACATGCTCCGCCGCTTTGAAAATATCGCCCCACACGAACATACCGGGCAAGCGTTCTTCGCCCAGTCGAATGACCGCCCGTAGTTCGGCAAATTTGGCAGATTTAAGTTCACCTGGTTTGCTATGGTGTAGTTCCGGGGCAAGGTCGTAAAGCATTTGGGTATAGTTGGAGGTTTTGAACTGCGGGGCAATTATCACCGCGCTGCACCCCGATTGGCGCAAGGCATATTCCACTTCATGCAAACGATAGCTGGGATTGATATTAACCAGAATTACGCCAATTTTGCTGGTGGCAAATTGCGCGATAGTCCATTCCGAGGTATTGGGAGCCCAGATGCCCAGACGTTCGCCTTTTTTGAAACCCATCTGCATCAGGCCCCGCGCCGCCTGATTTACTTTTTCCTGTAGCTGGCGATAGGTGTAGCGCAGGTTTTGTTGGCGGACAACCAGGGCTTCATTGTCGGGGTATTGTTCGGCGGTCTGGTCAAACATATCGCCAATAGTCATGCCCAAAAGTGGGGTGTCACTCACGCCGCTGGTATAGCTCCAAAGTCGTTGAGCCATCGCTTTCCTCCTTGAAATTTACTACAAATTAACCCGTCGCTGGGATAAAATCGCTTTACGGCAAAGATAGCATGCGCCAAAATACGAGTCAATCAAGAAAGTCTATAAGGTCTGATGCCGTTATGTAACTAAAACGCAAAAAAGTTACATAAGAAAATCGTTATGTAACTACAGTTTCACTAGACAGATCCAAAACCTAATCTTTCCAGATGGGTTGTAGGACGGCCCAACTTTCGGGGTTGTGGCGGATTAGTTTTTCAACCTCCCGAAGCATACGAGCGGTAAGTTCCAGCGCGGCGGTTTGTTTATCGGGGCCGGGTTCGGGAGTGAAGCCAGGGTGGAACTCGACTACTTGTTTGCCGTTGGGAAAACGCCAGGCATTAACGAAAGCGACTTCCGCGCCAGTACGGAGGGCAATCTCGGCAATACCCACTGGCACAGGAGCGGGCGCACCAAAAAACTCCATCGGCACGCCATCGCCCGTAACATCCCGGTCTATCGCCATACATACAATTTCGTTGCGTTTGAGAGCCCGGAAGATTTCACGAACTGAAATTCCACCAATTGGGATTACTTTGGCGCGGTGGTCGGCCTCACGTTGGTTTGTGATAAAATCGAAAAGTTCTGGGGGTTTAATCGGCTCAACCACCATATTATAATCCAAATCCTGGTTGGACGACATCCGTAAAATAAACGAGAAGCTGCCAAGATGGGCTGTAACTATCAACACCCCTTTGCCGCTTTTCTGAGCCTGATGGATGTGATGCGTGCCGATAACCGTAATTTGTTTCTGTACCTGCTCGAAAGTAAGCCCGCCCACCCGCATAATATCAATATAGTTGCACAGGTGATTTTTGATAATGCCTTGTGCCACCTTGCCGCGCCCTCTAGCCAAATAATGCGGCAAAACGTGGGTCAGATTTTTTAGAATCGGCTGACGGCGTTTGGGCATTAGCCAATAAACAAAAAAAGCCACAAAGCCACAAACCGCATAAGAAATCCGATAAGGGATATGGGGGAGTATTTTAGTGCCAAGTTTGAATAGTTTTACAGTGTTCATCTTTATGAATAATTTCCTAACAACCAACAACTAAGAACCAACAACCGCTTCTTGTTTTAGATATTCGGCGATTTCAGCGTCATCCAGCCAGATTTTTCGGAACATGTACCATTGGTCAGGATGGCGACGCACCAGTTTTTCGATACCCTCGGCCATAGTTTGGGTCATTATTACTAAATCCTTTTCGCGGTTGCCAGTAAGTTCAAAATCAAAAGGTGGTGTCCAAAAACCATAATAGCTGGTATTGCCGGGTTGCCGCACTACATAGCCAATCATTACCTTTGACCCGGTACGTAAAGCAATCATTGCGGGGCCACTAGGGAAGCGGGCGGGCTTACCAAAAAAGTTAACAACAATCCCCTCACCCTCCACCGGGGAGTCGAATAGCAAGGCAATAATACCGTTTTTCTTCAAAGTGGTATAAAGGCCGCGCAAGGCTTCTTTGGGTGAATATATTTCCAGGCCGTGTTTGCGGCGCGACCCCTGAATAAGTTGATTTAATTCCGGGGGGTTAAAATCGTTAGCCACTGTACTAACTTTATGACCATTTAAGCCTATCAGCATCGCGGCATTATCCCAACTGCCATAATGGGCGGTAATCAAAACGAGACCTTTGCCATGTGCCAGGGATTGCTCAATATATTCCCACCCAGTTTGTCCCGTAACCTGATTCATATACTCCGGGGTGAGGTAGGGTTGTCGCAAGAAGTCAGTCATATATTTGGCATAGTTGCGGAAACTACGGCGGGCGTAGAGGCGCACCCGACGGTTTATTTTTGGCTCACCCAGCACAATCTGCATATTGCGGTCAGCTTTGCGGCTATGTTCACGGGCCAGCCAATAATACAAATCACCCGCCACTGCCGCAAAAGTGTACCGAATGCGCTGTGGAGTATAACAGCAAAGCCAGCTTGCAATTTTATAAAGTCTAACGATTAGCACTTTTTCCCCTTCGGTTGACCTAACCCCCTTCCCTAGTGCAATACCACAAGAGATATTGTGCAAAGGGTGGAATTATCCCTTCTCCCTAGCAGGGAGAAGGTTAGGATGAGGGGTGAAATCTTGGCCTGACTCTACCCTCAAGGTTCAGTTAAAGCGAACCTCACCCCGCCCTCTCCCACGGAATGGGAGAGGGTGTAAATCCTCTATTGCACATTAGCTCCTATGTTGCTGCACTAGCAAGGAAGGGGGAATAAAATCCTGATTTCTTTTTCGATTTTCGATTTCCTCTACCTGAGCTGGTTTCGGGCGTACATATACAAATATTCGTTGGCGTATCCGGCATACTGTCCCCACTGTTTGGCGGCTAATTGATAAATTTCTTTTGGGTGGGTTTTTTTGCCCTCAAAATAAAAGTTTTCCATTGCCCGTTGTATCCAGGTGTCCAGAGGAAAAGCCTCATACACCCCCAGCGAAAATAGCATTACACAGTCGGCGACGGTACGCCCCACCCCAGGGAAAGCCCGCAACTGCCCAATCGCCCAATCGTAGGGCAAATCGCGCCACTTTTCCAGTTCTACTGCCTGATTATGGATTTTGGCACTGGTTTCGCGCACATATTTACCGCGATATACCGCCCCTAATTCGCCATTTAACTCTGTCTCACTAACCTCTGCCAGGGTCGCCGGGTCGGGGAAAGTATAGCCCCGATATTTGCCGAGAGTGATAGCCTCCCCATGCTTTTTGCTGATGGCCTGTACCGTGCGGGCTACGGTTGGAATGTTATTATTCGCCGACAAAATAAAAGAAATCAGGGTTTCAAAGGTTGGTTGGTGTAATAGCCGCAAACCATAGTAACGGTCAATCGCTTTGCCAATTTGGGAGTCGGTGCGGATAGCCTGAAGGATAGTTTGATATTCTTCATCGCGGTCTAAGCCAAAGTAGGCTGCCACCGCCGCATAATCGTCGGGAGTAGGGGCGGTTTCAAAGGTAAATTTATAACCATCTTGCCGGATACGCAGAAAAGTTTGTCCGGCTACTCCGTAATAAAAACCATCAGGCAGTTTTTTCCAGCGAAAGGTTTGCCCGCACTCCAGAGTATATTCCAGATTTAGCTGTCGGTTCTCAAAAGAGCCACTCACGAAGATTCTCCCATTCTAACCAACCGCTATTATAACATTTTTCAGAATCAGCTTAGAACGCCTCTTAAAATAAGATTGGTAACGTGCTTTTTTCGCTGCTCCAAAAAGGTGGGGTCGCTGGCTTCCAGACCCAGCGCGTGTAAAATAGTATCGTTATGGGCCAGTGGGAACCAGCACAGGGCAATAAAACTTATTAGAAAATGGATGCCATCAAGTTGGCTAGTGGCTTCATCTTTTATTTCAGAATTGATTAAACCCATCCCCTCGCTCAAAACTGCCAGGAAACCACTCTTACCTTGCAAAAACCGCCCGCCACTGAGAGCCTCTCGCTCTAACAATCGCACAAAAGTAGGGCGCTCATGTAAAAAATCCAGGAAGCCACTAACCGTAGCCGCAATCAAGGCTTCGGGGTTGCCCGCCGCCGCCTCAAGGCTGGGCCGCAAACGAATGGTAATATCAAGCTCGGCCTCTAAAACCCGGTCTAATACTGCGCTATAAAGTTGTTCTTTGGAGCCAAAAAAATAGGTGGGCGTGCCACGTGATACCCCGGCTAATTGGCCTATCTCTTGCAGGCTGGTTTCCTCGTAGCCTTTGAGGGCGAATAGTTGCTCGGCGGCATCCAGAATAGCCTCACGTGACCGTTCAGGGTCGCGATTAGGGGGTTTTTTACTTTCTTCGCTCATTTGTAACCTCGCTGAATTTGCCTCATATCCAGCAAGTATAACTGGAAAAGTCCCAATATACAAAAATAGCGAATCTACCGAATAGTGGTCTATTTTTGGTAAAATAGCACAGGTCAAAGGCTTTCCAGTTCATGACCTTTTTGCTAAACTTGCAATAACAACCGCTAAAGGTAGTCTTGAAATTCGCACTTCTTTGCAAAGGAAGAAAGAGTGGTTTTTTGACCAGATTTGTTATTTTGGGCGATTTGCATTACAGCACGGCCTACCTTAATGCTCAGCTAATTGCCGAGAGGGAGCAGTTTTTTGATATGCTTTTTACCAGCGTCCGCAAACAAAATCCTGATTATGTTTTTGCCATCGGGGATGTTGCCGATGAAGGCATGGAAGAAGAATTGGCAGGAATAAAAGCGGCTGCCGCCCGTAATGGTGTGGAAATGATAATTGTCACGGGCAATCATGATTTGTACCAGATGAACCAAAAGGAGTGGCATACCATTAATGGCACGGATATTTTGCGCCGGATTGACAGCCCCGAAATTTCTTTCCTGTTGCTGGAAACCGCCAAATTTGAAGATGGCGAAGACCAGGGCGGTTATATGCCTAAAGAACAGCTAAAATGGCTGGCAACCCAGCTAAAAGAGGCTCAGGCTAAAAATCTTGCGATTGTAGTGTTAGGCCATCACCCCTTGCTTGAAACCACCTACCTCAGCATGTTACCAGGCCGCTATATTGCCAATAGCGAAGAATTACAGGGTGTTTTTGACCTTGTGATGCGTCCAGCAATTTATTGCAACGGGCACAATCACTGCCATAGTCTGGTAAAAAAAGATAACTGGCTATACGTCCAGACTGCCGCGCCCCTACAAACCGCCGATTATAGGCTAATTGAATTTACCCCGCAGCAAATCACAGTCCAGACAATTGACCTCGAAAAGGAATTTCCCGAAGTCCCCGCCCTGGCCTTGAAACTGGCAGAAGCCTTATTCTGGACACCTATTCCCGCTTTCAAAGGGCAATCCCAAGACCGGGAAATTATCCTAGACATTACCCTTACCTCAATAATACAATTAAACTAAAATTGCGAAATATTTGTTAGACATGTTACAATGAAGTAGTTAGAATGTTCTATTATTGATTTGGGAGTAAAGTAATGAACCTAAGAGATATGCTAACCGACATCCACGCTTTTGAAGAAGAGTTAATAAATTTTGAACGAAAATATGGTATTCGCTCGGAAACATTTTATTCAGCCTACATCAATGGTGAAGAACCTGAAGATGATAATTGGGTTTTAGATTTTGCTGAGTGGGCCAGTGTCTACAAAACCTGGCTTTCGAGACAGGCAGAATACCGAAATGAAATTCAACGATTGCAACATAATCTACCAACCCTTAGTGGCTTAATAAAAGTGGCTTCATGACTAATTTTTTGCGTACAATCGCAGATTATGAGTTTTTTATATACACCCTTCCTGAACAATTTTCCTCAATCAAGAGTTCAACTTTAACCCTCATTCGGGTTGGTATGTCTTCAGCGAAAATTTCAGGGGAAATTCGTTTTGTGAAAGATTTTATTTTAGTAGTACGTGAGAGAGTATTGTATAATCGTTTGCCAGTTACGATTGATGAATATGGTTACGAGGTTTGGCAGGGCCAAAATAAATTATATTGGTATGACTCACAACCTCACCCAAATGACCCCACTTTGCAAAATAATCACCCTCACCATAAGCATATTCCACCAGATATTAAACACAACCGAATACCGGCCCCACAAATGAGTTTCAATCAAGCAAACTTAACTGTGCTAATCTTTGAAATTGAAAATTTATCAATGTGAAAAAACAACCCTAATCTTTAAAAATTTAGTTCAAAATTAATCCGGTAATAATTTAAAGGAAATTTATAAAAGTGATACCCGACCACCTGACACTAAAAAATTTTATGTGTTACAAAGATGCCAGCCTCGACCTGGATGGGGTGCATCTGGCATGCCTTTCCGGGGATAATGGCGCGGGCAAATCCAGCGTGCTAGAGGCCATCACCTGGGCTTTGTGGGGTAAGGCTAGGGCGGGCGACGATGACCTGATTAGTCAGGGCGAAATCGAATCCGAGGTAGATTTTGTTTTCACGGTCTCCCAGAACCAGTACCGGGTCAATCGCCGTCGTAGCAAAAAAGGCGCAGGTCAGACCGCCCTTAACTTTTATGCCAAAAAGCCCGACGGTAGCTGGAACAACATAGGCGAAACCGGGGTGCGGGCCATTCAGGAACAGATAATCAAAACTATCCGCACCCGCTATGATACCTTTATCAACAGTGCCTTTTTGTTGCAGGGACGGGCCGATTCGTTTACGGTTAAAACGGCGGGTGAGCGTAAAAAAGTGCTGGCCGAAATTCTGGAACTGAACCAGTATGACGAATATGAAAAACAGGCCAAAGAACAGGCCAAAGAGGCTGACGGGCGACGCAAAGAACTGGATGAAGAACTAAAACGGCTAATGGTTGAAATCAACCGCCGCCCCGAATACGAACGCCAGAAAGAAGAAGCCGAAACCCTGCTGGAGGCCGGACGCAACCCCCTGCGTCGTCAGGAAGAAAATCTCACAAACCTCAAAACCCGACAGGCCCAATTGCAAAGTAGTGAACAAAAGCTGAGTGAGGCTCGCAAACATGCCGCCACCCTGCAACGCGATTTACAACAGCTTGACGAAACCAAAGCCAATTCTGAGCGAAAGTTAAAAGAAGCCCAGATTATCGTGGCCCGCCGCGCCGAAATCGAAGCAGGGGTCAAAGCCTTTAACGAAGCCAAAACAATTGAGGACGGGTTAAGCCAAAAATTCAGCCAGCTTAACAATCTGAACCGTAGCCAAAACCAGCTTGAAAAAACCATTGACCAGCAACGTGCCCAGCTCCAGATTAAACTGGATAAAACCGAAGCCGACCTTAACAGCCTTAAAAATCAGGTGGCCCAACTTCCCCGGCTAGAAACGGAACACAAAGAACTACAGGTCAAACTAAAGGTGGCGCAAGAGGCTACCACCGCCCTTGAAACCCGCAAAACCGAACGGGCCAATTTACAGGGCGACTTAAAACAGCTAGAGGCAGAGGTTAAACGACTGTCCGCCGACTTGGTCAAAATTAAAGCCAAAGCTGACCGTGTACCCCAGCCGGGAGACCGTTGCGACCATTGCGGTACAGTGCTGGATGAAGAAGCTCGTGACCGTACCATCCAGGAATATCGCAATGAGTACCGCAAGGTGCAGGAGGAACAGAAGTCAGAAAATGCTCAAATTGATAAACTTAATGGAGAAATCCAAACCCTAAACCAACTGATTGCCCAATTGACCAAAGAAGCCCAACCCTGCGGCGAGCTTCAAAATAAGTCTGGACAGCTTGAAGGCCAAATGGATATTGCCCGCGAAGCCGAGAAACAAATAACGCGCCTCACCACCGACCAACAAGGGGTGAAAAAACTGCTCGATGCCAGGGAATATGCTAGGGCTGAACAACAAAAATTAGTAGTGGTGTTAAAAGAGATTACCGAGCTGGATTATGACGAAGCCACCCACAAAGAGGCTCGCCAGCGTCGTGAGGAATTAAAACACTTTGAAACAGAATTTAATCGCCTGGATAATGCCCTTCTGACCCTGAAACGAGAGTCAGAATCCCTGGAAAAATACGCCCTTGACGAAAAGCGTTATAAAGAGCAGCTAAAAACCCAGGAAGATGAAATTGCTCGTTACACGGCTGAAATAAGCGGACTGTCCGACCTTTCTCAACAGGTGCGGCAACTTGACCTAGAAATTCGGGAAGCTAAAGACCGTCAGAAGATTCTGGAAAAACAGGTTTGGGAAGCCGAAAGCAAAATTAAAAATTGTGAGCAACTGACCCTGCAAAAAGAAAAAGTGGAAAAAGAACATTCCAAAGCGGCGGAAGATAAAAGCATCTTTAGCGAACTGGCTGAGGCTTTTGGCAAAAAAGGGGTTCAGGCAATGGTGATTGATAGTGCCTTGCCCGAAATAGAGGATGAGGCTAATCGTCTATTGGGAGATATGACCGACGGGCGGATGCATGTGCGTTTCGATACCCAACGCGATAGCAAAAAAGGTGATACCGCTATCGAAACCCTAGAGTTATACATTGCCGATGAGTATGGGCCGCGCCCCTATGAGCTTTATAGCGGCGGGGAGGCTTTCCGGGTCAACTTTGCCGTGCGGGTGGCTCTTAGCAAGCTTTTGGCCCGCCGGAGTGGGGCGCAACTACGGACTTTGTTTATTGACGAAGGTTTTGGTAGTCAGGACGGGCAGGGGCGCGAACGGCTGGTAGATATTATCCGCAGCATCGAAAAAGATTTTGACCGCATTCTGGTCATTACCCACATCCAGGAGTTAAAAGACGTTTTTCCAGTGCGAATAGATGTGGTAAAAACGCCCAACGGGTCAACAATATCGGTAAATTAGGGATCAGGGGTCAGGGAAATCAAATATCCAAAATCTAAAGGAATTTTTTGTAGGAGGATGCTCCGTCATCCAATAAATGTCGCAGGATAGAGCCTGCTCCTACATAGAGCCAGGAGGAATTGGTAAAGTGGAAATAAGAGGCATAAAAAACAAACCAGCCGTAATGTTAACCTCGGCTTTTGCAGGGTTGGCCTGGGCCGGATTAATCGGGGCAATTTTTCTCTACAAGGTGGGTAGTAGCGATTTCGAGTTCTGGTCGCCCGCCCGCGTGCTAACCTACGTCTTATTTCTACTGGCCCCTGCCCTGACCTTTGTGCCAATTGGTAAGGCTCTGGGGGCTTGGTGGTATGGTTGGCTGGCGGTGATAAGCTGGGCCGCTTTTGGCTTTATGCTGGAGTTTTTACCCCATACCGCCGGGTGGCGCGAAAACTTGACCTCGCTACTTTTTATGCTGGGTGCAATATTCCTGATAGCTTTTAGCCTGGGTTGGCCGATATTTTTCCTGTTGGGTTTTAAGTTGTTCCATCGCCGGGTAGCCCGCTATGATTTGGGACGCTCCCTGCGCGAAGCCTTTTTGCTGGCAACTTATGTAATATCAATTTTTATGCTGGCGGCCTTGCGTAACCTGAACCCAACCTATGCTGGCGCACTTTTCTTTATGTTCCTAGCAATCGAACTATTGTTTGTCACCCGCAGCTACCGCACTAATTAAGGTTGTTGGTCATCGGTTGTCAGTTGTCGGTAAAAAGTAACGAGTTCAAACCTAACCCCCTAACCCGCTTCCCTAACCCCCCTTAGTACAACAAGAGGAGTAGGCGTGGAAGGGGGAACTAGAACAACCGACAACTTTTCGGTTTGCATCTGCTAAATAAACCTCTTACAATAAATCCAACTTGAGATATTTTCCTGAGTAATATAAAAGCAAAAAGGATAGAACATGAAAATAGCAATAATTGGGCTGGGGCTGATTGGGGGGTCATGGGGTTTAGCCCTGAAAGAGTGGGCCAAAAGTGAAGAGGGCAAAACCGCTGGATTGGAAGTGGTGGGCTTTGACGCAAAAGGCGCACAACGCCACGAAGCCGAACGCCTCAAGGTGGTGGATTTTACCGTGCAGACCCCCATGGAAGCAGTAAAAGATGCTTCGGTGGTGATTGTGGCAACCCCGGTGGTGGCTATCCGCGAAACCTTTGAAGATATTGCCGCAGTGCTAATGAATGGGGCAGTAGTAACCGATGTCGCCAGCACCAAGCGCGATGTTATTCGGTGGGCCAGAGAGCTTTTACCCACTACTGTCAGTTTTGTGGGCGGTCATCCAATGGCGGGCAAAACTGCCAGTCTGGAAGAAGCCGACTCAACCTTATTTAAGGGTTGTACCTATTGCCTTATCCCGGCAAGCAATGCCAAAGAAGAAGCGATTGATGCCGTAACCCGTTTGGTGGAAATTATCGGGGCAAAACCTCACTTTATAGACCAGGATGAGCATGATGCTTATGTAGCTGCTATTAGCCACATGCCCTTCCTGAGTGCCGTCACCCTGGTTAATCTGGCTACGAGCAGTGAAGGCTGGCGGGAAATCTCGCGGTTGGCAAGCACCGGTTTTCAGGATACTACCCGCCTTGCCAGTGGCAGTACCCAGATGTGGCTGGATATTTGCCGCACTAACAGTGATAGTATTATTAGCTGGCTAGACCGTTATCAAGACCAACTTTCGTCTTTGCGGGCAATGGTTGAGATGGCGGGGTTGCGGGACGAGCAGGGACGTAGCCGCTCTATCGAAAGCACCAACCCGGAGCCACTCAAAAGCTACCTGGAAAAAGCCAGAGATGGTCGTGACAAAATTGAACTGGCGAAACAGCAACAACGCAAGGAAGAAAGTTTTGAGACCGTCCCAATGCCCAGCAAACAGGAAATGCGCGGCGAAATGTCCCGACTTTTCACGGGTGGTATTTTCAACCGCCGCAAAAAGGATGACCAAAAATAATGGTAATATACGATTACTTTACTATTGTTAGTTAAGGTGAGCAGTGCTGTAATGTAAATCGCGCAGGATAGTGAAGCTGGTCAAAATTTTAGTCTTCTCCTGGGTTTTCAGGCTACGGCAAACCCAGTGTACGGTCGTTTACTAAGATGATGAAAGGCTAACACAATCTTATCTTTGGGGATACCAGCAGCAATTAAATCATTGGCAATCCCTTCTTCCGTCCCATCCCGTTGTACCCAAACCTTGCAATCAATAATATCCAAATGAATTAATACGCCATGAATTCGTTTGTAGCCATCCCAACCATTAGAAATTACTAAGTAGCGGTCATTTTTCTGATCAAAAACAGCCTCATTTTGAATTTCCCCATGTGAATATTTAATTTTAACGTAGTAATCTAAAGTTTGCTCAATAATTTGACGATATTCAGTTAAGGTATCCATTTAATAATTTCCTCCTTACTCTGGTCAAAAACAAGCAACTGTACGGAATGTTTTGAAAGCAAAAGTTTTCCCAAGTCATCTTCAAACACCTCTAAAAAGGCTATTTCATCAATTGCAAGGTACAGTGCTCTGTTTAGTTAAGTCTCATTTATAACCATTTCATAAATAAGATATTGACCTAGAGCCTTTTCTAATTCAGTTAGGTCAGAAGCACCCATAAAGCTTTTTATTTCTACTGCTATTTTACGTTCTTTTTTTTCGGCTGCCAAGAGCCGTTCCGCCCCCAAATCAACGAACATATCCTTTCTGCCATATTTTAGAGAAAGAGGGTCGTGGGTAATTGTCCAGCCATCTTTGATAAGGGCATTTTTGGCGGTATCATGATAAATGTCTTTTGCGGGCATTTTAACCTCAAATGTATTATGATTTTCGCTTACGGCACTAAGCTCCAGTCCACTGGGAGACGGTAAAAATAGAGGCGGTCGGTGGGCTGACCATTCTCGAAATAACGCCCCCGGTCGCTCCGATGCAAAACCCCATAGCTATTCTGTACCTGTACAATCCGCTTCGCCCGCAGGTTAAAAATTATCAGGCCAACCTTAACTGGTTGCAAACTCTCGTTGCGGGTAGTCTCATCTATAACCCGAAAAACCGGGTGGGCGGACAGGCTACGCCCATTGAGCTTCTCCTGCTCGCCTAGTAAATAATCTAGGGATATTGCGGGGATTTCTTCTAGCTCACCAGCTACCGGGCCATCCTCAACTTTTAACAAAGCCCGTAATTCCGCTTCCAGGTGAGCATCCAATTGTACTGTTTCATCTTTGGCGGTGCGATAATGCTCATCAAAAATCGCCAGCCCATCCATAACGTAGCCCTGCAACCCCCTATCATATTTAGAAGCCCGTTCCAGCAGTTCTACAAGGCTTGCAGGGGCGGGTTTGGCACTACACCCAGCTACGAGAGCTTTCAGTACATTTCCGGGGGCTACAAAGCTTATGGTGTTTTCAATATCTATTACGGTAAATTTCATTAACGACATCTATCTAAAATCCCTTTATTTTTAGCTTGTTATCTTCCTATCATCAAAACAATCGCCGCTAGTTATATCATATCCGTTCGGGACAGTCTACTACTTCACATGTGGACATCTTTTGATTAATAATTATCTTATATATATTAATATTTATAGTAGTAAATAGTAATAGAGGTGGTGGATTTGTGGTTAACTGCTTTTTTAGCCTCGAAAAAGGGCGAATCCGCTCTTGATGAAGTGTGGAAAAGCCTGTTTACAAGTCAAAAGTTTTCAACAGACGATTTTTCCCATTAGTCTGAAAAGCCCCTAAAAAGAGCCTTATCCACTTTTTGCCAACAGCCATCCCCATGAACTCATGCACATGTTCTGATAACCCTCAAAATTTTACCAACATGTTAGCAACATTTCTTGCACACTTTTTAATACTATGTGGACATAGCTATTACCCATTTTTAGCACGTTTATCCACATGAAAAACTGTAGAAAATTTAATATGTGCAAATTTTTTTAGCGTGACAAGCTATTAGCCTGAAATGTTTTCCCCAAAACCAACCTCCTTTCCACAAAAAAGCTAAGGTTATCCACATTTTGTGTATGTGTGGGTAAAAGTGAATATAAACCAAATAAAAAACAGCGGGTTTTTGGCCCACTGCTACGCTAAAAATTAGCATTTTATTATGTCGGGAGGAGTACGCTAACGGATTACGCCACCTTCAGTGTAGAGAATTTGAATGATGGTGTTAACCTGCTGGCGTAGTTGGGTATTGGTTTCTACTTCGCGTTCAATCTTGTCAATGGCGTGCATTACGGTGGTGTGGTCGCGCCCGCCTAGTTCCTGCCCAATTTCTACCAGACTGGTTTCGGTTTGCTCACGTATGATATACATTGCCACCTGCCGGGGTAAAACAATATCCTGACTGCGACTGCGCCCGCGTAACTCTTTGCCATCCACCGCAAAAAACTGACTGACCATATCCACAATACGCGCCGGGGTCAGAATCTTTTTGTGGTTATTGAGCATCAAATCGTTGAGTGCCTGATTAGCAATCTCCACCGTAAGGGCAGTGCGATTATGCAGGGCAAAAGCCACCACGCGGTTAAGAGCCCCTTCCAACTCCCGGATGTTGCTTTGAATCTGGCGGGCTACCAATGTCAGGACATCTTCGGGAATAGTAATTGGCTGCACCTCAGCCTTGTTTTTCAAAATTGCCAGCCGGGTTTCATAATCGGGCGGTTGGATGTCCGAGATAAGGCCCCCCTCGAAACGGCTACGGAGACGGTCTTCCAGAATTAACATAGCTTTTGGTGGGCGGTCAGAACTTAACACAATCTGCTTATTAGCATCATGCAAGGCGTTAAAGGTGTGAAAAAATTCTTCCTGGGTGCTATCTTTTCCAGCGATGAACTGAATATCGTCAATCATTAAAATGTCAATGTTGCGATAACGGTTGCGGAACTCCTCCATCCGGTGTTCGCGGATGGCATTCACCAGGTCATTGGTAAATTTTTCGCTGGAAACATACAAAACCGTCAGGTTTGGTCGCAAGCGCAGAGCCTCATGCCCAATCGCGTGCAGAATGTGGGTTTTGCCCAGACCTACATTCCCATAGATGAAAAGAGGATTGTAACTGTGACCAGGATTTTCCGCGACATGCTTGGCAGCAGCAAAGGTTAAGCGGTTGCCACTACCTACAATATAGCGGTCAAAAACATATTTAGGATTGAGACCAAAAGCGCGACTTTGCGCTTCATACAGGGCATTGGTGTCAACAAATCCTCTATTTCCCATGGGTCGTCCGGGGTCAGTAGGGACTTCATCAATCAGGTTGGCCTCATCCTGATAGCCCGAACCGTCGCCGTTGCCATAATCGAGGCGGGTGGGAGTGTTGCCATTATAAACAAAAGAATTACCATTGCTATATTGGGTCAGGTTTTGGGGTGGTTGCTGACCATTGACCCCGCGCCCTTGCACCCCATAACTAGGGAAGCCATTATTTCCATTTTGGCTCATTTTTGGATTGGTCATCTGGCGTGGCATAAGATTAGCTGGAGCTTGTTCAAACATGATGCTTTGGCTGGCCTGTTCGACGATGAACTGTACATCCAAAGGTTCTCCCACTACTCCCACCAAAGCTCGCCGGATTTGTTCAGTATAAGATTCTTCCAGACGTTTTTTGCCAAAGGTAGTGGGTACGGCCAGAATTGCTTGCCCATTTTCCTTGTCGAGATGTACCAAAGTCAGATTGCGAACCCAGGAATCAAAACTCGTTCGAGGTAATTGAACGCTAAGTTCGCGCATAGCAGCTTGCCAGACCTGCCGCAAATCCATCGTGCGGGCTGGTTTGGCAGCTTTGTTTAATGTAGTTTCGTTTTCTTGCATAACGAAAGCACTCCAGTAGTTAGATTTTTATTTAGTGTCCAAAAAAAAACGCAACTAAAAGCAAGCACAGGCGATTTGGAATTAGAACGCCCAGGCTAAAATGAACTGCCCCAGTATCAAACCCTGTAGTTAAACCCTGGCCCCTTGCGACCCTTAACTCTTAGAGTTTTACACTTGACACTATCTACAGCGTTACATTTGCTAAGAATAGGTGCGTGGTGGTTGCTTCACGTTGCTGGAATAAATGTGCGGCGGTGCTATTTTGTAAGTTTCCTATTCGCCTTGATTTACCCACTTTTTTATCACGTGTGGAAAAATTCCCCCCGCGACTGCCTTACGATTTATCGGTAGTTTGAATAATACCAGCAATCCACAAAAATGACAAGCATGCAAAACCTCCTTTTAGTATAAGCATTACTTATAGATAGGTCTATTTATAAGTTTCCTAAGTGCCACTTTTCCACCGAATCCAGTGACCATGTGCAAGCAAGTTTTGCACTTATCCACATTAAAAAATGAGCCATTTTTCAAAATTCAAAGATTCAGAATTTAAAAACTAAAAGAGCTGTTAAAAGTACCTCTTAACGGCACTTATGCACCGCTTTCCACAAAATGTGGAAGAAATTAAAATTCCTTAGTTTTCCATACCCATCCACATTTTGTGGAGTCATGAGGATAAATACCCCATCATATGGATTCTAAGAGCCAATACTCTCCTATTTCTTCCACCACTATCCCCAGAATGGGGAAAACCGTATGTTTGTGCTAAAAACCTCGGCTTTTTTTCATCCCTAAATTTTGTGGATAAAAAATGTGGATAACCGAGTAGTTATCCACATTGCTCTTTTTCGGCTCAATTAGGTATTTCTGACCACCTTTGTAACCCCCGTTTTTGGTTTCTTTTTGCTGAAAGGTAGCCGCCAGCCAAAATAAAAGAAATACCATTCCACCATCAATAAAATCAAGGCTATCAATGCCAGTGGTTGCCAGAACTCCCGCTCAGTCTTGACGGTAGCAGTGGTTTTTGCGTTAGTATTGGTTGCGCCCTGCAAACCGAGGTCGTCCACAGGTTTAATATTGCTGGCTACTGGGCTAAAAAGATTTACCACAAAATTTTCAGTTACTACCCGATTGCGCGGCGGCGTGGTAGTGGGGGTAGTGGTGGCTGGTGCGGCATCCAGACGGCGCGTAACCTGATATATGCCCGTTAGAGAGGTATCAGTAAAGGAAGCATTGTTATTACTCACTTTGAGTATTTGGGCCCCGCCACCGGGCTTGGTGACGCTAATTTGCTCGCTGGCACTCCCCGCCACAAAACTAACGGGTTCGCCAGGGCTGACCTCACTCACAAAATCTACTGAGCCCTGGGGTTGTAGCCATCCCAAAGTATTGACCAACAAAATCGGCCAGGCTGGTTTAAGGGCCAGGTCGCTATTGTGCAGGGTAAAGCCCATTGCTACAATTCGTTGTCCCTGCCTGTCCCCGGCAATTACCAAAGCGGACTCAGTATCGGAATAGGCTACGATATGGGCCCAACCCGGCACTTCAAATTGGGCGGACTCAGCAATTTGCACTGAGCTTAAATCGGCGTAGCGTAATAACGGGTCGTTTTGCTCAATCCGCCCCACAATTGGCTCTTTAGCTGTGCCCGTAATTGGTAAAAAGGGCGTACTGTTGGGCCCAATCAGGAAAATTCCGCCAGAGGTCGGCAGTTCGTCCGGGGCGAACTCATCGAAAATAAAGGTATTGTAATCTTCTTTATTTTTAAGGGCGAGATAATCGGAGGGGGCAACTTTTGCTACTTTGTAGTTGGGCAAGCGCGACAATAGTGACTCAACAAAACTGTTGCCATCTGTTACCAACAAAACGCGCTGAGGGTCGCCCGCATTTCGCACCGTCCAGGCTTGATTATCCACCTCCAGATAATCCTGTGAACCTGCGGCAGGTTTCAGTTTGGCGGTAACTACTTTACTGGTAGGCGGCAGGTCGGTCAGAGTCAGGTCGGCTTTATCCCCCCCGCCAATCGTTACCTCACGGGTATTAAAAACTTTGCCATCTACGGTTACTTGCAAAGTATTTTTGCTGGGAGTTTGGGAGTAGTTGGTCAAGCCTACAAACAGTTGCGGGGCCACCCCTGTCTCGCGTAGCCGTAAGCCCGTGATGGCCTGATTATTATCGCTTTCGCCCACTTTGATATATTTAACTTTGGCCCGTAAGGGTGGCAAGCCTTCAGTGCGGGCAAAGCCGCCGTTGCTGACAACAATTACGGTTGTTCCGGCGGTACGGTCAGCATTGGTGGCTGCCAGGGTAATTGCTCCTCTGGAATTAATTTCCTCGTTACTGACTTTGGCTTTATCCAGAGCGTTTTTTAGCTCCGATTTGTTATTGGTAGCGGTGGCTAAAACTTCGGGGAAACTGTGCATCAACACTAGCGTCATACGGTCACCACTGCCCATCCCGTCAATCAGGCTATTAACCTCATCTTTGGCTTTGGCGAAACGGCTGGGGCTAACATCGGTAGCTTGCATGCTGGCACTGCTATCCAGTAACACAATCAAATTCCCCGATGCCTGGGCTTCCGATTCAAAAAAGGGCTTGCTCAAAACCACCGCCAGCAGCAGTAATAAGAACAATTGCAAAAATAGCAGCCAGTTTTTATGCAGCTTTTGCCAGGGAGCGTTGGCCTGTCGGTCTTCCAGCACCTTGCGCCACAGCAAATTACTGCTGACAGTCATTTCCTCGCGGCGTAATTTTAATAAATAAAATAGGATAATTGGCCCCGCCAGAGCCAGAAACAGTAAACCTAACGGAAAAAGAAAACCCATGCCAGAACCCCTTTACACCAGTAACCCGCGCCGTCGCATATAATGTAAAACCAAATCATCAAAAGGAATAGTAGTATCCACCTGAACGTAATTAATCGCCCGACGCTGGCAAAACTCCATAATCTCACGCTGCCAGTTAACAAATTCCCGGCGATATAGTTCCAGTGCGGCGTTATCTATGGTAACTTCCTGTGACTCGCCCGTTTCGCTATCCACCAGTTTGAGGTCGCCGCGCAGAGTGGGATTAACCTCGTCCGGTGATAGCACATGCAATAGGCTAACCTCGTAGCCCGCCCCTTGCAAAGCCCGTAAGCCGTCAAAACACCCGCCCGGCACAAACAGGTCGGAAATCAGGAATAACAGACCAGGAAAACGACTCTGGGTAGCATAATTTTTCAGGGCGGTATTTAAATTCTCGCCTTGCCCCGGTTTCAAGTTCTCCACAAAACGAATCATTCGCACCGTCTGGTTTTTGCCCCGCGTCATCGGTAAGCGCAAGTCGTTTGGCCCGCCCTCACCGCTAAGGCCGCTAACCGTAATCCGATCCATTGCTGAGAGCCCCATATAAGCGATAGCTGCCGCCGTTTTCTTGCCGTAGAGCAGTTTGTTATAACGCGGGTTGCCAAAAGATGGCCCGCCCTCAATATAGTCGTCATCCACCCCGCTCCAATTCATCGAGCGACTGCAATCCAGCAGCACATGCACCGTCAGTTCTTCTTCTTCCTCGAACAGCTTGAGAAAAACTTTTTCCAGGCGGGCATAAATATTCCAGTCAACCTGCCGCAAATCGTCGCCGGGGGTGTAATTGCGATAGTCGGCAAACTCGACTGAAGTGCCGCGTTTAACGCTTCGTCGTTCCCCTTTAAGGCTACCGACCCGCACCCGTTTGCTAACCAGATTAAGTTTATCAATTTTTCTTAAAAAATCTTCGTCCAGTAATCCCGCCATTGTCTTCCTCAGTTGTCAGTAAAATAGTTATTAGTGCTTGGTTGTTGGTTATAAATTCAGGGCAGGCACGGGGACCTGCCCCTACAAATTCTTGCTACTTGCTTCTTTATTCTGGCATCAAGGTTTTTGGGCGGTAATAGATTTTTCGACCTGCTCAATCGCTGCCGCCAGTTGGGGGTCGCGCCCCGCTACCAAATCGCTGACAGTGGTTTCAACCGAAACATCAGGCGTAATGCCTATCCGATTAACCTTCTGCCCACCTTTAGACTCATATTCCCGCACTGTAATACTAATCGAAGTACCATCGCCAAGGGGGTAGGACTGACTATAACCTAATGCTCCCGAACTTTTCTGCCCGATAATAGGGCCAAGTTTGAAATCCCGAAAAACCAGAGCTACAATCTCGCTGGCGGAAGCACTATTTTCGTCAATCAAAATAGCCATCGGCAATTGGGGGGTAAAGGGTTTACCACGATTCGGCCCATTAACCCCCTCGTTACTAATTTTTACGTCGCTGCGGTCTTTGCGGTTAGAGTCATAGCCCATAATCTGACCACCCTCCAGGAAACGTCCGGCCACCTGATCAAAATCTACCCCGCCTGGATTGCCCCGCACGTCAAAAACCCAGGCCGTTGCTCCTTTGGCGTAAAGTTCGCGCATCGCCCGGTCAACCTCGCTGGATACATTGGTGAAAAAGTCGCGGATGGCAATGTAACCAATCTGCCCGTTAATCAGGCGATACTCCACCGTAGGCACGTTATAGCGTTGCTTGGTAACCTTTATAACCAGTGGTTGGCCTTGATTGGAGCGGCTGATAGTAAAAGTGTGGGTTTCATTTTCTTTGGCATCCCGGATGATTTTCCAATTTTCTGCATCAAGCGGTTTTCCATCGTAAGCTACAAGCTGGTCGCCCGCCTTTATACCCGCTTTGTCGGCAGGGCCATTCCCTACCACCCGAATAATATAGGCTTTGTTATCCTGACTAGTTGTGATAACCCCGAAACCAATAGAGGTGTTTTTCCCAGTTAATAGATTCTGGCGGCTGGTAGTCGCGTCCTTGTTCATAAAATAGGTGTGACCATCGCCTACCGCCTCAGCAATCACCGAAGAAAGGCGATGTCCCAAATCCCCTTTGGGATATTTCCAACCATCCGCAATAAGTTTATCCAGCGTCTGATTGTAAACCTGACTGAACTTCCCCCAATTCTGGTCAGCCGTCCCACTAAAATCCAGCGTTTCAATCGTCAAACCACTAATACTGTCTAACTCTTTAATGGCGGCGGTAAGAATAGTGACGTTATCAGGCTCAAGGTAGAGATGTTCATTAATCGCATCGTAGCTTTTTTTGATTAGACCCAGCTCAAAATCTTTATCCACCACCTCTGCCACCCCGCTAGGCGTAGGAGTAGCCAGGGGCGATGGTAGCGGGCTGGTGGTTGGTTGAGGTATTGAGGTTGGGACAGGCGTAGGCGTAGCAACCGTATTGGTTGGTGCAATGGTAGTAGTTACCGCCGGGGTAATAGTATTAGCAGTGGCAATATTCCCCTTGGTATCCACCTGAATTGGTGGCAAGGAAACCGCCCCATCCGAGACTACTACTCTATTGTTGTCAGAACAGGCTGCCAGCAATAAAGCCAGCAGCAAAACCACTGTAAAACTGGTTAATCTATGTAAAAAGGAGTTTTTTTTGTGCATAAAACTAGACATCTTAGAAGGATTTGTTCCCCCTTCCCTGATTCAGGGAAGGGGGCTAGGGGGTTAGGTTAGACCGACAACCGTTAGGTTTTCCGACCATCTTTGTAAAGTGGCACCACCTTTATAATCTCATCAATCACCGAATCAGTAGTAACACCTTCGGCTTCACCCTCAAAATTAAGAATCAGGCGATGGCGCAAAGCTTCATGAGCAACAGCTTTAATGTCGTCAAAACTAACGTTATAACGGGGTTCTGCCTCTTCCATCAGGGCTACAATTTTAGCCGCTAACATTAAAGCCTGGGCTCCACGTGGACTTGAGCCAAAACGTACATATTGTTTGGTAATCGGCGGTGCGGACTCACTTTCGGGGTGGGTTGATAATACCAGGCGGGCGGCATAATTCTGGACATCGGGGCTAACCACCATCAAACGGGCCAGTTCACCCATTGCCGTAATCTTTTGTCCATCGGCAATTTTGGATAATACTGGTTTATCGCCACTGGTAGTGCGCCCCAGAATCTCCATCAACTCGTCTTCTTTGGGGAAACCCACATTTAATTTGAAAAAGAAACGGTCTAGCTGGGCTTCGGGTAGGGGGTAAGTCCCTTCCATATCAATTGGGTTTTGGGTAGCAAGCACAAAGAAAGGCCGCTCCACCCGGTAGGTCTGGTTAGCCACCGTCACGGTGCGTTCCTGCATCGCTTCCAGCAAAGCCGATTGGGTTTTAGGGGTAGCGCGGTTAATTTCGTCCGCCAGCAACAGGTTAGCGAAAACCGGGCCGGGTTGGAAGCGGAACTGTCGCCCACCGTGCGGGTCTTCCAACAAAATATTAGTGCCCACAATATCGGCGGGCATCAGGTCGGGCGTGAACTGAATCCGGCTAAAACGCAATTCCAGCACCTCGGCGATAGTTCGCACCAGTACGGTCTTGCCCAGACCCGGCACCCCTTCCAGCAAAACATGTCCACCCGCGATAATGCTGATTAGAACATGCCGCACTACCTCTTTTTGCCCGACAATAATCCGGCCAACCTCTTTTTCAATCTGGTTGGCAATATCACGAAATTCTTCAGGAGTAATCCCAGCCTGTACCGTTGATACCATTATTCTCTCTTATTTCTAACTAAAGTTTCAAAATACCGGACGACCCAACTGGTAATCTCTATATTTGTTCCCCCTTCCCTATAAAGGAAGGGGGTTAGGGGGTTAGGTTTGCTTATGAACGTTTTTGTAAGTCGTCAAAATACTGTTTAACAATATCTTTCAGGGTTAATGGTACATAGTTCTTATCCAACGATTGGGAAGCGGACTGGCTATAATCGTTAATAACATCGGTGTAGGGTACTTGAGCCGCCCCGGTAGCATCGCCCGCATTGACATTCTGGGTGCTGTTTGGCCCATCGCCGTCCTTGCCTTTGACTGTTTGGCGGGTGCCAGTGGTGTTGCGGTCAGTGGGTTTCTGGTAAACCTTGTCTACCGAGCCTTTACCTGCGCCCTTGCCCTGGCTTCCGTTCGGGTTTGTACCGTTGCCATTCCCGTTTTGACCTGAGCCCTGTCCTTGCCCCTGTCCCTGTGTTTGATCAGTAGCGTCACCTGCGCCATCCTGACCCTGCCCTTGATTTTGACCCTTACCTACCCCCGAATTCTGGCCCGATTGCCCCTGTCCTTGCCCCTTAGCCAATTGTTGACCCTGGCTTTGCCCTGACTGCCCACTTGGGTTTTGCCCGTTGCTGCCCGTTGGGTCAAGATTATTTTGGGAGTCCCCCTGAGTAGGGTCGCCCGCCTGTCCTAAAGAGTCGGATTGGTCGCCACTTTTACCAAAATCGTCACCTTTTTGACCTGCTTTGCTGCTAGTGCTAGTCTGACTGCGCTGCCCGGATTGCCCAATTGCTTGCTGACTTTTTTGTAGCTGGCTCTGAGCCTGTTGTAATTGCTCCTGGAACTGTTGGTCACGTCCAGCCTGGGCCACATCCTTAGCCAAATCTTTCAGGGCTTGCTGGGCGGCGGCAGGGTTTTGCTGCAAATTATTTTGTTGTAAGGACTGAGCAGCCTTGTTCAATTTATCCGAAAGGTCAGGATTAGACTTTTCAAAGTTTTTGGCATTTTTCTCCAAAGCATCCGCCAGAGCTTTAGCTTGAGCTGGGTCGTTTTTCAGTTTGTCCACATTATCAGCCGCTTTCTCCAATTCACTGGCCGCCTTATCAAAGCGGTTGGGATCGTTCTGCTGACTTAAAGCATCTCCGGCTGGTTTGGTAGACTCAATGCTGCGGAAGTCACGAGCTAATGACTCAAAAGCGGCTTTTTGGGCCTGATTTTGTTGTTGCTCGGATAATTTCGATAAATCCTGTTGGGCCTTTTCCAGACTAGCAAGAGCCTGGTCACGATTTAACTTGTTATTCTGCAAATCCTTCTTGGCCTGGTCAATTTCCTTGAGAAGCTCTTGCAATTTCGGGTCATTTTCTGGCAGGTTATATTTTTTGGCCTCGTCCTTGAGCTTGTTTTTGAGGTCGTCAAGGGCTTTGGCCTCTTTGTCGACCTGCTGGCCTAGTGCTTCGTTATCTTTGGCAATTGCCGCATTATCATTCGGTAAGAAAAGGGCTAAACCTAATAACGGAATTAAAAGCAACGCCGCTAAACCAACTTTTTTGTGAATTTTCAGGGGTAAGGCTTTGTTAGCTTTGGATTTTTCCAGAATATCTTTAGCATCATTAAACTGCTTCTCGCCGAAAGCTACATATCCCAACTTCTTAGGTCTATTGTAGCCCTCAATCGCGGTACTGACACGCTGCTTCATACCCAGCGCAACATCAGCCCTCCGCGCGGTATCCAGAATGTTGCGGGGACGGAAAATCGAATACGCGATACTGCTACCCAATGCAATCAACAAAACTGCCGCGCTGACTACAAGTAATTGCTCAACTGTAAGCGAGGGGGTAAAACGGCTGTATAGAGCCACCGCCAGCGCAACCAACCCACCCGCCAGGAAGGCAAACGGTAAATACCAGACCAACTCTTGCAACCGCATACGCGATTCTACCCGCTTTAAACGCTGGATAAGTTTCTTGTAATCCTCTGCGCTAATTTGCTGATCAATTATTTTGCGCTCTTTAACATCACGTTCTTTTTCCAGAGTTGGCATTTCTTTTTTACTCCTGGGTAACAGGTTGCTCCGCCGAATATGGTGTAGGCTGGAATTTAGCCTTTTTGCCGCGCTTACCCTTAAACATATCAGGCGTGACATTAAGCGGTTTGACCCGCCGGGTTGCCAGCCAGATAAACAATACACTTAACACTACCGCCACAATTGAAAAAGTCAGCCAGGGCATCGGCAAACTCATTCCGGCAATGGGAGTGCCGCTATTATTATAGTAAGTATTATGATAGAGAAACAGGCCACTGGAACGGTTGTTTAAATAATTATAACTCAGGCCCATTGCTACTGCTGGATTAAACGACCAGCTAATATCGGTATAAATCTGTAACCACTCTGGCGGAATATAGGTTGGGCCGTTGTTAATGTAATAATTGTTAGAATAGGCACTGTTGCGTACCACCGAGTCAATTAAAATTCCTAAGCCGGGTATCGCCAGAAACATCACCAACATTATAAAGAAAACGCTGCGGAAGGCCCGCCCGCTAGTGCGACTGGCGGCTGACCAGTAAATCGAGATTGCGCCCATTAATAGGGTAGTCAGAATTAATACTACCATCCCGATAGCTAATTGGCTTAACGAAACGCCTCCTAGCAGAAAAACTATACACAATACTGGTAGAGCCGCTACTATCATCAAAATCAGATAAGCCTGACTGCTGAACAGTTTTCCGAGTACAATATCGCGGGGTCGGAGCAGGGTGGTTAGCAGAATATCGTAAGTCTGTCGCTCTTTTTCGCTGGCTATTGCCCCTACCGTAAAGGCTGGTGACAGAAAAAGTACCAAAACCAGTTGGGCAATTATCAAGGCCAATAATAACTGGTTGCCTGTATCCGACCCATAATAGGAATAGCTGTTCGAGATGGGCCTGACCACCACATTTGGATTGGAAGGTACGCTATTATAGTTAGAATAGTTGTAATAATAGTTGTTCCGTGAGGAATAAATGCCGACAAACACCATCATCCCAAAGGCACTTAGAGCCAAAGTAAATAAGGCCAGGTAATACATTCCTCGCCAGGAGCGCATTCGCCCCCGTAACTCTTTGACAATAATGGGATTGGAACGGAATAGACCCCAAAACCCTGTGAAAGGTCGGGCAATTACCGCTAATTTTTTTGCCATTGGCTCAAGTCCTCGAAATCAATCCAGGCTACGAAGGCCATTTTAACCGGGCCTTAGCCATAGCGCAACCCTTTCCGCGACTTACTTCGGGGCGGTTGTCGGTGGTCAGTCATCGGTTGTCGGTAAAACAGTCGAAAGTGCCGAGTAAACCTAACCCCCTTACCACAGGACACAATGCAGCGTGTCCTTACATCGGAAGGGGAAATTTCGTAGGGGCAGGTCCCCGTGCCTGCCCTGAATTTATAACCAACAACCGCTCGTTACTCACTACTCGTTACTTCGAGCTAAGCCACCAGCCCCTTAGTCACCTTCATGAAAATATCTTCCAGATTATCCTCACGCTCGACAAAGCCGTAAATGTTAACCTCTTGCAGAATCAGGTTTTTCAGTAATTTATTTAATTCTGCTTCTGTCCCTTCTACTGATAACTCCATCGAAACTTCAAAAGTTACAAACTGGCTGGATTCGCTTGAATGTTGCTGCGTGATTTCTACTTTTTGCACCAAAGGGTTAGCCTGGATTATTGCGCCAATCTCCTCCAATGTTTTACTACCATCCAGCATTACCTGAATTCGGACTTGCCGGACATTGTGGCGCATCGCCCGAATAATATCGCTCACCCGACCCTGCGCCAATAAGGTGCCGCGCTCGATAATCCCGATATGGGTACACATTTCGGCTAACTCGGTCAGGATATGGCTGGAAACCAGAATAGTTTTACCCATCCGGGTCAATTCCCGTAGCAATTCGCGTAACTCCACCCTGGCGCGGGGGTCAAGCCCACTGGCGGGTTCATCCAGAATCAGCAGTTCCGGGTCATGCACCAATGTCCGCGCCAACCCCAGTCGTTGTTTCATCCCTCGCGATAAATCCTCTATATAAGTATTACGCTTTTCCCCTAGGTCAACTAACGCCAATAAGTCACGAACTAAGGCTTCTCTTTTTTTGGTATCCACATAAAAAGCACTGGCAAAAAAATCCAGATATTCCCAGCTTTTCATGCGGTCATAAATCCCGAAATAGTCTGGCATATAACCGATAGACCGCCGAATAGCCTTGAGGTTGCTACGGGACTTGTTGCTGACCGGGTAGCCACAAACCCAGCCTTCGCCCGAACTCTGGTCTAGCAGGGTGGATAGAATCCGCATAGTGGTGGTTTTGCCAGCCCCGTTTGGCCCGATAAAACCATAAATTGCTCCACGCTCAATTTGCAGATTGACGTAATTTACCGCCAAAAAGCTGCCATATCGCTTGACCAAATCGCGGGTTTGCACCACTAACTCCGGCCCATCAGGCTTGGCGGGTGCTTGCTCTGGCTCTATCACCGCCCCGTTGTCAAAGGTCAAAATATTCTCATTTTCCGAAACATTATCCTGGGTTTGTTCTTCCATTTGAAATCCTGGTGGTCGGTGGTCAGTTGTCGGTAAGAAGCGCCCGGACACGATGCATCGTGTCCCTACATCGGAAAAGGGAACTTTAAATTCCTCTCCCTTTTTAAGGGAGACGCCAGCTTACGGGTAGGGTGAGGGTTTGCTTTACCTATCCCCTAAAAGAGAGTCCCTGGAACAACAGGCTTAAATCATAAGTCCCAATATTTTTATTCGGCACGGCAAAAGGTAACTCGGCTTTTGAATTCCAGCCTACCAGATAAAAACGGTTATTGTCCACCGCCAGACCCTCGCCACTCATCCCGAAGAAAGATTCTAATACCAGAGCCCGCCGATAATCTGGGTCTGGCACTAGTTTACCATTTTCGTTGCGGTACATCATAACTCCTAGCGGGTAATTATTATTGCCATTGCGATAATTACCACTCCCGGTAAGCTGGGCACTGGTGGAGTTGGTCAGGGTTTCAACCAAATTAATACCGGGGACAGCCGCAATATCCGGGATATTCTTTTTCTCGCCAGCCTTGAGCGTACCCACTTTTTGGGTGGTGGCGGATGGTACAAAAACTATCACATCCGTCCAATCCTTGCCCGATTTGTTCTCCAGAGTGCCGCTCAACTTCCCATTTACCAACCGCACATCCGCTATTATGCCCTCACCCGCCGGGTTTACGCTATCATTTTCAAAACTGTAACTATGGTTTTGTTGCAAACCGAGGAAAAGCCCCCGATAACCCGCCCCTGGCCCTTGTTTCGCTACCCGACCCAAGGAGGAGTTAGGGTAATAATTATCGCCAAAACTGGGGTTAAACAAAGTATTTTCATTAACATTCAGGTCAAATTCGTTACGCTTATTACTATAGATGGTCGCCAGCCCAGTTGCCGTGCCATTCAATTGACCATCGTTGCCCTGCGCCAGCGTAATAACCTGCGTGCGGCTGATTAGCAAGTCTTCATTCAGCCCACCATTTGAAATCAAATAGGCCCCGATAGTAAATATTACACTGAAGGCCGGGATAATAATCCAGGCCAATTCACGGCGGTCAGTCCGTTTGAGGATAATATAACCAATTGGCCCAATGAACAAAATATAAATTCCTAGAAAAATCATCAAGCCCCACGGCTCGATGCGTTCCCGTACCTCCGGGTTGGGGGTTAGACGATAACCCCAGTCATTGCCCGTCTGGGTTTTACGAGCGTTGGTGGCATAATCGAAACGCGGCTGATAATTTTTGAAAAGGGCCTTCCAGAATACCTCCGCCCCGGCCCAACCCCGCAAATCGCGCAATTCCGCGCCGATAAACCAGCTCGTGCCCAGGCCATAAGCCTGAGTTGCCAGCATTAGCGGCCCATTTCCACTTATGGGGGCTACTATTCGTCCACCACCCGCTGGCTCAAGTTTTGCATCAGCCACCGTCAGGCTTTGTTGCCCGCTCAAATCCTGGGTAACATTTGGAACTGTGGCCTTGATGAACTCGGCAAAGGCGGGCAAACTATTACTATTTTTAGGGCTACCACCACCTGTAACGGGCAACAATGGGGCAAGTGACCCCACTTTACGCAACCCGCTATCCCCCGCCACAATCAGGGCTTTACCCGTAGCCAACCAGCCACCAACGGTATTTCGCAAAGTGGTTTGGTCTAATCCGGCACTCAAGTTAGTGGTGGTTAAGTCGCTGATTATCAGACCATCTAACGCGCTAAGACCAGCCGATTGTGGTGGTATATCCGAAGGGCTAAGGCGGGCAATGGTGGTGCGAGTGTTTGAGCTCAAGGCCTGATTAACATTACCGTTGTAGCCATAAAGAAAGGCCGAATAACTTTTGAAAGGCTGTACAAGCTGCAAACCGTTCAAATAGTTAAGGGCACTGCTATCATCGCTGATAACCCCTAGCAAAAAACTGGAGGCATCCAGGCTGGTAATATCTTTCTGGACAGATTGCAAAACTGTGCTATCGTTCGTCACCAACCGAACCTGCACGTTGCGAATTACGCGGGGGCCATTCAGATAAAGCCAGACGGTTTTGCGATAGGGGGGAATCAGTTCAATATCACGGTGGTAAACCTGGGTGTCATTAGAGAAGTTAGAGAAAGAGGCTTCAATTCGCCCGCTAATCGGCGGGCTGTTGGAATTATCGTTGGAGAGGGTAATTTGTAAAGGCAGCCACTGATTTTCTTTGTAATAACTATCTAGCCCGGCCTTAACTTCCATCTTGAAGCTGTTGTTGGTCTGGGCGGTTATGCCGGAAGCCTGGGTGTTAGTGGCAAAAGTGCCTGTCAGCAAGCTAACCAGCATCAACCAAAAAAAAGCCAGAAACCACCGTTTGTTTGTTTGGGTATACATTGAAACCATAGTTTATTTATTTTAGCCTCCGTTGGGAGGATTATAATCTGTATATTTTTTCCGATAATCTTCGCTTAACTTGAAAAAGTTGTAAATTGCCTCGATCGTCCGACCATCTTCAATATCTTCTTTTAAGGTTTTAGCGTTTTCCAATCGCTTGGAAACTTCTTCTTCCACATCGTCGGGGTTTGGCACATTCAGGAATTTTAGGGGCTCACCGCCACCGGCACTGGAAATTGTAACTGTACCAAAATTTAGCAGGTTTGCCATAAGCCCCGATTTATCTATCTGTACATCCTGGGCACTGATTAACTTAATAGCTCCGACCGATTGGTCAAAACCAAACGGCAGCCTTTTCATGGTCACATACTCATCTGGCTTGATCATATAGCGATCATTCACCCAATCAATATATTCAAACCAGAGACGCATAAACTGAATGATTAAAACCGTAAAGAACAATATCCATAATACTGGGTTCAGAATAGGAATATTGCGCGGGAATAAAAATAATTGCAAGGGCAGCAAATAAATTATTATCAAAAAGAGCGTTTGGATTACTATCGAAAAAGTATTCCTAATCAAAATCCAGGGGTGGGTATGCCAGGTAAGCGTAACCCGCCCTCTTTCATCGTAGGTTTCGATTCGGTGCGACGGGAAAAAAATTTGCCAGAACGAAATTTTATTCTCAGGGATTTCCTTTTCCTGCTTGACACTCTTATTCCCATAATGGGTTTGGAGGCGGGTTTCCATTCGATTGGCGGTGCGCTGTTTACGTTTCTCATTATTTTCCATGCGCCACTTAAATATAATTTCGTCTATATCCCGGCGCACCAATTCCGGGTACTGAATTTTGTCAAAAACAATTTTGTTTTTACCGATACTGGTAATAGTTATCGTGCCAATTTTGAACAGCCATTCCAGCATGCCCCGGTTCGACTCCAGACTTACTTCCTGGGCCTTTTCAAAACGAATATTGGTATCATCATCTTTGGTGACAACAACTTTTTCTTTTTGAATAATTCTGATATTGGTGACAATTAACCTGTCGTCCCGGTAATCGTTCCAGATAAACCAACTAAGCCCAAATACAATAAGTCCTATTATGATAGTTGGCACTAGAAAAATGTTGGTCAATAACAGGGTTAATAGGAAAGCTGTAATCAGTAAAATATAAGGAATTATCATCCACCAGGCCCGATCAAACATTTTTATCCAGTGGCGATAATATACCCGCTTAATTTCTTCGCCCTCTAGCATCTCCTTGAGATATTTATTAACCTCAGTTGGGTCAAAATCTCTCCCCAGTTCTATCTGGGTTTTTTTAGAGACTTTTTCAACTTTATCATTCTCGCTGGGTTTGTCAGGGAGCGGAACCTGTGATGGCTCTTTTACTATATCTTGAATTACCTGGCTGAAACTAGGGATGGATGTTTCACGTCTTTGGCCCCAGGCTTTGCGGGGTTGAGAATTTTGGGCAATTGGTTGAATTTGAGGTACCCCATGCGTTTGACCCCAAACTTTGCGAGGGGTTTTACCGTTGGGCTGGTTCGGGGTTTCCACTTGTTTGTTACGTTTGCGAAAGGGACCCATACGAATCCTTTAAGGAGTGACTTTCTGACTTTTGCCGGAAGCGGTGGGCGGCTGCTCGGCGGCCCGCTGTTTATTGGCGGCCTGTAGCTTTAAAAAATCCCGGCAATAGGTATAACCGCTATAAATCGTCATCCAGGTGACCCAATACATCCACAACCAGGCGATTTCAAAAAAGAGGCGAGCGGGCTGAATATCGCCCACTTTCCACTCGAAAAGCCCATGAAAAATCCCAGTTGGATAAACCGCATCCGCCCAAACTATCAACCAGGTCAGGGCAATGGCGGTAAACACTGTCTTTAATTTACCCAACCGCCCTGCCGGAATGACTACGCCATTTGAAGCTGCATAGCTCCGTAGCCCGGTAATCAAAAATTCGCGCCCGATAATAATTATCGCAATCCAGGCTGACAAAATTTTTTGCTCAACCAGCATAATCAAGACGCTGGAGACCATCAGCTTATCGGCGGTTAAATCCAGAAAAATACCAAGATTTGAGACGGTTTTCTGGCGACGGGCAAAATAGCCATCCAATACATCGGTTATTTGGGCCAGCACAAAAAGCACTGCTGCTATGAGGTAAGCGGGCGGCCAATCTCGCAGGGCTAACAATCCCAGCACCACCGGGGTGGCGGCGATGCGTGACCAACTAAGGAGATTAGCCAATGAAATGTTCACAAAAGTTTACCCCATAAATCATACTCGGTTGCATCTGTCACCAGAATACGAGCGAGAGTTGGGCGCGGGCCTTCCGGGAAATGGCGGCCTTTGGCTGGTTCAATGAAAACCATTCCATCAACTTCCGGCGCACTCCGATAACTCCGACCTACCCATATCGGGCGGCTGTCGCGTGGCCCGTAATCTACACTGCCACTACCTTCTACTATAACATCAAGTTCCCGCCCAATCAATGCTTTGTTCTTCTTGGCGGAAATTTGTTGCTGGGCTGCCATCAATCGTTCGTAACGCTCCTGTTTTAGTTCCTCGGCTATCGGGTCGGGCAGTTGAGCGGCAGGGCTGGTGGATTGGGGCGAAAACTTGAAAGCTCCCACATTATCAAATTCCATTTCCTGGATAAAATTGAGCAAAAACTCAAATTCCTCCTCGGTTTCGCCAGGATAGCCTACAATAAAAGTGGTGCGAATGGCAATATCGGGCATAGCCTCGCGCAGTCGGGCAATAGTGCCATAAGTTTCACTCTGGTCGCTGGGTCGGCGCATCCGGCGCAGGGTGGCTTTGTGGGCGTGTTGCAGGGGCATATCAATATAATGAGCCATTTGGGGCAGACTTGCCATCGTTTCGACCAGCTTTTGGCTGACAAAACGGGGATAGGCGTACATCATCCGAAACCATTTAACTTCCGGCGCAACCTCGCAAAGCTGGCGCAGTAAATCGGAAGTGCCCTCTTTGTTGCCCAAATCGCGCCCGTAGAAAGTGGTGTCCTGTCCGACCAAAACTATCTCTTTAACGCCGGACAAGGCCAATTCCCGCGTTTCGCGCAAAAGAATATCAGTGGGGCGACTCTGATGTTTACCCTTCATCTGGGGAATGATACAAAAAGCGCAGCCCGCATCACAACCATCCGAAATTTTCAGGTAAGAGGAAATACCCTGCTTCTTTTTCCGCCTTAGCAAACCGTAAGTTAGAGCGTTGCTCTGGTCAATCTCCACGCCCAAATCGGCTAACATTGGGCCAAAGCTATCCCACTTTAAAGCCCCCACCACTCCATCTACTCCCGGCACTTCAGCTTTAATCACATCTGAAGCCCGACTAGCCAGACAACCTGCCGCTATCAGGCTTTGGCCCGGCTGTTTCCCCGCTGAAAGCTCCCGCAACGAGTCAAGTGATTGTTTGGTGGCTGCGTCAATAAAGCCACAGGTATTAACAATCAGCAATTGGGCCTTTTCCGGCTTCATGGTCTCGCGCAGACCATAACTGCCCAGGAGTTGCCCCATTGCTTCGCTATCCACCGTATTTTTATCACAACCCAACGTCAAAATATAAAATGACTTCTGTTCAACATTGCCCCGACGATTAGGCACACTTAACTTTAAGTTACTTCTCATTATTCTTTCTTATTCCCCTTTCCCAGAGTCAGGGAAGGGTAACAATTCTTTCAAATTCAGGGTAGACACGGAGGTCTACCCCTACAATTATTTTTAAGGCCGGGCGGGTTACAAACCCGCCCCCACGAATTCGCCCTGATTTTAGATTTTAGATTTTGGATTTCTACCTACCTGTAGTTGGTGAATTGCAAGGCTACCGGGAAATCTTTACCTTTGAGCATTTGCATTATAGTTTGCAATTCATCTTTGCTCTTGCTGGTTACCCGCACTGCATCCCCTTGAATCTGGGATTGGGCTTTGGAATTATCCCGGATGAGCTTGCTGATTTGCTTGGCTAACTCTTGCTCAATGCCCTTTTTTAGCTTGATTACCAGACGCACCCGCCCCATCGAAGCCTCCTCCGGCTTGCCGTAATCCAGGATTTTCAGTGAAAGGCTGCGACGCACCACTTTGCTTTCCAGAATATCCCTGACCGCATCCCAGGTCATTTCGCTGGCGGTATTAATTGTAATCTGTTCTTTTTCGAGTTCAATTTCGGTTTTGGTATCCTTCAAATCGTAGCGCGTAGAAACATCGCGCTTGGTCTGGTCTATAGCGTTGACCAACTCCTGATAATCAAAATCTGATACCACATCAAAAGAAAAGCTGGAAGCCATCTTTTCTCTCTCCTCACTTTGCTAAACAATGTAAAAATAAAATTTGCCAGTTGATAATATAACACATCTGACGCAGCTTTTGGCTCAAAAAACTCCGTAGATAAAAAATTCCCCCTCCCATATTCAGGGAAGGGGTTACTTTTGAACTTAAAACTCAACCTTCAGAATTCAAAAATTTAGTTAACGGGCGGGGATTATGCTTTCGCTGCCATCCGCCTTAAAAACCTTGATAACCGTGCCGCTATTGGGTGGGGCGTACTGCTTTTCCTGCCCATTGACCAAAAGCTTAACCGCACCGGGCTTGCCCAATGCTACCTCAACCTTGTCTTTACCCTCAAAGGTTAAGGTTTCGCTTTTCGCCAATTTGTTCAAAACAGGCTTGTCATCTACCCACACCTGCACCCAACTTGAGCCATCGTTAACCACAATCTCAATTTTAACAGGCTGAAGGACTACCGGAGCAGTGGTGGCAGCGGCAACAGTAGTCGCCTGTAGCTGTCCACTTGTACCCGCTGCAATGTTAGCCAGCACTGTTGGGTTTGGCACGATAGTGTTAGAAGCACTGGTTGAAGTTGCTCCGGCGGTATTGTTTACGACCTTTACGGGCGCAACATTACCTAACGGCGTAACAGTCGGTGCAGAATACACATTCGGGGTGGCGGTTGTGACCTTCTGAGCATCGTTGTTGCGAGGCGCGGCTGTTCCCTGATAGACCAGCAACAAAGCTGCTGCCACAATTATCAAGACCGCCAACGCAGGCATGAAATTGGGAATATAAAATGAAGGTTTATTCAAGGGTGGAATGGCGGGCCGCAAGACATACTTTTCTGGCACGCGCAGGGCATTCAAGCTGCTAGTGTTGCGTCGTCGCGTAGCTAAGGCTTGAGTTTGAGTTTGCACTACCACTGGCGGGGCTACTGGCTCAGGTTGAACCACTTCACCGTCAGCAGGTTTTTCAGCCCCAGCCCCTTCAGGAGTTACCCGCAGAATTTCCGCCGTATCGCCAAGCATATCGGCTTCGCCCTGCGTTAAACCAGCCTGTGCGGGCAGCGGGGCGGCCATGTAAATACCTCGGCCCCCTGAGTCGGCACTACCCGAATCAGCACTGCCAGAGTCGGCTCCACCTGAGTCGCCTGAACCCTGATATGGGTTAATTCCCATTGCAACGGCTTCCATTAACTCATCGAAAGCCTGCACTACTTCCTGGGAATCCAGGCCAAGATAGTTAGAGTATGTTTTCAGGAACCCCCGGATGTAAACCGGTGGCGGTAAAACGCCATAGTTTTCCTGTTCAAGGGCTTGTAGAAAGGCTTGGCGGATTTTTGTAGCTTGCTGGGCTTCCGCTAAACTTACCCCTCTGGTCTCACGCGCTTCCCGTAAGGTTTGGCCTAATTCCCGCACATAACTACCTGGCATATATGCCTCCAGTCGAGCTATGGGGGGCCACATTGCCAATCCGTCTATTTAATTTTAATTCAATCAAACTCTCTTTAACTCCTGCTAATTGCCCGTTTCCTCAAAGCCTTGAGACAAATTCCGGTCAAGCTATCAAGCTTTTCCCCGAAAAAAATCCTGTGTCGGGAGCAATCGTGGCTAGGAAAGGGCAATGGGCTTCTACATTATTCACAAAGAAATACGTAGCTGTCTCGTTAGCATATATTCAACTATAGCATAAGACAGCAGGATGTGCAAATTATGGTTACACATGTAGGCCTCAAATTAACAAAAAGTAATCCCAATTGGTCTTTTTCAAGGCAAAAATGCCTGAAATTGAGCGATTCGAGTCGTTTTTAGCCTCAGAAAGCGGTTAACGGGGCAAATAGGCCGCTCCACGTTTGTCGCCAAACTTCACCAGAAAGCCTTTATCCACCAAACCTACTAAATCCAGGCGGGCAGTTTCATCAGTAATATCGGAATTTATGGCGCGGTAATCTTTGTTAGTCAGGCGACCTCGCTCGCGGGCGTAAAGCAAACCCCGCGCCTGTCGTTCGTTCAGGCCGGAGCGCATCAGGGCAAAATATTCGGGGCGAAGCTCGACGGAAATCTCAAAGGTTTGACTATTTGTGGCTACTTCCGGGGCAATTTCTGGTTCATTTGGCTTTGTTTCTTCCATCATCCGGGCAGGTAGCACGGCGGTAAACGAGTCGGCATCCGCCATAAAAGTCGGGGGCGCGCTTCCCAACTCCGCCAGAGTGCGGCGCATACGTTTGATACCCGTCCCCATTTCTTCCACTAATCTTAGCTCATACATTACTCTTGTCAAAAGCGGGTTCCGGCTAAACCGTTTTTGCCCCAGATTTTCCAGGGTAACCGGGCCTGCCAATCCCCCCGGACTTTCCACTTCCAGGCGGTCATCAAACATTCGCAGGGCTATTTTCTGCCCACTAATCCCGTAATCCCGATGAGCAACGGCGTTGGCAATGGCTTCCCGCACCGCCACAATCGGGTATTCGGTGGTATCCTCGCGGTATAATCCTTTTATCGGCCCGCCCACTTTCATATTGCGCCCCACAAACCGGGCGGTATCCTCGATAATTTTGTCCAGTGTGCCGTAAAGTTCGGCCCGGTCTAAAATCAGCCCGGTCACGTCTTGCCCCTTGAACCGGGCCAGTTTCACGCTGGAATTTGGCAAAAACTTCTGAGGATTTTTCCCGAACAGTAGCAAGGCCACTGCCGTTGGTCGCACTTCCCCGCCCTCAACCCGCACCAGACCTAATGCCACCAGTTTTTCGTCTGGACTACCGGGAATATTGTCGGGACGGTCTGCAGCCTGTTCTTCCAGAATATTCAGGTATGCTTCCACCCGGTCAGCTTCCAGGTCTAATAACCCGGCCTCCGTCACCGGGCGACCCTCCACGCTGGCCTCCGCCTCGTCCTTATTCGGTTTTGGAGTTTTTTTCTCAGCCATTTTTTAGGTATTGGGTGTTAGGTTTTAGGTAAATGCATTGATATTTTAGTTTTAACCGCCAAGAACGCCAAGAACGCAGAGAAATAAAGAATAGTTAATTTTGAGTTTCCCCCCTCCCTGACTCAGGGAAGGGGGCCAGGGGGTTAGGTCAACAACCCTCACCACAAAGGCACAAAGAACTCAAAGGATTTAAAACTATTCCTGTTTGCCCCAATCACTTTCCAAATTCTATAGATTTGCCTGTTTAATCTTTTCAATCGAGTCTTTGGCTGCATCTTTCACTGTTGAATCGCCAAGCCGAATTTCACCTTTATCATTTTCAAATGCCCATTGTAAAGCTGGTATAGCCCTACTATCCTTGAGCCAGCCCAATGCTATTGCACTGAAAAAACGAACTCTACTACTTTCATCTTTGAGGGCTAATATAAGAGGTTCTACTGCCCGAGTATCCTTCAAATATCCTAGAGAAGAAGCAGCACCTTCGGCCCGTACAAATTCATCAGAGTCATTTTGTAATATTTCAATCAGGGGTTCTATTGCTCGAATATCCTTTAATAGACCGAGGGCATAGGCCGCATTAGCTCGGATATAGGCTTTCTTATAAGTCAACAGTCCTATTAGTGGTTCTACACTTTGAGAATCACCAATTTCAACTAAAGCACGGGCAGCAAGATGAGATACAGAAGTGTCAGGGTCTTTGATTGCTTTAACAAGCAAAGGAATACTTCGCTTATCGCCAAGCTCCCCTAAAGCTATAACAATACCTGATCGCACATAAGAGTGTGCAGTCTTTATAGCTTTTTTCAAAACTTCAAAAACCACATTTTTATGCTCGGTAAATTCACCTAGAGCTAAAGCTACATTACGTCGTAATTGATCGTTTGTAGAATTTTCTAACGTTTCTATTAAAGGTTGCAGCGCAGGCTCGCCAATCTCCTTTAAAGATACAAAAGTACGTTTAAGGATTTGGATATCTGTACATTTTAATATCTCTATAAGTCTCTCGATTTCGCGTTCATGCACTCGATCATTTTGAACAAAGATTTTACCATGTTCAGTATCCAAAGTTTCTATCCTTTCAAAATAATCAGGGACATGGAAGTAACTAACAACCAATAACCACTTACGTTTCCTGCCGCAGCCAGCCGTATTCCTTCATCACCTGATTGCCCAGCAGCCCCAACAGAACCTCGTATTTTGTGCCTTTGTTTTCGGGATGATACTCAAAGCGGTTGCGCTCGAAATACTGAACGGTGTAGGTCTTGCCATCGGTGGGCGAAACTTCCTGGAACTCCTCGCTAGTCGGGAAGCCGTAAATCGCCACCCCGCCGTTACGCAGCCAGTAGTTCAGAAAACCGTAGCTCAGGCTGTGCCCGGTTTCAGCAATATACCAGACATCGGGGCGACCCTGAAAAGCAGCTATAGGGCGAAAGGGATTATCGCCTTCCCGGCCTACAGTCACCTGCCTTCCTAGCAAGCCAAGCAAAACTTCACTGGCTGTACCTTTAAATTCGGCATGGTATTCAAAGCGGGCGCGTTCAAAATATTGAACAGTATAATCCTTGCCGTCGCTAGGGTTGCGCTCGATAAATTCTTCTGTCCAGGGATAGCCAAATTGGGCCAACCCGCCGTTTTTCTCCCAATAAGTTTTGAAAACCCCGCCCAAACTATGTCCGGTCTGAGGGTAATAGGTTTTAGCCGAAGTGCTGGTAAAAGGCGCAATCGGGGCAGTCGGCAGGGTAGCATTACGCACCACCGGCCAGAATCCGACCCCCTCATGGCCTAATCGCCACATCGCAAAGCCCGCCAGATTATTTTTCTTCATCAAATCCAGCTTGGCGGCTAACGAGCGCGGATTTTGAAACCAGATACGGTGGGCATTGGCCCCATCGCTATAATCAGCAAAGGCTTCCTGCGAGACCTCATCATAACCCTGTGTACCTTTGAACTTGCGGATGGTATCCTGAGCGTCGTCGTAGCCGCGTGAGGTGGCGAATCCGCCCTCGGTCAGGTTCCAGTCGTAGCCATAGAGTGGCACGCCCAATAAGACCTTACCCGGCCCAAGCTGACTGCTGGCATAAGCCGCTACACTGTTTTGCCAGGTAATCGGCGCAACCGGGCCATCCGTACCGCCCCGGTAGTGGAAATCATAGGCCATAATAACTGCTAAATCCAGGTAAGGGGCAAGCGCGGCATAGTCATAGACCCCGCCGAACCCGGTGGTTACATCACGGGTTTTAGACACTAGCGCGGCGGTAGTTAACTTGTTTTTGGATTTAAGTTTAGCATAAAGCTGCGACATAAAGGCCGTAAACTGTGGTCGGTCGGTGGCGTTGACATTCTCAAAATCAATATTAATCCCATCATAACCATAGGTGCTGACCAACGTATCAATTTGGTTAATAATACGGGTGACAGCATTTTGGTCGCTGATAAGCTTGGTAAAATCGTCCTTGACCGCTTGCCCGTTCTGCACTATCGGGATAATTCGCACCCCCCGACTTTTAGCTAGGGTAGTAACCTCAGCCTGGTCAGTGCCAATAATTGTGCCATCTGGTTTTAGCCCAAAATATCCGGGCGAAACCACATCCAGCGAACCGATATTCTGGCGCAACGAGTCAAGCGAGTTCTGGATTTTTACGTAATAGCCCCAGCGAATATTTGCGGTCAGTGGCACGGTTTGTGCTTGGGTGATATTCGGCGAGCCCGCCAGGTTCAGCAAGAAGCTGCTAACCAGTAGGCCGAGTAGAGTTAAAATTCTGAATTTAAAGCGAAAAGTCATTTTTTAAAATATCCTGTTTTAGCTAAGAGATGCCCACCGTTACGTTACATACTAACTAAAAACGGTTGTGAGGTTTCCTGGTTACGAATATTTTAACATAAAACTCCTTCCCAAAAATTAGAGATGTTACTTTGGCCCGATTACCCCTTACAAAACTTCGCCTGACCGAATATAATTGGCATGGCTATTAAGGAAAGTAAACCTGGAAGGCTCCTGTTAAGCCGCTCAAAATTATGGTCAATTACAAAAACAATTCAGGGCGACCAAAAATCGCTATCTTACATTACACCTGCCCGCCTGTGGTGGGTGGGGTTGAGGCTATCATGGGGGCCCACGCCCGTCTATTTGCCACAAGGGGCTACCCGGTTACAGTTATTGCAGGACGTGGCCCCGCCCCTAAATCCGACTTACCCGGTATCACAACCCTAATCGAACCTTTTATAGACAGCAAAAGTGAACGCCTTAACGCTCTCAACGCCGAGCTTGAAAAGGGCCAACTACCCGCCGATTTTGCCGATTTCGCCGAAGAAATTTACCAACGCCTTTTAATTTTGCTGGGAGGGCATACCGCCTGTTTCGTCCATAACGCCCTGACCCTGCACAAAAACTTGCCCCTAACCGCCGCCCTGGTGCGGGTAGCCCAAACCCAACCCATAAAAATAATCTCCTGGTGTCATGATTTGGCCTGGACAAATCAACTATATTTACCAGTGTTGTATGAGACATATCCCTGGAATCTACTCAAACAAATCGAGCCGAATATTATTTATGTAGCCATATCGCCCCAACGCCAGCGCGAGATTCTGGACACCTTTGATCCCAAACTTACCCCGGAGCAAGTACCGACTATTCCTAACGGGGTAGCGGTGGAGGAATTTCTGAATATTCGGACTGAAACTGTTACTATCATCGAGGCTTGCGGGCTGAGTCAGGCCAGAAGCAAGGGGGCGTTGTTGCTGCTTTTGCCCGCCCGTATCACCCGCCGCAAAAATATCGAGCTGGGGCTTAAAGTTATTGCCGCCCTGAAAAAAGTTGGCACTAAAGCTTGTCTGATTGTCACTGGGCCACCGGGCCCCCATAATGTCCGCAGCGACGAATATGTGCAAGAGCTTTTTGCCTTGCGCGAGGAACTACGGGTCGAAAACGACATTATATTTTTGATGGAACGCTGGCAGGACGAGGCTGGTA